>WNGL01000002.1_pt1 | contig 360010 bp, 331 predicted proteins | sample 5400591 | NCBI WGS metagenome assembly WNGL01 (sample SAMN13153377, study PRJNA577476) | soil metagenome | isolation source: 80 cm soil or saprolite under Garry oak tree replicate 1 | place: USA:California | collected 2016-06-15 | reverse complement strand
GGCTCGCGACGAGCAAACGGCGGACGACGCCCCTGCTGAAGGCCGGTCTCTTAGACCCGGGGCACGTCGGGCTATCGCCCGCCTGTGGATCACGTCTTCTCATGATGCTCCAGGTCTACAGAGATACAAGGGCACGGATAATACGGATCGAGGGAAATCGTGTATCTAGAAAAACTCCGCGAGGTCGGGATACAGGGCGCGCAACCGCGCGGCCTCTTCCGGCACGTCAACCAGCAACACGAAATCCGCGAACTCGAACCCGGGTGCTACGGTACAGCCGACCAGCGTGTACGCCCCGTGCGTGCGGGCCGCCTGCCACGAGCCCGCCGGGACAATCGCGACGGGCTCACGGCCCATCGCCACCGGCCCGAGCTGGACGCGACGCAGTTCGACTTGCTCCTCCCACACGAGCTCGAGCGGATCGCCTTCGTAATAGTGCCACACTTCGTCCGCCGCGACCTGGTGCCAGCGACTGCGCTCTCCCTCGGCGAGGAGGAAGTAAATGGTCGTCAGCGCAGCGCGGGAGCGATCTGCCTCCAGGCGGTGCACGAGGCGCGGCGACTTGAACACCTCGGCAAAGTGACCGCCTTCAGGGTGTGGCCGCAGCGCCAGAGTGTGGATCAGATCAGCGGCGCGGGGATGCATCGAGCAGGTGCCGTAGCACGTTCTGGGCCACGCTGCGCCGGTACTCGGCGGTCGAGCGAACATCATCGATCGGGCGAATGTCCGCGGCGACGGCCGCCACCGCGCCCTCGACGTCTCCGCGCGCGAGCGCCGCCTCGGCGCCGCGCGCGCGCAACGGGATTTCGGCGACGGAGCCGAGGGCGACTCGCGCCGGCTCGCGGCTCACCGCGATGACCACTTTCGAGATCGCCTGCGCCGCCCGCGTGCCCACTTTGCGAAACCGCACGCCACGGGCGGCGGCGGGGAGGCGCACGGCCACGATGAGCTCGCCCGAGCCGAGCGCCGTCTGGCGGTAGCCCGTGAAGAATTCGGCGACGGGAATCGTGCGTCGATCGGTCACGACGACGGCATCGGCCGCGAGCAGTACGGGCAGCGTGTCTCCCGCCGGCGATGCGTTCGCCAAATTGCCGCCCACGGTGCCCCGGTTCTGGATCTGCGCGGCGCCGATCGTGCGCGCCGCGGCGACAAGCGCAGGGCAGTGCTCCGCCACGAGCGCGGAAGCGATGATGCCGGTGTACGGCTCCGCCGCACCGATCTCGACGCCGCCGTCCGCTCGCCGGATCCCTTTCAACTCCGCCAGGGACCAGAGGTCCACCAGGGCGCGCGGACGAATCGTTCCGGCATGCAGCATGACCATCAGATCGGTGCCGCCGCCGAGGGGCCGGGCGTCGGGGGTGCCCTCGCACAATCGGACGGCGTGCGCGACGTCCCGCGGCCGCAGGTACGTCACCTCCCGCATGCGAGGACGGCGGCGATGATCTTGGTGTAACCGGTGCAGCGGCACAGGTTGCCGGCGAGACCGACGCGTACATCGTCTTCGGACGGCCGGGGATTCTGCTCAAGGAGGGCGTGCGCTGCGAGCAGCATCCCCGGCGTGCAAATCCCGCACTGCGCGGCGCCGCGCTCGATGAACGCTTGCTGCAGTGGCGACAGCTCGCCGTCCGGCGGCGCGAGGCCCTCGACCGTGACAACCTCGCAGCCCTCCACTTGCCCTGCTGCCACCAGACAGCTGTTCACGACCTCGCCATCGATGAGGACGGAGCAGGCGCCGCATTCCCCCTCCCCACACCCTTCCTTCGTCCCGGTGAGACCCAGGGTCTCACGCAGTACGTCGAGGAGGCGGCGGGAGCCCGGCGACTCGACGGCCATCGGCGCGCCGTTCAAGACGAAGCGCATGCCCTGAGCACTTTCTCGGGAGTGGCCGGCACTTCGTCGAGCCAGACGCCTGTCGCGTCGTGAATCGCCGCGACGATCGCGGGCGCCGGCCCGTCCATCGGAAGCTCCCCGATCCCCTTGGCACCGAAGGGGCCACCCGAGTAGGGATTCTCGACGAGGATCGCCTTGATCCGGGGCGCGTCGAGCGCGGTGGGAATCAAGTACGTGGCCAGGCGATCGTTCTGATAGCCGGCGTCCTTCATCTTGATCTCTTCGATCGTCGCCCAGCCCACGGCCTGGAGCATCCCGCCCTCGATCTGGCCCTCGGCCATCACGGGATGGATCGCCTTGCCGCAGTCGACGGCGGACACGAGATCGGTGACCCGCACTTCGCCCGTGAGCATGTCCACCGCGACGTCGGCGATCGTGCAGGCCCAGGCATAGACCGGGTACGCATCGCCGCGATAGGTCTGATCGTCCCAGTGGATCGTGTCGGGCTGGACGTAGGCCTTGTCCACCCGCAGCGGCAGCTTGGGCTTCGGGCGTTTCGCCAGCCGGTCCCGCAGCTCCTCCGCGGCTGCTCGAATCAGCCCTCCGACGATCATCGCCGTGCGCGACGCGACCGTCGGTCCCGAGTCGGGGACGCGCGACGTGTCCTGCGGCGCGACTGTCACTCGGTCGAGCGGCACGTCGAGTGCGTCGGCTGCGATCTGGGAGAAGATCGTTTTGGTGCCCTGGCCGATTTCGGTCGAGGCCGTGAGGATCGTGAAGCTGCCATCGGCAGCCGCTTCGACGGCGACCTTGCCGCCGAGTTTCTTCTCGCCGCTCCCAGTGAACCCCGAGCCGTGGAAGACGAGGGACACACCCCGACCCCGCCGCACACCCGGAAGGTTGGAAAGATGGAAGGGCGGAGCGGCCTTGAGAGCTGCGTCCAGAACCAGCTCCGAGCTTACGCTCTCGGTGAGCGTCTGGCCCGTCGCGGTCGTGTCGCCGACGCGCAGCATCCATTTCTTCCGTACATCGAGACTCGGCACGCCGAGGCGCTCGGCGACATGCTCCACCATCAGCTCGGCGGCGAACAGCGACTGAGGCGCGCCGAAGCCGCGGAACGCGCCGTTGGGCGGCGTGTTGGTCGCGACCGCACGCGCCCGGATGCGCACGTTGGGACAGGCGTAGGGACCGGCGGCGTGGATCGCCGCACGCGACAGCACCACCGGCGTGAGCGTGCAGTAGGCACCGCCGTCCAGGACGATCTCGATGTCCTGTGCCACGAGCGTGCCGTCGCGCCGCACGGCGGTCCGATGCCTGATGACGCCGGGGTGGCGTTTGGTCGTGGCGGCAAGATCCTCGTGGCGATCGTAGATCAACCGGACGGGACGCGCCGCCTTGCGGGCCAGCAGCGCCGCGTGAATCGCGACAATCGAGGGGTACTCTTCTTTGCCTCCGAAACCACCACCGGTCTCGGCCTGGATCACGACCGCCTGTTCGTCGCTGAGCGCCAGCGCTCGCTTCAGCGCGCGATGCACGTAATAGGGACACTGCAGCGACCCGATGACCTTGATCCCGCCTCCTGGCTCCGGCAACGCGATGGCTCCCTGCGGCTCGATATAGAGCTGCTCCTGGAGGCCCACCCTGAACGTCCGCTCGACCACGACGTCGGCGCCGCGCAGGGCGGCGTCGACGTCGCCTTTCCTGATCTCGATCGTGCTGTAGGTCTCCGTCGCCCGGTCCAGATCGAATACCGGCTCCACGGCGTCGTACTCGATGCCGATCGCGCGCTCGGCGGCGGCCAGTGTGTCGCGGTCAGGGGCGGCGATGAGGAGGATCGGCTCTTCGCGGTGGCGGATGTCGCGCGCCGCCAGGGCCGGCTGATCGTCCCGGATCAGGTGGACAACGTTCTCTCCGGGGATGTCAGCGGCGGTGACGACCACCACCCGGGACCAGTCGAAGGCGGGATCGAATGTGATCGAGCGCACACGACCCCGCGGAATGCTCGAGCGGACGGTCTTGCCGTACCAGGCGCCGGGGACGACCAGATCGTCGGTGTAGCGGGCACGCCCAGTGACCTTGTCGCCCCCCTCTCGCCGCGGGACAGGGCGCCCGACTGCAGCAGTCGTATCAGACATGCTACAGAATGTGTCGTCGCGATACCCGCCCCGCTACAAGGCGCGCGGCACGAGGCTTGCTATTCATATGCGCAGCAAAGTCGGGAACCGACTTTGGGGGGATCCAGCCGCGCAAGGCGATGCTCACACGCTGTGGGTATCGCGCCGGCCACGAGATCGGATGAGTGCACGGTCCGCCTCGGGTCCCTCCATCCCCATTGCGGGACATAGGAAGGGGGGGCGCTGGTCGAACGAGCTCGAGCCGTCCAAGCCTCGACCGCTCCCCTCTTCCACGTTTATCCCCATGTTTACCGCCATGACGCCCCCGTCTATCGGCCGCGACGCGCAAGTGCGCGCCCCCCACGATGCGCGTTTCGACGAAATCCTGACGCCTGAAGCGCTGAGATTCGTCGCGCGACTCGCCCGCGCCTTCGAGGCGCGGCGACGCGAGCGGCTGCAGGCCCGCACCGCCCGTCAGACCGAGTTGAACGCGGGGGTCTCGCCGGACTTCCTGCCAGAAACGCGAAGTATTCGCGAGGCGGCGTGGACGGGCGCGGCGATCCGGCCCGATCTACTCGACCGCCGCGTCGAGATCACGGGGCCGGTGGACCGCAAGATGATCATCAACGCGCTCAATTCCGGGGCGCGTGTCTTCATGGCGGACTTCGAGGACTCGCACGCGCCTACCTGGCGCGCCACCATCGAAGGCCAGATCAATCTGCGCGACGCCGTCCGCGGCACGATTTCGTACGACAGTCCCGAGGGGAAGGCGTACCGCCTCAACGCCCGGCGGGCGACCCTGATGGTGCGCCCCCGCGGTTGGCACCTCGTGGAAAAGCACGTGGTGGTGGACGGAGACCCCGTTTCGGCGTCGCTGTTCGATTTCGGACTGTTCTTCTTCCACAACGCCGCCCAGCTCGTCGCGCAAGGCACGGGCCCGTACTTCTATCTCCCCAAGCTCGAGAGCCACCTCGAAGCACGGGTCTGGAACGACGTGTTCAACCTCGCCCAGGACGAGCTTGGCCTGCCGCGGGGGACGATCCGGGCCACGGTGCTGATCGAGACGATTCTGGCGGCGTTCGAGATGGACGAGATCCTGTACGAGCTGCGCGAGCATTCGGCCGGGCTCAACTGCGGCCGCTGGGACTACATCTTCAGTTTCATCAAGAAGTTTCGGAACCGACCCAGCGCTCTACTTCCCGATCGCGCGCAGGTCACGATGGACAAGGCGTTCCTGAAGGCGTACGTGGATCTCCTGATCCGTACCTGCCATCGTCGCGGCGTCCATGCAATGGGCGGGATGGCGGCGCAGATCCCGATCCGGAACGATCCCGTGGCGAGCGAGGCAGCGCTCGCGCGCGTCCGCGCCGACAAGCTGCGCGAGGTGCGCGCCGGCCACGACGGCACGTGGGTCGCGCATCCCGGCCTCGTGCCGGTGGCGCAGGCGGTGTTCGACGAGCACATGCCGGGCCCTCACCAGCTCGACGTGACGCGCGACGACGTCCGCGTAGCGGCGGCCGACCTCCTCGAGGTGCCGACCGGCACGATTACGTCGGAGGGCCTGCGAACCAACATCGACGTGGGCGTTCGCTACCTCGCCGCCTGGCTCGGCGGCAACGGCTGCGTACCGATCAACAACCTGATGGAGGACGCGGCGACGGCGGAAATCTGCCGCACCCAGATCTGGCAATGGCTGCATCATGGCGCCCGGCTGGCGGACGGACGCGTCGTCACCGAATCGCTCGTGCGTGACGCGATCGCCGCGGAACCCGAGGCCACCGGCCTCGCGGGGCGCCTGTTCGAGCAGATGTCCACGGCGCGAGAGCTCCCGGAATTCCTCACCCTGGTGGCCTATGACCATGTCGACTGATTCCTCGCTGCGCTGGGCGGGCATCACCCGTCCCTACTCCGACGACGACGTCGCGCGGCTGCGCGGCACCCTGCCGATCGCCCACACCCTGGCGGCGCACGGTGCGCGGCGGCTGTGGGCGCTCATGCACGACGAGCCGTACGTCGCGACCCTCTCCGCGGTCACCGGCAACCAGGCGGTGCAGGAGGTGGCGGCCGGCCTCAAGGCGATCTACGTGAGCGGCTGGCAGGTCGCGGCCGACGCGAACGAGGCGGCCACCACCTACCCCGACCAGAGCCTGTACCCGGTCGACAGCGTGCCGGCCTTGCTGCGCCGCATCCAGAACGCGCTGCGCCGCGCCGACGAGATCAGCCATCTCAAAGGGGACCATCGCATCGACTGGCACGTCCCGCTCGTGGCGGACGCCGAAGCGGGGTTCGGGGGCGTCCTCAACGCCTTCGAGCTGATGAAGATGATGATCGAGGCGGGCGCCGCGGGCGTCCACTTCGAGGACCAGCTCTCGTCCGCCAAGAAGTGCGGACACTTGGGCGGCAAGGTGCTCGTCCCCACGAGCGAGTTTGTCGGGAAGCTCGTCGCCGCCCGGCTCGCCGCGGACGTGTGCGGCGTGGACACCGTGCTGATCGCGCGCACCGACGCCAACAGCGCCACGCTGCTCACGAGCGACGTGGACGAGTACGACCGCCAATGGTGCACCGGGGAGCGGACGACGGAGGGCTTTTGCCGCGTACGCGACGGCGTCGAGCCCGCCATCGCGCGCGCCCTCGCCTATGCGCCCTACGCCGATGTGCTCTGGTTCGAGACGTCCAAGCCGGACATCGTCGAAGCGCGTCGATTCGCCGAGGCGATCCATGCCAGATTCCCCGGCAAGCTGCTCGCGTATAACTGCTCGCCGTCCTTCAACTGGAAGCGCCACCTCACCGAGGGCCAGATTGCGACCTTCCAGCACGACCTCGGCCAGCTCGGATACAAATTCCAGTTCGTCACGCTCTCGGCGTTCCACGCGCTCAACCTGTCCATGTTCCAGCTGGCGCTCGACTATCGGGAGCGGGGGATGGCGGCGTACGCCGACCTGCAGTCGCGCGAGTTCGCGGCCGAGCGCGATGGGTACCGCGCGGTGAAGCACCAGGAATTCGTGGGCGTGGGGTACTTCGACGAGGTCGCGCAGGTCATCGCCGGTGGGAAGATCTCCACGACCGCGTTAGAGGGGTCGACGGAGAAGGAGCAGTTCGACATGGGAGTCGTGAGGCGTTGACAACGTTCGCCTCGACCATAGTTTAGCCCAGAGCCGGCCCCGCGAGCCCCCCTCCGCTCCAGGCCGGTTCTTCGCTTTAGGATGGTGCCCATGCCGACTACACTGCGGAATTACATCGGCGGCGAGTGGGTCGCGGCCTCCGCGACCGACTTCCTCGAGGCCACGAACCCGGCGACCGGTGAGCCCCTCGGCCGCGTCCCGCTCGGCGGCGCGCGCGACGTGGACCAAGCCGTCGCCGCGGCGCAGGCCGCCTTCGGCAAGTGGCGCCAGGTCCCGCCGGTGGTGCGCGCCCGCTACCTCTTCAAGCTCAAGGCGCTGCTCGAGCAGCACTTCGACGACATCGCCACGATCGTTACGCGCGAGAACGGCAAGACCCTCGACGAGGCCAAGGGCTCCGTGCGCCGCGGCATCGAGAACGTCGAGCACGCCTGCGGCATCCCGACCTTGATGATGGGCAAGACGCTCGAAGACGTCGCGGCGGGGATCGACTGCGAGTACGTGCGCCAGCCCCTCGGCGTCTTCGCGGCGGTGACGCCGTTCAACTTCCCCGCGATGGTTCCGTGCTGGTTCTGGCCCTACGCCATCGCCACGGGCAACGCGTTCGTGCTGAAGCCGAGCGAGCAGGTCCCGTTCTCGGCCACCTGCATCGTCGAGCTGGTGCACGAGGCCGGCGTCCCGCCCGGCGTGCTCAACCTGGTGCACGGGGCGAAGGACGTCGTCAACGCGCTGCTCGCCCATCCCGGTATCGCGGGGATCTCGTTCGTGGGCTCCTCACCGGTCGCCCGGCACGTCTACCAGGAAGCCGCCAAGCACGGCAAGCGCGTGCAGGCGCTCGGCGGCGCCAAGAACCACATCGTCGTGATGCCCGACGCCGACCTGGACCGCGCCGTCGCCACGGTGAGCGAATCGGCGTTCGGCTGCGCCGGCCAGCGTTGTCTCGCGGGGAGCGTGGTCGTGACCGCCGGGAAAGCGTACGAGCCAGTGCGCGACCGGCTGCTGCGCGCAGCGAAGAATCTGAATCTCGGGTACGGCATGGACCCCGGCGTCAACATGGGTCCCGTCGTCTCCGCGCGGCACAAGGAGCGCGTCTTGTCGTACGTCGAGGCCGGGCGCAAGGACGGCGCCACGCTGCTGCTCGACGGCCGCACGACCAAGGTCGACCAGTATCCCAAGGGCCACTTCGTCGGCCCCACCGTGTTCGACGGGGTGCGTCCCGACATGACGATCGGGCACGAGGAGATCTTCGGGCCCGTCGCCTCGGTGACCCAGGCCGGCGACCTGGACGAAGCGATCGAGCTGATCCAGCGCTCGCCCTTCGCCAACGCGACGTCGATCTTCACGACGAGCGGCCGCGCGGCGCGTGAGTTCCGCTACCGCGTGGGCGTCAGCATGATCGGTGTCAACATCGGCGTGGCGGCCCCGATGGCCTTTTTCCCGTTCGGGGGAACGAAAGGCTCTTTCTTTGGCGACCTGAAGGCTCACGGGCAAGACGCCGTCGAGTTCTATACCGACAAAAAAGTCGTGATTTCGAGGTGGTGATGCGTAAAGTCATCGGTGGCCTCATCCAGATGTCGAACCCCATCAACGACGCCAACGCGCCCGTGGAGAAGATCCGCGACGCGATGCTCGAGAAGCACCTCCCCTTCATCGCGGAGGCGGGCAAGAAGGGCGTCCAGATCCTGTGCCTGCAGGAGATCTTCAACGGCCCCTACTTCTGCCCCAGCCAGGACGCGAAGTGGTACGACGCCGCCGAGCCGATCCCGGGTCCGACGATCGAGCGGATGCAGAAGCTCGCGAAGCAGCACGACATGGTCATGATCGTGCCCATCTACGAGCGCGAGATGGCGGGCGTCTACTACAACAGCGCCGCGGTCATCGACGCCGACGGCAGCTATCTCGGCAAGTACCGCAAGAACCACATCCCGCACACGGCGGGGTTCTGGGAGAAGTACTTCTTCAAGCCCGGCAACCTCGGCTATCCCGTTTTCAAGACGCGGTACGCCACGATCGGTGTGTACATCTGCTACGACCGCCATTTCCCGGAAGGCGCGCGCCTGCTTGGCCTGCACGGGGCCGAAATCGTGTTCAACCCCTCGGCGACCGTGAAGGGGCTGTCGCAGTATCTGTGGAAGCTGGAGCAGCCGGCGCACGCCGTCGCCAACGGCTACTTCATGGGGTGCATCAACCGCGTCGGCACCGAGGCCCCATGGAACGTCGGGCAGTTCTACGGCTCGAGCTACTTCGTCGACCCCCGCGGCAACTTCCTGGCCACCGCCAGCGAGGATAAGGACGAGCTCGTCGTGGCGGAGATGAACCTCGACATGATCGAGGAGGTGCGGCGGACCTGGCAATTCTTCCGCGACCGCCGGCCCGAGACGTACGACGACATGGTGCGGCAGCTTCCGTAAATGCTGGCTCTCTTCCGGTCGATCGTTTACGCGGCGCTGTTCATCAGCGTGGTATTGGTGTTCATCCCCGAGCAGATCCTCATCGCCACCGGGATCACGCGCCCCGCGCACATCGGCACCGTTCAGGCCGTGGGCCTCGTCCTGGTGGGCCTGGGCGGCGCGCTCGCGCTCTGGTGCATCGGCACCTTCGCGCTCATCGGCAAGGGCACGCCGGCGCCGTTCGACCCGCCCCGCAAGCTGGTCGCGGCGGGCCCGTACCGTTGGGTGCGCAACCCGATGTACATCGGCGCGGGTGCCGCGCTCTCGGGCGCGGCGCTGTTCTACCAGTCGGCCGCCCTCGTGGCCTTCGCCGCCGGATTCCTGGTCGCCGCGCATCTGTTCGTGGTGCTCTACGAGGAGCCCACGCTGGAGCGCACCTTCGGCGCGCGCTACGCGGACTACCGCAACGCCGTCCCGCGCTGGATGCCGACGTGGCGCTCCTGATCCGCAGCGGACGGATCATCACACCCACCGACGACTATATCGGCGACGTCTACTGCGAGGGCGAGACGATCACGCGCATCGAGCGCGCGATCGACCCCCGGGGCATGGCCCCGGGGACCGAGGTGATCGACGCCTCGGGCCAGTACGTGTTCCCGGGCTTCGTCGACCCCCACGTGCACATCTACCTCCCGTTCATGGGCACCTTCGCCGCGGACGACTACGAGTCGGCGAGCAAGGCGGCGCTGGCCGGGGGCACCACGACCCTGATCGAGATGATCTGCCCGGGCCCCGGCGACGAGCCCCTCGCCGCGTTCGAGCTGTGGAAGTCCAAAGCGGAGCGACTCGCGGCTGTCGATTACACGTTTCACATGTCGGTGGTGCGGTTCGAGGAGGCGGTGCAGGGCCAGTTCCGGGAGATCGTGGGCGCCGGCGTGGCCTCGTTCAAGGTGTTCCTCGCATACAAGGGCGCGCTCAATCTCTGTGACGGGGACCTGTTCGCCGCCATGAAGCTCGCCAAGGATCTGGGCGTGGTGGTCACGGCGCACTGCGAGAACGCCGACGCGATCGACGCGCTGCAGCGCGCGCTGCTCATCGCCGGCAAGACGGGCCCCGAGTGGCACGGCCCATCGCGGCCGCCGGTCGTCGAGGGCGACGGCGTGCACCACCTTTGCACCTTCGCGGAGCTGCTCGGCACGCACGTCTACATCGTGCACACGTCGTGCGATGCCGCAGTGCGGGAAGCGCTCGCCGCCCGCTATCGCGGCGTGAACGTGTGGATCGAGTCGGTCATCCCGCATTTCGTGCTCGACGAGACCTACGCCGAGCGGCGCGAGTTCGAGGGCGCCAAGTACGTGATGTCGCCGCCGCTGCGCCACGTGGCGAACCAGGCGGTGCTGTGGAATGGGGTGAAGTCACGCGCCATCAGCACGATCGCGACCGATCATGCGCCGTTCCGCTTCCGCGACCAGAAACAAATGGGGAAGGATGCGTTCACCAAGATTCCGAACGGCATCCCCTCGGTACAGGAGCGCGTGGACCTGGTGCACACCTACGGCGTCGTCGCCGGGCGGTTCGGCCTGCAGACGATGGTGGACGCCTGCTCGACGCAGGCCGCGCGCCTGTTCGGCCTCTACCCCAAGAAGGGCACGATCCAGGTGGCCAGCGACGCCGACCTCGTCGTATACGACCCGGCGTTCCGCGGTACGTTCTCCCAGAAGGACAGCCACTCGAAGGCCGATTACAACGCCTACGAAGGCTGGGAGCGGAAGGGCCGCGCCACGGTCGTCACGGTGCGCGGCCAGGTGCAGGCGCGGGACGGCAAGTTCGTGGGGACGATCGGACGGGGGCAGTTCTTGAAGCGGGAGCCGACGCACTTCTAGCCTCGAGGAGCCATGGATTCTCAGACCGTTCGCCAAAAACACAAGGAATTCCTCTTCCCCTGCGTCGCCAACTATTACAACGAGCCGGTGGTCATCACCGAGGCGCACGGCGCCAACGTGAAGGACGCCGACGGCCGCGACTACCTCGATTTCTTCGGCGGCATCCTGACGCTCGGCATCGGGCATTCCCATCCTGACTTCGTTAAACGCATCCAGGACCAGGTGGCCCGTCTCACGCACACCGCCAGCGTCTACCCTACGCGCGAGCAGGTCAAAGTCGCCGAGCGGCTCACCCAGATCACGCCCGGCAAGCTCAAGAAGAGCTTCTTTACGACGAGCGGCACCGAAGCCGACGAAACGGCGATCATGCTCGCCAAGATCTACACGGGGCAGCAGGAGATTATCGCGCTGCGCCATGCGTACGCGGGGCGCAGCATGACCGCGATCTCGGTCACCGGACAGAAACCGTGGCGGGTGCTCCCGACCCAGGTGGCCGGGATCAAGCACGCGCTCTCGCCCTACTGCTATCGCTGCCCGTTGGGACTCGAGTATCCCTCCTGCGGCGTGAAGTGCGCGCAGGACATCGACGAGCTGATTCAGACGGAGACGACCGGGCGGCCGGCGGCGTTCATGGCGGAGCCGATCCAGGGCGCCGGGGGCTTCATCACGCCGCCCCAGGAGTACTTCGAGATCGCCGTGGGGATCGTGCGCAAGTACGGCGGCCTGTTCATCTGCGACGAAGTGCAGACGGGCTGGGGCCGCACGGGCGACCATTGGTGCGGCATCGAGCACTGGAACGTCGAGCCCGAGATCATGACGTTCGCGAAGTCCGTCGCCAGCGGGTTCCCGGTCGGCGTGACGATCGCCAACCCCGAGGTGGCCGACGCGTGGACGGGCCTGTCCCTGTCGACGTTCGGCGGCAATCCAATCTCCATGGCAGCGGTGGATGTCACGCTGGACGTGATGGAGCGCGAGAACACCCCCAAACGCTCCGCCGAGCGCGGCCGGCAGCTGCGCGACGCCCTCGACGAGTTCAAGAAACGATTCGCGTTCATCGGCGACGTCCGCGGCATGGGCCTGATGCAAGGGATCGAGCTCGTCGAGGACCGCAAGACCAAAGAGCCCTCGCCCAAGAGAACCCTCGCCCTGATGGAGGCCGCCAAGCGGCAAGGCCTCTTGATCGGCAAGGGTGGGCTGTATGGCAACGTGATCCGCGTCGCACCGTCCATGCTGATCACCAAGGCCGAGGTCGAGGACGGGTGTCAGCGACTGGAACGGGCGCTCGCGGAAGTGAAATGAGCGACGCCGCGCTGATCAATCCCGATCTCGCACCGGTCTCGGCCGAGCGACGCACCTGGAATTGGTGGCACATCGCATCGCTGTGGATCGGGATGGCGATATGCATTCCGACCTACACCCTGGCGTCGGGCCTGGTCGATCAGGGCTGGACCTGGCAGGCCGCCGTCGGCGCCGTGGTGCTCGGCAACCTCGTGGTCCTGTTCCCCATCGCGCTCAACTCGCACGCGGGCACGCGCTACGGGATTCCCTTCCCGGTGCTGGCGCGCGCGTCGTTCGGCGTGCTGGGCGCCAACGTCCCCGCCCTGCTGCGCGGCCTCGTGGCATGCGGCTGGTTCGGGATCCAGACGTGGATCGGCGGCTGGGCGATCTACAAGCTGATCGAGGTGATGTGGCCCGGGATCGCCCATTTACCACAACTACTCCCCGCGTTCGTCGGGCTCAACACGGGCGAGTTTCTCTGCTTCATGCTGTTTTGGGCGATGAACGTGTGGATCGTCCTGCGCGGCATGGATTCGATCAAGTTCCTCGAGACCTGGGGCTCGCCATTTCTCCTCGCCGTTGGAGTTGCGTTGTTCGTCTGGGCCGCGGTGCGCGCGGGTGGAGTCGGTCCGATGCTCGAAAACCCGGTCGGACGGGCGGACGGCCGGACGGGCGGACTAACCGGGGTGTTCGGGGCCGGCCTGACATCCGCGGTGGCCTTTTGGGGGACGATGGCGTTGTCGATCCCCGATTTCTCGCGCTACGCGAAGAGCCAACGCGATCAAGTCATCGGTCAGGCGGTCGGACTGCCCGGGACGATGGCGCTGTTCGCCTTCATCGGAGCGGCGGTGACGAGCGCGACCGCCGTGATCTTCGGTACCCGGATCGCCGACCCCGTCGCCCTGCTCGCGCGGATCGGTGGGCCGTTGATGATCATGCTCTCGATGGCCGGACTCACCATCGCGACGCTGACGACGAATATCGCCGCCAACATCGTGGCGCCGGCCAACGGGTTCTCGAACGTCGCCCCCGACAAGATCTCGTTCAAGCAGGGCGCGATGATCACGGCCGTGATCGGGATCGTGATGATGCCGTGGCGCCTCTACAACGACGCCGCCGCCTACATCTTCACGTGGCTCATCGGCTACGGTGCGCTGCTCGGGCCCGTCGCCGGCATCATGATCGCGGACTACTTCGTGCTGCGGCGCGGCATCCTGGCGGTGGACGATCTCTACCGGCGCGGCGGTGTCTACGAGTACCGGCGCGGGGTGAATTGGGTGGCGATCGGGGCGTTCGTGCTCGGCGTCTTGCCCAGCCTCCCGGGGTTCATCGGGGCGGTCACGGGCCGGCCCGCCGGCGGACTCTTCGGGGGCGTGTACAACTGGGCGTGGTTCGTCGGATTCGTCGTCTCCTCCACGATCTACGTCGCGGGGATGAGGGCGCGTGCCTGACCTGTCGGACGCGCAACTCGAGCGCAATTTCGCCGACATCGCGCCGGCGCTGACGCCCGACTACGCGCTGCTCGAGGCCAACAAGTGCCTCTTCTGCCACGACGCGCCTTGCACGATCGCCTGCCCCACACACATCGACGTGCCCGCCTTCATCAAGAAGATCGCGACCGGGAATCTCCGCGGCTCGGCGCGCGTGATCCTGGAGGCAAACCCGTTTGGCCATTCGTGCGCGCGCGCCTGTCCCGTCGAAGTGCTGTGCGAGGGGGCGTGCGTGCTGAACGATCGCGACGAGCAGCCGATCAAGATCGCGCTGCTGCAACGCCACGCGACCGATCACGTGCTCGAGCGCAAGCTCAAGCTGTTCGAGGCGGGCCAGGCGACCGGCAGGAAGGTCGCGATCGTCGGGGCCGGACCAGCCGGACTGGCGTGCGCGCGCGATCTGCGGCGGCGCGGGCATGCGGTCACGGTATTCGAAGCCAAATCACAGCCCGGGGGCCTCAACACGTACGGCATCGCCGAGTACAAGCTCAAAGCCGACGTCGCGCTCGCCGAGGTGCAGGACATCCTCGATCTGGGCGTCACGCTCAAGCTTGGGGTGACGGTCGAGTCGCTCGAGCCGCTGTTGAAAGAATACGACGCGATCTTTGTGGGCGTCGGACTCGGCACGACGAAGGGCCTCGGAATTCCGGGCGACGACCTGGAGGGCGTGGTCGACGCGCTCACGTTCATCGAACACCTCAAGACCCACCCGTATCAGGAGACGCGCGTCGGGAAACGTGTGCTCGTGATCGGCGCCGGGAACACGGCGATCGATGCGGTGACGCAGGCGAAGCGCCTTGGCGCCGAAGATTCGACGATCGTGTACCGCCGCAGCGAAGCCGACATGCCCTGCTACGAGTACGAGTATGAGCTGGCGAAGCGGGATGGTTGCTCGTTCAGATTCCACGCCCTGCCCAAGCGCATCGTGGGGAACGGCCGAGTCGAAGGGCTCGAGGTCGAGGCGCCCGACAAGAGTCGCGAGACGATCCCGTGCGACATGGTCATCATCGCCATCGGACAGGGTGTGCGCGGAGAGTTCGTAGTGCCGCAAGGAAACCCGAAGGTGTTCGTGGGGGGCGATTGCGCTAACGGGGGGGCGGAAATAGTGAACGCGGCAGCGGAGGGGGTTGCTGCGGCGAAACAGATCCACGAAAGGCTGACCCATGGCTGACCTTAGAACCAACTTCGCGGGCATCGAGAGCCCCAACCCCTTCTGGCTGGCCTCCGGCCCGCCCACGAACACGTACGGGCAGGTCGCCAAGGCCTTCGACGCCGGCTGGGGCGGCGCGGTTTGGAAGACGATCGGTGATCCGATCATCAACGTCTTTTCCCGCTACGGCTCCGTGGACCTGGGCGCCACGCGGATGATGGGCTTCAACAACATCGAGCTGATCAGCGACCGGCCGATCGACGACAACCTCAAGGAGATCGCCGAGATCAAGCGCAACTATCCGAAGCACGCCATCATCGCGTCGCTGATGGTCGAGTCGAAGCCGGAGACATGGCACGACATCGTGAAGCGGACCCAGGACACGGGCGCCGACGGCATCGAGCTGAACTTCGGGTGCCCGCACGGCATGAGCGAGCGCGGCATGGGGAGCGCCGTGGGCCAGGTCCCCGACTACACCTGCCAGATCGTCGAGTGGGTGAAGGAAGTGGCCACGATCCCTGTCATCGTGAAGCTCACGCCCAACGTCACCGACATCACGTACATCGCGCGCGCCGCTGTGAAGGGCGGGGCTGACGCCCTGTCGCTCATCAACACGATCAATTCGATCGTGAGCGTCGATCTCGACACGTTCGCCCCTGCCCCTTCGGTGGGCGGCAAGTCGAGCCACGGCGGCTATTGCGGACCGGCGGTCAAGCCGATCGCCCTGCACCTCGTGTCGGCGGTCGCCAAGGATCCGCAGGTGAAGATCCCGATCTCCGCAATCGGCGGCATCAGCACCTGGCGCGACGCCGCCGAGTTCGTCGCCCTCAGCGCGGGCACGCTCCAGGTCTGCACCGCGGTGATGCACTACGGCTTTCGGATCGTAGAAGACCTGATCGACGGACTATCGAACTGGATGGACGAACGGGGCCATCGCACTCTGTCCGACGTACGCGGCCGCGCGCTCCCCAACGTCACGAAGTGGGAGGAGCTGGATCTCAACTATCATTTGCTCGCCCACATTGACCAGGACAAATGCATCAAGTGCGAGCTGTGCTGGACGGCGTGTGAAGACGGGGCGCACCAGGCGATTCGCCGCCTGCCCCGCGACAACGGAGGGCCGGTAGTCGAGATCATCGAGGAAGCGTGCGTCGGGTGCAATCTGTGCGCGGCGGTGTGTCCGGTGCAGGGCTGCATCACGATGGAGCCGGTGCCGAACGACTTCGCGCCCGTGACTTGGAAGGAATACGCGGCGGGGAAAGGCAAGTTGGCGCCGCGATCCGAGCAGTTCCACACCGCGACCTGGTCTAAGAGCCGCTAGAGGCGCCCCGGCGGCGCCACCGGCGGCACCGCAACCCCTTCGTCCGCCGGTTCGGGCGTAAAGTCCTCCCCCGGATTGATGAACCGATCCAGCTCGAATCGGTACTGCTTGTCGTACAGCTGGCGGTAGCGCCCATTGGCGTCGATGAGTTGTTCGTGCGTCCCCCGCTCCACGATCTCCCCTCCCTCGATCACCAGGATCTGATCGGCGCTGCGGATGGTCGAGAGACGGTGCGCGATCACGAACGTCGTGCGGCCGCGGCGCAGGGAGCGCAGGCCGTCTTGGATCAAGGCCTCGCTCTCGGAATCGAGCGACGACGTCGCCTCATCGAGGATGAGAATCCGCGGATCGGCCAGGATCGCCCTGGCGATCGCCACCCGCTGGCGCTGCCCGCCCGACAGCTTGACGCCCCGCTCCCCCACGATCGTGTCGTAGCCCTTCTCGAAGCCCTTCACGAACTCGTCACAGTGCGCGACCCGCGCGGCCGCCTCGATCTCGGCCCGCGACGCGTGCGGCGCCGCGAACGCGATGTTCTCGGCGATCGTGCCGTCGAACAGGAAATTGTCCTGCAGCACCGCCCCCAGGTGTCGCCGGTAGTCGTGCAGCCGAATCCCGCCCAGGTCGTGGCCGTCCACGACGATGCGGCCCTCCGCCGGGCGGTGAAACGCCATGACCAACCCGATCAGCGTGCTCTTCCCGGAGCCCGAGGAGCCCACCAACGCCGTGGTGGAACCCGCGCGCGCGTGGAACGACACGTGTCGCAGCACGGGCTTCCCCGCCGTGTAGGCGAACGAGACGTCGTCGAAGCGCAGGTCTCCCTGCAGCGCCGGCAGGGCGGCCCGGTCCTCGTCCGCCGCATCCTCCGTCACCTGCTGCCGGATCTCGCGCAGCCGGTCCAGGCCGGCGAACGCTTCCGTGATCTGGGTGCCAATGGAGGCGATGTTGATGAGGGGCAGCGCGACCAGCCCGACGAAAATGCCGTACATGAAGAGGTCGCCGAGGCTCATACTGCCCGAGAGGACGGCACGACCGCCCTCGAGGATCATCAGGATGCCGATGGCGCCGATGATGACCGTCGCGAACGACCCGACGCTCGAGATCCCCGTCATGGTGCCGGCGATGTTACGGAACAGGCGGTTCACACCGCGTCCGAACACCTGTCGCTCGCCCCGCTCGGCGCGATACGCCTTCACGATGCGAATCCCGCCCAGCGTCTCGCCCAGGCGCCCCGTCACCTCGGCGTTGATCTTGGAACGCTCGCGGAACAGCGGCCGCAGCTTGGCGAAGGCATAGGCCATGCCCCCGCCGAACAATCCCAGGATCAGAATCGCGATCGCCGTCAGCTTCCAGTTGAGCACGAACAGCACGACCAAGGCGATGGCCCCCGTGAACAGGCCGCCGATCAGCTGCACCAGCCCGGTGCCGACGAGGTTCCGGATCCCCTCGGCGTCGTTCATGATCCGCGAGATGAGAATGCCGCTTTTCGTCGAGTCAAAGTACGACACCGGCAGCCGCAGCACGTAGGACTGCACCGTGCGGCGCATATCGGTGATCGCCCGTTGCGCGGCCACCCCCAGGATCTGCGACAGGCCGAACCCCGAGGCCGCCTGCACCAGCGTCGCCACCCCGGCCGCGATGGCGAGCGGCAGCAGCAGCTGCGGCTCATTGTGTCCGATGACCCGGTCGATGACCCACTTGGGCGCCGCCGGCAGCACGAACCCCGCCGCCCGGTTCACCAGGAGCAGCACGAAGCCCAGCGCCAGGCGACGGCGGTGCGCGTAGACCAGCGCGCGGGCTTCCTGCCAGGCCCCGGCCGTGATCGCCGGTTTCTTCGGCTGCGCGGGTTTTGGTTGGTCGGCCATGCTCGGCGAAGCTTACCTAGGGACGATGCGCCGTACCAGGAGCCCCGTCGTGGACACGCGCACCTCGTACGTCGCGGGCTCTGTCGCGTTAATGAACGTGGCCGAGCCGTACTCCGCGTCCACCAGCGGCCGGAGCAGCCAGTACCGGCGTGCCAGGTCGAACACGTCGATCGGCTTCGCCCGGGCGATGGAGTAGACGGTGCGCTCGCGCGTCTGCTCGTCGCCCAACGAGCGGTAGCGCCCCGCGATGCGGTCGAGCTCGTAGGCCGTGTGCAAGCCGAGCAGATTGACCGCGGGGCGCCACTTGAGGATGTGCGCGTCCACGTACACGGCGTCGCCCGCCAGATCGAACATGTGCAGGCTGCCGTCGGCGAGGGTGACGGTGGCGCGGAAATGGCGGGCGGCGAGCGGCTCGGTCTGGATCGTCGCGGCGAGCACTTCCTGAGTGAGCGCGCGGTAGCCGCGCACGCCGACGCTGATCGTACCGCACAGCGCGGCGAGGGCGAGGCACAGCGCGGCCGCGAGCAGCGCGACGAGCGCGCCGAGGCGATGCCGGCCGCGCCACGCTCCCACCGCGCCCCGCAGCAGCAGCAGCGCGAGCACGAGCCACACGATCAGCGCAAGTACCAACAGGGACATGGACCCTACGTTACGACGCCCCTGCCTCTGGCGCGAATCGGCCCGCGTGGGCAGCTTCCTCCGCTCACCGGAGAACGCTCATGAAACGGTCCACGCTGCTCACCATCGCTGCCGTCATCGCCGTGGGGCTGCTGTTTTTCTATATGACGACCGCGCACGCCAATCAGGAATGCAACGTGTGCGTGGAATTCCAGGGCCGCTCGAACTGCGCGACCGCGTTGGGCAGCACGGTTGGCGAAGCGACCGAAACGGCGCACCGCACCGCCTGCGGTCCGGTGGCGCAGGGGATGAACGAATCGATCGCGTGCGGCAATCGCGCCCCCGTCAGCGTGCAGTGCAAGGCGCGATAGCGTACGACACATGTCCGGTTTCTCGATTCCCCGCGTCTCGATGCCCGCGAGCCTGCTGCTCACCGACTTGGACCCACGCCTGGGCGAGATCTACGTCATGGAGCGCGTGCCGCATCACACGGGGCCCGAAACCCCGCTCGAGATGTTGAACCGCCCCGAGGGCTTCTTTCCCTTCCGCCCCGCCGGCGACGGGACGGTCCTGCTCGTGACGAAGGCCCGCACGCTTACGCTGTCGGTGCCGCGCAACGTGGCCGCCGAGGATCCGGCGCGATTGTCCGCGGCGAAGCTCGTGGGGATCACGATCACCCTCGCCGGCAATACCGACATCACCGGCTGGGCCACGCTGGAGCTCCCCGAGTACCACTCGCGGTTGCTCGACTATCTCAACGCTTCTCCGGACCCTTTCTTCGCGGTCACCACCGCGGATGAGGTCCATTTCGTGAACCGCGCCCACGTGCTGTACGCGCGGCCCGAGGACTGACGCGATGGCGACTCGACTCGACCCGTTCGTGGACGTGCTGCTGCGGGAGCGCGCGGACCAGCTGTATCTGCTCCCCGACGAGCCCGTGACGATCGTGAAGGACGGCAAGCCGCGGAAAGTCAGCCGACAGCCGCTCACCGACCAGCACATCTACGCCCTGATGGTCGAGGTGGCGCCGCCCGAAGCCGCCGACAAGATCGACCACCAGTCCGAGACCGAGTTCGAATACGCCGCCGACAAGGGGCTGGTGCGGGTGCGTATCGTTCCGGAGGCCGGCAGGCTCACGGCGGTCATCTCACCGGTGAAGCGGGCCTCGCAGGAGATGGCGACCGTCACCGCGCCGGCCGCGGCGGCCGAGGCCGCTACGGAGGAGGTGACGGCGGTTCGCCCCGCGGTCAGCGGGGGGGGGCGCGGCAAGTCGCCCGCGGCGGCGCCCCCCACGCCTCCCCCACCCAAGGCGCCGCGCGCATCCGTCATCGCCGCCGCCCCGATGGTCGACGCGCCGGTCGTGGCCGCCTCGGCCCCGGGCGCCCTGCCGGCTGAGTTCGCGGCCTCGGAGTACCAGGCCGCGGAGCAGCGGCTCGGCAAGCTGCTGCGGGCGCTGGTACAATCGTCCAGCTCGGACCTGCACCTGCGCGTGGGAGAGCCGCCGATGTTCCGCACCCACGGCGAGATCGCGCGCCAGAGCGGCCCCGCGCTGTCGGTACAGGATCTCGAGCTGTTGATCCTGTCGATCATGCCGGAGCGCAACCGCGGCGAGTGGAAGGAGACCGGCGACACCGACTTCGCCTACGAGATCGCGGGGGTCGCCCGCTACCGCGTGAATGCGGCGCGCGACCGCAAGGGCCCGGTGGCGGTGTTCCGCGTCATCCCGGCTAAAGTCGTGACCGTCGAAGAGATGGGACTGAGCGAGGAGGTGCAGCGGCTCTGCCACCTCACCAAGGGCCTCGTGCTCGTGACCGGGCCGACAGGCTCGGGGAAGTCGACGACGCTGTGCGCCCTCATCGACCTCGTGAACCGGTCGCGATCCGACCACATCATCACGATCGAGGACCCGATCGAGTTCGTGCACGAGAACAAGAAATGCCTGATCACGCAGCGCCAGGTGCACGTGCACACCGAGAGCTTCAAGACGGCGTTGCGGGCGGCGCTGCGCGAGGATCCCGACATCGTGCTGGTCGGCGAGATGCGCGACCTCGAGACGATCGCGATCGCGATCGAGACCGCGGAGACGGGGCACCTGGTGTTCGGCACGCTGCACACGACCACGGCCGCGTCCACGGTGGACCGGATGATCGATCAGTTCCCGGCCGACCGGCAATCGCAGATCCGCGTGATGCTCTCGGAGTCGCTCAAGGGTGTGATTTCGCAGACCTTGTGCAAGAAGATCGGCGGCGGCCGGGTGGCGGCGCGGGAGATTCTGCTCGCGACGCCCGCGATCGCCAACCTGATCCGCGAAGCGAAGACGTTCCAGATCCCCTCAATCATGCAGACGAGCAAGAAGCTCGGCATGGTCACGCTGAACGACGCGCTGCTCGAGCTGGTCGAAAAGAAGGTGATCGAGCCCGACGAGGCCTACGTGAAGTCGGTGGAGAAGGCGGGGCTCGTCGCGAGCATGAAGGCCAAGGGGTTCAAACCTACACTCACCCCCGAGGCTTGACGTTCTTCGCGAAGCTGAACGGTCCGTGGCACGAGCGCGCGCTGCAGGCGTTCATGGTCGTCGTTCTCGCCCACTGGGCCGAGCATCTGGCGCAAGCGTATCAGGTGTACGTGCTGGGGTGGCCGCCGCACCAGGCCGGGGGCGTCCTCGGCCAGGCGTTCCCGTGGCTCGTGCACTCCGAGGTGCTGCACTATGGGTACGCGGCGATCATGCTGGTGGGTATTTGGACGTTGTTGCCCGGGTTCGTCGGCCAGTCACGCAGATGGTGGATGGCGGCGCTGGTGATCCAGTTCTGGCATCACATCGAGCACGCGCTGCTTCAAGGCCAGGTCATCGCGGGTCGCACGTTGTTCGGGGCCCCCGTTCCCACCAGCATCCTGCAGCTCTGGTTCCCGCGGCTCGAGCTGCACCTGTTCTACAACAGCGTGGTCTTCGTCCCGATGATCGCGGGGATGTACTATCACCTGTTCCCGAACGCCTTTGAATCCGCGGGAATGCGGTGCAGCTGCGCGCTGCATCTAAGCAGAGCCACCGGTCGGAATTGAACCGACGACCGCTCGATTACGAATCGAGAGCTCTACCGCTGAGCTACGGTGGCGTAGTTATACAATAACGACTTGCGACCGAATGCCTATGCTCTGGTGCCAGAACCGGTGACGTTAGGCTCTCGGACGAACCCAAAGTTAGCCGAAGTCCGCACCGTCCGGTACTCCGCCGGACGGGCCTCACTCGCGCTCACCCAGCTCTTTGAGCAAGGCATCGACGATCGCACGGAGCTGAGGGAGGTCGTCGCAGACGCTTCGCCAAATCAGGTCGTGCTTCACGACCGCGTACCCGTGGATGAGGATGTTTCGCAGCCCCACGATCTGCCGGAGGTGTGGGATCCGGGCCGCGGTTTTGGGAGCCGACTTGTCGAGCTGGCTCAACGCCTCGCCGATGATCTCAAGCTGGCGCTCGACGGCCGAATGGAGTAACGCGTCCGCCGAGTACTGCTCTTCCGTCTTACCGCCAACGAATGCGGCGATGTTATCGGCCGCTTGGCGAACGTCCCAGAGGAATGCGCGCGTATCACGCTGCATACAGGGTCGTGCGATCGCGCTCCATGTTGGCTCGTATATAAGGATTCGCAACTGCGGCTGGCATGATCAAGTCCACCGACCTCCCAAAGAGACTCTCGAGTTCCTCCTTAAGGCCGAAATACGTGTCCAGTGCACGCACGCCATCGGCCGGACCGAACTCAACCAGAACATCGAGGTCGCTCTTGGCCCGATTGAAGTCGCCGCGCGTGGCTGAGCCCACGAGGTCGAGGCGACGTACGTGGAAGCGCCGGCACAGCTCGGCGATGCGAGCGCGGTGCTCTTCGGTGATCTGGTACATGGAAAGAATACTCGTGGGTGGGTGGCGAAACTGCAAGCAAACGCGTCGGGTTTGTGGTGCCAACGGTGGTGCCAACCGATTCGTCGCCCACCGTCGCAGGCAGTCGCACTTGTCACCGCGCACCGCTGAAACACAACGGCCAGCGCTGGCGGGCGCTGGCCGTGCGGGATTACGAATCGAGAGCTCTACCCCTGAGCTACGGTGGCGTGGACCCTGAATTAGCGGCCTTTCGCTCCAAGCGGTACTCCAGCCCTGGCCCGCCACAGGTAGTACAGCACTGGGATCACCACAAGCGTCAGAACCGTCGACGTCACCATCCCCCCCACCATCGGCGCGGCGATCCGCTTCATCACGCTCGCTCCCGATCCGTGGCTCCATAAGGCCGGCACGAGCCCGAGCATGATCGCGAGCACCGTCATGAGCTTCGGCCGCACACGATTGACCGCCCCATGCTCGACTGCCGCAACGAGTTCGGTCCCTGTTGGGCGGCGACCTCCCGCGCTCGCGTCCTTCCAAGCGTGGTCGAGGTAGATCAGCATCACCACTCCCGTTTCCGCAGCCACTCCGGCGAGCGCGATGAAGCCGACCGCCACTGCGATTGAGAGATTGTAGTCCAAGAGCCACATCACCCACACTCCGCCGACCGACGCGAACGGCAGCGAGAGCATTACGATCGCCGCCTCGGCGACGGTGCCGAACGTGAGGTACAGCAACAGCGCGATGATGCCGAGCGTGAGCGGTACGACGACCCGCAACCGTGCCTTGACGCGTTCGAGCGCCTCGTATTGTCCGCTCCAGCGCAGCCAATAGCCGTGCGGCAGCTGGATCGCCTGATTCACACGGGCTTGGGCGTCGCGGACGTAGCCGCCGACGTCCCGACCCCGGACGTCGATCGACACTTGGTCGTAGAGATATCCACCTTCGCTCCGAATCATCGCAGCTCCGGGACTGAATCGAATATCCGCGACCTGGCCGAGCGGCACCTGCGGGCCGTCGCCGCTGCCGACGAGGATACGGCCGATCGTGGCAGGGTCATCGCGGAAATCCCGCGCGTAGCGCACCTGCACGGGGAAGCGCTCGCGTCCCTCGACAGTGGTCGTCACCTCTTCACCGCCCAACGCCAGACCAATGACCTCCTGCGCATCGCCCGTGGTGAGCCCGTAGCGCGCCAGCGCGTCTGCATCTGGCCGAATGTCGAGATACCGCCCGCCAAACGAACGCTCGGCGTAGATGCTCGCCGTGCCCGGCAGGGGCGCCAGCGCACGCTCGATCTCCTGCCCGATTCGCTGGATCACCTCGAGATCCGGCCCGAAAATCTTGACGGCGAGTGTGGTGCGCACGCCGGTCGAGAGCATATCGGTGCGGTTCTTGATGGGCATCGTCCAGGTGTTGACGGCACCCGTCAAGCGGAGCGCCCGGTCCATTTCCGCGATGAGCCGGTCCTGGGTCATCCCAGACCGCCACTCAGACTCGGGCTTCAGGTTGACGACAGTCTCGACCATCGACATCGGCGCCCAATCCGTCGCAGTGTTGGCGCGCCCGGCCTTCCCCCACACCGACACGACCTCAGGAAAGGTCATGAGAATGCTGTCCTCCACCTGCAGCAGGCGCCGCTGGGTGGTCAGCGAAATCGCCGGCAGTGTATTGGGCATGTACATGAGCGAGCCCTCGTTCAGCGGCGGCATGAACTCGCTCCCAAGCCGAGAAAGCGGGAACAGCGTCAGCCCTAGGACGGCAGCCGCCCCGCCGAGCACCAGCCAACGCGAGCGCAGCGCCCACTGCAGCACTGGGCGATAAGTCCGGATCGCCCAGCGGTTGACCGGGTTCTTGTCTTCCGCCCGGATCTTGCCCTTCACAAACCAGCCCATGAGCGCCGGCACGAGCGTCACCGACAGCAGCGCGGCCGTGGCCATCGCAAACGTTTTCGTGAGCGCCAGCGGCCGGAACAGGCGGCCTTCCTGATCTTCGAGCGTGAACACCGGGAGGAAGGAAATCGTGATGATGAGGAGCGACATGAACAGCGCCGGCCCTACCTCTCGCGCCGCGTCCAAGACCCGCTCCCAGTGCGGGCGATCGGGCTCGTGCTCCATGTGCTTGTGCAGGTTCTCGAGCATCACGATCGCCGCGTCGATCATGGCCCCGATGGCGATGGCAATGCCGCCGAGGCTCATGATGTTCGCGTTGATGCCCAGCCCGCGGGTGATGGCGAGTGCCGCGAGGATCCCGAGCGGCAGGGTCGCGACCGCTACCAAGGCGCTCCGCGCGTGGAGCAGGAACAGCGCGCACACCAACCCGACGATCACGGATTCTTCGAGCAGGGTTCGCCACAGCGTACTGATCGAGTGATGGATCAGATCGGAGCGATCGTAGGTCGGCAGGATCTTCACGCCGGGCGGGAGCGAGGGCGCGATCTCGGTGATCCGCTGCTTCACAGCGTTGATAACGCGGAGGGCGTTTTCTCCGTACCGCATCACGACGACCCCGCCCGCCGCCTCACCTTTCCCGTTCAGCTCCGCGATGCCCAGTCGCAGGTCGGGACCGATCGTGACCCGCGCCACGTCGCCAACGCGAACGGGGCGACCGTCCTTGCCGACGCCGACTCCCACCCTGGCGATATCTTCCACACCGCGGAAATAGCCCAAGCCACGAATCGCGTAGTCTGCCCCGCCGATTTCCACCGTCCGCGCGCCGACGTCTTGGTTCGCTCCGCGGACGACCGCGATCACTTGTCGTGCCGTGACCCCGTACGCCAACAGCCGCGCTGGGTCGAGCAGGACTTGGTACTGCTTCACGAAGCCACCCAGGCTCGCGACCTCGGCGACGCCGGGGACCGACTGCAAGGCGTACCGGACCTGGAAGTCCTGGATCGTGCGCAACTGCTCGGGAGTGTAGCCCGGGCCTTGCAGGGCGTATTGGAACACCCAACCGACACCAGTGGCATCAGGTCCGAGGCGCGTCTTCGCGCCCGCAGGCAGCCGACCCTGGATCGCGTTCAAGTATTCCAGGACTCGCGATCGCGCCCAGTACAGGTTGGTGCCATCCTGGAAGATGACGTAGACGAACGAGGTGCTGAACATCGACTGCCCGCGCACTACCTTCACGCGCGGCACGCCGAGGAACGTGGTGACGAGCGGATACGTCACCTGGTCCTCCACGACCTGCGGCGCCTGGCCCGGGTAGTCGGTATAGACGATGACCTGGGTGTCGGACAAATCCGGAATCGCGTCCACCGGCATCGTCCGGAGGAGCACCAGCCCCGCGCCCAAGGCGACCAGCGCGCCGAGGGCGATGAGGTCGCGTCGGCGGATCGACCACGCGATGAGTCTTTCGATCATGGCCGCCGCTCTCGCGCCGGAACGGGCGCTTTCATGCCGCCCATGTTGAGCCCCATCCCCATCTGGAGCATGAGGCCCTGGATGGCCGACGACAGGTTCGACTCGGAGTCCAGGAGATACGTCGCCGACGCGACCACCTCGTCACCGGCCCTAAGACCTTCAACGATCTCAACCAGTGAGTCTCCGCGAGCACCGACACGCACTTCTCGAGGAGCGAATCGTCCGTCGCCGCGGTTCATGAACACGATGTCGCGCGTGCCGGTAGGGAGCACCGCCGCGAGGGGAACACTCACTGCGCGGCGCCCCCCCGTCTGAAGCTCCGCGGTCGCGTACATCCCGGGCCGGAGCTCGCCCCTCGTGTTATCGACCTCGACACGCGCTGTGAGGGTGCGGGTCTTGTCGTCGAGCTGGGGATAGATGAACGTGACCCGTCCACGGAACGTGTGGCTGGGGACCGCGTCCACGCGAACGGCGGCCGAGGTCCCTACACGCACCGCGGCCGCGTCCTGCTCGAAGATTGAGAGATCAACCCAGAGCAGTCGGCGATCGGCAATCAAGAATAGATTGTCCCCCGGCTTCACCACTTGCCCATCGATGACCATCTTCTCCGTGATCTCCCCGCTGCGCGGAGCGCGCAGCAGCAGCGTGCGTGTCACGCTCCCCCGCGTCTCCAGGCTGTCGACTTGATCGGCGGGGATGTCCCACAGGGCGAGGCGGCGCCGGGCGCTGGCCGCGAGTGTGTCGTCATTCAGTCGCCGCGCCAACAGATACTCTTCCTGCGCACTCACCAGCTCGGGCGAATACAGTGCAAGCAACGGTTCTCCTCGCTCGACGCGCTTGCCCACGTAGTCCGCATACAGGTGCTCGACCCAGCCGCCGACTCGGGCATTGACGTAGACCAGATTCGGCTCGGCATACTTGAGGACCCCGACTGCCCGAACCGAGAACCGGACCGGCCGCTCGGTCGCCCGCGCGAACGTGATGCCGAGTCGCTCGGCTTCGGTGCGGTTCAGCGGCACTCCCGAGGTGTCCGCCGGAGCTGCCGGCATGCCAGGCATGCCTGGCATGTTCTCCATGCCCGCCACGTCCTGGCTCGGAGCCGGGGTTTTCTTGCAGCCCGTCAGCGTCATGGCTGCGACGAGCAGCCCGAAGAGGATCTGTTTCACGGCCGCGTCTCCCCTGCGGTCAACTGCCGCAGCATCACGAGTTGCGCCTGGTAGTCCGCCGCCACTTGCGCCGCCTCGAGCTCGGCCCGGTACCGCGCGTCCTCGACCGACAGCAGCGTCAGGAATTCGGCGCGACCGACTTGATAGCTCCGCAGTACGGATTCGACGGTCCCCCGCGCCGTCGGCAGCACACCGTCCACGAGAAGCGCAAGACGTTGCTGTGACGCCTGAACTCGGGCGGCGGCTTCGGTGACTTCGCGACTGAGCTGGAGCTCCGCGTCCTGCAGGCCAGCGGCGGCCCCGGTGGAATCCGCCCGCGCGGCGTCGGCGAGGCGGTTCTGTTTGCGCCCCGCCCAGAGGGGCAGGCGCAGGCCTACGAAGGCGGAGAAGAAGTCCGGAAAGTTGAAGTTGAACGCCCGCGGTCGGTAACCGTAGCGCAGCGTCAGAGTGAAGTCAGGCCGAGCGCCGAGACGCTCGACTTGAATCGCGCGCGTGGCCGCATCGACTGCCGCCCGCCCAATGGCGAGCCGGGGATGGGTCGCAAGGGCCAAGGCCACGAGCGAGTCGGTGAGCGCCTCCGACGTCACCCCGGCACGCACTGCGGCCGGGTCGATCGGCGTGACCGTGACAGTGTCTCCCGGCGCCCGGTTCCGCAGCGCATTCACCGCGGCGAGCGCGGCGACCCGCTCGCTCTCCAGCGCGAACTCTTCGGACCGCAAGCGATCGCGGGCCAGCTTTGCCTGAAGGGGATCGCTTTGCGGTGCGGCGCCCGTCGCGTAGCGCGTCGTGCTGAGCTGGACGGCGGCTTCGAGAAGGCCCCGCTGCTGCCGCAGCGTCTCCAGCGCCGTCACCGTGTACCCGAGTCGGTAGTAGGCCACCGCCATCGTGGTCGTAAGCTCGCGGCGGACAGCGTCTTCTTCTGCCCGGGCGCCGGCGGCGGCGGCTCGCATGACCGCGGAGCGAGCCCCGAGCGCGCCGGGCCAAGGGATCTCCTGGCTCAGCTCGACGTCCGCCTCGGTAAAGTCAGTTTGGTTGAACTGGAAGCGCGGCAGTACCAGGTCCATCACACCGACGGTGAGCATGGGATCTGGTAGTGAACCCGCTGGTCGGATGCGCAGTATCGCAGCTCGAACGGCCGCTTCCCGCTGCGCCACGGTCGGATTGCCCGCCAACGCCTCGGCGATGAGCGATCGCAGGACCAGCGAGTCCTGAGCGGGAGCAGGCGCTGCGCCCACCACCACGAGCGCGCTCGCGACGAGAATCACTTGTCGGAATTGCATACCTCTCCTCACCAATCAGTTTCCGGCGGAACGCGCCGGACCCGCGCCGCTCGCAGCGACGCGTTAGGGCACACTACGCTTGGGAGAGGCTAGGCTTGGGGCGGTGGAGAGAGCGGCGGTTGCGGGTCGGCCGGGGCCAGCGTCGAAATGCCGAAGCCGAGAATGTGGGATTCTCTTACGGAAACGGAAACGGCTCCGCCAGGCGCAGCAACGGCCGTTGCGGTGGTGGTGCAGAAGGCTGAATTGGCGCACGGGGTGGCGTAGGCCGTCGCAGCGACGACCGGCCCAGACAAGTGCGACGCCATCTGTTGGTCGCAGTTCGCCGGTGTGGCTCGCTGAACCTGGTCACACAACAACGGCAAGCCAACCGGCAAGACCTGACCGGTGAGCAGCAGCGTCGCGACGAGTCTGACGAGTGTGAGTTTCATGCGCGCTCGGGAATATACTACAACGTCCAACCCACAGTCACGCCCCTGCATTCTGCTCGGGCGGACGTCGCCTCGAGCCATGCGAGCCGCTGGGCTGAGCCTGGCGGGCACGGGGACCGCCACGGCGCAGCAAGGCATGGCGGGCATGCACCATCCGAAGGGCACACAGCGCACGATCTCGGGGACCGTTGTGGACGTGTCGTGCCGTTTCGGGCAAGGCCTGAGCGGCGACAGTCACCGCGAGTGCGCGCAGATCTGCGCAGGTAAAGGAATTCCGCTCGCCATCTTGGGCACAGATGGCAAGCTCTACGTTCGCGGCCGCCGGCGCCAACGCGATCCAGATCGCGACGATCCAGCGCAAGTCCTGACGGGTTGGAGGCCGCCCCCTCTGGTGGAGCGCGTTCCTCCACCAGGGTGGCGGCTCGCCCCCCTGACCATCCATTTAGGTACGGTGAGGACGCCAGCCACCCCCCCTTGACCCTATACCTAGGTACATGGTTTATCCTGAAGCATGCCCCTGACTATCGGTCAGGTCGCGACGGCGGCCGACGTGAACGTCCAAACCATACGCTACTACGAGCGGCGCGGCCTTGTCCCCACCCCTCGGCGCACCGCATCGGGATACCGTCAGTACACCGATGACGCGGTGGCGCGCCTGCGCTTCATCAAGCACGCCCAGGAACTCGGCTTCTCGTTGCAGGAGATCCAGGAGTTGCTCGGGCTGCGCGTCCGGCACGGCGCCGCCTGCGATGCCGTCGAGCGGAAAACCAGAAACAAGATCGATGTCGTCCAACAGAGGATCTGTGACCTCCAGCGCATGAAGCACACACTGGAGCGGCTCGCCGCCGCGTGCGCGGTTCGGCGACCCACGGCCGAGTGCCCGATCCTCGAGGTCCTGGAAGATTATGCCGACGCCAGTCACTAAGACGGTACTCGCCGCCACGGGCGGTATCGCAGCCGCGGTGGCGTCGACGCTCTGTTGCGCCGGGCCGCTTGTCGCGGTCGCGCTTGGCCTCAGCGGCGCGGGGCTCGCGGCGACGTTCGAACCGTTGCGACCCTACTTCGTTGGCGGCACCGCGCTCGCTCTCGGCTTCGGATTCGTCGTCCTGCGCCGTGAGGAGAAGCGGGCGTGCGAACCTGGCACCTTGTGCGCCTCGCCGGTCGCGCGCCACCGGATGCGGTGGGCACTGTGGATTGCGACAATCGTCTCGATCCCGCTGCTCACGTTCCCTTGGTGGTCGAAACTCGTGCTGGGTTAGGAGGCTCACCATGTTGTCATCATTGAAGGTCGCGTTGGTCCTCGCGCAGCTCGCCCTGCAGTCGCCGGATACGGCGACGGTTCGGCTGCACATCTCCAAGATGACGTGCGGGAGCTGTCCCACGACGGCGCGGCTCGCCTTAAAGCGACTCAAGGGCGTCTACAGCGCCAGCGTAACGTTGGACGACAGCCTGGGCATCGTGGGTTACGACCCGCGCCAGGTCAACCCGGCGCAGATCGCCGCTCACCTCACCCGGCTCACGGGGTTCGGCGCCACCATCCTGCCGGACACGACCAAGGCTCGCGGAGGCAAGCGGTGACCACGGCCACAGGTAAGTTCGACCTTCTGGTCGTCGGGGGCGGCTCCGCAGGCTTCGCGGCCGCGATCAAGGGCGCCGATCTGGGCGCTCGCGTGGCGATCGCCGAGGGTGGGACTCTGGGTGGTACGTGCGTGAACGTGGGCTGTGTGCCGTCGAAAACCTTGATCCGCGCGGCGGAGGCGGAGCACCGCAGGCTTCACCACGGATTTCGGGGCATCCCCACAACGGATGGGCGGCCCGACTGGCCGACAGTGCGCACCGAGAAGGATGCCCTCGTCGCCGAGATGCGGCAAACCAAGTACTGGAACGTCCTGCGGGCCTACCCCTCGATCACGCTGTTCCAGGAGCGCGCCACGCTCGTCTCAGATCGTCAGGTCCGACTCACCAGCGGTCGCACGCTCACGGCACCCAAGATTGTCGTGACTACGGGGGCATCCCCATGGGCGCCGCCGATCCCGGGGCTCGCCGAGGCCGGCTACCTGGACAACGCGTCGGCGATGGCGCTGGAGCGGCTTCCCCCATCCCTCATCGTGATCGGCGGGAGCGCCGTCGGGCTCGAGCTGGCACAGATGTTCGCGCGGCTCGGCGTGCGCGTGACCGTCCTCGAAGCGCTCCCTCGCGTCGTCGCGGCTGAAGACGCCGACATCGGCAACGTTCTGGCAGACTACCTCCGGTCGGAGGGGCTCGACGTCCGCACCGACGTCAAGGTTGATCGAGCGAGCAGGGGCAGCGATGGCTACGAGATCCAGTACCACGCAGGAGCCGACGCGCGCACCGCACGCGCCGAACAGATGCTGGTTGCCACAGGTCGTCGAGCCAACACGGCCGGCTTCGGGCTCGAAGGGGTCGGCATCACACTCGGCAAGAAAGGTGAGATTGTCGTTAACGAGTTTCTCCAGACCTCGAACCCGAACCTCTACGCCGCGGGGGACGTGCTGGGAGATCCGATGTTCGTCTATGTAGCGGCATACGGCGGCTCATTCGCGGCTGAGCATGCTCTGACCGGGAACGCGCGCAACTACGACCTCACGGCCTTGCCAAGAGTGACGTTCACCGACCCAGCGGTTGCATCTGTCGGTTTGACCGAAGACGAGGCGCACGCCCGGGGAATCGATCCGGTCGCCTCGAAGCTGCCGCTCGAGCACGTCCCAAGGGCCCTCGCGGCGCGGGACCCGCGCGGGTTCGTGAAGCTCGTGGCCGATCGGGTGACCCGTAAGATCATCGGCGCCCAGATCCTCGCCGCCGAGGCAGGCGAGATGATCACGGAACCCGCGCTCGCGATCAAATTCGGGTTGACCATCGAGGATCTCGCGTCGGCGTTCCACCCCTATCTCACCCTGTCTGAGGGGATCAAGCTCGCGGCACAAGCGTTTGACAAGGACGTCGCGAAACTCTCCTGCTGCGCAGCATGACCGCTCCGGCGAGGGATCTGCTCTCGCGCCGCGGCACCGCGCTCCTGGTCTACGCGGCGCCGACGCTCGCAATCGTGGCCACGAGCGGTCAAGGGGTGGTCGAGTCCGTCCGCACGGTCACCTGGACGGTGGCGTTCACGGTGATGGGCGTCGCCTGCGTCGTGAACGCCGTGCGCTGCGGCCGAGTGCATTGCTACTTCACGGGTCCCTTCCTGTTGCTGCTCGCTGCCGCTTCTCTGCTGCACGGCCTTCGAGTCGTCTCGCTCGGCCCGAACGGATGGCAGTGGTTGAGCTTGGTCGCCATCGCGGGAGCTGTCGTGTTCCTGACGGTGCCGGAGCGACTCTGGGGGCGGTACGCGACTAGGGCAAACGCCCGCAAGCCTTGAGGGTTCGACGTCCATGGACCGAACCCTAAGTACCCTGACGTCTGAGCTCCTTCTCCACCTCCCGACGATGACCGAGGAGGAACAGCGTCTCGGCCTGGAGATCTATCGCCAACTCTCCAGCGGCGAACCGGTATCGCGACTAGGACTTTCGCAAGCGCTGAACAGCCCGCTGCACGAGGTAGACGAGCTGCTGGCTCATCCAAGTCTCCAGTGCCTCACCTACTCAGACAAAGAGGGGCACATCATCGGCTTTGGCGGCCTCGCCGTTCGGCCCATGCCGCACAGGTTCAACCTCAATGGTCGGAGGCTGTACACCTGGTGCGCGTGGGACAGTCTGTTCATCCCCGTCATCTTGCGCGAAGTGGCCGAAGTCGAATCGCCTCCTCCTGGAGGTTCCGGTCTCGTCCGCCTGCGTGTCGGGCGGGATGGAATCGAGCGCGTCGATCCCGAGGACGCTGTGATGTCCTTCCTGTTACCGACCGCTGAGACGTTCCGGGCAGACGCGCTCAAGGCGATGGCGAACTTTTGTCACTACATATTTTTCTTCCCTGACCGCAAGAGCGCGATGGCCTGGACGGCACACCATCCGGACACCAAGGTGATTTCCGTACCAGATGCGTTCGAGCTTGGTCGCCAGATGGTGGCAGCCCGTTGGAGTCGTTAGTAGCTTGCACCTGGCGCACAATCAGCGCCGTCGGTAGGAGCGCCCATAGCGGTACCAAGGGAGCTTTGCTTGCCGTCGCTGGTCGTCGCTCGCCTCGCGTAACTCCCTGAGAACACAACGGCCAGCGCTGGCGGGCGCTGGCCGTGCGGGATTACGAATCGAGAGCTCTACCGCTGAGCTACGGTGGCGTGTCGGCCCCATAAACTAACGGGGGATAGCGTGATTCGGTACTCCCTGGCCTACGTGCGCTGGGCCCTGCGCGCCTACCGGGGCTCCGCCCTTCTGCTCGTCGCAGCCGCGGCGGCCGGCCTGGCGGCCACGCTGCCCGCGCTCACGATCGGGCGCGGCGCCCTTCAGCTCGAACCCCTCCCTGCGGCTGATGTGGGACTCGGATTCTCGGATCTTGCCGCGAGCCCCGCCGCCATTCAGCGCTACGGCCTCGTGAGGCTCAGCGGAATAACGCTGATGCTGGCCGTCGCAACCGCCGCCGTGTGCGTCCTCACGCTCCTGACATTGTCCGTTTCCCGATCGTCGGCGCGGCGCTCGGAGTTCGCCGTACGTCGTGCCGTCGGCGCCTCACGTCGTCAACTCACGTTCGGTGCTGTGGCCGAGGGCGGCGTGATGGTGCTCGCGGCCGTAGCCCTGGGAGTCACGGCCGGCCTGATCGGGATCCGCGCAGCACTTGCGGCGTGGCCGGGATCGACTGGTGCGCCCGCGTTCCTCGCCCCGGTCCTGGCAGTACTCGCCGTGAGCGCGCTACTCCTCCTCGGCGCGATGCTGCCTACACTCGGCGCAGGACGGATGTACGCGCCTGCCGCCCCGAGTGCGGTCCCACCCAGCCTGACGGTCGCCGGCCTGCAGCTCGCGATCTCCTTCGCGGTCCTCCTCGCCGCGGCCCAGATCGGACGTCATGCCCGCGTCTTGGTCTCTGACGCCGGCGGCGAGGCTCACGGCGGCGGCCAGATCCTGCAGCTCGACACCACCGGGACCCCGGCGGAGCGCGCCCGTCGTCTCGCCGAATTGATCCGCCGCTCTGGACTCGCCGGCGTCTTGGAGATCGCGAGCGTCACGAGTCCCGGTGCGCTGGAAGGGCTGGGCACCGTCGACGTCGCCATCACCGACTGCGGCCGTTGTTGGCAAGGAGGCATTGCCACACCACAGCGCGCCGTCCCCGTCGCCTTCAGCGTCGTCAGCCCCGACACGTTCCGCGCCATGAATGTGCACGTCGTCGAGGGCCGCTCGATCGCCGAGTCCGATGACTGGAGCGCGCGCCACGCCATCGTGGTGAGCCGCGCGCTCGCCATGGCACACTTCGAGAACGGCGATGCCGTGGGGCGTCGTATCCAGGTCGGGCAAGGGTCGAACAATTCGTTTGAGGTCGTGGGCATCGTCGAAGACACGAAGCCGGTGGCCCTGGGCGGCGCCCTCCAACCCCCTTACGCCGTCTACGCGAGCGTGCTGCAGTTCCCGGCCAGCAGCGTGGATCTGCTCGTTCGCCCACGGGCCGGGTACGCGATCCCGGAACAATGGCTACGTGCCGCACTGGCGCGAGTCGGGACGGTCACCCGGGTGATGGCCGAGGAAAAGTGGTGGGCAGACAAGGCGGCGCCGCTGCGCTGGTTCGCGAGCGCTTTATGGATCGGGGGCGCCCTGACGCTCGTCATGGCCATCTTCGGAACGGGAGCCGCGACGCATCTGTGGGTGGCCGCATTGATGCCCGAGCTGGCGATGCGTCGCGCCGTTGGGGCACGGCGTCGCGACGTCATGATCCACGTGCTGTCGCGGGCGGCGATTGTTGCGGTAGGCGGCGTCGCTTTGGGGCTCGTGCTCAACGACCTGACGTCTGGCCCGCTCGCCGCCTTGGTCCCCGGCGTGCCGGGCATCGACGTGGCAGCGGGCTCGCGCTTGGCACTCGTCCTCGTTACCGCGGCACTCGTCGGCGCTTTGCTTCCGGCTTGGCGGGCCTCGAGACGCGACCCTGCGGCGTTGGCGGCGCTGCTGGCCGGGTAACGTCTACGCGTGTCCCGCCCACGCCGTCTCGCCCGGGCCGCCCTAGGAGCTGGGCGTTCACGGCGACGATCACGGTCGAGGCCGACATGAACACTGCGCCAAGTGCTGGCGACAGGAGTAGCCCAGTGGCGCGGTAGAGCACGCCGGCCGCGAGTGGGATGCCCACGGCATTGTATCCCGTGGCCCACCACAGGTTCTGCACGATCTTTCGGTATGTCGCGCGCGCTAGGTCGACAATGGCGGGTACGTCGCGCGGATCGGACCGGACGAGCACGATGTCGGCGGATTCGATCGCGACGTCCGTACCGCCGCCGATGGCAATGCCCACATCCGCTTCGACCAGCGCTGGCGCGTCGTTGACGCCATCGCCTACCATCGCGACCATGAAGCCACGCGCCTTGACCTCGCGGATCTTCGCCGCCTTCTGATCCGGCAGCACTTCCGCGAAGTATTCGTCGAGTCCCAACTCCTGCGCGACCCACCGCGCGACTGGCTGAGAATCGCCGGTAAGCATCATCGCCCGAATCCCCATCTTCTTCAACCGCTGCAACGCCTCGCGAGACTCGGGACGGATGATATCCGCGAGCGCGATAGCGCCGACCACTTTTGAGCTCAGCAATACGTACACGACCGTCTTCCCCTGTTCCGCAACGCGGCCCACGCGAGCGTCAGTCACGACCTGGCTGCGCTCCTTCAGGTAGCCCGGGCTGACGACGCTCACCTCCACATCTTCCACTACTCCTCGTGCACCCTTTCCCGGAATGGCGCTGACTTCGGACGCTGCGGGGTATTTGATGCCCTGTTCCGTTGCGGCGCGCACGATGCCCGCCGCTATCGGATGTTCGGAGCGGCGCTCGAGTGCGGCGGCAAGGCGCAGGATGTCGGTCTCACTGCGGCCGTCGAGGGAGATCACATCCGTTACGCCGAATCGTCCCTCGGTGAGCGTGCCCGTCTTATCGAAAACGACGGCGTCGAGCGCGCGCGCCCGCTCGAATGCCGCCCGATCGCGGATCAGCAATCCGTTCCGCGCTGAGATGGCGGTCGACACGGCGACGACGAGCGGAACGGCGAGGCCCAGCGCGTGAGGACAGGTGATCACCATAACCGTGACCATCCGCTCGAGCGCGAAATCGAAGCTGCGTCCGCCCGCGAGCCACGCAACCAGCGTCGTCGCGCCTGCGGCAATCGCGATCACCGTAAGCCACATCGCCGCGCGATTGGCGAGGTCTTGAGTACGCGAACGGGTCTCTTGGGCGCGGCGCACCAACTCGATCACCTGGGCGAGATACGTCTCGGCGCCGGTGCGAGTGATGCGCAGCGTGATCGCCGTTTCCCCGCTTACGGCTCCCCCGAGCACCGCATCGCCGGGACCCTTCTCCACGGGCTGCGACTCCCCCGTAAGCAATGCTTGGTTGACGCTCGTCCGGCCCTCGGTGATCGCGCCGTCGGCGGCAATTCGCTCGCCGGGTTTTACCAGCACCAAGTCGTTCTGGTGCAGCTCCGTGATGGGAACGTCCTCGATTGATCCGTCGGAACGCACCCGGTGGGCCTCGGCAGGCAGTAATCGCACCAACTCCTCGAGCGCCCGTGATGCGCCGATCACCGAGCGCATCTCGATCCAGTGGCCCAGCAGCATGATGTCGATGAGCGTCGCGGTTTCCCAGAAGAACACCGTGCCGCGAAGGCCGAAGACGACGGCCGCACTGTAGAGATAGGCCACGCTGATCGCGAGTCCGACGAGCGTCATCATGCCAGGGAGCCGCTTGCGCAGCTCCGTGACAAGCCCGGTGAGGAAGGGCCACCCGCCGTGGAAGTAGATCGCGGATGCAAACACAAACTCGACATAGCGGTCGCCTGGAAAAGCCAAGGCCTGCCGCAAGCCGAGGAAATGCTGGACCATCTCGGACGTCGCGAGTACCGGGACGGTCAACGCGAGGGAGATCCAGAACCGCCGCCGAAAGTCGGAGACCATGTCGCTGTGATCGTGCCCTCCACGTGAGGGCTCAGTCATGGCATGCGCGTGCGAATGCATCATCGCAGGTGGCGTTGCTGGGGGTGCGTGTTGATGCTGCGAGTGGTCTGTCATGGGCTTCAGTCTGCTGAGCGCCTCTTCAGGCTCATCGCTTCCTGGACGAGATCCTCGGCGTCGTCGAGCGTGTCCGTGAACTCCCAGGCGACGGCCAGCGCTGGCGTGCGCCGGCCGTCCAGGATAACGAATCGAGAGCGCTAGAGCGACTTCAGATACTCAACGAGGTCGTGTTGTCGCGCTGCCGTCAGGCCGAGCTTTCGAACTGTGTTGTAATGCGTCACGACGTCGGCGAGCGTCGCCGCGCTGGCATCATGGAAATACGGCGCGTGCTGCCACAAGGCACGCAACGGGGTGGTGCGGTATGCCTTGGTGGCCGTACGAGCGGCGTACGCTCCGTCAACGCCGGTTTCAGCAGGCACGTGGAGCTTGCCGGCGTTGTTATCGGTGCCCGTCACACCAACATGGCAGCTCGCGCAACTGCGTCCAAACAGAGCGCGTCCACGACCTGCGGCCGCCGCGTCGAAGCTTCCGGCGGGCGGGGGCGGCGCGGCCAGGCTATGCTGGTAGGCGCGCAGCGCCGCGAGCTTCGGGCCCACCATGTCCGGCGACTGCGTGACGGCGATCCCGAGTCGCGCGTCGGAGAAGTTGCCGTGCCCGTGCATCTGAGTGACGGCGACATAGGCATTCCAATACGAAATCGGTCCCTCGGCGGTATACGTTTCGTTCTTGACGTGCGCCAATCCATAGGCGGGCGGGATCACGAGCGCCCCGTTCTTCCCGTCCAGGTTGTAGCGCGGGTCGTACTTTCCCGGCCCCCACGACTGGTAGACCGCCTTTTGAGTCGCGCTGAGGACGGGCGACAAAGCAACGATGCCCCCGACATTGAGGTCGTGGTTGGGCCAGCCGTCCATGCGACGGCCGATGCCGGCCATGACGGAGTTGTCCACGTTTGAGTGACACAGCGCGCACGTGATGCCCAAGCGCGTGATGTGGTTGTTCGAGTCCACCGTGGCCTGGAGCCCCACGACGGCATTCATCTTAAGCAGCGCCACTGTCGTGGCCGGGCTCTTGAGGTCGACCTGCTGGAGAATCCCCGGTGGCAGGACAGCGGCGTCGACCTTGAGCCCGACCGCGAGCGCCGTCGTCGGGTCCACGCTCTGTTCGACGACCTGGTTCATGTGAAGCGTGTCGGTCCAGAACTGCTCGTCACCAAACGTATCGAAGCGGAAGACGCGCTGGCCGTCGGCGAGCGAATCGGCCTGGGTTCCCCTGTTGACGTCCGCGCCCCCTGGCGCCGCTCCCTTTCGTGCATATCCACGGAACGCGGTGGCCGCCGTCAACATGAGCAGGGTCAACGCTACGGTTCCATAGATCGGGGCGTGACGTGTCCAACGTCGAAAAAGCTGGACGTCCGCGATCATAGTATCCTCGCAATCCCGGGTGCCCTACCGGCCGTGGCATCGCCACCCGACGGGCGACGTCACATCTGGTACAGGGACGTCATGGGACATGGGGACAGATTCTCAGCGCGCATGGATCAGCAAGGTCTTCCAGGGAGAGAAGGGATCGCGGTAGTACTTCAAAACACAACGGCCAGCGCTGGTGTGCGCTGGCCGGGCCGGATTACGAATCGAGAGCTACGCGTGTCCCGCCCACGCCGTCTCACCCGGCGTGTACGGCACGCACGGCTCGAACCGCCCGGGCGTCTCCTCGTAGCGCATCGCCTTGGTGCAGCCGATTTCCGAGGTGAAGTAGCCGAGCAGGGTCAGCTCCTTCATCAAGCGGAAGTAGTGCGCCGGCGCCCCGCGTTCCCGCGCATCCATATAGGCTTTCTGCTCGCGGTCCACGCGCTCGAGCTGTGCCAGACGCTGCGCCGGTGTGGCCGCCATGAACGCGGCCGCATCCAGTTGCCGCATCCCGTCCCGGAAGATCCCCTGCTCCCGCTCTTCGTATGTGTCCGTGACCATCAACGCCATGAACGCGCCGACGTGGGCGGCCTTCGCCCCGGGAGTCTTGGTGTCGGGGAGGATCGTGTCCGCGATCTCGTCGAGGAACGCGATGTCCTGCGCCGTGAACGTCCCCACCTGCGTGCGCGGCCCCGCGACACGGGCATGCGCCCGCTCGACCGCGGCCAAAAGGTCGCTGTGGCCGGCGAGGGCGACGCCACCCAGCAGCGCCGTGACTCTCTTGATGGCTTCGCGTCGATCGATCATGAGAGCCTCTAGAGGTTGTTACGCTTGAGCTCGGCGACGGCGAAGTCCGCCGCTCGGGCCGTGAGCGCCATGTACGTGAGCGATGGGTTCGGACACGCCGTGGACGCCATGCACGAGCCGTCCGTCACGAAGACGTTCGGGGCGTCCCAGACCTGGTTGTGGGCGTTGAGGACCGATGTCTTGGGATCTCGGCCCATGCGCGCCGTCCCCATTTCGTGGATCCCCATCCCGGGCCAGTAGCCGTTGTCGTAGGTCCGGACGTCCTTCACCCCGGACGCTTCGAGCATCTCGGCCATGTCGTTCATCATGTCCTTGCGCATCAGGCGCTCGTTCTCGCCGGTGGCGCAGTCGATGGCGAGCACGGGCAACCCCCACTTGTCCTTCTTGTTGGGATCGATCGTGACGCGGTTCGCCGGGTTCGGCAGCATCTCGCCGAAGGCCGTGCCCCCGATCGTCCAGTTGCCCGGCTGAGCCGCGGCGTCCTTGAACGCACCGCCCACGCCCAATTCAGCGACGGCGCGCGACCATCCCTGACGGCTGGCGCCGCCCTGATAGCCGAAGCCGCGCAGGTAATCGCGTTTGTCGCCGAACAGATTGCGATAGCGCGGAATGTAGAACCCCGTCGGGCGGCGCCCGGAGTAATACTTGTCGTCCAGCCCCTCGATTCGACCGGACGCGCCCGCGCGGAAGTGATGATCCATCAGGTTGCGGCCCAGCGCGTCGGAGCTCGAGCCCAGGCCGCCCGGCCACACGTCGGTCGCGGAGCGCAGCAGTAGCCACGTTGAGTTCAGCGTCGACGCGCAGAGGAACACGATGCGTGCCGTGTATTCGGTCACCTGATCGGTGACGGCGTCGAGCACACGCACGCCGGTCGCGCGCTTCTTGTTGCGATCGTACAGGACTTCGGTGACGATCGCGAACGGTTTGAGCGTCAGGCGACCGGTGGCGACGGCGGCCGGCAACGTCGAGGATTGCGTGCTGAAGTACCCGCCGTAGGGGCACCCCAGCCAACACGCGTTACGGTACTGACAGGGCGAGCGTCCTGGCAGGGCCAGTGTGGCATTCGCCGTACGCCCGGGGATGATCCGCCGCTTACCATCGAAGTGCTGCTTGAGGCGGCCGGCGATCAGCTCCTCACCGCAGTTGAGCGGCATGGCCGGCTGGAACTGTCCATCCGGGAGTTGCGCCATCCCTTCCTGCGATCCAGAAATCCCGGCGTGGCGTTCGACGTAGTCGTACCACGGCGCGATGTCCGCGTAGCGAATCGGCCAGTCGATTGCCACGGCGTCGCGGACATTGGCTTCAAAATCGAAGTCGCTCCAGCGATAGCTTTGGCGACCCCACATCAACGAGCGGCCGCCCACGTGGTAGCCGCGGTACCAGTCGAAGCGCTTTACCTCGGTGTAGGGCGACTCCTGGTCGGAGGCCCACCAGTCGAGATTCGTTTCGTTGAGCGGGTAGTCGCGTTTCAGCACCGGGTAGGCCAGCTCCATGGCGCGGGTGCGCCTGCCGCGATGGGGATACTCCCAAGGACCTTTGGTCGTATTCACGTAGTCCTTGACGTGCTCGATGTGTTTGCCGCGTTCGAGCAGCAGGACGCGCAGCCCCTTCTCCGTTAGCTCTTTGGCGGCCCAGCCGCCCGAGATACCCGAACCCACCACGATGGCGTCATAGCTCTGAGCCTGCACGGTTCCCTCCATTGGATGTCCGAGTCTGGCCTCCCACGGCCCGCTCGGCAAGAGGCCCCTGCGTCCTCGGCCCCAACCGTTTGAGTGCGACGCTACACCGCCGCCACGGCCGTGGCATCGGTATCACACTCGCCCGCCTCGGAGCGGCGGCGCTGAGCGCGTCGCGCGCCGTGCATCGCGCGGCCCAAACTTTGCTGCGTCCCGCCAGCCGCCGAGCCGTCGCGGCGTACCGCTCGCGACGTGGCGTCAAATCCACAGGGAGGCCAGATCAAGTCCAGGGGGCTTCTCGCTGCCGTGGTGCTCGCCGCCGGCTGCACCGACGCGGCCTCGCCCCCCTCGTTCGCCGTCGAGACAGGAGGCAGCCCCGCGGCGTTGTGGGGATTCAACGGGACGCTCCCGCCACAGAGCGGCACCACCCTCGGCAAAGAGTTCAACCCCGAGAACCCGCCCCTCGGCAGCACCGTCGTCGCCACCTTCGTCTGGCTGGGCTCGAGCAACGTCATCGATTCGGTCGCCGACTTCCTGTGGACCGGCCAACGCGTCGGTAATACGTATACGCTCGTCGAGTATGTCACCTCCGGCGGGATCTCCATGGCGACGTACGTGGCCACCAACGTGCAGAACTACCCCGTCCCGAAGCCTCGACTGGGCGACGAGTTGGTCATCAACGCGTATCTCCGCACGCCGACATCGGCCGGCGGGGTGTTGGTGTCCGCCTACACGGGCGTGCAGTCGGTCGGCGTGCACCGCTCGGCAGCCGGCTCCGGCTCCGTCACCCCCACCAACGCGCACCCCGGTCCCATCACCGTCGGCGCAGGCGCGCTCGTCTATGGGGTGTCGATGTCGTCGGACGGGCTCGTCGGCCGCGAGGCGCCTGCCGGGTTCACGTACATCACCGGCCTGTCGTCCGAGTCTCCGTCGATGCAGTTCGATGCGGAGTACGCGGTCCAGAGCGCGGCCGGCTCGGTCGATCCCACGTGGGGCTGGTCGTTCCAATCGACCCACACGTGGCTCGCCAGCGCGCTCGCGCTCGACCCGGCGGGCGCCCCGCCCGCCAATCAGCCGCCGGTGGTCGCATTCTCGTGGAACTGCGACGGACCGGCCTGCACGTTCACCAGTGGTAGCAGCGACCCCGACGGCTCGATCGCCGGCTACAGCTGGACCTTCGGCGACGGCGCCTCGTCCGCCGCGCAGAATCCGACCCATATCTACGCGGGGGCTGGCACCTACACGGTGACATTGACGGTCACCGACGACCAGGGCGCCACCAACGCCATGTCGCGCAGCGTCGGCGTCAGCGCCGCGAACCAGCCCCCGGTCGCGAGCTTCACCTTCAGTTGCTCGGCGCTCGCGTGCGCCTTCACCAGCACCAGCAGCGATCCCGACGGAACGATCGGCGCGTTCAGTTGGGCGTTCGGAGACGGCGTCACGTCGACGGTCCAGAACCCGTCGCACACCTACGCCGCCGGCGGGACGCGCACCGTCACGCTCACCGTCACGGACAACCAGGGCGCCGCGACGTCCGTGTCGCACAGCGTCACCGTCACCGCCGCGAATCAGCCGCCCACGGCAGCCTTCTCGTTCAGCTGCTCGGGGCTGGCGTGTACATTCACGAGCACGAGCAGCGATCCGGATGGTACGATCGCCAGCTACAGCTGGACATTCGGCGACGGCGGCGTTTCCGCCGTGCAGAACCCGTCCCGCACGTACGGGGCGTCCGGCAACTACACCGTGACGTTGATAGTGACCGACAACCAGGGGGCCACCAGCGCGACGTCGGAGAACGTCGCGGTCAACGCCCCGCCCCCGCCCCCGCCGGGCGGCATTGCGTACGACACCGACAACGGCACGGTCGACCAGCGGAACATCGACGTGCTCATCAAGGGATTCAATCCCCGCAATCCCCACCTGGGTGACGCCATCGTCGCGACGTTCATGTGGGCAGGACCGGCCACGATCACGTCGGTCACCGATGTGCTCAGCGATGCCACCTTCACGCCGGTGGGGAACACGTACCATCTCGTGGACCAGATCAGCGCCGGCGGCTTCACGATGGCGACGTACGTCGCGACCAACGTCCAGAACTTCCCCGACCCAAACCCCGACAACGTCGTGCTGGCGGTGCGTGCGACCCTGTCGCAGACCTTCACAGACGGGGGGATCAAGCTGACCGCGTGGAGCGGCGTGGACGGCAACTTCCCGACGGCGCTGGGCCAGTTCCGCTCGGCGTCGGGATCGAGCCAGCAAGACACTGTGGTCGGTCCCGGATCCATCGCGGTGAGTCCGGGCGCACTCACCGTCGCGGTGACGATGGCGACGCGGCCCGTGAACCGCGATCCCCCGCCCGGGTTCACCAGGTTCCTCGGGTCCGTCATGACCGATGCGTTCATCGGAACCGAGACCAATTACCAGGTCCCGGCCACGACGAGCACCGTCGCTCCAACTTGGTTCTGGGCGTTCAGTCAGGCGGGCGGGGCCACGGTCACGTGGCTGGCCACGGTGCTGTCGCTCAACCCCGCGCCCTGAGGCTGTTCAAGCAGCCTCCGTAACGCGGACCGGGAGGACCAAGTCCCCGGGCGCATCTGCTTGCGATTGTGCTGCGCTATGCGCGTTAGATTCTGCCACGTGATCGTCCACCTCGTCGACGGCACTTACGAGCTGTTCCGCCACTTCTACGGCGCTCGCCGCGGCACGCAAGGCGAGGACCCACCCTTCGGCGCCGTGATCGGCGTCCTCGGCACCGTGCTGCAGCTGCTCGAAACCGGCGCCACGCATGTCGGCGTGGCCACCGACCACGTCATCGAATCGTTCCGCAATCACCTCTGGGCCGACTACAAGACCGGCGATGGCATCGAGCCCGCCCTCTGGGCACAGTTCCATCCGCTGGAAGAAGCGCTGACCGCGATGGGCGTCGTCGTGTGGGCCATGGTCGAGCTGGAAGCCGACGACGCGCTCGCGTCCGCCGCGCACCTCGCCGCCGCGGACGCACGGGTCGAGAAGGTCTGCATCTGGACGCCCGACAAAGACCTGGCGCAATGCGTGGACGGCGATCGCGTGGTCCAAATCGACGGCCGCCGTAAGATCATTCGTAACGCCGCGGGTGTGCGAGAGAAGTTCGGTGTGGAGCCGCGGCTCATTCCCGATTTCCTCGCCCTCGTCGGCGACACGGCCGACGGCTATCCGGGGATCCCGGGGATCGGCGCCGTCACCGCGGCGCGCCTCCTGAATGAGCACGGCGCCATCGAGTCATTCCCACCGGCCGTCCTCGGCGAGAAGCGTGACGATGCCCTGCTGTTCAAGCAGCTGGCGACGCTGCGAACCGACGCACCGCTGTTTCAGGACGTGGACGAGCTACGGTGGCCGGGACCCACGGCCGGCTTCGGCGCATGGACGCAACAGATCGGCGCGCCGCGGCTCCTCGAGCGCAGTCGCAAGGCCTACGCGCCGAGCGTGAAAAAAAACGTCGCGCCCTGACCGGGCTCGGCCTCGGCCCAGACGCGACCGCCGTGCCGAGTGACGACCCGGTACACAGTCGCCAGCCCGATCCCTGTCCCCTCGAAGTCGCTCGCCGCGTGCAGTCGTTGAAACGGCGCGAACAGTTTCGTGGCATGCTCCATGGCGAAGCCGGCGCCATTGTCCCGCACGAGGTAGACCGTCTCGTTGCCACGCAGCTCCGTGCCCACCTCGATCGACGCCGCGGACTGCTTCGAGGTGAACTTCCACGCGTTCCCCAGCAGGTTCTCGAGCATCACCGTGAGTAGACGGGGATCCGCCTGCACCACCAGGCCCTCGGCGACGCGCGTGGCGACCTTGCGCTCCGGATCGCGCGAACCCAACTCGGTCAGGATCTTCTGCGCGACTTCGGTCAAGTCCACGCGCTCACGTTTGAGCTGCGCGCGCGTGATCTTCGAAAGACTCAGCAGATCGTCGATGAGCTGCGCCATGCGCTGGGCCGCCCCGCGCACGCGTTCGAGGTAGCCCCGCCCGTCCTCGTCGAGCTGCCCGGCGTGGTCTGCCAGCAGCGCCTGGCTGAACCCGTCGATCGCCCGCAGCGGCGCGCGCAGGTCGTGCGAGACCGAGTAACTGAACGCCTCCAGCTCCTTGTTGACGATTTCCAGATCGGCGGTCCGCAGCCGGACGCGTCGCTCGAGGTCGTCGTACAGGCGAGCGGTCTCGATCGCCAGCCCGGCCCGGTCGGCCATGTCCTGCAGTAACGTGAGATCATCGCTGGTATAACCACGGCCCGGGCCACTGCGCACCATCGAGAGCGTGCCGATGATGGCTCCACGGGCGCGGATCGGCACCACCGCGAAGCTGTGCACGTTGAGGCGCGCGACGAGGGGCCGGAGCGCTTCATCGCTCTGCGCGACGACCGCAGCGGGATCGATCTCCGGCACCAGTTTCGGCTCGCCGGTGCGGGCCACGACGGCCGAGACAGCCGAGCTCGTGCTCTTGGAGAGCCGCACCCCGGCCAAATAGCCGGCGTAGTCGGCTTCCAGCGCGGGATCGCGATGCGCGTTCGTCGCGTTGACGAGGGTTTCGCCGTCCGCGTCGATCAAAGACACCATGCAACCGTCGCCCACCAGCTCCGCCGTCGTCGTCGCGATACTGCGGAGCAGGACGGGCAGGTCGGTCGCGACCATGGCAAAGGCGTGCGACACCTGCGCCAGGACGCGCAGTCGGGCGTTACTGGCTTCTTGAGTCGTCATGCGTGAGCGTCACTGCCCACCACCACCTGGATCGTCCGCCACTTCCCCTGCCGGAACCGCAGCACGCTCAACGCGCAGCGCGTCATGTGGCCGAACAGAATCGCCGTCCAAATGTCCGCGGGGGCCAGAGGCCGGATCGCCTGGATCACGGTGCAGAGGCCGAGCGGCACGACGATCTGGGATGCGATCGAGATGTAGAGCGGAGAGCGGGTGTCGCCGGTGCCCTGGAGACCTCCCGTATACGTCAGTGCTACCGTGACGAACAGGCCCGACACGCTCAGGAACCGCAGCAGCTGCACACCCAGGCCGACGACGACGGGGTCCGTCATGCCGAAGAGGCCGAGCAAGAAGCGGGGGATCGTGAGGAAGAGCGCGCCGATCACGGCCGCGAGGCCGAGGCCCAACATCGCGGCGCGGTGCACTCCCTGCACCGAGCGATCGGGACGCCCCGCTCCGAGATTCTGCCCCGCGACCGTCGCGGCGGCGCTCATCAACCCCACCGACGTCCAGGTAATGAACGAGAACAGCTCCGTGTAGCTCACCGCGTACGTGGCCTGCGCCTCGGCGCTCTGGGCCAGCGAGCCGATGAAGCGGAGCAGCATCACGCCCGCGATGTTCATCGCGATCCCCTGCACGCCGGTGGGGAGGCCGAAGCGGAACAGCGCGCGGATGACGCCCCAATCGGGGCGCCACTCCATGCCGCGGTGCCACGTCACCGGGAGGTGCCCCGAGAAGAGCAGGTATCCGGCGTAACTGGCCACGACGAGCCCCGCGATCGTCGTACCGACGGCCGCGCCCGCGGTGCCCAATCGCGGGAACGGCCCCACGCCCGTGATGAACACCACGTTGCAGACGATGTTCAGCACCGTGAGGAGAACGCCGAGGCGCATCGGCGTGCGTGCGTCCCCGGCTGCCCGGAGCGCCCCGCTTATCATGAAAAACAGCAGCATGCCGAGGCTGCCGACGAACATGAGGCGCAGGAAAGGCAAGGCCTGGGCGCGCACCGCGGGCGCGGCATGCACCACGCCCAGGAGCGAGGGCGCGAGGATCCAGCCGAGCGGGGCCAGCACGCACGCCCACAGCGCCACCGCCGCCAGGAACGCCTGGTACACGGTGCGGTTGACCTGCTCCGGATCGTTCGCGCCGGCGAACCGGGCGACCAGCACGCCCATGCCGCTGAACACCGACATGACGAACACGATGACGACGATGAAGATCTGAATCGCCACGCCGATGGCGGCGTTGCCGGCGTACCCCACGAAACGGCCGACGAGCGCGTGATCGACCATTCCCTGGAGCCCGCCGATCAGGTTCTGCACCATCGTCGGCCAGGCGAGCATCCAGACGGCGCGCGCGATCGGGCCCTCGACGATGCTGCGGTCGAGCGGTTTCTGGGGACGATCGGCGGTGGTCGTCATAGTTGGTTGCCGGAATCGACCCGCACCGACGACGGGGCCTTCACCGGGGCGAAGGAGAGGACTTCGGACCGAAGCGCTGAATGGCGCGCGCGTGAGCCTTGCGCCGCTCCTCGTCTCGATCGCGGGGCGGCGCGTTCGTTTGCAGGCCGTGAATCAGACGGTGCGCCGCCGCGGTCACTTCCTCCACGGCCCTGTCAAACACCGCCTCATTGGCGTGCGAGGGTTTCGCCGCGCCGCTCAGGTTACGCACGAACTGCAGGGCGGAGGCCCGGATCTCGTCGTCCGTGGCTGGCGGGGCGAAGTTTGCAAGAGTTTTGATGTTGCGGCACATGGTCGAGCCTCTGGTTGATGCCGGAGCGGCAAGACTCAGGAAAAATACGTAGAATTCGGGCGCGATGCCGACCCCTCGACCCTGGCTGCCCCTCGCCGCCGCACTCGTCTCGGTCGTCCTCTGGTCCGCGGCGTTCGTCGGCATCAGAGCCGCCGGCCGAGCCTTCTCCCCGGGCGCGCTGGCGCTCGCCCGGCTCACGATCGGGAGTCTGTTGCTTGGGGCCCTGCTCTTGGCGCGTGGCTCGATTCGCCCCACGCGGCGCGAGCTGGGCCTCCTGTTCATCGCGGGGCTCACTTGGTTCGGCGCGTACAGCGTCGTCCTGAACGAGGCGGAGCGGCGCGTCGACGCGGGCACCGCCTCGATGCTCGTGATGATCGCACCGATCGTCGTCGTGGCCCTCGCCGCCGTTTTCCTGAAGGAACGGGTCACGCGCGGGTTGCTCGTGGGCGGCCTGGTGGCGTTCGCCGGCGTGCTCCTGATCGGCTTCGCAACGTCATCCGGGAACGCCTCACTCCTGGGCGCCGTCCTCTGCATCGTCGCCGCGGTCGCGTCCGCCATCGGACTCGTCGCGGAGAAACCGGTGCTCGGCCGGCTCTCCGCGCTGCAGGCGGTCTGGATCTGCTGCGCCGTGGGCGCGCTGGTGTGCTTGCCGTACGCGCCCAGCCTGGTGCGTGAGCTGCGCACGGCGCCCAGCAACGCGACAGCCTGGCTGCTGTTTCTCGGTGTGTTCCCGACATCGGTGGCGTTCACGACGTGGGCGTACGCCCTCGCGAGAGGCACGGCGGGCCGCGTCGTCGCCATAGCCTACCTCATCCCGCCGGTGACGATCGTGATGAGCTGGGCGATCCTCGGCGAGGTCCCCAGCCTGCTCGCAGTGCTGGGCGGCGCCCTCTGCATCGTCGGTGTGTACATCACCCGTAAGCCCTGATCCGGACAGCAGTTACGAGTGATGTCGATTGTGCGAATCCTCGCTCGACGCTATGTGGGAGCCCGGAGATGCCGGCTCCGCACTCGAGACCGAGGAGATCAGGCCGATGACATTCACGACCAAGAAGTCCCGCGTGGCGCTGTGGATCGTTCAGGTGGTCCTCGCCGCCCTCTTCCTGTTCGCCGGCGGGTTCAAGCTCGCCATGCCCCTCGCCGTGTTGGCCAAGGTGTCACCGCTCCCCGCGGTCTTCCTCAAGTTCATCGGCCTTTGTGAGGTGACCGGCGCGCTCGGACTGATTCTTCCCGGAGTCTTTCGCGTTGGCACCGGCCTGACGCCGCTCGCGGCGGCGGGACTCGTCACCATCATGATCGGCGCCGTCACCGTCACGGTGGCGACGCAGGGCGTGGCGCCGGCGCTGTTCCCCTTCGTCGTGGGCATCCTGGCGGCGTTCGTCGCCTACGGCCGGCGGCCTGTGGTGCGGCACGCGCCGGCGCAAGCGCGGTTCCAGACCTGGAGGAAGGCCGCGTGAGGGGAGGCATGACCACCCGTGCATGGGTGCTGTTTGCCCTCAGCTCCATCATCTGGGGCGTGCCCTATCTCTTCATCAAGATGGCGGTTGATGCCGCCGTGCCGCCGGCGTTCGTCGCCTGGGCGCGTGTGGCGTTGGGCGCCGCCCTGCTCTTCCCCATCGCCCTGCGTCGCGGCGCGCTGCGCGGGTTGCGCGGCCACGTCTGGGCGATCGCCGCGTACACCGCGACCGAAATCGCCGTGCCCTTCGTCCTCATCGCCGTCGGCGAGCAGCACATCTCGTCGTCGCTCGCCGCGATTCTCGTCGCCACGATGCCGCTGCAGCTGGCGCTGCTCGCGTTTTGGCTCTCCCCCGCCGACAAACCGACGGGGCTGCGCGTCGTCGGCCTCGTCATCGGACTCGGCGGCGTTATTGCGCTGCTGGGCGTGGACGTCGGGGGACGACCGAACGAGCTGTTGGGGGCCGTGCTCGTGCTCCTGGCGACGCTGGGATACGCCGCGGCGCCGCTCATCGTGAGCCGCCACCTCGCCGGTCTCGATCCTCTGGGTCCCGTGACGGTGAGCCTCGTGCTGGCCACGATTGCACTGCTGCCGGCGGCTCTGCTGCGGCCGCCGCACGGCATCCCCACCCCCGCGGCACTCGTAGCGATCGCCGTCCTCGGCGTCGTGTGCACGGTGCTGGGGCTCGTGATCTTCTTTCAGCTGATCGCTGAGGCGGGAGCGAGCCGGGCGAGCATCATCACGTACGTCAACCCCGTCGTCGCGGTCGTCGTCGGTGTGCTCGCGCTCCACGAACACGTTGGACTGATGTCGCTGCTGGGACTGCTGCTGATTCTGGGGGGATCGTGGCTCGCCGCCGGGACCGTTCATTCCTAAGAGAGGGACCTATGAAATTCCTGTCGATCGTGAAGACCCCCGAGAACCTGGGGACTCCACCTCAAGCACTGCTCGACGCGATGGACAAGCTCGTTCAGGACAGCATCAAGAACGGGTCGGTGGTCCAAACGGGAGGGCTCGCCGGGAGCGCCCAGGGCGTGCGCGTGCGCCTCTCCAAGGGGAAGGTGAGCGTGATGGACGGCCCCTTTACCGAGGCCAAGGAAGTCTTGGGCGGCTACGCGATGCTCGAGGCGGCGACGCGCGACGAGGCGATCGAGAACGCCAAGGTCTTCCTGGACCTGCACCGCAAGCACTGGCCGGCGTGGAGCGGCGAGTGCGAGATCCGCGAGATCGTATTCCTCGCCCCCTGACTGCGCGCCTTACTTGATCGTCTTCGACGCCGCGTCCCACGACACGGGACCCTGCCGGAAGTAGGACTCGTTCGCCATGTGGCAGGCCAGGGCCGCGTGGTGTCCGAAGATCACGTCCTCGGTCACCGGCTTCCGCGACCGCACCGCCTCGAAGAACGTCCACAGGTGCGGCCGCACGTCGTCGAAGTCGGCCCCGCGAATCACTGTGGTCTCGGACAGCGGTTCGTGGCCCAGCTGCGGGTCGTGCTCGCGGTGCCACTGCGCCTCGTAGGCCCGGCGCAGCGCGCCCGGGTAACTCCCGGTGTAGTAGCTCGGCGACGTGTCCTCGCCGTTCTGCGGCGTGAACCGGATCTCGGAGCCGGTGACCTCGAGCAGACCCTTGGAGCCCTGGATGCGATAGGTCTCCGGCATCTCGGTGCCGAGGTTCAGTCGCATGTACACCGGGAGGTCGCCGTAGTAGTAGAGCACGGCATGCACGTCCGGCATGTTGCGGCCGTCCTTCCAGCGGCGGATGCCGCCCACCGCGAACGCCTGCCGCGGCGCCTCGTTGAGACCCACCATGAACATCATGCCGCTGATCAGGTGGACCAGCAGGTCGCCCGCGACGCCGGTGCCGTATTCCTTCCAGCAGCGCCAGCGCGCGAAGATCTTGGGATCGAATGGTCGCTTGGGAACGGTGCCCTGCCAGGTGTCCCAGTCGAGCGTCTTCGGCGAGAGATCGGGGGGCGGCGGGTATTCCCACGCGCCGGTGGGATCGTTGCGGCCGAGGTATCCCTCGACGAGCATCAGGTCGCCGAGCTGCCCTTCCGCGATCAGCTCCTTGGCCTTGGCGCAGATTTGGGAGCTGACGCGCTGCGACCCGATTTGCAGGATGCGGCCGGTCTTCTGCACCGCGTCGACCATCGCCACGCCATCGGCGGCGCTGTGCGACATCGGCTTCTCGCAGTAGATGTCCTTACCGGCGGTCACCGCGTCCACCACGACCTGCTTGTGCCAATGGTCGGGCACCGCCGCCACGATGCAGTCGATCGTCTTGTCGTTGAGCAGATCCTGATAGCGGCGCGTAACCGGCAGATCGGGCCGCACGATCTCCCGGGCCAGCGTGTGCCGGCCGTCGTACAGGTCGCACGCGGCGACGCATTCGACGCCCGGTAGGGAAATCGACGACGGCAGGAGCCACGACCCCTGCATCCCGATGCCGATCATGCCGAACCGGACGGTGGCGGGCGGCGCCGAGCCGGGCGTGGGGAGGAGACTCTTGGGCAACGGGCCGAGCGCGGTCGCGGCAAGCGACGCACCGGCGCTGCCGAGGAATTCGCGGCGAGACCAGGGAGTATTCATGAGGAGATACTGTCGCCCATCTCGGGAGTCGGCAACCAGCAGCTAACCTGTTGTTCGGCTGTCACATGCGATTCGATGTCGATTGTACCCGGATCCGTTCGTCGTGATCATAGAAAGGGGATTCCAGCCATGCGATTCATGATCATCGTAAAGGCGACGAAGGACTCGGAAGCCGGCGTCATGCCGCACGAGAAGATGCTCACCGAAATGGCGAAGTACCACGAAGAGCTGCAGAAGGCCGGCGTCCTGCTCGATGCGTCGGGGCTGCAGGCGAGCTCCAAGGGATGGCGCGTGAAGTATTCCGGACAGAAGCGCACCATCGTCGACGGTCCCTTCACCGAAGCGAAGGAGCTCATCGCCGGTTACACGATGATTCAGGTGAAGTCGAAGGAAGAGGCGATGGAGTGGGCCCGGCGCTTCCCCAATCCCTCGTTGGACGGCAAGGAGGCCGAGATCGAGGTGCGCCAACTGTTCGAGCTCGACGACTTCGGACCGAGCGAGGGCGTCGAGCGGTTCCGCAAGATGGGGATGACATGAGCCAGGTACGCTCGCGCGACGGCACCACGATCGCGTACGATCGACTGGGGTCGGGCCCCCCGCTCATCCTGGTAGACGGCGCGTTCTGTAGCCGGGCCTTCGGACCGATGCCGAAGCTGGCGCCTCTGTTGGCGCTGAACTTCACGGCGTTCATGTACGACCGCCGCGGCCGCGGCCAGAGCGGCGACACGCCGCCCTACGCCGTCGAGCGGGAGATCGATGACCTCGCGGCCCTGGTCCGCGAGGCCGGCGGATCGGTGTTCGTGTACGGCATCTCCTCCGGCGCGGGCCCTGTACGAGGCCCCGTTCATGGTCGGCACGCCGGCCCACGCGCCTCCGGCGAACCACCACGAGCAGCTGGTGCAGCTCATCGCCGCGAACGGCGCGGCGCTGCGGTCAGGTTCTATATGAAAGACATCATCGGCATGCCCGGTTGGCTCGTGACGGTGTTCCGGCTCTTGCCGATGTGGTCTAAGCTCAAGGCGATCGCCCCGACGCTGGCGTATGATTCGGCCATCATGGGAGATTTCGCGTTGCCGGCCAAACGGGCGGCGTCGCTCGAGATTCCGACGTTGGTGATCAGCGGCGACAAGAGCTTTTCGGTGCTGCGCGAGGCAGCCCAAGAGCTTGCCAAGGTCATCCCCGGAGCGGAGCTCCGCACGCTTCCGGGTCAAACCCACAACGTGGCGGCGGTGCTCGCCCCGGTCCTGAAGGAGTTCTTCGTCCCATGAGAGGCATGAGGAGGTTCGACTCGGTCGCCGATTACTTGAAGGCGGTTCCACCGGCTCCGCGGGCGCTGCTGCAGAGGGTGCGCAAGACGATCAAGGCCGCGGCACCCAAAGCGACCGAAGTCATCAGCTACGGCATCCCGGCCTTCAAGCACCACGGCATTCTGGTGTACTACGCCGCGTTCAAGGATCATTGCAGCCTGTTCGGCGTCGGCACCGCCCTGATGAACACGCACAAGCAGGCGCTCGCGCCCTACAAGAAGTCCAAAGGCACGATCCAGTTCACCGTGGAAAAGCCCCTGTCGCTCACCCTCGTGCGCAAGCTCGTCAAGGCGCGCGTCGCCCAGAACGAAGCTCGGCGGTGACCGCAGGCGATATCCACCGCGCGATCGACGCGGTCTGGCGCATCGAGTCGGCGAAGGTCATCGCCGCTCTCACGCGCATGACGGGCGACGTCGGCACGGCGGAGGATCTCGCACAGGACGCCCTCGTCGCCGCGCTCGAGCGCTGGCCGGAGACGGGCGTCCCCGACAACCCGGGCGCCTGGCTCATGGCCGCTGCGAAACATCGGGCCATCGACCAGTTTCGCCGCGGCAAGCTCCTCGACCGCAAGCACGTGGAGCTCGGCCACGAGCTGCGCGCCCGTGAAGAGAGCCCCGAGCACGAGCTCGATGCCGCGCTCGACGATCACGTGGGCGACGACCTGTTGCGCCTCATCTTCACCACGTGTCACCCGGTGCTCTCGACCGAAGCCCGCGTGGCCCTCACGCTGCGCCTGCTCGGCGGCCTGACGACCGACGAGATCGCGCGGGCGTTTCTCGTCCCCGAGGCGACGATCGCCCAGCGCATCGTCCGCGCCAAACGGACCCTGCGCGAGGCCCGCGTTCCCTTCGAGGTGCCACCCCCCGGTGCCGAGCTGGCCGCGCGCCTGTCGTCGGTGCTCGACGTGCTGTACCTGATCTTCAACGAGGGCTATTCGGCCACCGCCGGCGACGATTGGGTGCGGCCCGCGCTGTGCGAAGACGCGCTGCGGCTCGGCAGGATTCTGGCCGAGCTCGCGCCTGCGGACCCGGAGGTGCATGGCCTCGTCGCGCTCATGGAAATCCAGGCGTCGCGCCTCAAGGCGCGGGTGGGGCCACAAGGTGAGCCGATTCTGCTGCTCGACCAGGACCGCGGGCGCTGGGACCAGCTCCTCGTGCGTCGCGGCCTCGCGGCGCTCGAGCGCGCCGAGCAGCTCGCGGGCGCCCTCGGCCCCTTCGCGCTCCAAGGGGCCATCGCCGCCTGTCACGCGCGCGCGCGCACTGCGGAGGACACGGACTGGACGCGCATCACCGCGCTGTACGACGCCCTCGCCCAGCTCACGCAGTCACCCGTCGTGGAGCTGAACCGCGCCGTGGCATACTCCATGGCCTTCGGCCCGGCGGCAGGGCTCGACATCGCCGACACGTTGACATCCGACCCGGCCCTCGAGCACTATCATCTGCTGCCGAGCGTGCGCGCCGACTTTCTCGCCAAGCTCGGCAGGTTCCGCGAGGCCCGCGCCGAACTCGAGCGGGCCGCCTCGCTCACACGCAATGCGCGCGAGCGGGCGCTACTCCTCGAGCGCGCTCACCATCTGAAGGAGTCCTGATGTCCCCGACCCCGACGCACGGGAAGATCTGCTACGTCGAGATGCCCGCGCTCGACATTCAGCGCTCGGCAGAGTTCTACGCGAAGGTGTTCGGCTGGAAGATCCGGAAACGTGGCGACGGCGCCACCGCGTTCGACGACGCGACCGGACAGGTGAGCGGCACGTGGGTGAAGGGGCGTCCGGCGTCGTCGCAACCGGGCCTGCTGGTCTACATCATGGTCGACAGCGTGGCCGCGACGATCGATGCGGTCACCGCCAACGGAGGCGTGCTCGTACAACCGATCGGCGCGGACGCGCCCGAGGTGACGGCCCGATTCCGGGACCCCGGCGGGAACGTGATCGGCCTCTACCAGGAACCGGGCCGCTAGAGGGTGACCACGTTCCTCGTGACCGGAGCGAATTCCGGCATCGGCCGCGCCCTGGTCGAGGCGCTCGCGGCCCGGGGGGCCGGCATTGTCCTCGCAACGCGCTCCGAGGAGCGCACCAGGCCCGTCCTGAACGAGCTGAAGAGCCGGTACCCCTCCGCCCGATTGCAGTGGGTGCAGCTCGATGTCTCCGACCTCGGCGCCGTGCGGCGGGTCGCCGCATCGTTTCTCGCGACCAAGCAGCCGATCGACGTGCTGGTCAACAATGCGGGCATTGCCGGGACGCGCCGCCTCAGCAAGGACGGCTTCGACATCACCTACGCCACGAACCACATCGGCCCGTTCCTGCTCACGAACCTGCTGTTGCCGAGGCTACAAGAGGCCCCGCAAGGACGGGTCGTGAACGTGGCGAGCCACGCGCACTTCATGATCAAGGAAGCGGACTGGTCGGGGCTGGAGCGCCGCACCGCGCCGCAGCGCAGCGGGTTCAAGGACTACGGGATGACGAAACTGATGAACGTGTTGCATGCGAAGGAGCTGGGGCGGCGCCTCTCCGCCACCCGCGTGACGACGTACGCCCTGCATCCGGGCGCGGTGGCGTCGAACATCTGGCGCGCGCTGCCACGGCCCGTGCAATGGGTCGCGAAGCTGTTCATGCTCTCCAACGAGGAAGGCGCGCGGACCCCGCTGTACTGCGCCACCGCGCCTGAGCTCGCCGCGACGAGCGGGCGCTACTACTACAAGGAACGCGAAGGCAAAACGAGCCCGCTCGCGGCCAACGAGGCGCTGGGGCGGGAGTTGTGGGAGAGAACGGAAGCTATAGTCGGTCCTTGAGAGGCTTGCCGATGAGTGCGCGGGCAACGTCCACCTTCCCAAAGATGCCCCAGAGCAACACTCCGCGGACACGACCGTCCTTCAGGTAATAGACGACGCCTTCCTTGAACGGCTCTTTCCAGTCGCTCACGGTCTCGAGCCGCGGGTCCAGCTCGCCCACCGCTTCGTATCCCAGGGCAAACAGGTCCGAGTAGAAGAACGGCAAGTGCGTGTACGGCGTCCCCTGCCCCGCCATCGCGCGCCCCGCCGCGGCACCCATCGTATTGGCATTGTCCTCGTGCTCCACGCGCATGCGTGTCCCGAGGGCCGGATTGAAGAAGTTGGCGACGTCGCCGGCGGCGAAGATCTCGGGCACGTTGGTGCGCAGCAGCTCGTCCACCACGACGCCGTTCTCGACGTGGATGCCCGCCTGCTCGGCCAGCTCGACGTTCGGCTGGATGCCGAGTCCGGCGACGACGACGTCGACGGCGAGCTCTTTGCCGCCCGTCGTCCGCACGACGACCTTCGACGCGTCCTGCCGCAGCGCCGCGAGCCCCTCACCGCTGCGCACGTCGACGCCTTGCTCGCGGTAGTATGTGAGGAGATAGCGCGATAGGTCGGCGGGAAACACGCGCGCCCCGATGCCGTCTTCCGGGACCAGCATCACGACGTCGCGACCGGCGATCCGCAGCGCCGCGGCGACTTCGGAGCCGATGAACCCTCCGCCCAACACCGCGAATCGCAGCTGCTCCTGGGCGAGCGCATGCAGGCGGCGGTAATCATCGTACGTGCGATAGTAGATGATCTGCTTGTTGCCGCCGAACGGCAGGCGCCGCGGTGTGCCCCCGGTCGCGAGCAGCAACTTATCGTACGACACGACGTCGCCGCGGTCGTCGCCGACGGCGCGTTTCGTGGCGTCGATCGCGGTCACGCGCCGGCCGAGCCGCACGTCGACGCCGAGCGCGTCGGTGCCCCGCCAAATGCCTGACTCGGGATCGCCCTTCCACAGGCCCTTGGAGAGGGGCGGGCGGTTGTATGGTGGATGCGGTTCCGCGGAGATGAGGCCGACGGCACCGGCGGGATCGGCGGCGCGGATGGCGCGGGCGGCCGCGTCGGCCGTCATGCCGCCGCCGATGATCAGGTAGGGATAGTGTTTCATGCTGATGCTACGCCGGAATGCCCTGGCCCGGATTCGAACCGGGACGCCTTGCGGCACTGCCCCCTCAAGACAGCGTGTCTACCAGTTTCACCACCAGGGCGATGCGAACGAAGTCGAAAGCTAGAAACGGGTCAGCGGCGCGTCCAGTCCCGGAAGTGTTCCAGCAGCGTGTCCATCGCCTCGGCGGGGAGCGCGTCAGCGGGGAGGCGGCCCAGCGCGTGAATTGCGAGGCGCATCTGTGCCAGATACACGCGGCAATGGGGGCAGTCGGCCAGATGGGCATCGAACCGCGCCACGTCGGCGGGCGGCAGCGTGCCCTCGACGTAGTCGGTCACCAGCTCCACGAGCGCCATGCACGTCAGTGGCCGGCTCTGATCCATGGGACGCCGTTTAGTTCGGGTCCAAGTGCCGCTCGAGCGCCATCCGAACGGAGCTACGTCCGCGGTGCAACAGCACGCGTTGATTAGTGTCGCTGATCTCCAAGACGTTACAGACCTCCTCCGCCGTCCATCCCTCCACATCACGCAGGGTCACGACCGCGCGTTGTGCCGGCGCCAGGGCCGCGATCGCACGGGCCACGACGTCCATTGTCTCCTGCGAGAGGAGCTGCTGTTCAGGCGAGTCCCCCCAGCTGCGCGGCGGTGCCCCCCAGTGGAACGGGGCAACCGGATCGCCCGCCGGGCGAAACCGCTCGATCGGCACCGCCGGTTCCCCGACGTCGTCCGCGTCTTCCATCCCGACCGCCGAGAAGGGGGTCGTGCGCGCTTCTCGCTCGGCGCGCGTGCGGGCGCGGTTCACCAGGATCCGGAACAGCCACGTCTTGAACGACGACCGCGCCTCGAACCGCTCGATCCCTTGCAGCACGCCCAACCACGCCTCCTGCACGACCTCCTCGGCCACCGCGGCAGACCGCGCGTACATGCGGGCCAAGCGCAGCATGGGCCCCGCGTAGCGTCGCACAAGCTCTGCGAATGCCGCCTCGTCGCGCCGCCGCAGCGCGTCGATGAGCGCGCGTTCGTCCTCGGGGCTGCTCGGTCGTCTGACCATGTGAGGGACGGCCCAATCATGAGGACGCGCCTGATGTAACGCCAGGGCCCGCAGTGAGACTAGACACGCACACGCACCCGGATCGCCGATGATCGACTTGACGAACGCTGCACCGTCACGCAACACCCTCGAGCGGCTCGCCGTCCTTACCGCACGCCTCCTGGCGGTGCCGATCGCGATCCTGAGTCTCGGGGACGACGATGTCCACGCCCGCGCTGGAACCGTGGAGACGGGCGAGTGGGCGATGGCGGTCATGTCGCCCGAGGTGCGCAACGTCACGAGTCGGTTGTCGGACCCGCGCCTGCTGGCCCTCCCCACTGTTGCCGGAGAGTTCTTCCCGTTCCACGCCGCCGAGCCGATCGTAACCGCCGCGGGCTGGGCGCTCGGCGCGGTCAGCGTCATGGACGGACAGCCACGCACGCTGTCCGAGACGGAGCGCGACGTGCTGCGCGACATCGCCGACATCGCCGCGGAGCACGCGGAACTGCAGCGGGCGGCACGCCGACTGGCCAGCACGGAGATGGCCTTGCAGGAGGTGAGCCGCAGGGTCGTAGCGGTCACCGGGCAAAGCTTCTTCAAATCGCTGGTGCTCGAGCTGGCTCGCGTCCTCGACGTCGATTACGTGTTCGTGGCGGAAGTGGCGGACGACGGCCAGCGCGCCCGCGTGCTCGCGCTGAGCGTCGACGGCACGCTCGTGGACGGTGTCGAGTACCCCCTCCCCGGGAGTCCCTGCCAGGAGGTCATCTCACACGGCCTGTGCGCCTACCCCCAGGGAGTGCGCGCCGCGTTTCCCGAGGACCGGATGCTCGAGGATCTCCAAGTCGAGAGCTATCTGGGCATCCGGCTGTGCTGCCCGGAGGGCGACCGGATCGGGTGGCTGGCCATCATGGACCGGAAGGCGATCGAGAACGTCTACCTCGCCGAGGCGATGCTGCGGCTCTTCGCCGATCGTGCCGGCGCCGAGATCTACCGTGAACAGGCCGAAGCCGACCTCCGGCGCGCGAATGAGGAACTCGCGCGCCGGGTCGTCTGAGCAGCCCGCGGCTCCGCGTCCTACTGCTGCCGGTTCTCGCTTGCCGCCGGGAATGCCACGGCGGGGTATGGGCCGATCTTCTCGACCGTGTACGCACTCGCCCAGAAGTCGGGCGGCCCTTCGCTGTCCTCGACCTTGTTGCGCACCGGCTTCACGCCGCGCTTCAAGTAGGCGGCGATCGCCCACAGGTCCTGGTCGGGCATGTGGCGCCACGAGGTCCAAGGCATCGGGACCGCGAGGTACTTCGGATGCGCCGGGAAGTTGCCCTGCCCGGGCACAGCGGACGTGATCTCCACGTCGGGGGTCTCGCCTGGGCGCAGCCCGTAGCGCAGCGCGTTGAAGATCTGGCGCTCGCTGAATCGGCCCAGGCCCGTGAGGTTGTCGGGGGTCAGGTTGCGCGGCCGAGTCTTGAAGCAGGCGTCGTTGGGCGCGGCCGCGCAGGGGCCGATGCGAAACTCCTGCCGCGGCGTCGTCATCCCAGCGAGCCAGCCGGTCGCCGCCGGATTGCTGCCGCCGCCGTGGCAATCCCCGCAGACATGGCTGATCACGAGGAATCGCCCGCGCAGCAACGTGTCCTCGACCGCCGGGGCACGGCTCGGCTTCGCCGCGGGTGCGGCGGCGAAGGCAGCGATGGAGAGAACGACCACTACGGATACGGCACCTGCGGACGTCAATCGCAACCAGCGCGTCATGTCGTTCTCCTCGGTCATTTGAGCTCGAGAATCCCCATCATGCCCTCGTCTTCGTGGGTCAGGATGTGGCAGTGGAACATCCATTTCCCCGGGTAATCGTCGAACGCGACGATGAAACGCACCGTCTCGTGCCGGGGCACGTTGATGGTGTCCTTCCAGCTCCGGTACGGCACCGGCACCCCGTTGCGATCCAGCACCTGGAAATGAAAGCCGTGCAGATGGAACGGATGATCCATCCCCACGAGGTTCTCGATCTCCCAGATCTCCGTCGTCCCGAGCCGCGCGCTCACGTCGACGCGCGTCATGTCCATCGTCTTGCCGTTGATCAATCCCTGCCCCATTGAGATCACGCGGGTCGCGACCGCCCGCGCGGTGTCGAGCGGCGGTACGGCCCGCAGTCGCTCGGGGAGCGCCACGGGAGCCAGCGGGGGCGTCGTCGCGGTGCGCAACGTGAGCACGTCGCGCGTGCGATTCCAGTCCGCCGGTCTGGTCTGCGGGATGTAGCGATCGTAGGCGAGCGTCTGCAACGTCGCCTGGGTGCCCGCCGCGCCCGTGCCGCGCACCAGCAGCTCCACGCGCTCGGAATTCGCCAGCACGATCTCCGACAGCTCCACCGGTCGCTCGAACAGACCGCCGTCGTCTCCCACGTGCAGAAACGTCTGCCCCGGTATCGTCAGGCGATACACGCGGGCCGCGGAGGCGTTGACGATGCGCCAGCGCTGCACCTCTCCGCTGCGAATCGTCAGCGTCGGCATCACCTGCCCGTTGACGAGCAGGACGTCGCCTTCACGTCCGTTCTCCATGTCGACCCGCCCCGCGGGCGACTCCGCATTCGGCAGGTCGAGGGAGCCGTCGGGGTGGAACCGGTTGTCGGACAGCACCAGCAGTTTTTCCGGGAGCGTGGCGGGCAGCGGATCGTGCGGGTCGCGGACGATGATCGCCCCGTACAGTCCCTTCGTAATCTGGTAGCCGGCCCGCCCGTCGGGGTGCGGGTGATACCAGTACGTGCCCGCCGTGCCCGCGCCGATGGTGAACACGTAGTCGTGCGACGCGCCCGGCGCGATTGGATACAGTGGGCTGCCGTCGGCATCGGCGGGGAGGTGCACGCCATGCCAATGGATGGTAGTCGGCTCGGCGAGCGCGTTGTGGAAATGAATGATCACGCGGTCGCCTTCGCGCACGACCAGCGTCGGACCCGGAACGCTGCCGTTGTAGGCGTAGACGTCGGTGGCGGGGCCGCCCGGCATCAGGGCGATCCGTGCCGCAGCGGCGGTGAGGCTCACCTCCATCACTCCGGGGACGCGAGACTGGCTTTTCAGAACGGCAGGTGCGGACAACGTATCCTGGGCGGCGAGCTCGCCAACAGACGCCAACACCGCGAGCCCGACGAGGAACGAGCGCTGAAGAATTATGGATCCGATTGGTGGGGGAGGCTACGACAATACCTCTTCTGGCCCCGCTGTCAATGACCCTTTTTCACACTACCTTATGGAGCATGGAACTCTGGGTCGCGTTCGGCTTCGGGGCGGGCGTCGGTGTGCTGCTCGGCTACCTGTTCGGTCGCCAGCGGCAGCCACCCGCGCGGCGCTTGACTCCCGCCCCTCCGCCGCCGGCACCGCGCCCGCCGCCGCCCGAGATCCGCCATGTCGTCATGGATGAGGGCGCGGCGAACGTCCTCAACGCCCTCAACAACCGTCTCGCGGCGATCGGCACGCTCGCCGATCTGCTGCACGGCAGCCCGCTCGACCCGGAGCGCGCCCGCGCCTTGATGATGCTGCACGGCGAGGTGCGCCGCGCCGCCGAGATCACGACGCATTTCCTCGAGCTGACCGACCACCCGATCGGCGCCGCCGAGCCGTGCGACGCGGGGGTCGTGGTGAACGGCGTGCTCGCCGAGCGTGACGCCACCTTCCGCGAGCTGAGCGTCAAGGTGATGCGCAACGTCCCGGCGAATCTGCCGATGGTCGCCTGCCCCATGGCGCAGCTGACGGAGATGCTGACCAAGCTGCTCGACTTCGCGCTGCGCCGGCTGCGCGAGTCGGCGCCGCCGCGCGAGCTGCGCATCGATGCGACGGAGGCGGGCCCCTCGGTCGTGCTGGCGCTGTGGGATTCGGGACCGCCGCTGCCGGTCGAGGCGGAGCAGCGGCTCGTCTCGCCTTTCCGCTTCACGCAGACCGGCGGGGGCGGCGAGGTGGAATTCGCGCTGGCGCGGGCGCTCGCCCAGTCGACCGGCGGCAGCTTGCGGCTACGGCTGCGGGGTGGCACGTCGGGAGCCGAAGTCGTCGTCACGCTGCCGAAGAGCGTGCTCGGCCCCCTGGCCCGTACCACCGCGCCCGCGCCGACGTTGCCGAAGCTCCGCATCCTCGTGGTGGACGACGATCAGGTGAACCGCCAGGCGATGGAGTTGCTGCTCGAGCGGGAGGGGCACGAGGTCGTGGCGGTCGAGAACGGCATCGAGGCGATCGAGCGCCTGGGCGAGCGCGACACCATGTTCGACGCGGTCGTCACCGACCTGCAGATGCCACGGCTGGGCGGGCGCGCGCTGTACGAACAGCTCGTGGACGAGCGGCCCCAGCTCGCCTACCGCTTCGTGTTCGTCACCGGCGACCAGGCCCGCGACGAGACGCGACACTTCCTCGAATCGTGCGGGCAGCCGTCGGTCACCAAACCGTACGACCTGAGTGACCTCATCAACGCCATCGGAAAGGTCACGCGCCGGAGCACGTGACACCATGACCCGGCGAGCGTTGCTCGTCGCGTGGGCGATCGCGGCGACGATCCCCGCGCGCGGCGAGGCCCAGGGGGGAGCGCCGACGTACCGAGCCGGCTGGGGATCGTGGGCCGTGGCAGCCGGCGCGGGCGCGTTCGCTGCACTCCCCGAGATGCTGCACCTGCCGCGCGGCACAGCACCCTGCGCTCCCTGCGATCCCGCGGGACTCTCGGGAATCGATCGCTGGGTGGTGCGACTCGATTCTCCGGGGGCGGGCACTGGAAGTAACGTCGTCCTGCTGGGCGTTGTGGGCGGCGGTCTGCTGGCGTCCCGTACGCGCGGCAACGTCGCGATGCTCGCGAACGCGTTCGCATTTACCTCACTCACGACCGAATGGACCAAGGCGCTGGTGCATCGCAGCCGGCCCATCTTGTACACGGCCCAGGCGCCGAGCGTCGCGGGCGACCGAGACAATCGCCGCTCGTTTCCATCGGGGCACACCGCCGCCGCGTTCGCCGTGGCCACGTCGTACGCGATCATGGCGCAACGGCAGCATCTCCCGCATGCCACGCGCAACGAGGTCTTGCTGTTCTCGGGCGCCGCTACCGTCGGCGCGCTGCGCGTCGCGGCGGGCCGGCACTTCGTCACCGATGTGCTGGGCGGAGCGGCGCTGGGCGCCGGAATCGGCTGGCTAACGGCGAAGATCTATCCGACGCGTTGAGTCCTACGGCTGGAAGACGTCCTTCGCCAGTTTGAAGGCCTTGAAGGGCGCGACGAACATCATCAGCGGTACCACGACGAGCATGACGGCGATCTTGACGGGCAGCGACTGGTCGCGCAGCCGGTCGGCGAGCGACGGCTTGACCGCCGACTTGCCGAGGCCCATGCCGTGCTGGAAGATGACTTTCTGCCGCTCGACGCGCTTCGCATCGGCCTCGGCGGCCGCCCGTTCCAGCTCGTACTCCGGCGTCCCCGGTTTCGCCAGGATGCGATAGTTGCCGCAGTACGGACACCGCTTCGCGGTGGCCGCGAGCGGGCGACGACACTTGGGGCACGGCGTCGGCGGTGGCGGGGAGGGGGAGGCGGGAGACGACGGGGAGATCAGCGCCGCCGCCCCGGAGTCGGCACGCCGCCCCCGACGATCACCGAGTCGGTTTCTCCATTCGCGATCAAGTCGACCAGGTCCCTGTGGTAGTACGGATCGGTGGGGTCGAGCGCGGGCCACTCCCGGTAGTGGTCCGGGGCGAACAGGCCGACCATGTGCGCCATGGCGCCGTACGACGTGTCGCGCGTGGGATTGTCGAACACCCCCACCACGCGGTAACGATGCCCGGCCTCGAGGTGCAGGCCCTCGCCGCGGATCGCGAGCAGCTTGCGCGGTATCGAGAGCACATGCCCGAGCGAGTCGCGCTTCGCGTTGACCTGCACGAGTGTCTTGCCGCTCGTGGCATCGACGAGCTTCACCAGCGTGCCGTAGTCGTGCAAGTGACCGGTCACCACCAGGAGGTGCCCGGAGAGCGGGGGGCTGAACTCGTAGCCGATCTCGAAATGGCCCGGGGGGACGTTGAAGCGGTTCTCCTCGGGGTTCGTCTGGATGTTCACGTCCATGTAGGCGGGGAGGACGTCGATGGGCCGGGGCTTGAGGCTCCCGCGCGCCATATACAGGACGATGCGCCAGTAGGCGGCGGGGATCTCCGGCCCCGAATCGTTGTGCCAGGTCGCGTACACGCCCAGGGCTTGACCGGCGCGCATCGGCACACCGATGGTGCGCGGGATGCGTATATCGCCGGTGTCGGACTCCTCGGCGGTGCCCAGCAGGCGCTCGAGCGCCGGGTAGATGAACTGGCGGCGCGAGAAGTTCACCACGATCAGGTGGTGCAGCAGGCGGTGAGGCAGCGCATGGCCGTGATCGTCGAGCAGGTCGATGCGGAAGCCCTGGAGCCAGCCGTCCACCGGAAACGCGAACTTCTGCACCGGAGTGGCGGGCATGTCCATCATCATCCCGGACATTGCCGGGCTCACGGGCACGCGGTAGGGACCGCCCGTGATCAGGATGCGGTGGTGCGCCGAGTCGACCTGCACGTGCAACGGCGGCGGGAGGGGCGGCGTCGGACGCTGCTGGGCCGCCGCCAGCGCGGGGATCAGAGGAAAGGCGAGGAGGAGGGAGGCGCGCATGAGAGACAGACCCCGGCAGTAGGGGTAAGGTTTCAGGGGAAATGCGCCGACTCGGAATCGAACCGAGAACCTACTGATTAAGCGGGAGTGAGGCCGCCTGCGCGGACCTACCGCCTGTTCCGGCGGCCCGTATTACCCGTAGTTCCCCCCGCTCCCACGGTTCCTTCACCTATCTCTCGTCAACTCGTCCAGCCAGGCCAAGAGCGGCGCCCGCGGCTTCAGCTCCAGGCGCTGCGGTATCAAGCGCTGGATGTCGGGGTCCTTCGCGATTCCCGGGGCGAACTCGGACGTCGTGGTGATCAGCCCCTTGGTGGCATGAGGGTCGAGCGTCAACGTGCCGATCATCGCTCGGACGTCGTGCGCCGTGACGCGGTGTTTCGGTCCATACCGCTTGACCTGATCGATCAATCGTACGCGTCCGACGCCGGGCAGCGTTGCGATCACATCCCGACCTTTGTCCCCGTTTCGCGGGGTGAGGATGACGTCGAACCCTTCCCGCTCCCACGCTCCCGCAACGATCTCCTCCCACTTGAATGGATCGATTTCGTAGATCATCCAGGGGTCCTGCAGCATGAGGTGAACGATCTCGAACCAGGGCAAGGCCACGGCGCGTACCAGCCGACCCTCGTTCGTTCGATCACCGAATTCCAGGACGGCCTGAAGCAGGAGAGGCGGGATATCCGGAACGTGCGGAGCCTCGTTGGTCGCCGTGCTGTTCCGAAACATCTGGTGGATCGCAGCCGTGGTCGCCGCCTGCCGCTGCGCCCGATGCGCCGCGTGCACCACGTGGGCTTGGTTAGTCAGTATCGACATGACCGCAATCTCGCGAACCGGCTTCGTTCAGCGCAAGCCGTGCTACGACTACGGCTCTTCGAAGAGGAAAGAGCGCACGAAGGCGATTACTTCGTACTTCGTCCGCTGCCGCCAGCCCCTGGGGGGAGTGAAGAAAACGTAGCGCATGTTGATCGAGTGGATGGTCGGTCCCAACAGGATCAGACGCTCCCCCGGTATGTCGGCCCACTTGAAGTCCGTTCCCCTGCCCTTACCGCGTTGCGCATCCTGCAGCACCAGCTCCTTAATCTCGCCCGCCTCGGACGGTTCGAACGCCGTAACGAGACCGCGGTAGAGCCGGGAGCCGTCCGGGTGCTCAACCAGGATGTCGGCGTAAGGCAGGACTTGCCTGTACGTGTTGCGTCGACGCCCCTGCAGCAGATAATACCAGTGGTGCTTCATGCGCAGTGCCGGAAGCCAGGTATCGAGCCGCAGGGACCACACCAGACGGCGAGTCAGGTTGCCCGCGACGTACGCCGCAGCGATCAATGCGAGGTAGCCGGTGACGTTAAAGCGCCAACTCGACTGGATCGCCGACACAACCTGCGTGAGATCCTGACCCACCGTGCCGGTTAGCACCTCGACGGCCGCTCGAAGCGGGAATGCGCGCGTGTCATCTCCCACGACGGCAAACGCTACGGCGTTAATCGGCACGGCGAGGACGACGTACCATGCGAGCTCGGACACGGTGGATGCGCCGAAAACCTGCCGCGAGAACTTTCCGGACAGATAGCTATTCCAAAAAACAATCCCCGGGAGAACCCCGAGGATTATGGCGACGGTCGAGAGCGCGAGGTTCATCGGGCGGATTCCTCGTCAACCTTGAGACGTACCTCCAGTAGAGGGCTGGCGCGTCAGCTCCACCTGCGCCCCGTCCGCGTCCACCTTGACCGACACGGGCTGCCCAGGGGCGGGCCGGTCACCAGACTCCAAGAGAGAGTGGACCGCCTCCCGAACAGCCGGGTTCTGGACCAGGCTTTGTGTGCTCTTACTGAGAATCTCGGTCACCGCTAGCTCCTCCTGTTGCCTTCGTTCGTCACTCCCACGCTAAGCGAAGCGAAGCTCTGCCAGCCGGTAGGTCATAGCTTCCTGACTCACCTGGAACTCGATGGCCAGCTTCGCGGCGTCAACCTCCGCGCTGTCCCCAACCCGGGCCAAGAGCAACCGCCTGGGCATGAGCAACTCGGCGGCGAAGCGGTTGGCCTCGATTTCCTTGGCGTTCCAGCTCGCCCCGGTAACCCTTGCCCGGAAGTGCAACCCCACCTGGTGTTCCTGGTCGTAATACGCCGGCGAATCGCCGTGTAGCAGATAGTGCCCCAGCTCGTGCGCAATCGTGAACCGCCGCCGGTTTTCCTTGTGGCCCTTGTTGACGGCGATCACCGCGTGGTCGGCCCCGCGGGACAGCGCGCCCGAGATGTCATCGGGGAACGCCTCCTCCACAACCTCGACGCCGTACTTCTTGGCGATCGCCTCGACATCGATCGGCGGCGTCGTGAGCCGGAACCGGCTGATAACTCTCCGCGCGTACCCCGTTGCCCAACGCACTCTCGCCAAGGTTACCTGCCCCCTGCTGAAGGTACCAGCCTGCCGAAGAACTCGGTTAGAGCGGCACGTTCGTCATCCTTAAGGTTCGGATCATTGCTGACCCGCGAGAGGATGTCTCGGTCGGTGGACGACAGCTCGCCGACGGTCGGGAGGATGTCCGCGATCGCCGCGCCGAGCGCAGCCGCGATCAGGTAGAGGGACTGAAGGTGGACCTTCTGCTGCCCGTTCTCGACCTGCGTGATGGTCGCCCGCGATACTCCGACGCGGGTCGCCAGGTCCTCCTGCTTCAACTGCTGTCGCTCGCGCACCTGACGTACGCGCTGACCGAGTATTTCGTACAGCCTCGCCACATCCGGGGTCGTCGGCTCAGCTGCCATCTGAGGCCCCCTGTGGATATCGCGTTAGCACGCTGAAGGTTAGCACCATCACATCCCGTGTCAATAGGAATGACTGACCTTATGCCATTGACTTCGGCACAATGACATCGTAACATCCAAGAGGTCCTGGAAGTTCCAATTGGCGAGGACGCCCGATCCGGGCGACCCTCCCAGGACCCCCGTTGGCGCGGCCACCTCCGCTGACGCTGACAACCACGCGTGGCACACCGCCGGCAGCTGCGGTGAGGGGTTTGTCTCATGGAACGGCTCGACGAACTGCACGCCTTCGGCCTCCTGCGGGATCTGAACCAGACGCCCGAGATCTACCGCGGGGGCCGAATCAGCATGGCAAGCGAGGCGCCGGCCGAGGCGCCATCGACGCCCGGGAACCGCCCGCCGCATCCTGAGCACCCTGAGCACCCGGAGCATCCAAAACACCCAGAGCACCCGGAGCATCCGGAGCACCCTCATCACCGGCGGCCGCCGTCGCCTCGGCCGCACGGGGGACCTGTCTCGACGCGCTGAGCATTCAGGGGCCGGACCCCTCTCCGGCGATCCTTGAGGCGGATGAGCGCGGGATGGCGACGATGTACCCGCAGTTCTCGTTGCGGGCGGCGCGAGCCTGGGGCATCTGGTGGGACGGGTGGCTGCTGCCGTTTGGGTCGCGGCCTCTACGCCGCTACCGGGTCCTCGTTGGGTACAAGCGCGGGCGCGACGACCCGGTTAGCTGGGTAGTGGATCCGGAGATCTCGAAACGAACGTGGCCGCGCCATCGGCACCTCTACGGTAGCGGCAACCTGTGCCCGATGTTTCCGAAGGACCGGACTTGGAGGTACGGGCGAGACGACATCAGTCACTACTTCGACCTCGTCGTGCTCTGGCTCGGATGCCAGATCCATTTGGAGGAGTACGGCCGGTGGCCGGGACCCGAATCTCCAGACGCCCACCAGCACGGTCCGCTGACCTTTCGCTCTGAGGGAGACGAGATCGAGCGTGCCGCTTGCGACTACGTCGCCCGGTCGGGTATCGGCGCCTTGCGCCGCGCGCTGCCTGGGCTGGGTGTTCCTCCGGGGCTGTGCGACGAGCGCGCACGACGTCTCCCACTGATGCCGCGAGTATCCACAGTTAGGCGGACCAAGCCCTCAACAGGTGTCGCGACATGGTGAGACGAGTGTCGCTAGGTCCAGACGAGGTTCATGCTGCGCTCGTTCGGGAGCGGTTCAGCGTCGCCAACCTGCGGGTGCAGATCCGCATCGCGGAGCAGGCCCTTGAAGAGTTGACGGACTTTGAGCGTCGGTGGGCCCGCTTCGAGCGGGTGCTAGGGGCTACACTCAATGGCTGTGAAAGGGGACGCCTGTCCCTTTGGGGTCCCAAGCTGGCGGATGGGCTCGCGAGCGCCGACGACGCGCGGCTCGACCTCGCCAGCCGCCAGCCGGCGCTGTTCCCCGATTGCCGCGACCCGCTCGCGAAGTTCCTGCGTACGGGCGTTCGAACGTTCAGTCCGGCGCTGTGGGACTTGATTGGCGAAACCTACGTTGATGAAGACGGAAACGATGTCCTCGTCCCTGTCGACGATGATGGAAACGAGATCTACGAAGTAAGCGTCAGGCGCTTCGAGATCAACGCTCTCGAGGCGAGGGCGGAGATCGCTCGGCACGGTCACGAGCTTGAGGCGCAGGTTCGCAAGCAGCGGACCATGCTCGAAGAGGCCGAGCGAGCGGTCGCGGAGGAGCACGCCCGGGACCTGGAGAAGCTGCGGGCGGCGAGTCTAACTCACCTCACGTGGCACAAGTTCAGGGAAGGTCGGCTCGGCAGGGTTGTCTGGTGGTTCGTGGAGGAGCCGCTTCGTAACCTGCTCTGGGCCGGCGTCCTCGCCCTCGTCGTCGTCCCGCCGATCCGCGACACCCTGCTCGCCTTGCTTCGATGGCTCGGTTCCCTCTTCCGCTAATCAAGGCAACAGGGGGTTCGACAAAAACGGGCTCAACAGGACCGGTTAATGCGCCGACTCGGAATCGAACCGAGAACCTACTGATTAAGAGTCAGTTGCTCTACCAATTGAGCTATCGGCGCGACGTGATGCGGGCGGGAGGGCTGAGCCCCGATGCCCCCAAGGGGAATCGAACCCCTGTTCCCACCTTGAAAGAGTGGTGTCCTAGCCGTTAGACGATGGGGGCTCGTCCCCTGCCAGTAGCGGTAACGGGATTCGAACCCGTGTTTGAGCCTTGAGAGGGCTCCGTCCTAGTCCCCTAGACGATACCGCCAGGGCGGCAAAATATCGCCACCAGGCGCCAAGGCGGTCAACCCGCCCGCGAGTTGACCTCCCGGCTCCGGTGCGTACCCTTCTAGGCCCGATGAAACGAATCCTGTCCGTCCTCGTCCCCGAAGCGCCGATCCTCGTCGGAGCCGCGCTGCTCGTCACGTTGCCCGCGCTGCGGCCGGCGGCGAATGGACTCGTGGCCTTCTACCCCTACACCGTCCTCGCCGCCGCCTTGCTGCTCGGTGTCCGCTTCAACCGCTCGCGCCTGGTGTTTACGGTCGCTCTACTCGCGATCACCCAGTACGTGCTCGATGGCGGCGTCGCGACTCCCGAGCAACGGCTCTTCTTCCACGCCACGACGTTCCTGCTGCCGCTCAATCTGGCGCTCGTCGCGCTTCTCCCTGAGCGGGGCACCGTCACGCCCGCTGGGCTCGTGCGCTGGGTCTTGATCGCCGTGCAGGTGATCGTCGTGGCCTTCCTGGCCCGCTCGTTCCCCGCCGACGCGACTGCGCTGCTCCGGACCCGCTTCCTACCCTCGGTCCTCACCGCGTGGACCCCCCTCGCCCAGCCGGCGGTGGCGGCGTTCCTCACGATCGGCACCCTGCTGGTGCTCGCCTGGCTGCGCGAGCCGCAGTCGCCGGTGCGCGCATACGCCTATGCGCTGATTGCGGCCTTCCTCTGCCTGACTTGGAAGGCTACCGGACCCGGCCAGGAAATCTGGCTCGCTACTGCGGGCTTGGTCCTGGTGGTGGCCGTGGTCGAGGCCTCGTACATGATGGCGTACCGCGACGGCCTCACCGAGCTGCCGGGGCGCCGCGCTCTGAACGAGGCGCTCCCGCGGCTCAGCGGCCAGTTCACCGTCGCGATGGTCGATGTGGATCACTTCAAGCGGTTCAACGACCAGTACGGGCACGACGCCGGCGACCACGTGCTGCGCCTCGTCGCGGCCCGGCTGGCGCACGCCCCCGGGGGTGCGACGGCCTACCGCTACGGCGGCGAGGAATTCGCGTTGATTTTTTCCGGCAAGGGCGCCGAGGAGTGCCTGCCTCACCTGGAGGAGCTGCGGGAAACCGTGGAGACGAGCCGGTTCACGATGCGGCGGCGCTTCCGGCCGCGCAACAAGCCACCCGCCCCCAAGGGGCGGAAGACGCGCGAAGCGATCGTCATCACGGTGAGCATCGGCGTGGCGGAGAAGAATCACCGCCACTCGACGCCCGATCAGGTCGTGCAGGCGGCCGATAAGGCCCTGTACCGCGCCAAGGAGGCGGGGCGGAACCGGGTCAGCGTGTAGACTGGCCATGACCAGATCCCTTCTGGTAGTGACCCTCCTCGGCGCGATCGCAGCGCCCCCCGTGCAGGGACAGGCCCCGGCCCAACTGGTGCGGTTCCTGCGACAGAGTATCGGCGTGGATTCGGCTCAGCTCGCCCAGATCGAGCGAGGCGAGGGCGTCGTCAAGGTGCTCGATACCAAGGACCGGCGCGACGTGGCGCTGTTCGGGATCATCACGTCCCCCGCGTCGCGCGACGCGTACCTTGGGCAGGTGCGCGACTTCCGCAGTTCGCTGCGCACGCCTACGCGCACGCACTTTGGCATTTTCAGCGACCCGGCGAGCGCGGCGGACGTCGAGGCCGTGACCGTGAGCATGCGGGACGTCGAAGATATGAAGGATTGCCGCCCCGGCAATTGCGTGGTGAAGCTGCCGGCCACGGACATGCGGCGGATCCATGAGGAGACCACCTGGTCCGCCGACGATATCCAGGCCCAACTCAGCGCCTACGCCCGGCGCCGCCTCGTCGCATACGTGACGGACTATCGGGCGCGCGGCGACTCGGCGATGGCGATCTACGACGATCGCGGCAATCTCAACGTGCACTCGAGCGCGGCGTTCGCCGGGTTACTCGCGGAGTCGCCCTACGTCTATGAGAACGTCCCGTCGCTCGGTCGCTACCTCGCGGCCTATCCGCGCGAGAAGCTGGCGGGCGCCACCGAGGTGCTCTTTTGGTCGGAAAACGCGATGCCGCACCTCCGGCCGATCCTCAGCGTCACGCACGAGGTCGTGTACACGCCGCCCGAGCTGCCGGGCGTGACGCTCATCGCCGCGAAACAGCTCTACGCCGATCATTACTTCGAGGCGGCGCTCGACCTGACCTGCGTGGTGGACCGCCAAGGGGGGAGTTACCTGCTCGTCCTCAGGCGCTATCGATTCGACAACATGCCGTCCGGTGGCCTCCTGAACATCAGGGGCCGGGCGGTCGGCGCGCTGCGGGATCAACTGCTCGCCGACCTGCGGCGGGCCGCGCGCTAGCCTCCACGCGCTGCTCCAGGAATTTCCGCTCCATGGAGTTCCGGGCCAGCGCGAGCGCGCCTCGGAAGTGCGCCCTTGCCGCCTCGTGCTTCCCACGCCGCAGCTCCAGCTCGCCGAGCGCCGCGTAGTAAAACGGATACGCCGCCAGGCGGTCCTGGTCGGCGATGACGCTGATCTCGTGCAACCCGCGCTCGGGACCCTCGCGCTGCGCGACGGCGATGGCGCGGTTGAGCGCGATCACCGGCGAGGGGCGCAGGCGCATGAGCGCGTCGTAGAGCGAAACGATCTGGGCCCAGTCGGTCTCCTCCAGGCGGCGCGCCGCGGCGTGCGTGGCCGCGATGGCCGCCTCGAGGTGATACTCCGTCAGCTCGCGGCCGGCGGCGGAGCGTTCGAGCAGGCTTTGCCCTTCGGCGATCAGAGCCGCATTCCATTGCGAGCGATCCTGATCGGCGAGCGGGCTCAGATTTCCCGCTGCATCGAGGCGCGCCGGCAAGCGCGCCGCGTGCAGGCACATCAGCGCGGCGAGCGCATAGGTCGCGGGCGTCGCCCCACGCGGGTGCTCGAACAGCAACGCCACGAGACGCATCGCCTCCTGACAGAGGTCGGCGCGCACGGCGGACTCGGGCGACGCGCCATGGTAGCCTTCGTTGAAGAGCAAGTAGAGCGCACGCTGGACGGCCGGCAGCCGCGCGGAGAAGTCGGCGGCGTCCGCGATTTCGAACAAGTGCTCGGACCGCGCCAGCACCTGCTTCGCGCGCGAGATGCGCTTCTCCATCGCCGCGTGCGTGCTGACGAAGGCGGCGGCGACCTCGTCCACGCTGAAGCCGCACAGGATGTGGAGCATGAGCGCGACCTGCGCCACCTCGGGCAGGCGCGGATGGCAGCAGGAGAACATCATGCGCAGCTCATCGTCCGGGATAGCCTCGGTCTCGAGCAACCGGCTCAGCTCCGGGGCGGAAGTGCGCGCGGTGCGCTCGCGCCGCAGCACGTCGAGCGCGCGATTCCTGGCGGTCGCCATGAGCCACGCGGAGGGGTTGTCCGGTACGCCGCGGAACTTCCACACCTCGAGCGCGCGGCAGAAGGCGTCCTGCACGACGTCCTCTGCCAGCGCGAGGTTGTGCACACCGAAGATCCGGGCCAGCGTGGCGACCATCCGCCCCGCTTCACGCCGGAACAGGTGCTCGTGCAGCTCCATTACATGCCCGTCTTGATGACCGGGCGCACTTCCACCACGCCTCCCCCTTCGAAGATGGGACACCCCTTGGACAGCTCCACGGCCTCGGCCAGGTCCTTCGCCTCGATGAGCGTGTAGCCACCCACGATGTCCTTGGCCTCGGCGTAGGGGCCGTCCGTGACCGTCTTCTGCTTGCCCGTGACGAGCTTGCCGGTCCGCTCGAGCGGGTGTCCTTGGTCCTTGATGTGGCCTTTGTCGGCGAGCGTCTTCATCCAGGCCATCCATTGCTGCATGCTCTTCTGCATCTGCTCGGGTGATCCCATCGCGGCACGCGAGGCCGAGTCGGTGCTGCGAAACAGGTACACGAACGCGCTCATAAGTCCTCCTGGGTTGGTACCCTTAGACGTTTGAGGGGCGCGGCAGCGGACAAATGGCGCTAGTGAATAATGAAGAGCTTGCTCACCGCCCACGCGAGCCCGTTGCCCACCACGGCCAGGGGCCCGAGGACGCGCTTCCGGTCCAAACTCACCGACAGCGACGCCAGCGTCGCCTGGGACTTGAGCTGATCGAGGTGTGCCTGGAGCCCGTCGATGTCCGTCTGGATGCGGGCGATCTGCCGCTCGAGAGTAAGCACTTCGTCGAGCGTGGCGGCGCGGGCGACCAGCTGTTGCAGCCGGTCGCGCAGGGCCATGTTGCTGCGCAGCCGCGCCTCGAGATCGGTGTATTGGTCGGTGACGTCGCTCCCAGTCGTGCTGCGGTGCCGCTCCACGCCCAGACCGGCCACGACATCCATGATCGAGTCGAGCTGCGCCGCGGGCACGCGGCCCGTGATCCGCACTTTGCCGTCCTTGCTGCCAGTCGACTGCTCCAGATAGCCGCCGGTCTCGTGGATCATGCGCTCGACGCGTCGGCCCGCCACCAGGGGCGAGTCCACCACCACCTGCTGCTCGGCGGTGCGGACGGTCATGCGGTCGATGGTGGAGGTGACTGGGGCAAGCGATGCGGTGGAGACTACGGGCCGGTTCGAGCAGGCGACGACGGCCCCGACGAGGAAGAGGGAGAACGAGCGCCACATGGTGAGCCTCGAGGAAGGGGATGGCAATGGTACTCGGCCATGGGGGCGAAGGTGCCGCAAAAAAAAGCCGCCCCGAAATGGGGCGGCTCGAGCAGGCCCGTCCGGACCCCTAGAGCGACTGCAAGAACGCGACGAGATCCGCCATTTCCTGTGGGCTGAGACCCATCTGAAACCGCAGATTGTAGAACGCCGCCACCTGCGAGAGACTCGCCGCGGCGCCGTTGTGGAAGAACGGTGCCCGGGACGCGAGCCCGCGGAGAATCGGCCCTTTGACTCGACCCACGTCGGCGCAAAGCCCCGTGATCAATGCGCGTCCAGGATCGGACGTGTAACGAACCGTCCCCGCCAGCGGGCCCGAAGTGCAGGTCACCTGGAAGATCGGAAGGTCTGGCACACTCAGCTGCCCGAGGGCGGCCGCGATCTGTCCGTCGGATTCATAAGCCGCGGCATGACTGGTGCCGATGTCGAGCGGCACGGGGAGCGAGTGGTTGCCGACGTTCGGCGTATCGTGGCACGTCGTGCAAGTCCCGTTGATCGCCGGCACGCCCAGCGCGTCGTTGAGCCCCGCCACGTTGGTAATCGTGAGGGGGTGCGTGTTGAACACCGCCTGCCCCCGTGCCACGGCTTGCCGCGCCACCGTGTAGGGGTTTGAGCTGCTCAGGCTTTGCCACGGCGCGTAGATCGTGAAGGCTGCCGGATTGAAGGCCGCGCCGGTGGGATTGTGGCCAAGTGGGTCGTTGATGCCCGGATAGTATGGAGCGCTCGGGAGGGCCTCCGGTCCCCCGCTCGCCCCCTGGGTATTGAGCACGCCCGCCGCGTCGTCGACGCGCTGCGCCGTAAAGAGGGCGAGCTCGAAATCCACCATCGCGTTGAGCTGTGCCGTGCTGGGTGAGCCGCTGGCTTGGGCATGCCCGAGCGTGGCGTCCATCGCCTGGTGAACGAGATCCGCCCGCAGATTCGCCGGCTGCGTAGCGCCGTTGTTCAGGGGCTGGAGCGTCTCCCGGCCGTCGAACATCACGGCGCTCAAGAAGCGCAGGTTGGTCGTCGGCAATGGCCGCCGGTACACCGAGGCGACGGCGGGAGCGCCCTCGAGCGCGCAACCGTACGGGTTATAGACCGCCGCCACCGTGAACTCGGCGCCGGCCGGAACGGTGAGCCCGATGCGGATGAGTCCGTTATTCAAAAAGAGGCTGTGCCCGGCGGCTCCGCCGACCGGCGTGACTGACGGACAGTTGGCTCCGTCCACCGCTGCGAACAGAGGATCAGTCGGGCCGCTTGCCGCAAAGGTCGCCTGAACGGTCGCCGCGCTCAGGCCCCAGCCATCGGTCTGCAAGTGACAGGTGCCGCAGCTCCGGCCATTGGTGCCGAGGCTCTGGAAGAACGGATTGCTGCGATCGATGACACCCGTCGTGCTGACCGTTGCGACCTGACCGGTCGGATCGGGAGACCCGAAGACATCGGTGGTCTTGTCAGCGGTGAGGGCCGGCGGACTGGCGGTTCGCTCCGCCTCGCAGCCCAACAACGCGATTGTAGTGACGGCGACCGCGAACAGGCGGTCCAAACGACGTACGCCTCTCATGTGATCCTCCGAGCGACTGTCCTCGAGTACCTGCCGATGGCCTGCTTCTCCTATGGCCAAGGGAGTGTTGCGGCGGCGCAATAGCGGAGAGGTGTCGGTCGTCTTATTTTTTCCTGTTCTCGTAAACACTTGCGGGTATTGGATTTCAATGCAGCCTCTGCGGTTTGGCGACAACTTCGAGCTCGATCCGGGCGCCTACCAGCTGCGGCGTTCGGGTCAGGCTCTGCGGCTGGAACGCATCCCCATGGAGATCCTGCTGCTCCTCACGGAGCACCGGGGCCAGCTTGTCACGCGGGAGCAAATCGTCGAGCGGGTGTGGGGGAAGGACGCGGCCCTCGATGTCGACAACAGCATCAACGGGGCGATTCGGAAGATCCGCCAGGTCTTGAAGGACGATCCCGAACAGCCCCGCTTCATCGAGACGGTCACGGGGCGCGGCTATCGCTTCGCCGCGCCGCTGCGAGGTTCCGAGCCCACCAAGAAGCCCCCCCCCCTCCCGCCACCCGCGCCCCCACGGAGGCGGGCGTGGCTCGTACCGGCCGCCGCGCTGCTGTTGCTCGGCGGAGCTGCCACCGGGGCGGTCCTGGTGAACCGATCGCGGCTCGTCGCTCCCGAGCGACGGGCCATGATCGCCGTACTGCCCTTCGAGAACCTCACGGGGGATGCGCGCCAGGAGTACTTCAGCGACGGTCTCACGGAAGAGATGATCACGCAGCTGGGGGAGCGCGATCCCGAGCACCTCGGCGTCATCGCGCGCACCTCGGTGATGCACTACAAGAATGACCGCGCGCTGATGGCCCAAGTCGCTCGCGAGCTGGGTGTACAATATGTGCTCGAGGGGAGCGTACGGCGGGATCCCAACGACATCCGCATTACGGCCCAGCTCATCCGCGCCAGCGATCAGTCCCAGCTGTGGGCCCGGCAGTACGATCGCAAGCCGGCTGATCTCCTGACGTTGCAAGGCGAGATCGCGCGGGCGATCACGAGTGAGATCGAGTCCAGTCTGGGCCGTCCCCTGGTGGCCCCGCGGAGCGACTCCTCGCAGGCCGCGCATGCGTTTGCGGCGTACGACCTCTATTTGCGCGGCATGTACGACCTCAACAAACGCAGAGTCCCCGACCTGGAAGCGGCGGTTGGGTATTTCCAGGAAGCGACCAATGCGGACCCTCAGTATGCACGCGCGTATGCGGCGCTGGCCGATGCATATGTGCTGCTAGGGGGCTACAGCACGCGCCCGCCGCAAGACCTCTACCTCAAGGCCCGAGCGGCGGCGCAGCGGGCGCTGGATCTCGATTCCTCGCTGGCGGAAGCGCACACGGCGTTTGCGCTGATCGTCCAAAACAGCGATCTCGATTGGCAGACGGCAGAGCGGGAATTCCGCCGGGCCATCGCGCTCAATCCCAATTACGCCACGGCGCATCACTGGTATGCGGAGCATTTGATGTGGCGGGGACGCTTCGCGGAAGCGCTGCAGGAGAGTGAGCGCGCGCGGCAACTCGACCCGTTGTCGCTGATCATCGCGGCCGACAATGGATTCATTCTGTACTGCGCGCGGCAATACGATCGTGCGATCGAGAAATGGCGCTCTGTCCTCGCGGTCGACCCGGACTTTCCGCGCGCGCACCTCATCCAGGCGGCGTACATGGAGAAGGGCATGGTTGCCGAGGCGCGGGCGGACTTCGAGCACCTGCGAACCAAGCCCTCAGCTCCGGTCCATTGGGCGGTGGTCACCTCATTGGAGGCAGGGTCCGGCCATCCGGCAGAGGCCCGCGCCGCCCTCGGCGAGCTGCTGCGAGCGATGCGGCGTGAGCCCGTCGCGGCCGCGTACGTCGCCGGCGCCTACGCGAGTGTGGGAGACCGAGACCAGGCGATCGCCTGGCTGGAACGTGCGTACGCTGAGCACCCCAGTGAGCTGATTTCCCTGAAGATCGAACCCATTTGGGACCCGCTGCGTACGGATCCGCGGTTTCAACGCTTACTGGAGCGCGTCGGGTTGGCCAAGTAGTCGGCAGCACCGACGGTCACTGCACGGTGATGGTCCCGTGCATCCCCCGTCGGCGGGTTGCCATCAGCCCCGTGGACGGTGCAGTAGTATGTTGAAGGTACCAGGGGTGGCGAAGGTGTGGCTGAACGTGCCGCCCCCCGCGATGAAGCCGCTGTCGAGGCTATCGGCCGAGCCGACGGCGTTCGCTACAGTGTGGTTAACGCCATCGCCGTTCTTCCAGGTGACGGTCGTGCCGTGCCCGATCGTCAGGTTCGACGGGTTGAACGCCAGGTTCATCATGCACACCTGTGTCGACGTTGGTGAGCACGCGTTGCCTCCCCCGCCCCCTCCGTACGTCGGTGAGTTGCTGCTGCAACCGAGCAACGCCGAGAACGTAGCGATGACCAGAACAACTCGCTTCGACATAGAGCGCCTCGACCAGAAACAGGCCCGGCAGGAATCGCTCGCGCGCAGCCTCACATCGTGAGGGTGCGCGCATTGATGCACTGACGGGCCTGCGAGCAGGAGCGTCAGCGACTGCGAGACAGGCCCGGCAGGAATCGAACCTGCAACCCCCGGTTTTGGAGACCGGTGCTCTACCAATTGAGCTACGGACCTAAAGACTAGACGCCAACGCAATCTAACCTACACCCCGATCCACGAGAATCGCCACGGGTCCGTAGGGGGTCGCCAACGTCGAAAGCCTGTAAGCTGATCGCTAAACCTGCGCTGAAGGGGCCTTCTGGGTGGGCCGCGTCCTGCAGCCCACCCAGTGTTCGGTCATCAGAACCGGCAGATCTGCGCCGATGCGTTCTCGTAAACGGTGATGGTGTGCGAACCACGCCCGAAGCCGGCGTCCGCAACATCTACACGGAGGGTGAAATGATCACCGAGGTTGCCCGGATCCTTGCCCCCGGTGTATTCGGATCCCGTGCCCACGGACATGTTGTCGTTGAACCAATTGTACGTGTAGGGCGAGGTGCCACCGCTTACGGTGGCGTCCCACAGGCAGGTCGCGCCGGGCCGGATCTGTGTTGGGCCGCTGATACCAACGGTGAGCGGTACGTACACCGTGATCGCCGACGTGCCGTTCACGCCGTCGATCGTGGCGCGGACGGTGGCCTGCCCGCCCGCGACCCCGCTGGCGTTCGCGGTGAGCGCCCCGGTGGACGAGACGGTCACGACGCTGGGGTTCAGACTGGTCCAGGTGGCCGTCTTCCCGGACATTACGTCGCCGTACTGGTCCTTAGCGGTCGCCGTCAAAGCCGCCGTCCCGCCCACGTACATCGTCGCCGCCGTGGGCGCAACGGTGACGGTTGTGACGACGGGGTCGGCACGATCTCTGAATCTGATGATAATGTGTTCCTGGGTGGTCTTGTCGCATGGCAAGAAAGTGCACTCGGCGAAATACACGCCGTCCGTTCCGGTCAGGATCGGGTTGTGATAGGGGGAGCACGGTGTTTCGCCATCCGCACAATAAAACTCATCGTCACCGGAGGTGTTGTCTGTTTCCCATAACCAGACCTCGATCGGGTTGCTCCCGGTGGCATGGAGAGAGTGAATCTTAAACCACCCCGACCAGCTCCCCGAGCCACCCGGTATTCCGGTGAGGACATTGGGGGCGTAGTCCCCCCCCGGACTCGTCGAGAAAAACTGCAACTCGAGATCATCGCAAAAAATGCCGTCGCACACTCCGTAGTTCCCTATCCAGTCGACCCAGGTGCCAGCGGAATCCATCGACTCCGCGCTGGGCAGGGGTTTGGTGCTGCCTTCGGGGGTATCATCGATCACCGCGGTAATGTGCCCGGCGGCGTCCCGTTCGACACGGCCGCTACCGATTTGCGATTCTCCTGCAAGCTCGATCGTTTCGGTCGCGGCGGTCGCCCCGGCCCATCGCCGGAACGTTGGCTCAAGCCCTTGAAGCACGAAAATGGCACTCACACCACTCGGAAGGCTTTGGGAAGGCCGGATGCGTTCCGCGGCTCCGCCCGGCATGAAGCCTGTGTCCGCTACTGCCCGTGTGAGGTTTGGAACCACCAGGACATCGGGAGTCCCTCGCCAGGAAGCGCGTTGTGAAGCGATTGGAACATAGAACTGGATTGGCGGCGTGCGATCGAGGGTCGCGGCGAGGCCGTCAGCGTCGATCCCCGCGCGCCCCATCGCGGCTAGCAGCTCCCGCCCGCCTCCGGAACGGAGGTAATCCTGCAGCACCAGCTTGTGTTCGCTGTACGGCGAGTTCCGCATGTCGATCAGAACTCGCGTCCGAATCTGTGTCTCTGCCATGGCGGCCGCGATTGCGTGCGCAGCTAGCGCGCCAACTTGCGGAGAAATGTCCGACACCGCGGGGGCGGGAGCGGTAGTGGTGCCGTCTCGGCACGCGGCGAACGCGACCGCGAGGATCACCAAGCTGGACACGCGCGCAACGCGCGTCACGGCGTTCATGCGGCTCATAGGCTCCTCCTTCGTGATTGAGCGTGGTCGGCGACACGTGGCAGGGGGGAAGCGCGTCCGATCGCGCCGCAAGTCTCGTTCCAGCAGTGGGGAGCGTGCCATCGTCGGGTACCCCGCAAGAGCGCTGCGGCGGAGCGGGAAATCGGACGTATGCCCTGAGTTCCTGTGGCCGTGGTCGAGCAACACGTCGTAGTGCGATTTCGACGTACAAAACGGGGAGTCCGCATGGACCCCCCGCATTTGGAGACTGGTGCTCTACACAATTGGGCTACGGACCTAAGTCACCTGTTCAGCCGTTCACCTGTTCACCGCTGTGCGTCTGTTCACCGCTGTGCGTCTGTTTCCGTATCCCGTTTCCTGTCTCCCAGCCCTACAGGGGTGGCTGACGGGAATTGAACCCGCAACCTCCGGAGCCACAGTCCGGCGCTCTAACCGATTGAGCTACAGCCACCGCGAACCAAAACGGCGACGCCAAGTCGCCAAGACGCCAAGAGAAAGAAACCTAATCGGGCCAGAACCGGTGGGAAAGCTCGGCCGTGCGAGCGTCCAAATGCACGTCCCGGCCCCGAAACGAGCCGATCGGCACGATCCCCCGCACCGCATTCACGAGAAACAGGCTGCGCCCCACGAACTCGGCGGCGGTGACGCGCACCTCCGCCACCTCCGCCAACTCCATCACCCGCGCGCGTCCCACCCCCGGCAGAATGCCGAGGTCGAGCGCCGGCGTGTACAGACGATCTCCCTCCCACCAAAACACGTTCCACGTCGTGCCCTCGGCGATGTGCCCCCCCCCCGCGGTGACGAGCAGCGCGTCGTCCGCGCCGCCCGCATGCGCCTCGGACAGCGCCCGCTCGAACACGCCGCGCGCCGTGGTCTTGTGCGGGTACGGCACGTGCGGCTCCGTCGCCACGATCACGGCAGGCGGGTTGAGATGCGGCAACGCGCGCGTCGCGATCGTCGCGCTACCGTCGAGCACCGCGAGCCGCACGACATGGTCGGCGCCACCCGCCTCGGCCGGCACCGCGCCCGTGCGCGCCAGCTCCGCGAGATCGACCGACGGCGCCGGACGCCCCAGCGCCGCCAGGGATGCGCCGAGCCGCGCGAGGTGCCGGTCCAGAAACGGGAGCCGGCTCCCCCCCCCGTCCCCCCCGCCCCCGCGCACCCGCATCGTCTCGATCAGCCCTTCATCCACCCTTGTCATCGGTTCCAATACTACATTTGAGTCCGTCCTCGAGGGGAGCATAGGCCATGCGCTGGGACACCAGATTCCTCCTTACGGGTGGGCTGCTGCTGCTCGCCGCCTGTACCAGAACCGTCATCCTACAGCCCGCCCCCGAACGCCAGCAGCGGGGATCGCGGCCGCCGCCGCGGGCCGAGCCCGACCGGCCGCCACCCGACTATAACCCGCCCCCTGCCAGGGCCCACGAGGTGCTGATCCCTCCCGGTCACCTCCCCAACCCCGGCGAGTGCCGGGTGTGGATTCCGGGCACACCCCCCGGCCGCCAGCCGCGACCCCGCTCGCGCCCCTGCATGGGCATCGAAGCGGTCGCGCCCGCGGGGAGCTGGATCGTGTATCGCCGCGCCGACGACCGCAGGTTGCTGTACCTGCGCATCATCGACGAGCGCCGCGCCGGCATCGTGATCCGCAATCGCATCTTCGACGTCGATTCGTGGGAGTTGATCCGCGAGGAGGACGTGCAAGAGGAGCAACGCGGCAACGACCGGCAACAGCAAGAGCGGCCGCGCGAGCAGCCGGCGAACCCACCGCCGGTCGTGCAGCCCCCGATCGGCTATCGCCCGCCGGAGCCCAAGCCCCCACCGCCGGAAGTACGCCCGCCGGCGGAGCGGCCCCCGCTCCCGCCTCAGGAGGTCATCCGCCCCGTGCAACCCCCACCGGGGCAGCAGCCACCGCCGGTTCAGCCGCCGCCGGCGCAGCCTACGGGCACGCTCACCCTGGACGTTCCCCCCGGTCATTTGCCCGAGCTCGGCCAGTGCCGAGTGTGGATCCCGGGCGTGCCGCCGGGCCGGCAGGCCAAGCCCAAGTCGCGCTCGTGCGACGGCATCACGGGCGTCGCGCCGGCCGGGAGCTGGATCCTCTATCGTCCCGCCGGCGACGCAAAGGTCGTGCACGTGCGCGTCGTGGACGAGCGTCGCGCGGGCCTGGTGATCCGCGTTCGCATCTTCGATATCGATTCGAAACGGCTCGTGCGTGAGGAGAATCCATGAGGCGTGCGTTCCCGGTTCTCGTTGCCAGCGTCGTGGCGGCGTGCCATCACGGCCCGCCGCCCGACTTCGCGCCCGATCCCGGATTGGTCGCGCAGATCCGCGAGATCCGGATGGCAACAAGCACCAGCGCCTGCCCGGGCGAAACGTTCGGGGCCACGTACACCGCCGTCTTGAACGACGGCGCCCTGGTGTCGTTCGAGTCGCGCTACGATCGCAAGCATCCGCCGCGACTGCACGTCACATTCCTCGACCGCGCGAGCGACCAGGCGACGCCGCTCGAAGGTGGCGCGTGGTCGGCCGATCCCGACGCCCTCACGAGCGCCGTGACCGGCTTCCGGCTGACGGCGTCCCTCAAGGCGAAGCCTTCAATCACGACGACGACCGTCCTCACGCCGGACTACAACTGCATGCCCCACACGTTTGGGTTCCGCGGCGCCGGGCCGGGCGCGGGCGGCCCACAGGTCACCGCCCGCGTCGGCATCCTGCGCTCGCCGTTCTACGACCGGCTGCTCGTGGCGGGCGTCGAGGTCGAGGACGCCCCGCCGTTCTTCGTGCTCGCGGACGCGAACGCCGTCCCGCCGTCCGACTGGCTGGTGATCGAGGCCCGCGGTGCTCGAGGCGCGCGTGGGAGCGACGGCGAGCCCGGCACGCGCGGTGCCCCGGGAGCCTCGGGATGTCCGGGCGGCGTGGGCGGGCCGGGCGGCAATGGCGGGAACGGTGGGTCCGGCGGCTACGGCGGACGGGGCGGGCAGATCACGATCGTCGCCCCCGCGGAGGAGCCGTTCCTCGCCGGTCTCGTCGACGCCCGGGCCCCGGGCGGCGAGGCGGGACCGGGTGGCGCGGGTGGCAAGGGCGGCGCCGGCGGTGTGGGTGGCGAGTCCAGCAACCCCAGCAACACTTCCTGCGCCAAGGGCACCGCCGGTCCGGCCGGTCGCCCCGGCGTCAGGGGCGCGGACGGCCGTGACGGCCCCCCCGGCAACCGGCCCCAGATCCTCACCGTCCCCGCGCGCGACGTGTGGGGGACACGTGCGCCGCCGGCGCTCGTGGATCTGCTCAACTACAGACCAAGACGGGGATCGTAACGGGTGCGCCAGTACCAGTAGCCCGGTAATCCGAGCAGAATCAGGCCCGCGCCGACCGCAGATTCGCGCGGCAGCTCGACGATCGTGTTTCCCACGAGCCACAGCGCGAATGCGATGAAGACGATCGGCGTCACGGGATAGCCCCACGTCCGGTACGGGCGCGGGACCTGCGGCGCCGTACGGCGCAGGCGCATGACGGCGCCGCACCCCAGGGCGTAAAACAAGAACTGCGCGAACACGACGTAGGTGAACAGCTGGTCGTATCGCCCCGTGAGCGCGAGCAGAGACGAGATCACTGCCTGTGTCACGAGCGCCGTCACCGGCGTCGCGAACCGCGGATGGACGCTGCCCTGCGACTGGAAGAACAGCCCGCTCCGAGCCATCGCGTAGGGGATCCGCGCCGCCGTGAGAATGATCCCGTTGTTCGCTCCCAGCGTCGACACGAGGATCGCCGCGGCGACGAAGCCCGCCCCCACCGCGCCCATGGTGACCTGGGCGGCGTCCGAGGCGACGAGCGTCAAGCCCGCCATCCGCGCCGGCGAGAGCACGTACGAGTAGGCGACGCTCGCGAGCACGTAGAAGGCGATCACGACCACCGTCGAGAGAATGATCGACCGCGGGAGATTCCTCCCGGGGTCCTTGATCTCGCTCCCGACGTACGTCGTCTCGAGCCACCCGTCGTACGCCCACAAGACGCCGATCATCGCGACCCCGAACGGTCTGATCCATCCCCCCACCGAACCCGGGGGCCACAGCGGCTGGAAGTTCGCGGCTCCGCCGCCAGGCAGCGCGAACGCCGTGATCACGAGCGCCGCGAGCGCGCCCATCTTGAGGAAGGTGAGCACGTTCTGCGTGGTCGCGCCCAGCCTCACGCCCAGACAATTGAGCAGCGTGAGCCCCGCGATCGACACGACCGCGATCGCCTTTATGGCGGTCGGTGAGAGCGACACGAAAAAACCGAGATAGGTCGCGAACCCCACGGCGATGGCGGCGATCGACGCCGGGTTGATGACGGCGAAGTTGGCCCAGCCGTAGAGGAACCCCCACGCCGGTCCGTACGCCTCGCGCAGGTACGCGTACTGGCCTCCCGCCTCCGGATACGCCGCCCCCAACTCGGCCACGGAGAGGGCGCCGAGCAATGACACCACGCCGCCGACGACCCACACCAGGATCATGAGAGCGGAGCCAGGGACCTGCGCGGCGACCGTGGCGGGGACGATGAAGATCGCGGAGGCGATCATCGTCCCCACGTTGATCATCGTTGTATCGAGGAGTCCGAGTTCGCGCCGGAGCTCGGTCACGGGCCTACAATATCAGAGGATGCCGTCCACGTACAGGTCGAGGCGCCAGCCCTTCGGCGACCGCAGCGCGCGCGCCAGGTCGACGCGCACCAGGCCGTCCAGAAAACTCGCGCCGACGCCCGCTCCGACGAGCGGCCGGGCGAGTGACAGGTGGTCGCGCGGGGCGGCCCGGCCGACGTCGCAGAACAGCGCGACCCGGGCGACCGGGACGCGGTTCGCGACCTCGACGCGCGCGCGCCAAAACGCGTCGCCGCTCGTCACCCCGCCTCCATAGCCTCGCAGCGTGTTGGGCCCGCCCAGGTGCCAGCGGCTCTGCACCGGTACGCGGCCCGCCGACGTACCACCCGCCAGCTCGACGGCGCCGGCGACCTGGGGCGTGAGGGGTGCCGTGAAGCGCAGCGTCCCGCTCGCCCGGCCGAACCCATACGTGCCGGCGCCGCCGTCCAGCGTCAGGTCCGCACCCCAACGCGCCGCCTCCGTATCGAACCCGCGTTGCGCTCGCAGCGTCAGCGCGGCGCCGAGCTGCTCGGCGGAGTCGGCCACGATGTTGGGGCGGAACAGGTGATCGGAGTCGAACGTATGCGCCAACGAGAAATCGGTGCGCTTGGCGGCGCTGCGCTGGCGTTCGGCGTATACCCGGACGCTGAAGCTCTGCGACGCCGTGACCGCGGGAAGCACCGTGAGCCCGACCCCCGTCGACCGGAAATAGTCGCCGTCGTCGCGCCCCAGCAGCAACCCGCTCAGCGAGTTCCCAAACCCGAGCGCGCCATTCCCCGCCCCCGCCCCCGCATCGACCGCGTTGAGCCGACGGTACCCGGACAGGCGGAACCGCGCGGTTCCGGTTTCCCTCGTCAACCCGGCCTCGACATCAGGCTCGCCGTCGGCAAGCGCGATACGCGCCGACCCGTCGAGCTGGAGCCGTCCGAAATCGAGCTCGCCTCGCGCGCCGAGGGCTAGACCCTCCACGCGGTTGTAACGCGCCACACCCCAGCGTGGCGGTCGGGCGTGGAACTGCCAGGGCGCCTGGGGCAACCGCCCCACCCCGCGCATCATGTCCTGGATCTCGCCCGTCGAGATGAGGGAGTCTGCTCCCTCTCCACCTCCCGCCATGCCGGCGAAAGCGGGCGGCAGGTCGACGCTCGCGAGGAGGGCGGCCGTATCGCTCGGCATGTTGACCGCGAATCTGAGACACTCGCCGTTCCGGCAAATACAATCGACGCTCAGCGTGTCTACTTGCTCGTGACAGCGCGCGCGGGCCGTCGAGTCGGCGGCGGCAGTGGCGCGCGGGGGCCGCGGGGAGCGAGGGCTCGCCGTATCTCCCGTCACCTCGTAATCACTGTACAGTCGCTCGTAACGCAGCGGCATCTGGAGCCACGAGCCCGCCGTGGCGACGGCATCGAACGCGATGAGGCGCGGCAGCCACCAGCGCCCGTCCCACAGCCCGTAGTCGATCGTGATGAAGCGCACCTCGGCGCGGATCGGCTTGGCGAAGCCCGGGATGTCGTGGTCTTCGTCCCCCACATCCTCTTCGAGGTCGAACGCCCGGGCGGGGCGAAACAGGGCGCGCACCACGCCGTGCGATTTCTCATCGATCCAGAGGGAGCCGCTCATCAGCCGGAAGTCGAGCCGCCGCGGCATGACGCGCAGCTCTCGCAACAGGATCGTGCGGCCGTCGGGGAAGACGAGCACGCTCGAGTCGCCGGTGGCGAAGCGGTAGTCGGCTTCGCTGCCTGGGGCGAGCGGGTGGCCGAGCCGAAGCCCGTGCCCTTCCCCATCGTTCGAGCCCCCGCCTCCGAAGGCGATGGTCAGGCGGTCATCCGCGGGATCGAAGGCATAGTCGGTCACGTCGCCCTTCAGGTCTTCGGGGAGCTCCACCTGGGGCCGCACCGCGGGCACCGCCTCGCGGGCGCCGATCACGTCGATCCGCCCGACCGAGTCCCGTCGCCAGTCGATGCGCAGCGCCAACTCGCGGCGGTACAGCATGCGGTCGCGGCGTAAGGCACGCACCCCGGCCCCGATGCGCTCCTTCATGGTGACCCGGTAGGCGGTGATGGACCGATCGACAGTTTCGCGACGGGCGCGCGCCGCCGCCACGATCCGCCGGGCGGTGGGATCGAGGTAGGCGCTGCCGTCGGCCGGCTGTTGCACGGCAAGGAGCAGAACGAGTGTGCCCGTGATCACGTAGGCTCTGTACGGGCCCGAGTCAAGGATAAGATTCACGCATGAACCGTGACTACTGGCAGGCGAGCCGCTCCCCCCGCTACAGCCTGCTCTTCGCGCTGCCGTTGCTGGTCTTCTACCAGGTCCTCGTGGCGGCGGTGCCCGCCGGGCCGCAGGGGGGCGTCCGCAATGGCGCCGACGTCCTGCTCCAGTCCGTCTTCATCTGGCTCGCGGGGTCGTGGGGCCCGCGGCTCTTCATGGCCTGCCTCATCGCCGTGGGTCTGTGGCTCGTGGCCAAGGACGTGCGCGCGCACGCCGGACGTTTACACGCGGCCGTCTTCGGCGCGATGCTCGCGGAAGCGGTGGGCCTCGCCCTCGTGTTCGGCATCGTCGTGGGCGGGCTCACCGCGGCCCTCCTGGGCGAGCCTCCGCCCCTCGCGCTCGGGCGTGGCACGCTGCTGATGCTGTCGCTCGGGGCCGGCATTTATGAAGAACTGCTGTTCCGCGTCGTGCTCGTGAGCCTGTTCGCGTGGGTCGCCCGCCGCGTCCTGGGGCTTCGGCCGCTCGTCGCCGGGACGGCCGCGACGATTGCCGGCGCGCTCGTCTTCTCCGCCTTTCATTATATAGGGCCGTACGGCGATGCCTGGCAGGTTTATTCGTTCGTGTTCCGGACGATTGCGGGTCTGTTCTTCAGCGCCTTGTACCTCACGCGCGGCTTCGGGGTCACGGCGTGGACGCACGCCCTGTACGACGTGTTCCTGGTGCTCCGTTAGGTCACGGCACGGCGGCCCCGCGAGAGTCTAGCCGGCCCCCGCGGCGGGTGTGTTCACGTCGTGCGAACTCCGGAGCGCCGCTTCGACGCGTTCGACCTCCGCGTCCACGCCGAGCGAGCGGAAGATTCCACGCGCCCGCTCCAGGTAGGCGCGGGCTTCGTCGGGACCGCCGCAGACCTGCCGGAACAGCCCGTAGGCGTGATAGACCCGCGCGTCGTCGAGGAGCGGGCCCTCGAGCGCACGGCACAGCGCGATCGCTTGTTCGAAGAACACGAACCCGGTCTCGTCGCCTTGGCGACCCCGGAGCGTGCCGAGCAGGGTGTAGATCTGGACGAGCCCACGCGTCTGATTGGACGTGATGGCGAGCTGCTCGGCGCGCCGCATCTCCTCCTCGGCCTCCAGCCAGCGGCCGGTATCGAGCAGCAGCTCCGCGAGGTGGAGGCGGATCGTCACATCGAGCCCGGCATCGTGCTGGTCGCGGCGCACCCAGGCGAGCGCTTCACGGAACGCCGCCGCGGCTGGACCCGGCCGGCCGAGGGCGGCGTCGAGCTCCCCCTGCGCATCGAGCACGCGCGCCATCTCCAGCGCCGCCCCTCCGTCGAGGCCTTCGAAGCACTCACGCGCGCGCCGCAAGTTCTCACCGGCCGCCGTCAGGTCTCCCTGGCGACGGTCGAGCAGGCCGAGGCGGTGCGTGATCCGCCCCAGCCGCAGCCGATCGTTTCCCGCTTCAGTGAGCCGCAGGGCGCGCGAATACCACGCGCGCGCCCCGGCCCACTCGGCGCGCTCGAACGCCGCGTTGCCCAGTCCCACCGACGCGTCCACCGCGCCCGCTTGATCGAACTCCGCTTCCGACAGGACCAGCGCGCGCTGGTAGTACCGCGCCCCCTCGGCGTACTGCCCCAGCGCCAGGCACACGTGGCCGATCGCGAGCAGCGTGTCGATCTCGGGCCGCCGGTCCTGCAGCGCCTCGGCGAGGGCGAGCGCCACCTCGTACCACGCCCGCGCCTGCGACAGTCGTCCGACTCTCTCCTCGAGGCGCCCCGCCCCCACCAGGGCCGTCACCGCACCGGGCGCATCGTTTCGCTCCTGCCGCTCGAGCGCCTCGACGTACGCCTTGTACAACGCGGCGATGTGCTCGGCGACGCCGGCCAACACGGGGCCCATGCTGCGCGCCAACTCGCCCGGCTCGACGTCGCGCTTGCCGACCGTGAGGTACGGGCCGCCGCTGCCCCACTGCACCCGCTCGTCGGGGCGCGCACTCGAGAGCAGCAGGCCGCGCAGCGGCACCAAGGCCTCGAGGTTCGGCAGCAGCCGCCACGCCTGCTCGACCCTCACAGCCCGTACTCCTTCATCTTGCGGGTGAGCGTGTTGCGATGGATGCCGAGGATCTCCGCCGCCGCGCCGATCTGGCCCCCGGTGTGCGACAGCACCCGCGTGATGTGTCTGGCCTCGGCCTCCGCCAGCGTCGGCAGCACGCCCGCCGAGCGCTCGGGCACGCCCGGTTCCTCCGCGCGCAGCTCGTCGGGCAGGTGCTCGCTGCGCAGCGTTCCGTCGGACACGACGATCGCGGCGCGCTCGATCACATTGCGCAGCTCGCGCACGTTGCCGACCCACTGGTGGTTGCGGAGCAGCTCGAGCGCCCGGTCGGACAGCGCGTCGATGCGCTTGCCGTAGCGCTCCCCGAACTGCCGGGCGAAGTGGCCGATCAACAGGAGGAGGTCGTCACCGCGATCGATGAGACGGGGCAGTTGAAGCGTGACCACCGCGAGGCGGTAGTACAGGTCCTCGCGGAACCGCCCCTGCGCGATCGCCTCCTGCAGATCGCGATTCGTCGCCGCGATCAGCCGCACCGTGACCGGGATCGATTCCCCGCCGCCCACCCGCTCGATCTCGCGCTCCTGGACCGCGCGCAGGATTTTCGCCTGGAGTGAGAGGCTCATGTCGGCGATCTCGTCCAGGAACAACGTGCCGCCCCCCGCCTGCTCGAACCGCCCGATCTTGCGGGCCACCGCGCCGGTGAACGCGCCCTTCTCGTGCCCGAACAGCTCGCTCTCGAGCAGGTTTTCGGGAATGGCGGCGCAGTTGACCGCCACGAACGGTCCTGGGGCGGGACCGTGCTGGTGGATGGTGCGGGCGACGACTTCCTTGCCCGTGCCGGACTCGCCCTGAATCAGTACCGTCACCGTGCTGTGCGCGACCCGCGCCATCAGCTTGTAGACGTCGAGCATCGCCGGGCTCTGCCCGACGAGGGCGTAATGGCCGTGCGCGTCGGCGTCGACCACGGTCGGCAGCGGGAGCGCGACCTCGGTCGCGGCCGAGCGCACGCGCGCGATGGCATTCGCCAAGGCTTCTCGCTGGAGCGGCAGCGCCAGCACATCCAGCACGCCGAGCTTCTCGGCGCGCAGCGCCAGTCCCATCGACGGCCGGTCGGCGAGGGCGATGAGGCGAGGCCCGCCGGGGGCGCCGCGCAGCGCGTCCACCCACCACGCCAACTCCTCGTCGGACCGGTCCCCCAACACCGCCAACACCAGGTCCCACTGCCCGCCCGCGAGCAGGCGCGTGGCGCGGGGCAAGTCCGCCGCCCATTCGAGCTCGACGCTCAGGTCGGCGGCCCACTGGCGCAGACTCTGGAGCGGCCCGGGGCCGGCTTCGCCCCCGACCGCGAGCACGCGCACCGCGTCCGTGGCCGGCCGGGCGGGTCCGTTGATCGTCTGCTGAGTGGGGCGCGTCATGGTACGGCTTACGGGCGTCCGAGGTACTTGGCGACGAGCACCAGTGCATCATCCGTACCCTTGCCGTGGCGGGCGAGGATCTGATCGGCAAGACGCTGCGGCTCCTCGCGCACGGAGACGTCGGACAGGAAGCCGCTCGCGATCCCGTCGGTGGCGAAGACGAGCGTGTCCCCGGCGCTCACCGGGATCACGGCGGCCTGCACGGCGGGGACCTCGGACCCGACGATGCCGCCCCGCGTGATCAAGGACGCGCGGTCCGAGCGTTCCGACCAATCGACGTGGTGCAGGACGCCCTCCACGTTGCCGACGCCCAACCACGTCATCGTGCCGCGGGGCGCGTCGAAGCGGGCGAGGTTCATCACCACGCCGCGGCTTCCCTTGAGCGCCACATGGCAGCGCTGCAACAGGGAGAGGGGCGGCTCCTCTGCGTAGCGCTCGAGTGTGCTGACCGCGAGCCTGGCGGCAGCCGCGGCTTCCTCACCGTGGCCGAGGCCGTCCACGACGGCGATGAGAATGCCGTCCTTGACCGGCTGCACGAGGTGGAGGTCGCCGGATTCACGTTGTCCCTCGAGCGCCAGCGTGGCGACGCCCCAATGGACGAGCGTCTGCGCGCTGCGCACGCGGCTAGACATTGGTCCGTTTCCACTTGCGCATCGTGACGCGCGTGCCCTGCCCCGGGGCGGAGACGACCTCGAACTCGTCCATCAGGCGGCGTGCGCCCGGCAGGCCCAGGCCGAGCCCCCCCGAGGTCGAGTAGCCGTCTTGCATGGCCCGCGAGACGTCGCGGATGCCGGGGCCGTCATCCTCGGCGACGACGACGAGACCCTGGCGGGTGCCGTCAATCACCGTGGTGAAGCGCACCTCGCCGCGTTTCGCGTACATGAGGATGTTGCGCGCGATCTCCGAAATCGCGGCGGCGATGACGGTCTGGTCGCCCGCGGAGAAGCCGACCTCGGCCGCCAGCTCGCGACCCGCCTGGCGCGCCTGGACGACGTCGGTGTCCGCGGCGATGAGACAGCGGAGCTCGTCACCCACGGTCGATGCGCCCATGCCCCGACCGATCGTCGATGCGCCCATGGCCCTGTCGATCGAGGAAGGCGAGGCCCTCCTCCAGGTCGAGCGCCGTGGCGATCCCTTTGAGGGTGAGCCCGAGCTGCACCATGGCGAAGGCGACTTCGGGTTGAATCCCGACGATCACCGTCTCCGCCCCGCGTAACCGGGCCATGTGTGCGATGTCTCGCAGCGTGCGCACCGCGAACGAGTCCATCACGTCGAGCGCCGTCACGTCCACGATGACCCCGCGCGCGCGGAACTTGCCCACGCGCGCGATCAGCGCTTCGCGCAGCTGCGACAGGTCGGCGTCGGACAGGGCCGACTGGATCGAAGCGATCAAGTAATGGCCCTGCTTCAGAATGGGGACTTCCACGACCCGCCTCCCTTAGGCCTGCTGCGTGGCCTCGGCGTAAGGAATCACCTTGTAGCCCAGCAGGCGCTCCGCCTCTTCGATACCTCCCTGCAAGTCGCCGACGGTGGTCATCTCGCTCAGGTCCACGCCGATGGTGACGAGCGTCTGCGCGATCTCCGGCGACAGACCGGTCACGATCACCGTCGCGCCCAGCAGGCGCGAGGCTTCGACCGTTTGCACGAGCTGGTTCGCCACGTTCGAGTCCATCGCGGCCACACCCGTGATGTCGATCACGACGACCTTCGCGCGGTTGGTGCGGATCGCGCGCAGCAGCTGTTCGGTGAGCTGCCGGTTCCGCTGCGGATCGATCACGCCGATGATGGGGAGAATGAGCAACCGCTCGCGCACCTGGAGCACCGGGGTGGACAGCTCCCGGATCGCTTCCTGCTGCTGCCGGATGATGCGTTCGCGCTCCTGCACGAAGCCGACCGCCACCGTGTTCGCGATGCGGTTCGCGGCGGGTTCGTAGGCGTCGAGAATGCGGTTGAGCTTGTTGAAGTCTTCGTGGTACTTGGCGAATAGCGAGCGGGCGAGCACGTCACGCAGCAGCAGCACGATGCCGACGACTTCGTGCGTTTCGACGCCTCGCGGGATGATGCGCTCCGACAGGTTGCGCGCGTAGGCCTGCAGGGCTTCGAAGGTCCCGGTCTCGAGCGCCTCGACGTAGTTGTCGTACACCGACGTCGCTTCCGCGAAGATTTCCTCCTCCGTCATCGCCGTGAGGAGCTGGGCGCGCGTAATGCGCCGGGCCCACTCCTCGCGCAACTGCGTGCGATTCTGCCGCAGGTGCGCAACCAGCTCCCGCAGCAGCGCCTGTGTCGACTCGGTGCCCGCTTGCGGGTCCTGCTGGGGCGGCGGCACGTCTTTCTTGACCATGGAGGCGGCTCCTCGCCGGTGGGGGGGAAGGCGTAAAATGTTGTAGCGACGCAACAGCAAGGCTAGTGCCATCGCCCAATCGTGGTGCATTGCGCCAAAGCATTGGCGCACAATGCTTTATATGCATGACGTTTCGCAGTGTCGGGTGCGAACGCCCTAGAGTTGGGCGGGTGAGTGTTCAGGGCGCACCAAAGTGGTGCGAACGAAAAAGCCCGACCTCAAGGGCCGGGCTCGTTCTTCGTCAAGCGTCGGGCTAGCGGGTCACGCTGCTCGTCGCCGATCCAACGATGATGTCGCCCACTGTTTGGTACCCCGTCACTTGGCCCAGCAGGCCCAAGATGGGTTGTTGCAGCACGACATGGATCATGTTCACCGTCATGCCGCTCGTCGTGGCGCCGTCGCCCGACTCGAGCTGCTCATTGAGCAACACGTAGCCGACGCCTGGCAGGTCCATGCGTGTGTTGGGAGCCGGATCTGACACCTCGACTCCTCCCACCACGAGATTCGCGAGGCTCGACCCCTCGGTGTTGCTGTTCACGGCGTCGCCGATGCTGCTGCTCGCCATCGCCACGACGCCGTCCGCGGTAATGAGTCCATTGAGCAAGTTCACCGCGCCCAGCGTCGCGCTGCTCACGGCGCTGGAGCCGTACGTCGGGTCCGCGCCGCCGCTGACGATGGCGAACGCGTCCTGTGCCGTCGCGAGGCCGCCCACGGCGATGCTCTGACCCGAATTGGTGACCATGTCACCGCCCGGGGGCAGGATCGCGGACGTGGCGGTTTGGTTGATGGTCGGGGTGCTCACGCTGACGCCGAACGATCGGGCCGTCTGCGCTGCCACGGAGCCGGCCGTCCAGCTCATCGGCAAGACGAGTCCAACAGCCAGGATCGCCCGCCGGAAGTTGTCGATGTTCATCATGCGTCTCCTTGTCATGTGGCGATCCACGCTCAGTGGGTCGGGTGGAACTGCCGGTTGCCGCCCGTCAGGTAGCACGTCGGATCCGCAGGCGTGCCTGTGAAGCACTGCACGGCATAGCCGATGGCGGGCACGCTGATGGCGAAGCCGTCGTGGCCGACTCCGGGCTCGCCGTTGTCGCAGTCCCACACCTCGAAGTCCAGATCACTCTCCCCGGTGTTCTGCACCCGGAGCTTGCCTCCCCAATGCACGGCACCATCCGAGCAGCTCGCGTCCGTCGCGACCTCCGCGAACGTGACTTCCGTGGCGTGGAGGTTGAGCGGATGCCCATTGACCTCCATCTCGGTCCGGTGGTCGACCCACTCGAGGGCGCCCTTGTCTGCGAGGCACACGCCGTTCGCATCCTGCTGACCTGATCCCATGACGTGGGCGCCGAACGTCTCGTACTCATGGCTGGCCGGCGGGTTCTTCTCCGTTTGTTCCGGTGGGTAATCGATCCGGCCGCCGCCCGTCATCTTGACCGGGGTGCACACGAAGTTTCCGGGTTGGAAGTGCGCCAGCGGCGTGCCGATGCTCGGCGCCAGCGCGTTCGGCTGCCGCTCGCAACTCCACGCGACCAGGGCGACCCCGATCGGAGCCGCGAGCAGCGCGAGGCTTCTAAGTCTGACCATGGCGTTCGCCTCCGCGAGTTAGTGTGGCCTGCGAATGCTTGGGGAGGCAAACGCGGTGCCACACCGCGCCGCGCGTATGTTCCCGTCAGTCAACGTGTTAGAGAACGTGGCACCGCTGCAGCGAGGCACGTTCGCAAAGGAAAGACGCCCAGGCGTTGCGCCCGGGCGTCTGTCGTCGCGCGTCTCCACTCGAGAGTGAGTGTGACTTCACGCCATCTGGGAGAGCGCCGCCGCTCGTCGCCCGCGCGGCGCCCCCACCGCCAGCTGCGGATCGCGCTCAGCCGAGAAGTCGGCGCTGTCGCACAGCACGCGCGCGATGCGCTCCGCCGCCCGTCCGTCCCAGCGTTCGAGGACCGGCCGCGCCGGCGCGCGCCGGGCGAGCGCCCGGTTGGCCGCGGCGAGGAGCGTGGCGCGCCCGGCCGCCACCAGCCGGTTGGTGCCGTGTTGGCACGTCGCGGGATGGTCGGTGCTCGATCGCAAGGTGATGCAGGCGACGCCCAGGTAGCTCGTCTCCTCCTGCAGATCATCCGAGTCGGTCACCACGAGCGCCGCCCCGGCCACGAGGGCGATGCGCTCGCGGTATCCGGCCGGCGCGGCGACCACCGGCAGCCGCCGGTCGAGCTCGGCGAGGGCCTGGACGACTTCGGCGGCGGGCTCGTGCAGGTTTGCCACGGCGTAGGCCCCCGAATCGACGGCCGGAGCGCGCGCCAGCGCCCAGCACAGCGCGTCGATCCGCAGGCTGCCCACGAACTGGATCCGCTCGTCCGCGACACCCTCCGCTTTCAGCGCGCTGATCGCGTCGCGTGACGGGACGAACAGGAGATCCGCGAGCGCATCGGCGACGAGCCGGGGCATCGTCTCCCCGCCCGCCCCGTCCCCGCAGCGCAGCCCCGCCTCGACGTGCCCGAGTCGAAGGCGGAGCGTCGCCGCCGCGAGGGCGGCGGCGGCCGCGGCGGCATCGTCGCCGTAGGCCAGGACGACATCCGGCCGTAGATGCGCGAGCGCCGGCTCGAGCCGTTGCAGCATCAGTCCGGTGCGCACGCCATCGGAGCCGGCGCCCACTTCCAGGTGAAACTGCACGGGGGGGAGCTCTAGCTCGTCGATCGCGGCCGCCAGGTCGGGAGCGTCATGGCGGCCGGCGTGCACGATCAGGTGCTCGATGTCGGGTGTTGCGCGGAGCGCGCGCGCTACCGGTGCGAGCTGGAGCAGGTTCGGGCGGCCGCCCACGACGGAGAGGACGCGCATCAGCACCCCTTTGTCAGAACGCACGCGGCGATTGGGATCGTCACGAGCACGCCGATGATCCGCACTGTCGACTCGGTGTCACGTCCCTTGGGCACGTCGATCCGGTCGCCGGCCCGCAAGCCGAGCTCCTCGAGCGTCGCGCCGCGAGCGATCGCCGCCTGGAGCTTCGCTCCGGTCCAGATCCGCGTGTCGCCGCGCTGGATGCGCATCTTCTCGACCTTGGCTTCCTGGGTCGGCCCGCCCGCCACCATCAGCGCGTCGGCGAGCACCAGGTCGGTGGGGACGGCATAGAATCCCGGCCGCGTGACCGCGCCCAGGATCGACACGCGGATCAGGGCACGGGCATGCACCACCGGGTCCTTGAGGTAACGCGCCAGCTGCCGCCGCATGTGGTCCTCGATGCCCGTGCGGGGCACCCCGGCGAGCGAGACGGCGCCGATCACCGGAAGCTGGACCGCCGGTCCCGCCACGACCGTGAACGTGTCGGACAGCGCCGAATCGCCCTCCACTTTCAGCAGGATGCGGTCGCCCACTTGGAACGGCTGCGGCGCGGGAGAGGAGGAGTCCTGGGCCGCGGCGTGACTCGGGAGACCGAGCGACGCGGCGACGATCAACAGACGAATCATGCGGATCATGCGAATCATCGGGATCACTCCACCGTGACGCTCTTCGCCAGGTTGCGGGGGCGATCGACGTCGCATCCCCGCTGCACGGCGATGTGATAGGCCAGGAGCTGCAACGGGATGACCGTGAGCACCGGCGAGAACAGGGGATCGCACGCGGGTACGCGGAACTGGTGCTCGACGAGCTCCCCCAGATCGCCGTTCCCCTCGCTCGTGATGGCGATGATCCGGCCGCCGCGCGCCCGCACCTCTTGCATGTTCGAGACGACCTTCGGGTAGACGTGATCGTGCGGCGCAATGCACACAACCGGCATGTTCGCGTCGATCAGGGCGATCGGCCCGTGCTTCATCTCGGCCGCGGGGTATCCCTCCGCGTGGATGTAGGAGATTTCCTTGAGCTTCAAGGCGCCCTCGAGCGCGACCGGGTAGTTCACGCCACGCCCCAGGTAGAGCGCGTTGCCGACGCCGGCATAGGCGGCGGCCACCTCTTTCACCTGCGGCTCGAGCTGCAACGCCCGCGTCACGAGCTCGGGCAGCCGCTCGAACTCGGCCACCAGGCGCCGTCCTTCGCCGACGGCCATCTGCCCTCGCTGGCGCGCCAGGTAGAGGCCGAGCAGCAGCAGGGCCGCGACCTGCGACGTGAATGCCTTCGTCGAGGCCACCCCGATCTCCGGGCCCGCGTGCAGGTAGATGCCCCCGTCGGCCTCGCGGGCAATCGTGCTGCCGACGACGTTCACGACACCTACGACGGTCGAGCCCGTCGCGCGGGCGGCGCGCAGCGCCTCCAGCGTGTCGGCCGTTTCACCCGACTGTGAGATCGCGATCGTGAGCGTGCCCGGAATCCGCAACTGCCGCCGATAGCGGTACTCCGACGCGTACTCGACGTCCACGGGAATGCCGGCCAGCTCTTCGAGCGCGTGCCGGCCCACGAGCCCCGAGTGCCACGACGTGCCGCACGCCACGATCAGGATGCGCCGGATCCGCATGCATTGGCCCGGCGACAGATTGAGACCGTTCAGGCGCGCGAAGCCTTCGGCGGGGAGCAGCCGGCCCCGGAGCGTGTTGCGCACCGTCTCCGCCTGCTCGCAGATCTCCTTCAGCATGAAGTGCGGGTACGGGCCGAGGGCGAGGGCTTCGAGATCCCACTCGATGTCGTCCACGGCGCGTTCCTGCTCGACCGCGTCGCGATCGAGGACGCGATAGCCGTCGGCGGTGAGCACCGCGATATCGCCCTCTTTCAGATAGACGACCGACCGTGTGTGTCCCAGGACGGCGCTGGCGTCCGACGCGACGAAATGCTCGCCGTCCCCCACGCCGAGCAGCACGGGCGAGCCGCGCCGCGCCACGACGATCTTGCCCGGCTCGGCGGCCCACGTGACTGCGAGACCGTAGGTCCCTTCGACCGGCGCAAGCGCGGCGCTGACGCGCTCCTCGAGCGTGGCGCCCTCCGCGTCCTCGATCAGGTGCGCGAGGACTTCGGTGTCGGTCTCGGTGGTGAAGCGATGACCGGCGGGCTCGAGCCGCATCCGCAGCACGTCGGCATTCTCCACGATGCCGTTGTGCACCAGTGCGAACTCCCCAGCGCAGTCGGTGTGGGGGTGGGCGTTGGCATCCGTCGGCGCTCCGTGCGTCGCCCAACGGGTGTGCGCGATACCGCACGTCCCGTGCACCGGTTCGCGCGACAGGAGATCGGCGAGGGCCGGCACCCTGCCCGCGAGCTTCCGCGTTTGCAGCCCTGCCCCGTTCTGCAGCGCCACACCGGCGGAGTCGTAGCCGCGGTATTCCAGGCGCGCGAGCCCTTCGAGCAGAATGGGGGCCGCCTGCCGAGATCCGACGTAACCAACGATGCCGCACATGCCCGATCGCTACTTCAAGATTGGGGCCCCGCCTGAGGGCTTCTCGCAGCGTACGACGTAACCAAGCGGGGGGCAACGAGTTCTCGCGTTGGTAGGGGCGCAATACGGTAGCGGCGCTCCAACGATAGCGTTGCGTGGCCGCGTCAGCGGTACGGCCCGACGCTAGCGCGCGGGATGCCGCGCGGTAGGCAACGACATGGCCCCAATCCTGCGACGAGCGCGGCACGGGAGGGCGACCGCATGACCACTTCGGGGCCATCCGCCGGCTTGCCGCTGGCGCTGGTGGCCGGTGAAGATGAAGGCAGCGCAGGCCGCATCGAGGAGCTGCTCAGCGCCAACGGCTTCGCTGTGCTGCGAGCCCCGAACGGGCAGCACGCGCTGGCGCGTGCCCGGACGACAAACCCCGACATCATCTTCCTCGAAGCCGTACTCTCCGACATGAGCGGGCTGGAGCTGTGCCGTACCTTGCTCGGGGATCCGCAGGTGTCGCACAGCACTCCCATACTCGTCACCACGCCGCACGACCCGACCCGTGAGCAGCGCATCGAAGCGCTGCGCGCGGGCGCCTGGGAGTGCATCGGTCGCTCGACCGATGGCGGCGAGTTGATCCTCAAACTCCACGCCTTCATGCGGGCGAAGCTTGACGCCGATCGTTCGCGCGCCGAGGGTCTCATCGATCCGACGACGGGGCTCTACAACCGGCAGGGAATGGCGCGCCGGGTCCAGGAGCTCGGCTCGTACGCGTTTCGGGAGCACGGCTCCCTCGCCTGCGTCGTCCTGGCGCTCGACTTGGAACCGGACGCGGCCGCGGCCGGGGACACTGCGGCGGCCGCCATCCTCAAGTCGGTCCAGGCGCTCAAATCGAACGGGCGCCTCTCCGACGTGCTTGGACGACTCGGGCCCACGGAATTCGCGGTGATCGCGCCTTCGACGGATCCGGCGGGGGCCTTGCGGTTGGCAGAGCGCATGGTGCAGGCGATTCGGGAAAGCTCGACCGCCGGCGGACAAAGTCTGCCCGTCCGGCAGGTCCGCGTGGGCTACGAGGCGGTGTCGAACGTCGGATACGCGCCAATCCAGCCGGTGGATCTGCTGGTGCGCGCGAGTGCCGCGCTGCGCCGCGGCACGGCCGAAGGTGGACGGTCGTGGATCCGCCGCTACGACGACGGGATCGGACCCTCCGCCTCTCCCTAGACGAGCCTGGGGCGCGCCGCGCCCCGGCCATCCTCCTCCTCGTCCGCGGCCTCATATCCGGGGAGGTGGTACGAGTAGTAAGAGTAATAGTGGGCACCCGCCCCGCGCGGGACGTCATTCAACACCGCGCCGAGCGTCCGGACCGGCAGGCGATCCAGGACCTCCAGCTTCGCCCCCGTCATTTCGCGGTGGCTGTACCCCGTGCGCAAGACGAGCAGCACGTTTCCCGTCGCCGTCCCCAGGATGAAGGGGTCCACACCCGCGCCCAGCGGCGGACTGTCGATGAGCATCACGTCGTAATCGGTGCGGAGCGACGTGATGAGCGAGCCCATCGCCGGTGACCCGAGTAGCTCCGGCGCGCGATGCGATCGGGTCCCGCAGCCCACGAATGACAGCCATGGATACGCCGTCGACTGAACGATCTGATCGCGCGTCACATCTTCCCGCAAGTAATCGGTGAGGCCGGGCTGGCGGGCCGTCTTGAAGCGACGGTGCAACACCCCGCGCCGGATGTCTCCGTCGATCAACAGCGTGCGGTGGCCGCCGTCGGCGAAGGTGAGGGCGAGGTTGGCAGCGAGAAACGACTTCCCGTCACCGGGACCGGGGCTGGTGATCGTGACCAGCAGCGGTCCCGCGGCTCCGTAAGCGTGCACGAGATTGAGGCAGACACCTCGCAGCGCCTCGACGACCTCGGCCGGCTCTTGGTCCCGGCGCAAATGCGGCACTGCGCCGAGGATCGGCAGGCCGAGGTCTCGGGAGACCTGCTCCGGGTAGCGCACGCGGGGATCGATGCGGTCCAGCACGACCGCTCCGACCACGCCCAGGGCGAGCCCCGCCAACAACCCCATGAGCAACAGCCGCGGCGCTGTGTTCTTGACGGGACGTTGCGGCACGATCGCCGGATCGAGGATGCGCACGTCGGGCACGCCCGAGGCCTCGGCCGCGAGCGTCGCCTCCAGGTATCGCCCCTGTACGGTGTTGTAGGACTCTTCCGCGAGCTGCACGGCGCGGCGCAGACGGGCTTCGTCGACCGAGCGCGCCGGAATCTGACGCAGCTCGCGCGATGAGGCCTCCACCTGTCGTCCCAGCTCCATCTCGCGCGTGCCCAGCTGCGCGACGAGCGCCTGCGCGAGACCCGGGATGGTGCGTCGCTCCAGCTCGGTGATTTCAGCGATGACGTGTTGCACCAGCGGGTACTCATCTGAGTAGTGGTACCGGTAGGTGCGTAGCTGCGCCTGTTTGTCACTCAACTCCTTCAGGGCGTTGGACAGCTCCGGTGAGTGCTGCACCGAGGTGATCGCGGCGAACGCGTCCACTGGGAGCGCCGAGTCGCCCGCCTGCGCGAGCACCCGCTGGATCGCGGCCCGGTCGAGGCGCAGGTGTTCCCGCTCCAGCTGGCGGTCGAAGAAGTCGCTCACCACCGGGTCGCGCGCCTCGGCGCCGCTGCCGGTGCTTGGTCCCACCGGCTGATCCGAGGGTAACGTGATCGTGCGCACGCGGAACGCCTTGAGCGCGGATTCCGCGTCGTCGAGGTTGCGCTGCGCATAGCTCCGCTGGTCCTCAAGAATCTTGGTCAGCTCGGTGAGCTTCTCCCGCTTCAGCTGTCCCGCGACCTGGACGAACCGCGTGGTCGTGGAGTTCAGGATGTTGGCGATCTGCTGTGGGCTGGTCCCGCGCAGCTCGACCGACAGGAAGTTGCCGTTGAGATCCATGCGGACATCGAGGCGCTCGCCAAGCCGGAGGGCGGCGTCGCGCGGCGTCGCCAGCGTGAATTCGATGGTGCGGCCGGGTGGGAGCAGCGCGGGCGTGGGCGCCCACAGGAAGCCGAGCTTGGCACCGATCGAATCGCCCGCCACGCCGTGCTCGAGCGCCGGACCTTTGGCCGCAGAGACCACGTAGTCGTGGCCCGCGTCATCGACCTTCAGCACATAGTCACCGGGCCGGAACGTCTCCGTGACCCCAAAAGTCGCGAAGCGCGCGGTATCGTCCGGTGCCTTGAGCTCCAGATACAACCGTTGCTCCCGCACCACATGATCGAGCACGACGTACGAGCGCAACAGGTCGATCCAGGCATCCGAGGCGAGCAGCCCCCCCGGGCGGATGGGGCCCGCGCGGTCCTGCTCGCGACGGTTGTCGGGGACGTCGATCCAGACCGTCGCCTGGGCCACATATACGGGCTTGAGGGCGCGGATGGCCGCGAAGCCCGCCGCCGTGCCGAGAATCGAGAAGAGAAAAACGACCCACTTGAAGTGCCACAGGGCGCTGGCGATGCGGCGCCAATCCGGTCCCGGCTCTTCCGTACCGACCGTCGGGCCGCGGGGACGCGGCACGAACGGAACCGGCGCCTCCGGCAGGCGCGGCACCGGCAGGTTTTTCGATGTCATGCGGCGCCATCACAGCAAGTCCGATACCGCGCACGCGCCGTGTAGCGACGGCGAGCATGTCGCAAATCGGTGCACGGCGCCTCGCTCGTGGGTGCAGGTTGGTGCAAGATTCAGCCCACCCGCCGCGCGGTCGCACCCCGCAAGTGCCTGTATTTCCTCGCGATTCCGGCCCTGCTGCAAGATCGCGACAGTGTGGCCCGATCCGTGCGTAAGGCGGGCCCAGGAGGAGCGACCATGTCGACACCGCTAGGATCGAACAACGCCGGCAACGGCGCCGACCCGGGCAACGTCAACTCGCTGCTGTCGATCGGGCCGGACGCCAAAGCCCGCATCCGCACGCTGGTCGTGGACGACGAGCATACGCTGCGCGATAGCTGCGCCAGCGTGCTGCGCCTCGAGGGCTACGATGTCACGGTAACCGGCCGAGGGCAGGAGGCGCTGGAATTGCTCAAGCGCCGGCCCTTCGACATCGTGCTCGTGGACCTGTACATGTCGCAAGTCGACGGGCTCGCCTTGCTGCGCGCCGCGCTGGCCACGAACCCGGACACGCTCGTGATCGTGATGACCGGGAACCCGAGCGTCGAGTCGAGCGTCGAGGCGCTGCGCCAGGGAGCCTGGGATTACCTGCCCAAGCCGTTCTCGGCCCAGCACCTGCAGATCACCATGGGGCGCGCAACTCATACCGTGCTGGTCGGCCAGGAAACCAAAGACCAGCAAGAGGATGTCGAGCGGGAGCACGACCAGGCCGACAAGGCGACGCTGCTCGGCACGTCCCTGGCGTTCCGAAAAGCGATCGAGCTGGCGCGTCGCGTCGCGCCGACCGACGCGTCGGTCTTCATCACCGGGGAGAGCGGGTCGGGCAAGGAACTCATCGCCCAATTCATCCACCAGCACAGCCGGCGCTCCAGCCGGCCCTTCGTCGCCGTCAACTGCGCCGCGCTCCCCGAGCCGCTCCTCGAGTCCGAGATGTTCGGGCACCGCAAGGGCTCCTTCACCGGGGCCGTGCGCGACAAGCCCGGTCTGCTCGAGACCGCCAACGGTGGCACGCTGTTCTTGGACGAGCTCGTCGAGATGTCCAAGCCGATTCAAGCCAAGTTGCTGCGCGTCATCCAGGATGGGGTGGTGCGGCGCGTGGGCAGCGAGACCACGGACGCGGTCGTGAACGTGCGGTTCATCGCCGCCACGAATGGCGATCCTGAGGCGGCGGTCCAGGCGGGAACCATGCGCGAGGACCTGTACTACCGGCTGCGCGTCGTCCCGATTCACGTGCCGCCGCTGCGGGAGCGTCCGGAGGACATCCCGCTGCTCGCCGAGTACTTCCTCTCGACGTACTGGGTGCGCCACCGCCGCAAGGGCGAGACGTTCCCCAAGCTGTCGGACGGCGCGATCCGGACGCTGTGCACGCACTCCTGGCGCGGCAACGTGCGCGAGCTGCAGAATGTCATCGAGCACGTCGCGGTGCTGACGGAGCCCGGGTCGGTGATCCGCCCGGAAGATCTTCCGCTCAGCGCCGAAGCGCGGCCGGCCGTCGGCTCCAACCCGGCCTCGCTCATTTCGACGCTGCTCGAGGAGAGCTATCACGTCGCTCGCGAGCGCGTGATCGCGCAGTTCGAAATGCAGTATCTCACGTGGCTGCTGAGCCGCGCCGGCGGCAACATGTCGAAGGCCGCCCGAATCGCGGGTGTGGATCGCACGACCCTGTACCGGCTGATGGAGCGCCACGGCCTGCAGCGGACCCCCAACGCCGCCTGGGTCGTCGAGCGTGACACCACCGAGGAGACCGAACCGGCTCCGCAACCCCAGCCGGCTGCTTGAGAATGAACACGAACGCGGTCCGGAGAGAGTCTCGCGACCTGCCCGTCTCTTTCGCGGGACAGAAGGGTCAAGAGCTCGTCGTGGAGCTGGCGCACGACCTGCGTTCACCGCTCACCTCCATCATGTTTCTCGCCGAGTCCATGCAGCTCGGCCAGAGCGGCCCCATCAGCGAGGCGCAGCGCCGTCAGCTGGGCTTGATTCGCAGCGCGGCGCTGTGCCTGTGCTCCATGGCCAGCGACGTGCTGGATCTGTCGCGTCGTGGCGAGAGTCTCACGGACAGCGAGCCGACGCCGTTTTCGATCACCGACGTGTTCCGCTCGGTGCGCGACCTGGCTCGGCCCCTCGCCGAGGAAAAGGGCTTGGATCTGCGCTTCCTCGCGCCGGAGCTCGAAGAACGCATCGGGCACGACCGGGCGGTGGCGCGGGTGCTGCTCAACCTGACCACCAACGCCCTGAAGTACACCGACCAAGGCTTCGTCGAGGTCGCCGCGCGCGAGACGAGCGATAACCGGGTCGAATTCTCGGTCCGCGACACCGGCCCGGGCATCGACGAGCTGCAGGAAGCGCCGTCGGTACGGCGCGACTTCTCGAGCGCCGGTCTGGGATTGGGGATCTGCCGCAAGCTCGTCGCCGCGATGGGCGGCGCGCTCTGTGTCACGACCCACCCGCAGGGTGGGACCAAGTTCAGTTTCGAAATCGAATTGCCGTCGGCGCCCGTCTTCGCCTGAGGCGGCGCGGCCGCGTCGCACCCCCCCCACAAGCTTCGTCGTAACCACGCCACGTCGCAGTAGTACCGCAGTGCGCTAACCGCTTGCCGGTGCGTCAATTGCACCGAAGTAGTGCGACCACAACCGGCACGCGCTTTGCCACTCACCGGTGGCATGACGTCACTCCCATGGCTGCTGCCGCTACCGCGGCCCCGCGTCGTGCCGCGTCGCACCCGGCGCGAAGGCGCGCGCCGCGTGCTCAATGTCGCGATCGCCGCGCTGGGGCTCGTACTCGCCCTGCCGCTCATGATCGCGATCGCGGTCTTGATCAAGCTCACGTCGCGCGGCCCGGTGTTCTTCACACAGACGCGCATCGGCCTCGACCGCCGGGCTCTCACCGGCGCGGGCGGGAATACGCGCCGTCACATCGACGCGGGTGGCCAGCTCTTCACGATGTACAAATTCCGCACGATGAGCGTGGAGACGGAGCGGGCGAAGAAACAGGTATGGGCAAGTCCCGATGATCCGCGCGTCACCGCGGTTGGACGGGTGCTGCGCAGGTTTCGGCTCGACGAACTGCCGCAGCTGTGGAACGTGCTCTTGGGAGACATGAACGTCGTCGGTCCGCGTCCCGAGCAGCCGTCGATTTTCAACTACCTGCGCGTGCAGGTCGAGGGTTACGCGCGGCGCCAGCGCGTGCGCCCCGGCATCACGGGATGGGCGCAAATCAATCTCGCCTACGATCGTTCGGTGGATGACGTGCGCCGGAAGGTCGCGCACGATCTCGAGTACATCCGCAACCGGTCGGCTCTCGAAGACCTGAAGATCATGCTGCGGACAGTGCCGGTGATGTTGGGCCGCCGCGGCGGCTGGTAGGCTCAGCGCCGCGTCGGCTCCCACACCGGCGCGAGCCGGCCTCCCACGACACGCAGCCAGGCGTGCAGCACCGCCACGTTGCCGGCCACCAGGTAGGCAGCCAACGTCACGAGGCGAGGGGGGGGAATGCGCCCTCGCTCCGACCAGCGCCAGCCGGCCGCGGCGAGCACGCCGACGGCAGCTGCCGCTACCAGCGCCGCCCGGGCCCACGACGACGTCACGGCCAGCGTCGCCAGCGCCGCGACGAAGAGCAGGAGCGCCCACGGCAGCAGCCACCGACACACCTTGTGACTGAAGAGCATCCAAGCGAACAGACCGGTTCGGAGCGGGTTGAGCAGGGCGCGCTTGTACAACAGGGTGCCGAGTCCCCGTGTGATCGTGCGGACCTTGCGGGCGTACTCCTGGTGCAATGACGCCCCGCGCGGCACGTAGCAGATGGCGGCGGGGACGGACACGGCCCGCTGCCCGTGGGCGCGGGCGGTCAGCGCCGCGGCGAAGTCGCGACTCAAGGCCTCCGGGACATCGTGCATGTGGAGGTTCGCGCGGATCGCGTACAAGCACCCCGACGCCCCCACGATCCCGTCCACTGCCGTTTCGAGATCACGCACCCACATCTCGTATCCCACGTACGCTCGCTCACCGGCGTTCGCGGGGCTTTCGAGGTTCGTCACGCTCACGTCGCGTCCCGATGCAACGCCGACGGCGGGATCCGCGAACGCGGCGACGAGATGCTTCACCGCATCACGGTGCACGCGCACCGAAGCATCGGTCGTGACGATGATCTCCCCCCTCAAGTGTCGCCGTGCCGCGTTCTCGGCTGCCGTCTTGCCGCGGCGCTGCGGCAGGCGCAGCAGCTCGACGCCGCGGTGCGCGAACCGCTCGACGATCTCGTGCGTGCCATCGGTCGACGCGTCCGACACCACGAGGATCTGACGTCGATCTGCCGGATAGTCGACCGCGAGGATGCGCTCGAGCGTGGCCGCGATGACGGCCGCCTCGTTGTAGACCGGAACCATGATGCTGACCCGCGGCCAGTCCCGCAGCGGCGCCTGTTCCTCCGGGCGCCGGAACAGGCTGAGGAGCTTGAGGATCGCGGGATACCCGAGGTACGTGTAGAGGGCGAGTCCGGCGGCCAGCCCGACGAGGACGCGAGGGAGCAGCATCACGCCACGGATCGGTAGATGGCCTGATAGCGCTCCAGCCAGGGAGCAACGCCGAACGCCGTCTCAAGGCGAACGCGCGCGGCGGCCGCCCGGCCGTGCGCGAGGTCGGGGCTGTGATGGATCGCGCGAATCGCGAGCGCGAGCTCCGTCGGGTGCCCCTCCCGAACGAGTGCCGCTTCCGCTGACGTGACGACATCGGGCACGCCGCCGACCGCCGTCGCGACGACCGGAATGCCCGCCGCCATGGCCTCGAACAGCACCATGGGCGTGCCCTCGGTGCGGGAGCTCAGGGCGAACACGTCGAAAGCCGAGAACAGGCGCCCCGCATCCCCCACGGCACCGTGCCACCGCACTCGGCCGTTCAGGCCGAGACCGTCGGCGCGCGCCGCGAGCGCTGGACCTTCGGCGCCGCTGCCGATCATCGAAACGATGAGCGGCACGTCCCTCAGGTGCGGGAGCGCGTCGAGCAGCACATCGGCACCCTTCTCATGGCTCAGGCGGCCGACCCACCCGACGACGAAACCCTCCCGAGGAAGACCGAGCAGACGCCGCGCCTCGGTCCGGTCGAACCGTGACGACCCGGCGAACGCGTTCGGGACCTGGTGGACCCGCGCCGCGGGGACGCCGGAGCGCGTGAGGCGCGCCACCAGCGGCCGCGACACGGCCACGACCGCGGCGAACTTCCGGAACGCGCGGCACTGGAGCCACTCGTACAGCCGGTTTTTCCAGCCGCCCCCGGTGAACCCGTGCACCGTTGTGACCACCGGAATCCCGAGGCGCCGCGCTACCCCCGCATCGAGCACGTCGGGCCGGTAACCGTGGGTGTGCACAACGTCGGGACGCACTTGGCGGCAGAGGCCCTCGAGCGCCGCCCGCTCGCGGCGATACGTGCGAGCCGGAATGACGTGCGGGCGCACGCCGGCCCCGGCGAGGGGGGCGAAGAACGCCTGACACGTCCCCTGGTCGGGACCGTCGACGACCCCCGCGACGTGCACCTCGTGCCCCAAGCCCCGCAGTCCGCCCGCCAGCAGCTGCACGACGCGCTCGAGGCCGCCGAACGCGCCGGGAGCGACGACATGGAGGATTATCAAGTCGGAACGACGGCGACTTGCGGCACCGCCGAGCGCCGCGGGACCGCCGGCCGTCGCAGGACGGCGCCGGCGACGGCCCGCGCGACGATGGCCGCGCCTTTCGGCGTGCAGTGAAAGAAGTCGTAGTAATTCTCGAGGCTCGGCGTCAAGACGGGACGCAGGTCGAGCTGTTCGACGCCAGCTTCCTCGGCAATGGCGGCCGCGCGCGCATCGAGGCGGCCCATCAGGTCCCTCAAGACCTCCGACGTGTAGAACGTGCTGATCGTCTGCTTCCAGGCCTTGCCCACTCCCCCGTGCCAGAAGAACGCGGACTCCTCGGGGCTGGCGTCCTTGTCGAACCACGGCTGCCGCGCGACCAGTACGCGCTCCGCCTGGGCGGCGGCGCGTGCGACGAGTCGGCGGAAGTGTCCATCGAAGTTGTCCAGCATTACCGTCGGGTCGGGTACACGCGGACGCAGATCCGTCGCCTGAGCGCGCATCTTCCGCGCTGCCGGGACCCAGGCGCCGGCTCCTTCGCGCACGTTCGCCGGACGGAGCCAGACGCGACGCACCCGTCGAGCCACCTCCGCCACGGCCCACTGCCCCGGCCGCCAGCCAAAGCGTTGCTCGGGATGACAGGCGAAGGTGTCCGCGACGCCACCCGCGTGCGCCGGCCGAGACTCGGGGGCCCCGTCCTCGAGCCACTTCAGGACGTCGCTCGCCCCGACCATGATCACGATCACCGCGAGAGGCGAGCCGTACTGGGGGAGCACGCGCTCGAAGATCAGATCCAATTCACTGGAGGCGATCCCAGAGCGCGCGATGTTCCCGACGTGAACCCGACGAGCGCGGAGGGCGTGCAGGTTGTCGGGCGACCTCAACAGGCGTTCCAGGGCGCCAGGCCAGCTCGTGGGCTGATCGAGTGCGAGACACTCTGCCGCGCTCCCGCCGGCGACGAGAACGCGGAAACATCCCGTCCCATCCTCGGGGACGTCGCCGCCGCGCTCACCGTCCGCGTTTACATCGAGACGCACGCGGGACTCCACTTGTGGGAACACGCCCGGGTCCTGTCGCAACTCGACGCGCAGGCCTGGCGGCCACACATGGTGACGCGTGCGGTGGCGAATCCACCAGCGCGCGGCGAGCTCCGCGGCGCCCACCCCGATCGCCGCCAAGAGTAGCAGGGCCCCGAGCCACACGCTCATGCGCGCTCGCCCCCACCCTGGCTCGGGCTCACACGGAGACCACCGGGGAGGTAGCGCCGCAGATCGACGTAGCGGTCGCCGCGGTACACGAAGAAGATCCACGTCAAGGCGAAGAGCAGCACCATGGCGACGCCGGAGACGGCAAGCTCGCTCAAGCTGCGGACGCCGAGCCCGAGCTTCAGCCAGAGCAGCAGACCCAGGACGGGGAGCGCGCCGACGATCGCCCGGGGCACGACGTACCGCAGATAGTCGCGCATGGGCGTCTCGAGCTCGCGGCAGGCCTGCATCAGCACCATCGCGGCGAACAGCACGTTGGGGACCGCCGTCCCCAGCGCCACGCCGGCCAGGCCGAGCGGGCGGACCAACAGGATGCTGAGGCCGAGGTTCAAGACCCCGGCGACGAGGAATCCAATCGTGGGCAGGCCTGGCTTGCCCAACCCCATCAGGATCGGGAGGGCGACGCCGCGCATCGGCAGGAACACCAGGTACGAGATCATGAGGATCTGCAGCACCTGCCCCGCCGGCGCCTCGTACGCCGGGTCGATCCACCAGGCGATGAATCGCGGCCCCAGGACGATGAGGAACAGCCCGGCCATGAGGCTGAGCGAGAGGGCGATCTTGGACCATTTGAGAAACACGTCGCGCAGCTCGAAGGTCTTGCCTTGCGTCTTCAGCCTCGTGGCGATGGGCATCACCACCGCGGCGATCGCGATGATGAATTCCATCAGGTAGATGAGGAAACTGTTCGCGACCGTGAAGTACGGAATCGACCCGACATCCTTGAAGGCCCCGATGACGAGCGAATCCGTCTCGAACGAGAGCCGGGCACCCGCGTTCAGGACCAGCACGAACAGACTGAACGAGAAGATCCGGCGCGCCATCGCCCAATCGAAGTCGCGCAACCGCACCCGAATGTTGGGATAACGACGCCGGATGAATGCCCAGCAGAGCGTAAAGTCGAACGCCACGCAGGCGATCTGCACGAGCGCCAAAGCCGCGAGCGACGCGGTGATCGAGAGCAAGACCACGGTGAGCACGACACGCAACAGCAGCGCGGACAGGCGGACGATATTGCGCGGGACGAAGTCGTCGTGCGAGGCGAGCACGCCCTCCGGCAGCAGGCCCACGAATCCGATCGAGACGAACAGCACCATCAGCACGAACGCCCAGTGCGCGTCCGCGCTCAGGGGGGCCGGGATGTTGTAGAAGCTGAAGAAGACGTACAGGCCCGTGCCCACCACCAGCGCGATGCCGCCGAGCAGGAGGTACAGCGCCATGCAGCCGCCGATCGCCTCGCTGAGTTTTTGCTCGTCACCGACGGCGACGTGTTGCGCGAACGACCGCACCGCTGCCATCGGCACGCCCAGCGCGAGCAGGCTCAGGTACCCGGTCATCGCCGTGATGAGCATCCAGGTCCCGTAGGCATCGTCGCCCAGCCTGTGGATCGTGAACGGCGTCAGCACGTACAGCGCCGCCACCGTGACCAGTGTCACGACCCAGTTGCTTCCGACGTTCTTGAACACGGACGACTGCCCCCTGCCCCCGGTGTTTTAGTTCTCCACGAACCCTGCGTGGAGCTGGGGCACATCCTGTGCCACGTTCGCCATGTGGCGTCCACCCAACAGGACGGCGGCCTCGCTCACGGTTGCGAACTTCACCGTGGTCAGGCGCACCAAGCCGTCGAAGTAGGCCTCAAGCGACGCATAGAGGCGTTCGACATCGGCCGCCGTAGCGGCGAACGGACTGAGGCCGGGCTTCAGGGTCGGACTGTGCCAGGATACGTGCAGGTGTCGCACGCCGTGCTCGAGCAGACGGCGCGACAGGGTGAGCATGTCCCCGACCGAAGCCAACTCCGGGCACAGGACCAGGCGCTTGATGATGCCGAGGCGGTCGGCGATCCCCGCGAGCCGCAGCCACCGGAACGGCGCCCGCTCGAGCAGCCGGCGTGCGGGATCCCAGAACGCGAACGGCCCGCGGCTGAAGCCATACGACAGTGGGAGCTCGACCAGGTCGCCCCTGGGGTCGGGTCGCTGCGGATCGCGGCCCCACCCCAGGCGGTACACGTCGAGCGGCGCTCCGACGAAGTTGGGACCGTCATCCATCGTCTCGAGGTTGATGAACGGACTGACGCTGCTGTCGACCCGGTAGCCGGCGCAGATCAGGGCCCCGACGGTGTCGCTCCCCAAGCCGTACCGACCGGCCCGGAATGCACGGGGCGTCGTGCCGAATACCTCCCGCAACGTCGCGGTCACCTGCTGGATCTTCGCCAGCTGCAGCGCGGGCGGCAGGTTCTTGATCATCGAATTCCGGGGAACGAACGCCTCGGAGAGCGGCGGTGTGTTCCACGGATGGAGGTGTGCCCCGATCTCGGCGGTCCCGTTGGCGCAGACCTCGCGTAACACACGCGCCCCGCGGGGCGCGATGGCCACCTGGTACGTCGTGAAGTAGGTCGGGCGCACGCCTAACCGGTCCAGGAACGCGGCAAGCCGGGGGATCTCGAGGATGTTCTCGACCGCCACGTCGGTCCGGCTGCGGTTCCAGTTGTCTTCCTCGGTGTCGATGGAGACGACGACGATCGTGTCGCGCGACTCAGCCATGCGCCATCCCTGCCGCCCAATCGAGCGCGCGGACCCACTGCCCGCGCCACCCCGACCGGAAGACGACGATCTCGCCCGTCCTCCGCAGCGTGCCGGTCCAGTGGGTCTTGTAGGTGTCCTCACCACGCAAGAAATCGAACCAGGTGTAGCCCTGCTCGATCGCGCGCCGGATCATGCTGCCCATGAGGACGAGCCCGACGCTCTCCCCTTCGCACTTGGAGGCGCGCCCGCTCTGGTAGAAGTACACAGTGTCGCCGGCGGCAAAGCCGTACCACGCCGCCGCCGGAATCCCATCCAGGTCCAGCGTCACGAGCCAGAGGTTTCCCTGCCGCGCCATCTCCCGCGCGAACGCGCGCTGCAGCGCGACGGCCATCTGGTCCCGAAAGGCTCCCCCCCCCTCGCCCTGCCAGCGCTCCTCGTGCAGGCGCACGAGATGACTCCACCCTTCGTCGAAGCGCTCCTCGGTGTAGTCCGTGAGGGCCACGCGGTGCAGGCGGGACAGACTCCGTTCCTTACGGCGCACGGTTTGACGACGCGTGGGACTGAGCGTCGCGAGGTACGCGTCCCACGTCGCCGGCAGGCGCAGTCGGGGGCAACCCCACAGCGGCGCGCGGCGCGTGGTATGCCCCCGGCGCTCCAGTGCCTGGCAGAGGCGGTCGGCGTTCGGGGAGGACTCCGCCACGTTGCTGAGGACCAGAATGCGCCACGGCATCGCTTCCAGCGCCGGCACGAATGCGGCCACGTCGGCCTCGGGCACCGCCGGGATGTCGAGGTGATCGGGGCACCCCGCGTCGCCGATTGCCCACGTCACCGCATCCATCGGCACGCGCCGGAACGTCATGCGCCGCTCCAGAACGGGGAGGATAGCCTGGGGCGCCCCATCGCGCGCGCGCAGCAGCAAGACGTCGCTGGCGTCGACATCGCCTGGAGGCGCCGCATCGGCCCAGGCGCGGTGCCACGCCCAACTCATGAAGGGCGACGGCGACTCGCTCCGCACCATCACGGCGTTCCAAGCGCCCGGGCCGAGGGCTAGAGCGTCCGCTAGCGACATGCGCGTCACACCGCCAACAGCCCGTTCCTCAGCCGACAACGCAATTCCCACGACGATCCCGCCTCCGACTTACGCCTGTCCTTGTACGGTGCAAGAGACACGCCGAGCCCGAGTGTTGCACCGAGACCACAACGACGGCGCCCAACGCGGGGCACCACTCTTGCTCCTGATCAGGCACGACGGCCACCGCTGGAGCCACGCCACATGTGCGGCATTGCAGGGATCGTGTACCGCGACCGCGGACGCCCTGTTTCGGAAGGGCTGGTGCGACAGATGTGCACCAGCATGAAGCATCGCGGTCCCGACGACGAGGGCGTGTACGTGCAAGGCGCCGTCGGTCTGGGGATGCGTCGGCTGAGCATTATCGACCTGGACGGCGGGCGGCAGCCGATCTTCAACGAAGACGGGTCCAAGGTGATCGTCTTCAACGGCGAGATCTACAACTACCAGGACCTGCGCCGCGGGCTGGTGGCGCGGGGTCACGATGTCCGGACCCGGGGCGACACCGAGACCGTGTTGCACCTTTACGAAGAAGCCGGCGCCGACTGCGTCGCTCCGCTCCGCGGCATGTTCGCCTTCGCCATCTGGGACGAGTCCGCCGAGACCCTTCTCCTCGGTCGAGATCGCTTCGGGATCAAACCCCTGTACGTCGTCACGGGCCCGTGGGGCATTGCATTCGCGTCGGAGCTCAAGGCGTTGCACTCCGCGGGACTGACCTCGCGCGAGCTCGACTGGGAGGCCCTCGACACGTACTTCCAGCTCGGATACGTCCCGGCGCCGGCCTCACCGTTCCTGGACGTGCGGAAGCTCGAGCCAGGGCACACGCTCGAGTGGCGGCGGAGCGGCACCGGCAGCGACGTTTTCCTGCGACGCTACTGGCGGCTCCCGCCCCAACAAGGCACGACGGCGAGTCCCGCTGATCCCGAGGAGCGCGTGCGGGAGTGGCTCGACGGGTCGGTGGCCGCGCACTTGGTCAGCGACGTACCGGTCGCCGCGTTCCTGAGCGGCGGGCTCGACTCTTCCGCTGTCGTGGCGAGCATGGCGTTGGCGGGCGAGGACACCCCTCCCCCGCACGCGTTCACCGCTCGCTACTTCGGCTCCGGCGCCGCGGAGGTCGATGAGACGGGCCTTGCCGGAACGCTGGCCGCACGCTACGGCGCAGAGCTCACCCTTGTGGACATCGAGCCGAACATCCGGGATATCTTCGAGCCGATCGTGCGGGCTCTCGACGAACCACACGCCGACGACTCGGCGATCCCCACTTGGCTCCTCTCGCAGGCCGTGGGGAGCGGCTACAAGGTCGCGCTGACGGGTATCGGCGGTGACGAGCTGTTCGCGGGGTATCGCCGGCACACCGGCCTTCTCGCCGCCGGCCAGTACGCCAGGCTCCCCGCGGCGGTGCGACGCACGCTCGGCGCGGCGAGCCGGCTGCTTCCCGAGCCGCGCAACGGCACGCTCGGCGTCGATCGGGTGAAGCGCTTCCTGCGCACGGGCAACGGCTCGGTGCCCGACCGGTTCCTCGGCATGATCAGTCGCATACCGAACGACCAACGCCCGGCGCTGTACGCGCCGGCGCTCTCCGCGAAGATCACCGGGCAGGCCGCGCGTGCACGTTTCGACGACGTGTTCCGCGCGCAAGGCTCTCCCGCCGGACTCGCTGCGGGTTTGTCGCTCGACTACATGACGTTTCTCCCCGACGACATCCTGGCGCTGAGCGATCGCTTGTCGATGGCGCATTCGCTGGAGGTGCGCGTGCCGTTCGTCGACCACGTCCTGGTCGAGTCGGTCTTTCCCCTCCCCGATCGCGTGAAAATCGGGCGGTGGTGGCGCACCAAGCGCCTGTTGCGGCGCGCGCTGCGCCCGCGTCTGCCGCCGGCCCACCTGCGCGCCCCGAAGCGGGGCTTCGTCGGCCCGACGTCGGCGTGGCTGCGCGGCGAGTTGCGCGGGATGTTGCAGGACGAGCTCTCCGCCGAGCGGCAACGGCGACTCGGCTACTTTCAGCCGGCCGCGGTCGAGTCGCTGCTGCACGAGCATCTCACGGGACGGCAGAATCGGGAGGGGATTCTGTGGGCGCTGCTGTGCTTCTCTACGTGGCACCGGCTGTACGTGGAATGATGCCGAACCACTGCAGGCTCTCCACGAGGAACGGCGCGGGATCACGCCAACGCAGGACTTCGCTGCGGTCGCCGGCCGCTCGACGAAGAAACTCCCGGACCGCTTGAAGGCGCGAGCCCCCGTTCCGAAGGCGCAGGTACAACTGGTCCACATCCCCCCAGAACCAGCGGCTCCGCACGCCCACGCGATACTCGCGCGGCGCGAGCACGGTCTCCCCGGCGGCGCAGCGCGCCAGCAGCACCGGGAAATCGACGCCGGCATCGATGGCCAGCTGGAGCGAGCCCCAGAAACGGCCGTTGACTTCCATGATCATTTGGCGACCCGTCGCCGCCTCGCGCTTGCACTCGATCATGGCTACACCGTTCCAGTCCAGCGCGTCGAGCAGCCGGACGCCGGGGCCGGCGAGGCTTTCGTCGAGCGGGATGCTCTCCCGATACACGCTCACGCCGCCCGACGGCGGCTTCTCCCGCAAACGACGATGCGCGAATATCGCGACCGTCCGTCCCTCCCATCGCAACGCGAAGAATCCCTCCCCCACTCCGAAGACGTGACGCTGGAGCAGGACCGGGAACGCCGCCGCCGGCAGGGCCGCCAACGCGCGGCGACAGGCGGCTGCGTCGGCTACCGGGGTGACCGCCACCTTGCGTCGGACACCGTCCACGTTGACGACCGAGCGGTGCGGCTTGACGACCGCTGGAAAGAACGCGGCGTCCGGTATCACGTCACGTATCGTCGTGAGGAAGCGGGTCTCGGGCACGCCGAAGCCGCAGGTTTCGGCGAGCGCGAGGATGTGCGCCTTGTCCGACGCCGCACGATAGGTCGCGAGTTCGGGGAACGGTACGGCGACGGTCGCCGGCAGCTCCTCGCGGTGTTCGAGCACGGCTTCGACCGACGGGTCGGTTATTGGCAGGAGCAGGGTCGTGCTGTCGCGCTTGGCGAAGCGCGCCACTTCCGACACGTACCCCGCGGGGTCCCGCAGCGGGTCGGCGGCGACGCGGTGCGACCGCACGCCGCGCGATACTCCAGCGAGGGACGGGGACGACGAGCCGCACACCGACACCGCGTGTGCCGCGTGGACGAGGGACCGGGCGGCGGCGAGCGCCGCTCGTTCGTTTCCGTCCGTAATCAGGACTCGCATGAGCCTTCCCCCGGTGCAACATGTGGGCCGGTCCACCACTCGTGGCGACGGCGCAACAGGTGTGCTTGGCGCCAGACTTGCAGGTGCATAAGGCTTATGCGCACTTCTCACCCCCTGCGAATCGGATTCATCGGCGCCGGCAACATGGCCGGCCTCCACCTCGACGCCCTGTGGCACCTTTCGGGCGCTCACACGGTCGTGGGCGTCTACGACGCCCGGCCCGCGATGGCGCAGGCCTTCGCACGTCGCGCCGGCGCGCGCGTGTGCGCCACTCTCTCCGCATTGCTCGACGACGTGAGGCCCGATCTCGTGCACGTCTGCACACCAGCGGGCACGCACTTCGAGCCTGCCCGGCAGGCGCTCCTCGCCGGCGCGCACGTGTACGTGGAGAAACCGTTCGTCGAGACTCAGGCGGAAGCGGAGACGCTGTTCAGGCTGGCGCGCGAGCGGGGCCTGCTCATCTGCGCCGGGCACCAGCTGGTGCGCGATCCGGCCTTCTGCCGCCTGATGGAACGGGCCATGGCGTTGCGGCCCATCGCGCTCGTCGACAGCAACTTCGCATTCCGGCCGCCGCGGCTCGACCCCGACCGCGCTGCGCCGAGGGCGCTCGCCGAGCAGCTCCTGGACGTCGTGCCCCACCCCTTGTACACGCTCGTGGCGGCCCTCGAAGCCTTCGGCCCGGCAGCGGCGTCGCTCGACATCGTCAGCGCCACCGCGACGCCGACCGTGCTGCACGCCCTGCTCCGCAAGGGCGAATTGACGGGCCGGCTGTGCGTCAGTTTGCGCGCCCGTCCGGTGGCGTCAACGCTCACGGTATCGGGCGCACACGGCGCGCTGACGACCGATTTCGTGCGCGCCATCGTGTTGGGCGCCGCGAACGAGGGGACCAGCCCTCTGGAGAAAATTGCCAACCCGTTCCTCGAGGCGGCGCAGCTCGCGTGGCGCAGCGCCGCGAGTCTCACGCGGCGACTGCTCCGGGGCGCCGGCTATCCGGGGCTGGTGGAGTTGATCGGCGAGTTCTACGCCGCCGTGGCCGCGGGCGATCGGTCGCCCTTGAGCGTCGATCATCTGAGGCGCGTCACGACGATCTACGAGCAGCTGGCCGCGACCGTGCGCAGCGTCGTCGCGACCGAGCCGGCCGGCGCGTGGAGCGCCGCGCCGGCGCCGGCACCGCTGGCCGTCGTCACGGGCGCGGCGGGGTTCTTCGGCCGCGCCATCTGTCGCGAGCTGGGACGCCGTGGCTTTCGCGTCCGCGGCCTCGGCCGCTCGGAGCGACCTGACGACCCGCACGTGCAGGAGTGGGTGCGCACGGATCTGTCCGACGAAATCACGACAGAGGCCTTCGCGGGCGCCGCGGTCGTGGTGCATGCGGCCGCCGAGACCGCCGGTGGATTCGAGGCCCACGAACGCAACACGGTGGGCGCGACACGCCACGTCCTGCGTGCCATGGCTGCCGCGCGCGTCTCGCGGCTGGTCTATGTGAGCACCATTTCGGTCCTGAGGCCGCCGCGGCCGTTCTGGGAAGTGCAAACGGAACAAACGCCCCTCGCGCCGCGCGCCGAGCGGCTCGGTCCCTACACCTGGGGCAAGTGTGCCGCGGAAGAGCTGGTCGCAGCCGCCCACGCCCGGCGCGAGATCGAGGCGCGGATCGTCCGGCCCGCGGCCCTCGTGGATTGGAGTCACATCGAGCTCCCCGGCTTGGTGGGGCGCCGGTTGTTCGGACGATGGCACCTGGGTCTCGGCCGTCCCGGCCTGCCCTTCGCCGTGTGTGAAGTCGGCGAGGCGGGCGCCGCGGTCGCGTGGTGCGCCGACCGCTTCGCGGATGCACCACCCGTCGTCAATCTGTTCGACCCCGCGATCCGCACGCGGGCGGATCTGTTGCGCCGATTCCGCGAGCGGCGGTGGCGCGGGCGCATGTTCTGGGTGCCCATCAGCCTGCTGGCCGGGGCCGTCATGGCGCTGCAGTTCGTTATGGGGCTGGTCCGGCGCGAGCGGCCACGACCGCTGGCCGTGTGGTCGATCCTGCGGTCACGGCGGTACGACCCCGCCGTCACCACGGCAGTCCTTGCCGCGGCGCGCCAGGACGCGCCCGCTACGCGGTCCGCGCCGGTCCGAATGGAGGTCAGCCGGGCGTATGGTTGAGCGCAGCATCGTCGCTCCACAGCCGACGACATTCGCTGCCCAGCCTCAGACCGCGAAACCGTCCACGTGGGACTTGCTGCTCGTGTGCGTCGCGGTGTACGTCACCACCGCGGTGGGACGAGTGCACGAGCTCTTCCCGGTCTTGGGCTACCTCAAGCCGGCGCTCGTTGCGTCCGCACTGGCTCTCGGCCTCTACGCCCTTCAGCAAGGAGGACAGCGGCGCATCGCGCGGCTGCGCTCGCCGGCCACGACCTGCCTGCTGGCGCTGCTCCTCTGGAGCGCGTTTTCTGTACCCGCCGCGTTGAACCAGGGCCTCGCCTTCCAATCGTGGCTCAACCTGGCGCAAACCATCGTCATGTGCCTGCTCGTGGCGGGCAGCGTCCGCAACCCGCGCGACGTCGAGCGTCTGGGCCTCGTGTATTTCGGCGTCACGGTGGTGTACACGGTGGTCGTGCTGTCGCGATTTCAACTCGACGCCGACAGCTGGCGGCTCGGCCGCCTCTACTACTACGACGCGAACGACTTCGCGACGTTGATCGTGACCGCGATGCCGTTTGGGCTCTACTTCGTGCTTTCACGGCGTCGGACCATGCTGCGCCTGCTGGCGCTCGCGGGGCTCGGCGCGCTGGCGGTAGGGCTGATCCGGTCGGGGTCGCGCGGTGGATTCCTCGCGTTTCTGGCGGTCGTCACGTTCATACTGCTCCGCCTGACCACCGTCCCGGCGCGCACCCGCTTGGCCGGCCTCCTCCTGATCGTTGCCGTCACGTTCGGCACCGCGAGTGACCAATACTGGGCGCAGATGCAGACGATCATCAGCCCCAAACGGGACTACAACCTGACGTCCGAGGAAGGCCGAGTGCAGATCTGGGAGCGTGGACTCGGATACATGGCGGATCATCCCGTGTTTGGACTCGGGTTGCGGAACTTCCAAGTGGCCGAGGGCACGATCTCGGCCCAGGCCAGGCGGGCGGAGCGCGGCCTCGGCGTGCGTTGGGGAGCCGCCCACAATACCTTCGTGCAGGCCGGTGCCGAGCTCGGCGTACCGGGCCTGCTGCTCTTCGTGGCACTGCTGGTGCATGCGTTCGTCGGCTTGAGTCGCGCCGCGCGGCGGTTCCGTAACGCGGAGCAGCCGGGAACCGATGCGTCGCGGCTCGCGCAGACGGTGATGGCAGCGCTCGTCGGGTTCGTAGTGGGAGGATTCTTCCTGTCGCTGGCATACGCCGATCTGCTGTACATGCTCGTCGCGTTCAGCATGGGCCTCGACAAGATCGCGAAGTACTCGCGCCCGGCATGATCCTCCTCTCCATTGCGCTCGGGCTCCTGGCGATCATGCTGCTGCTGCCAACGGTATCCGACCTGGTGAGCCTCGCCCGACTCGCGTTCGGCCGACGCGTCGCGCGGCCCGCCCCGGCCGCACGCCTCCCGCGATTCCTGCTGCTCGTGCCGGCGCACAACGAGGAGCTGCTGCTGCCGGCCTGCATTGCATCCCTGAAGGGACTGCACTACCCGTCGGAGCGCGTGGACGTCGTCGTGATCGCCGACAACTGCAGCGATCGAACGGCGGACATCGCGCGTGCCGCGGGCGTCCGCTGTTTGGTGCGGACCGCGCCCGCGGATCCGGGCAAGCCTCGCGCCATCGCGTGGGCGCTGTCTCAGCTGCGCGTGACCGACCACGCTGCCATCGTGATCGTGGATGCCGACACCGAGGTCGATCCTGAGTTCGCCGCGCGACTCGCGACGGCGGCGCCACTCGAGAACAAGGCGCTGCAGCCCTACAACGGCGTGAGCAATCGTACGGAGAGCGCCTTGACGCGGATGAGCGCGGTCCTGTCGGCGGCGAACCACGGTCTCGCTTACGTCCTGAAAACGCGAGCCGGCCTGAACGTCCCCCTCAGCGCCGGTATGTGTATCGGGTCGGGCGTGCTCGCGGCGCACGGCTGGGGCGTGGACTCGCTGTCCGAAGACTGGGAGTTGTACGCGCTGCTCACAACGCACGGCGTACCCGTCGAGAGCGTCCCCGGAGCCCACATCCGCGCGCAGGAAGCCGCGACGTTGAGGACCAGCGCCAGCCAGCGGCGCCGTTGGACGGCGGGCAAGGTAGGAGTGTTGCTGCGGTATGCGTGGCCGCTGCTGCGGTCGCGGGAAGCCGGAGCGGCCCGGAAACTCGACGCCCTTGCCGAATTGACTGCCGTAGGGCCGGCGCTGCAGGGCGGTATCGTGAGCCTGGCGGTCGCAACCACTGTGCTCCTCCACCTGCCCGGGTGGAGCTGGATCGTTGCGTTCCTCGCCGCCAGCCTGCTGCGGCCGATGATCTACACCATCGCCGCGATCGGGACGGATCCCGAGCCTTTGGGAGCCGTCCGTGCGTTCCTGTTCCTCCCCTTCTACGCCGTGTGGCGCCTCTACACGGCAGTGACCACCCTCGCGATGCTGGGCGGCCGGCCCTGGGTTCGGACCGCGCGGGGGAACCCCGCGCGGTCCGAATTGCGCCCAAGGCTCTAGAGACTACCGTCCGCTGATGTGGATGTTGTCGAAGCGCATGTAATCGAAATGCTGCTTCACATCGTCAATGCCGCCCCAAATCCCGCTGATCGTCACCATCCCGATGGCGGCATTGTTCGTGTACACGTCCGACCGATCGATTGCCAGCACCCCGTCCACCCACACCCGGATGATCCCCGGCGCCCCTTGCTTCTGATAGATCTCCACCTTGTGCCAGACCCCGCGGGTGAAGGTCACGGGACTGACATTCTCATGCATCCCCGCCGGCCCGCTGCCGCTCTGATTCACCACGTACAGCCCCAGCGGATCGGAGCCCGCGCCGAACATCTCGTACCACATCGCCGAGAAGCTCGCGCCGCCGTCGTCCAGATAGACCATCTTGTTGATGGCCGAGCTGTGGCCCTGCCAGTTCGCACTGACTTGGACGTAGTAGCCGACGAACATCTCGAGCGGCTGCAGCGCCGCGGGGAGATCGTACTCGAGCTCGGTGCCCCCGCCACCGATCGACCCCGCGTTGTAGCCGATCTGCAGGGCCTGGCCTTCCCCGATCGGCGAGTCGGTGATGGGGACGATCGTGATGGGCTTGTCTGTCGAGGTGAACTTGCGGAACCACGCGCCCAACAGCCCGCTCTCCCAGTTGTTGTCTTCGATCAGCGTCAGCCCCGCCGGCTCGTGCGCCCACGTGCCGGGCGGAGGCGGCGGCGGCAGCGCCGTAACCGTGATCGACGAGGAACCGCTCGTGCCTTCGCTCGCCGCAGTGATCGGAGCGAATCCGGCCACCAAGCCGCTCACCACCCCGCTGCCGTTCACGCTGGCCAGAAGTGGAGCTCCACTCGACCACGAGATCGCCCGACCCGTGAGGGTGTTGCCGCTTGCGTCCTTCAGCGTGGCGACCAGCTGCAGCGTCTGGCCGATGCCCACACTGCCGGTCGCCGGGCTGACGGTCACGGTCGCCACGGGCGCCGTGCTCGTGCTGGTCGTGCCGCTCGCGACATTCGAGAGCCCGCCGAACACGGCGTCGACGTTCAGCGTGCCGCGGAACGCCGTGAGCTGGAACTGGTAGCCGGTTGCCGAGGAGAGGCCCAGCACCGTGCAGGTCTTGGTCGCCCCGATCGCGCTCCCCGCGAGCGGCGTGGTGCACGTGCCGCGCGCTACCGGTGTCGCCGATCCCCAGGAGATCGAACCCGCCGCCCAGCGCACATCATAGCTGGCCGGCTGTCCCGCCCCGTCGGTCACCTCAGTAAAGGAAAGGCTCACAGAGCTGTCGGTCACACCCACGACCGCGAGATTGCCCACCGTCCCCGGATTGCCCGGCGGTGGGGGTGGCGGCGGAGCAACGCTGGTCACCGAGACGGCGCTCGTATCCATCAGGGACGCTGTCTGCTCCTGCGCGATGACGCGGAACGACCCCGCTGTGCTGCCGGCGGTGTAGAGGCCGTTCGACGTGATCGCGCCCCCCGTCGCCGAGTAGGAGACGTTCACCGACACGCTGTCGCCCGTGTTGCGGAGGCCATAGGCTGTGAATTGCTGCGAGCTGCCGGCCTGCACGTTGGCGCTCGACGGCGTGACGAAGATCTGTACCAGGCGCCGTTTCTTGACGTGCCCCGAACCGCTCACCTGCGCGCCGCTGAGCGTCGCCGTCACGGTCGCATCGTTGTTCGAGGCGTCGGCGGTGTACATCCCGCTCGGCGAGATCGTGCCGCCGGTCGCGCTCCAGGTAACGGTCGCGGCCACGGTGTCGCCCGCGGCGGTGACGCCCTTCGCTTGGAAGGCTTGGGTCTGTTGGGGATCGAGCACGGCGCTGTCGGGACGAACGACGATCCGCGTGACCGGACTGGACGTCGGATCCGTGGGCTGCCGCTTCAGATCGCACGCGGTGAGGGCGGCGACGACGAGCAACACCTTGGGCAACGCGGAACGAGCGTGCATGAAAAACCCCTCTCCAAGAGCTTTGGCGGCTCGACTGGCTTGGCACGCGATCGGCGTGCGGTAGCCTCGGGGCTTTGCGTCCCCGGCTTTCACCGGGTTTGCCTTTGTCGCGCTCCCCTCGAGGGGATGCGATCCTGCCGACAACGAAAAGACCGCCAACAACCTCGATGACATCTCGAGTCGCTGGCGGCCGGGCTGACATGGCGACCATCGGTCGCCGAAGTCCCCTAGCTCTGCGTCACCGCCTTTGGGCGGTTTTGCTCTGGGCAGCGTACGGAACTGCCGTTGCAGTCACGCAACAGTCGTGCCGAACGCACGCTACAGGTAGGTTTATTGACCTACTAACGGATGGGATAAACGACTTACGAAATTAGCGATTTTGATGATTTCGCTTTTTTCGCAACGCGTTTCCATACCATTCTGCAAGTAGATTCGCAATGCGCGTTGTACTATCTCGTTCCACTCGCTCCGCCTAACGAGACGGTCCACGCGCTGTTACGACCAGATTGTCGACGTACAGTTGCTGCGCGACCGGGCCCCCCGAGATGCCACGGTTGAACGTGAGCTGCACGGCATTGAGTCGCAGCATGTCACCGGCCCGCAGGCTGAATCCGGACCACGTGCCGCGTCGCACGCCGTCGATCCAAAACGTCTGCGTCGCATCCAAGGCACCCGGCGCGTTGAGCTTCACCGAGAACTCGATGTGGTGCCAGACTCCGAGGCTCAACGTCAGCGGTGGCTCGTAGGCTTCGGTCCCATCGCCGAAGCGCCCCCAGCAGGTGACGCCGTCGGGTTCTCGCGCCATCGCCGGATAGTACGTGTAGAACCGCGTCGGACCGGGGTTCCCGCCCAATTCGGCGATGAGCATCATCACAAAGAAGTCCGTCCCGGTCGGACAGATCCCCGCCTTGCCGAACGCCGACCATCGATCGTCGGTCCGCGACCCGTACAGCGCGATCAACTTCGTCCCACCCTGCCAACCGGCGGGAAAGCGCACGAAGTAGCTCACGTACAGCGAGTCGTACCCGCGCGTCAGGAAGTGCGTGAGCCATCCCCCGTCGCCGCCCGCGGGATAGCGCACCTCGAGATACCGGTGACCGGATTGCGCAAACGCCGGATCGGTCACGACGCGCTGGCGCATGGAATCCACTCCGTCGTTCCACGCCGCCAGCGTCCCCGACTCGAAATCCTCGACGAAGACCGTGTCCGCCCGAGCGGCAGCCGTTCCGCCCGAGCCGTCATTGCATGCAGCAACGACGAGGGCCAGGACCACGGGCGCGAGAGCGATGCCCTTACGGTCTGCTGACGTAGACGTGGTCGATCCGGTAGTAGTCCACGGCACGCTTGCGGACACCGCTGTTGCCACCCCAGGTCGGCGCGAAGCTGAATTGCAGAAAGTTCGGCGTATCGAAATTCACGTCCTCGTAATTGCCGACGGGCGTCGGCGCGGCATCACCGCGCTTGGTCGCCCACCAACGCACGATGCCGTCCCGCGCTGTCGGCGTGCTGCTCCCTTTGAAGTAGAGCTCTATGCGGTACCAGGTGCCCGGCACGATCTGGTAGTTCCCGCCGTTGACGTTACCGAACAGATGCCAGACCGTCCCGCTCCCCGCCGCGTTCGCGAGGTGCCCGTTGATCGCTTCGTTGAATTCCAGGGTAACGGTCAGCACGTAAGCGGGCTGGTGCTGGTTGTTCATCATCACCACGAGGTTGCCGCTCGCCGGCGCCGCATCCTGCCAGAACGTGATCTTGTTGATCCCACTGGGATCGCCTTGCCAGGGATTGCTCGCCTGCCACCAGAACGCCGTGTAGAACTCGCGTCCCGGGGGTGAGCTGACGAAGTACAGCGTCCACGGCTCCGTTCCACTCAGGAGCCCAGCGGGATACGTCAACTGCGCGACAGCCGGTGGGGACAACGGGGCGTTCGGATCACACACGACGGCGGCCGAGCCGGTGCCGCGGGTCTGATTCCAGACGTTCGCGCCGCGCATGAATCGGCCGCTCGCCTTGCTCACGAGCTGATCGTAGGGCCAATCCGTCGCCGTCGTGAAGCCCTTGGGCTCGTTGGGCCAGCGCACTGCGTCCCGCTGCACGACCGAGTCGACCGCCGTGGGACTGGCGGCTACGCCAGCGTGGTCGCAAGGCTGTGCGCCTCCCACGACCCCCTCGCAAGCCGTGATCGGCGCAATCATCACCAGGACGCAGGCCAAGCGGCTGATGCGGCGTCGCACTAACCCTCGCTGGTCAAAGTTCGCTCGCCCTCAGATCGGCAGGATGTATGCCAAGGGCCCGTGGCGGCATAGAAGTTGCTCCCTGCAGCTGTGACCTAACTAGCGGCATACCTTGAAGTTGGCATCGCTGGCCTACACGGCGCTGCGGCTCGCCGGAGTGACGACTGTTGCTCGGCGGCTACGTGGCGGTGGCATCACTCTCTGCTACCACAACGTCATCCCTGATGCCGATGCCGGTCTCTGGGGTGGACTCGGCCTGCACATGCCGCTCGCAACATTTGCGCGGCAGATGCGTTGGCTCGCCACCACGTTCGACGTGATCCCGTTGCAGCACGTGGTGGACCGTGTCACCGCGGGGGCATCCCTGCGCGGCACCGCCGCTATCACGTTCGACGACGCGTACCGCGGCGTCTTCGAGCACGCCTGGCCCCTGCTCCGCGACTTGGGACTACCCGCCACCGTGTTCGTGGTAGCGGACGCGCCCGGGAAGAACGCGGGTTTTTGGTGGGATCACCCCGCGGTCTTGCGCGCCTACGCCCCAGCGGAGCAAGGGCGCTGGCTCACGGCGCTGCGTGGTGACGGCGCGGCCATCCTCGAGTCGCTTGGTGTGAACGGCGACCGGGCTGTGCTCCCCCCCCCCCGCGCCTCTCGGCCGGCAGATTGGGAAACGATCACCGCCGCGGCCCAGTCGGGGATGCGTCTCGGCGTGCACTCGGCCACACATCGCGCCCTCCCCGAACTCGACGAGACCGACTTGCGGCGCGAGGTGACCGAGAGCCGCGACATGATCGCGCGCCACACCGGAACGAACCCGGAGTTCTTCGCGTACCCTTACGGTCTCTCCAACGACCGCGTGCGGCACGTCGTGCGTTCCGCTGGTTACCGGGCCGCTTTTGCGCTCGATACGGGCCGCAACGCGAATCCTTGGGCGCTGCCCAGGCTGAACGTCCCCGCGGGAATCGGCGACGCGGCCTTCGACGCCTGGACCGCCGGGATCCACCCGTGAACCTCCGCGGCGTGCGCCTCGCGCACCTGATCGAGTCGGACGGGCCGGGAGGGGCGGAGCGCATGGTCGCCAGCCTCGCCACACAGCTCCAAGCCGCCGGCGCAGAGAACCTCGTCATCGCTCCCGCGAACGGCGAAGGCTGGCTCGCACGCGAGCTGCACGGCACCGGGGTGCGAATGGAGTTGTTTCCCCTCGATCGCCCGTTCTCACCCGCGTTGGCGCGGTGGCTTGCCGCCGCGCTCCGACGGCACGGCGCGGTACTGGCGCACAGTCACGAATTCACGATGGCCGTCTACGGCACCTGGGCTGCTCGTCTCGCCGGCGTCCCGCACCTCTTCACCATGCACGGCAGTCGCTACTACGCGGCCCGGTGGAAGCGCAGGGTCGCCATGCGCGCGGCAGCCGCGCTCAGCGGCTCGGTGGTGGCGGTCTCTCACAGCCTGGCCCAGGCCTTGACTCGGGATCTCTGGCTCCGGGCGTCGCGCGTCGTCACGATTCCTAATGGCGCCGGTCTCACTCCGGTAAAGCAGTCGTCGCTGCGCACGGAGTTAAGGCTGGGACCCGGAGACCGGTTGGCGCTGGCCGTAGGCAACCTCTACCCGGTGAAGGGGCACAGCCAACTGCTCGAGGCCTTCGGCCTCCTCGCTTGCCGGTTCCCTCGACTGCACGTCGCGATCGCAGGCCGCGGCGACCTCGAAGGCCCGCTGCGCGCGCGCGCCGATGCTCTGCAAGTCGGTGATCGCTTCCACTTACTCGGATTGCGGGCCGATATCGCGAATCTTTTGGCCGGCGCGGACGTCTTCGTGCTGCCGTCACTCTCAGAGGGACTACCCCTGGCGCTGATCGAAGCCATGCTGGCCGCGCGGCCCATCGTGGCAACCGCGGTCGGGGAGGTCGGGACGGTCCTGAATGATGGTGCGGGGACCGCGCGCGCCGGCATACTGGTTCCGCCGGGAGATCCGGCCGCTCTGGCCGATGCGTTAGCCAGCGTGCTCTCAGACCCGCGGGTGGCACGGCGGCTTGCGGCGGCCGCGGTCCTGCGCGCCCAGGACTATACGCTCACGCGGATGACGGACCGTTATCTCGGGTTGTACGCCAAGCTAGCGGGCGCCGACAGTCCGAATCCACTGTTCGAGGCCGGCGAGATCAACCGCCCCGAGCCTGCCATGGGTCGGAAGGGTGCATAGCCGCGCGGCGAGCGCGCGCCCTCCGAGAAACGCGCCGTCGCGATTCGCGCAGCGCGAGCCGAAACCATCGAGCTCGGACAGAACCTTTGGGTACGCCGTCATCACGCCCAGGCGCCGGGCTCCGGGTTCCGCCACCGCGCGCCGCGCTGCGGGCGTCGCCAACACGGGTAGCCGCAGGTAGCCTGGTTGGACGTCGGAGGAAACCCGGATCGTGGCGAACGCTCCACCCTGCCCCCGCCCCAACACGTCGAGTAAGCGCGCTGCGTTGCGCCGCCGGATTCCGGCCTCTCGATCTGCCAGCGCCCACGTCGCCGCGACGAGGGCGCACGAAGCAGGCGACGCCGCCGTGGGCGGGTGCGGGTCGCGATACACGGTCTCGCCGAGGTGGAGAAACGGCAGCGCGGCCGGGACAGCGTAGAGCTGCGGCCGTTCGAGGATGAGTTGGGCGCTGAGCGCTACGATGTCCGACCACCCGCGCGGCGCCGGTCCGAGCAGCGCGCGTGCGTCCTCGACAACGCGCTTTCCCACGTCGTCGTGAGCCAGTAGAGCTCCGCCGCTGCCCCCCGTCAGCCCCTTCCCGCGCCCGAAGCTCAGGACGGCGAGGGAGCTCTGGGTACCGGCGGGACGGTTGCGCACCGTCGCACCTGCGGCTTGCGCGGCGTCCTCGATGACCACGGCGCCGGCCTCGGCGACGAGGCGGTTCACTTCGGCCAGGTCGATGGGATACCCATACAGATGCACCACGACGACGGCGGCAGCACCGAGCCGCAGCGCGGTGCGCAGGCTCGCGAGGTCGGGCGCGAGCGTGTGGGGATCGGTGTCATACAGCACGACCGGCACGCCGGCCCCTGCGGCCGCCGTCGCCAGGTCGTAGCACGAAAAGACGGGTAGTGCGACTGCGGCGCCTGGCCGCTCCTTCAGGACGCCGTTCAACGCCGCCCGCAGCGCGCTCGTGCCGCTGTCGGTCAGCAACAGGGCCGTCGGGGAATAACGCTCGCCGATCAGCGCGGCGACCTGCCGTTCGGCCGCCTCCGACCGGCCGTTGCCCATGGCTGCTCGCGCGCCGGCGAGGAGCGCGGCCGCGGAGAGCGGCGAGCGAACCGGAACCTGATGGCGCCAACGGCTCATGGGAGGAAGCGGACGAGTCGGGGGCCGAGCAGGTTCGCGATCGGTAGCGGCAGCCGTCGCCACAGGCGCGGCCCCCAGGAAAACGCCGGGTCGTGGGGCGACGGCGTCGCCACGTGGCCCCGCCGGGCGAACTGGCACCACGGCAGCGGGACGTCGCGGCTGCCCCATTGCCGCTTGAACACGTGCGTGCCGGAGCCCGGCGTGCAACGTCCGAAGTTGAACGCGCGCACACCCCGAGCGATCATCTGTTCCATGAAGGAGCAGTACAGCAGCATGTTCGACCCAATGCCGCGTGTTTCCCGTCGCGCGCCACTCCACGTCATCTCGAACTCACCGTTCCACACGAAGCCGCAGCCGGCAGCCACCGGTTGCGCGCCGTTGTACACCGCCCCGAAGACCACCTGCTCCGGGAACACCGCCGCGATGCGCTCGAACAACGCGCGCGGCAGGACCGGCGTGCCCAGGTCACGCATCGTTCGCGCGAACACTTCGTAGAACGCCTCGCGCTGATCGAGGCCGAAGTGCGCGACGCAGCCCTCCTTGGAGGGCCGCCGGATCTGGTTGCGCAGCTTCGAGGTGAAGCCCTTCCACAGCTCGTCGCGCGTCTCCGGTAGATCGAGGATCACCGTGATCTTTCGCGACGACACCGGCAGCTGTAGGTCCCGAGCGTCGCGGGTCCGCAGCTCCAGCAGGTCGGCGCGCGTGTGGAGGGCTTCGTTCACCGCATGCTGCGTGAGCCGCTGCCGGGCCGCGGTCGACCCGAGCGGCCCGCCGTAGTTAAGGAAGGGCAGCGACACGAGGTAGTGGCCGAACACCCGACTCTTGACGCGCACCAGGGGCAGAACGCCCTCGCATTCCCCTCCCCCCCCGGCCCTCGCAACCCAGTACAGACACTCGGCGCCGAGCACGTCACTCAGGATCTCGTGCCAGCCCGCGAGATGGCAGAAGGTACTGTACTCGGCGCGCGCGACGAACGCATCCCACGCCGCTGCGCCGCCGGCGACATCGTCGAGCGGGGACACCGTCAGGTCGCGGCCCAACGTCTCGAGGGGTGTGACGCCGGAGAACATGCCCCTACCGGTCGAGGTCGATAGGAAGCAGGCGCCACTCGGCCCCGGACTCGATCGCCTCCGTCCCGGGCGGCGTCAACGGCATCGCGACGACCGGAATGCGCTCCTGCCGCGGCAGGAACCCGGCCCGCCGCACCTCCGCCGCGACGCGCGACTCACCCATCACCGAGAGCTCGAGCCGCTGCACGCCCGCCTCCCGCAAGGCGCGCCCCAGAACGAGCAGCACCGAGCTCACCAGCGTGAGCCGCTCACAACGCAGCTCGCACACCACCGGGCCTCGCACCAGCGCGGCGGCGACCGCAGCCGCAGACGAGCTGCTCAGATGGAACGTGTACCACGAGTCGCTCGGGCTCGGATAGCCGGCGAGCCGGTGGCGATACACCGCGGGCCGCGGTTCCGGATCCAAGAAGCCGGCGTCCGTCGCCCGCACGCTGGCGGGGCCCGCCGGCGTCTCGCTGGCGGGACGCGCGGTCGCGACGAGCGCCGTGGTGTTCGCGCGGAGTCGCCCGAACAAATGATAGAGCCGAATCCCCAGATCGACGGGGCGGCGCCGGTCGGCGAGGGGGAGGACAAAACGCTGCAGCGCACCGACGGAGCGGAACCCCGCGGCTCGGAGAATCGCGAGCGCGGCGTCATTGGGATCGCCATATAGGAGGTCGACGGAGCCCGAGCGCCGGGAGTCGTTGACCAGTTGACGGACCAGCGCGAGGGCCGGCCAAAGGGTGCGGTGCTCCTTGGCCACCATGAGATTGGCCAACAACGACCCGCGCACGACGCGCGTTCCGAGGCGGAACGGGCGCGGAAACTGCGCGATGTGCGCGCAGATGGCGCCCCGCGCGTCCCGGCCGACCCAGCTGGTCGCACCGTCGGCGACCGCATCGGCGTACGTGCGATCGAAAAAGGCGGGGAATTCCGCACGCTCATTGGCCAGGAAGAGTTGCTTGATCTCCTCCGCGTGCTCGAGCGGGTTGACGCGCGTGTAAGCGAGCCGGGCGGGGGCCGGGGGGGGGGCCTCCGCTACTGTGGTGTTTTGAGAGTCGCGCACACGGGTCCAGCCCTGCAAAAGCCGGGCTAGGCGTTAGCGACGACGGAAGCCCTTTGACTGTTGCGAGACAGCAACAGATTGGCTTCGATGGCGGTGAATCGAAACTCGCCCAACAACCGGTCGAGCCGCCGCGGCGTGCCGCGCAATCCGCCGTAATGACGCAGGCGCGTGGACCACGGCACGTCGAATCGCGGCTGCGCAGGATCGAGCTCCCACGGATGGATGTAGAACGTGCCGGAAACGCCGTGGCGATCGCATTGCCGCAGCGCGGCTCGCACCATGCCATAGGGGAACAACCGGAAGTACGCCCCACCCGCGGCCGGCACCCGCAATCCCCACCATTCGAGCGTGCTGGGCGGAAACTCGGCAAGGCGACCGGCGGGACGGTCGAGCCAATGCGGGTAGGGATGGCTGTTGGGATAGCCGTAGCCTCCCCCGGGACGCCGCACCGGGAAGAGGCTCGAGTCGTAGCGATAGCCTTCTTCGATCAGGACATCGAGCGCCCACTCGCGCCCGGGCACGATCGAGAAGCTCGGCGCCCGGAAGCCCTGCACCGGCACGCTGGCGATTTCCTCCAGCACCTGCTTGCTGCGCCGCACCGAGTCGCGGAATTGGCGCGGCGTCTGATGCGTCACGCGTACGTGATCCCAGCCATGTGACGCGATCTCGTGGCCGGCGCGCGCGATCGTCCGGATCAACTCGCATTGTCGCTCGGCGAGCCACCCGAGCACGAACACCGTCGCGCGCGCCTCGTGCCGATCCAGCAGCTCGAGGAGCAGCTCGACCTGCGGGGTCACCCGCGACTCGAGCCGCTCCCACTCGCACCGCGCGACGCGCCCCTCGAACGCCGAGACCTGGAAGTATTCCTCGAGGTCGACCGTGAAGTGATGGGCGCGAGTCGCGTCGCTCACAGGATCAACGTGATCACCTTCGTATCGGAGCCCGACGCGCCTCTACTGTCGGTCACCGTGACGGTGATGGTGCGCGTGGTCAGGATACCCGTGTACGTGTGCCCCGCCGAGAACGAGCCGGTGGTGGAGCGGCTGCCGCTCGAAGACGAGCCGTCGCCCCAGTTGATCGTGTAAGTCCACGGACCGTTGTCGGGATCGCTGAACGAGGCGTTGAGCGTGTACAGCAGGCCCAGGATCACCGTCTCGTCCGGACCGGCGTTCACGACCGGCGCCGTATTCGGCGGGGTGACCGTCACGCTGTGCTGGACGGAGTTCGTGGCGCCCCGATTGTCGGTCACCGTCAGCGTGACGGTGTACGTGCCGCCCGCGCCGTAGGGATGGGACGGATTCTGCGCCGTCGAGGTTTGGCCATCGCCGAAATTCCAGCTGTAGCTCGAGATCGAGCCGTCGGGATCGCTGCTCGTGCTCGTGAAGCTGCACGTCAGGCCGCTGCAGCTCGAGCTGAACGCGGCGACGGGCGGCCGGTTGACGGTGACGGTGTGCGACACCGAGTTCGTGGCGCCCTGGTTATCGGTGACCGTCAACTGCACCGTGTACGTGCCGCTCGCAGTGTAGGTGTGCGACGGGCTCGCGGTGATGGACGTCTGGCCGTCGCCGAAGTTCCAGCTGTTGCTGGCGATCGAGCCGTCGGGATCGCTGCTCGTGTTGGTGAAGTTGCAGGCGTCGCCGCTGCAGCTCGAGCTGAACGCCGCGACCGGCGGCTGGTTCGGCGCCGTCACCGTCACCGTCTTCGACGTCGGCGCGCTCTGGGCGCCCTGGTTGTCCGTCACGCGCAACGTCACGGTGTAGTTGCCGCCCGTGGCGTAGCTGTGCGACGGATTCTGCGCCGTCGACGTGCCGCCGTCGCCGAACGTCCAGCTGTACGACGCGATCGAGCCGTCCGGATCGCTGCTCGTGCTCGTGAAGCTGCAACTCAGCGCGTTACAGCTGAACGTGAAGTTCGCCGTGGGGGCCTGGTTCGGCGCCGTGACCGTCACGGTCTTCGACGTCAGCGCGCTCTGGGCGCCCTGGTTGTCCGTCACGCGCAGCGTCACCGTGTAGTTGCCGCCCGCGGCGTAGCTGTGCGACGGATTCTGCGCCGTCGACGTGCCGCCGTCGCCGAACGTCCAGCTGTACGACGCGATCGAGCCATCCGGATCGCTGCTCGTGCTCGTGAAGTTGCACGACAGGGCGTTGCAGCTGAACGTGAAGTTCGCGGTCGGGGCCTGGTTGGGAGCGGTCACCGTGACGGAGTGCGATACCGACCCCGTCGCATTCTGGTTGTCCGTGACCGTCAGCGTCACGGTGTACGTGCCGCCCGCCGCGTAGCTGTGCGACGGACTCGCGACGGTCGAAGTCGTGCCATCGCCGAAGTTCCAACTATTGGAGGCGATCGAACCGTCGGGGTCGCTGCTCGTGTTCGTAAAGCTGCAGCTCAGATTGGTGCAGCTCGACGTGAATGCCGCCGTGGGCGACTGATTCGCCTGCGACACGGTCACGCTGTGCACGACCGAGTTCGTGGCGCCCTGGTTGTCCGTCACGGTCAACGTGACGTTGTAGCTCCCCGCCGCCGTGTAGCTGTGCGACGGACTCGCGACGGTCGAAGTCGTGCCATCGCCGAAGTTCCAGCTGTTGGAGGCGATCGAGCCGTCGGGGTCGCTGCTTCCGTTGGTGAACGTACACGTCAGGTTGGTACAGCTCGACGTGAACGCCGCGGTCGGCGACTGATTCGCCTGCGACACGGTCACGCTGTGCACCACGGAATTCGTCGCCTGCTGATTGTCGGTCACCGTCAGGGTGATGTTGTAGGTCCCCCCGGCCGCGTAGCTGTGCGACGGACTCGCGACCGTCGACGTCGTGCCGTCCCCGAAGTCCCAGCTGTTCGAGGCGATCGAGCCGTCGGGATCGCTGCTGCTGTTCGTGAACGTGCACGTCAGGTTGCTACAGCTCGACGTGAAGGCGGCAGTGGGGGACTGATTCGCTTGCGACACGGTCACGCTGTGCACGACCGAGTTCGTCGCGCTCTGGTTGTCCGTCACCGTCAACGTGACGTTGTAGGTCCCCGCCGCCGCATAGCTGTGCGACGGACTCGCGACCGTCGACGTCGTCCCGTCCCCGAAGTCCCAGCTGTTCGAGGCGATCGAGCCGTCGGGGTCGCTGCTGCTGTTCGTGAACGTGCACGTCAGGTTGCTACAGCTCGATGTGAAGGCGGCAGTGGGGGACTGATTCGCTTGCGACACCGTCACGCTGTGCACGACCGAGTTCGTCGCGCTCTGGTTGTCCGTCACCGTCAACGTGACGTTGTAGGTCCCCGCCGCCGCATAGCTGTGCGACGGACTGGCGACGGTCGAGGTCGTGCCGTCGCCGAAGTCCCAGCTGCTGGAGGCGATCGAACCGTCGGGGTCGCTGCTGCTATTGGTGAACGTGCACGTCAGGTTGGTACAGCTTGAGGTGAACGCCGCGGTGGGCGGCTGGTTCGACCCCGTCGGGGCCTCGTTGAGCGAGAACACGGACGCCAACCACGTAGCCGGGTGGGTCCCCGCGGCGCTCGAGTTGAAGCCCCACACCCAGGTCGGATGCGCCGTCCCGGCACTGCCCTGGATCATGCGCTCCGCGTCGGCCTTCAGGCCCATGCCATCGGACGTGGTACTGATGTTGACGAACCCCGGCGGGGGATCGAGCCCCACGAGCTGATTCGCCAGCGTCACCGCGTAGACGAGCGCGTTGGCGGCGACGGAAACGGTGCCCGCGTCTGCCATGGTCTGCGCGTCGCTGGAGCCCGAGCCGTGCGAGGCCGCGCCGAGCGCTTGCGCGAATGTCGGCTGAACGCCGCTGTAGGCCGTGATCGTCATCCCACCCCTCGTGATCGACGTCGAGAGGTCCGCCTGGATCGCCAACACCGTGTTCGGGTCCGGATTCCCCGACGCGTCGACGTTCGGATCCGGGAAGTTCTGCACGTTCACCGCGACATACGTCGCCATCCCGATGCCACCCGCGGTGACAAAGTCGACCAGCTGGTACGTATTGCCGACGGGCGTCCCGTTCGCCAGGTGATCGCTCACCGACGTGATGATGTTGCCCTGCGTCGTGGGGAAGAAGAACGTCGCGACGATCGCGTCGCCGTGGTGCGGGTTTGTGGGGTTGAACCCTTTGAGAATCGCCGTGCCGCTGGTGGTGAACTGCCCGTTCGGCTGCACCGAGGGCACGATGGCAAACTCGGGCTCGAACGGACCGAACAGGTTCGGTGCGGCGGCATCGGCGCACCCGACCAGGAACAGGGCGGCCAGAACGCGTGTCGGCAGGAGTTTCGGGCGCATAGGGGGCTCGTTTCTCAGAAGGCGCCGATGTTGAACGGCCCGCTTTCGCCCCCGCTTACGCTCGCCGCATTGACCACCAGGGTGTAACCGCTGCCGGGTTGGTCGATGCTCAAGTTCGAGAAGGTGGCAACGCCGTTCACGGCGTTCACCGTGAGCGTGCCCGACAGCGTACCGGCCACCAGGAGCCCGCCGTTATGGCCGATGGAGATCGTGACCGGGCCGTTGAAGGTCGTCGCCCGATTGCCTAAGGCGTCGAGCACGGTCACTTGGACGGCCGGCTGGATCGTCACCAAGGGAAGCGTGGTGCTCGGCTGCACCGTGAAGCTCAGATGCGGCGCCGGGTTGAGCGTGATCGAGCTGGCCAGCCACGTGCTCGGCGCCGTGAAGCTCCAGGTCCATCGCGGATCGACCGTCCCCACGGCGGCGGACACGAGGTATTGCCCGTCTTCCTTGATGAATTGATCGGCCCCGGCGCCACCAATGCTGGCGAAGCCGGCGGGCGGCTCTGTCGGCACCACTGCGTTGGACATCGTCACGGCATAGGCCAGTGACCCTGCGCCGATTGCGACGGGACCAGGGCCGCCGGGGGTGCCAGTCGAGCCCGAACCGGAAGCCGACCGGTGCGAGCCCACTGGCTGAGTGGTGACCACGTCCACGCCGCTCCACGCCGAGAGCTTCACGCCACCATCGGTGATCGGTTCGCGAAGGTTCGCTTGGACCGCGTACACGACGTCGCCGGTGTTAGGGTCGGGGAAGTTCTGCACGTTCGTGGCGACATAGGTCGCCATCGAGATGCCGCCCGCGGTGACGTACTCGACGAGCGTGAACTTGTTGCCGACAGGCGTGAAGTTGGCATCGCTCAAAACATCGGTGACCGAGTCGATGATGTTCGTCGAGCCGAGCCAGAAGAAGGTCGCGATGATCGCGTCGCCGTGGTGGGGATTCGTGGGGTTGAACCCCTTGCGGATCAGCAACCCGCTGTACCCCAGTGCGCCGTTGTCCTTGTTGAGCGTGATCCCATTCTGTTGGGCGGCCACGGCAAAGGACGGTGCCATGACGTCCGTCATGCCGGCATTGCTTGGTCCAGTGGCCTCACTACAGCCCACGACGACGAGCAACGCGGTTATCAGGCCCGGAAGGCCGGCAATCGATGTGCGCGTGTTCATGAACCCAGTCTCCCGTTGTGAAAGCGTGCGCGAATCCAAGCGTTCACAGCACGTTTTGCAAAGCTCGCGCCAGAGCGTTGCACGTCGAACGCCATGCTGAGCCATTTTCCCTTGTGCGACTCTGCGCCACACCTTGCCGCGCCGCCGCCGCAGCCCGCGCGCCCTGCCGCAGCAGCGCGGCGCCCCGTCGCGCTGGCACCGCCTATGCGCCAACCACGGACGCTATGCGCCTCGCCATCATCTCGGACATCCACGCCAACCTGCATGCCTTGAGCGCCGTACTCGCCGACATCGCCACGAGCGGTGCGGACGACGTGCTGTGCCTCGGCGACCTCGTGGGCTACAACGGCTTCCCACGCGAAACCCTGGCGCTGCTGCGCGACCAAAAGGTCCGCTCGGTCCACGGCAACCACGACCTGATGGCGCTGGCGCGGCTCCCCGACGACGGCTGCGGCACGCTCGCCCGCAAGGCGATTCGCTGGACGCGCCGGGTGCTGACCGATGAGGACTGGTGGTATCTCGCGGGCCTCCCCGCCGAGCTGCGCGAGGACTCGTTGCTCTGCGTACATTCGGCGCCGGGCGATCCGCTCGTCCGCCTCGATCACACGGATCAATTCCGCTCCGAGGCTGAGGCGCTGGTCGAATCGGATGCACACGTGAACGTGTGCTTCACGGGCCACACGCATCGCCAGGAGACGGTCGTGGTGATGCCGAAGGGAGAGGTGCGACGTGGCGCAGGCGTCGATGCCGAGCTGCCGCGCGACGCGATCTGCTTCGTCAACCCGGGGACGGTCGGGCAGCCTCGCGACCGCGACCCGCGCGCCGCTTACGCCCTCTTCGACTGCGACGCCTGGCGCGTGTCGTTTCGCCGGGTGCTCTACGACCGCGCGCCGCTGCTGCGGCAGAATCGCAGCGTCGGGCTACTCGCGCCGTCGAAGCTGCAGCGAATGGCCGCTCGTGTCTTGGGTTATCCGCGGCCCTGACGCCGGGGGAGAACCCAACGCTCGCACGAACGCGTCCACGCAGCGCGTGATGCGCTCATAGCTCTGCTCGAACGCCTCGAGCGGCTGGTCCACCGGGTCGTGAATCGCCCGGGTGGCGATCGCCTCGGGATCCAGGTCCCCCAGGACGATCACCTCACTCGGTGCCCGTCCGAACCGTTCGCACACCATGCGGTGCTGGCGCGCGTCCATCACGAGGATCACCTGCGCCTCGGCGGCGAGGACGGGTGTGAGCAACTGCGAGCGGTGCCTCGACAGATCGATGCCGCGCCGGGCGGCTGCGATGCTGCCCTCGGCCGGCGCGGGCCGCCCGGGCCCGACGAACCCGGCGGACGCGACGCGCGTTCCCGCGGGGCCGAGCGCCCGCGCCAGCAGGCCCGCGGCGAAGGGACTGCGGCAGATGTTGCCGTGGCAGACGACGAGAATCGTGCGCGGCCACGGCCGAGCCCGGAGCGCCCGGGTCGCTGTGCGTCGGCGCAACGGGTGCAACAGGCGGTCGGGCGCGTGACGCAGGCCGCGCGCTGGGACCATCAGCAAGTCATCGGCCATTGAGCCTCCAGGAAGAGCCGCGAAACAGGTGTTGTCGCGGTGCGACAACGATGAGCGGCAAAACCGGCGGCAAGAATCGGGCCGACCGATGGCCCGGTTCGTGCTTGGAACGACGGCATGCGCTATCTCGTGACCGGCGGCGCCGGATTCATCGGGTCCCACCTCGTGGATCGGCTCGTAGGGGACGGCCACGAGGTCGTCGTCCTCGACGACCTCTCGGCCGGCCGCCGCGAGTACCTGGCCCCGGTGCGGCATCGCATCCGCTTCATCCGCGGGACCGTGTTGAGCCCCGAGGCGTGCCGCCGCGCCGTCGAAGGGTGCCACTACGTGCTCCACCACGCGGCGATCACGTCGGTACCGCTTTCGACCAGCGACCCCGTGACGGCGCACGCGGTCAATACCACCGGCACGCTCAACATCCTGCACGCGGCGCATCGCGCCAACGTGCGGCGCGTCGTGTTCGCGGGATCGACCTCCGCGTACGGGGACAGCACCGACCTCCCGAACCACGAGGAGCAGATCCCGCGCCCGCTGTCACCCTACGCCGCGTCCAAACTCGCCGGCGAGGCGTACGCCCGGGTGTTCTACCACACGTACGGGCTGGAGACCGTGACGCTTCGTTACTTCAACATCTTCGGACCCCGTCAGGACCCGGCCTCGCAGTACGGCGCCGTCATCCCCCGGTTCATCGCGGCGGCGCTCGCCGGCGACGCGCCGGTCATCTTCGGCGACGGCGAGCAGACGCGGGATTTCACGTTTGTGGCGAACGTCGTGCACGCCAACTTGCTGGCGTGCCGCGCCCCGAGCGGCCGCGTCGCCGGAGGTGTGTTCAACATCGGCTCTGGCAAGGCGCTCTCCGTCCGCGAACTGTGGACTCGGATCTGTGCAGCCGCCGGCATCGAGCTGACGCCGACGCATGCGGCGCCGCGCGCCGGTGACGTCCGCGATTCCCTGGCCTGCATTGACCGGGCGCGGGAAGTGCTGGGGTACGAGCCGCTGGTGGATTTCGACGAGGGCCTCGCCCGCGCCGTGGCCTGGTACCGCGGCACAGCGCGCCGCGGCCGCACCCGCTTGAGGGAAACCGCCCCCGCGCTATCTTAGGCGGCATGACACGTGCCGTCCGATTGATCCCGATCGTCGCCCTCCTCGCGTTCGCGGCGTGCGGCAAGAAGCGCGACCGGCGGGCCGAGGTCGTCGAGTGCAGCTCCATTTCGCTCGACGTGAAGGGCACGACCCAGTGCCTCGTCCAGCTGTATCGCTGGGACGTGGCGGAAGCGACGCGGACCGCCACCGCGCGCCACCACGAGCTCGACAGCCTCAAGACGTCGCAAGCGGACTCCGTTTGGAGCCTCGGCGCCGCTCAGCACCGTACCCAGCTGGCGGCGTGCCGCCGCGGCGCCGACCCGCTGGACCGTTGCTTGCTCGTCGCCGGCTGGCCGCTCTCGCGCGTCAACGCCACCGCCGACTCGTTGTGGCAGTCGGAGTCGCAGCAGCATCTCTACGAGCTGCATACCTGCCAGCGGCGCAAGGACGTGGCCCTCGCCTCGTGCCTCACCCTCTATTACAAGTGGGACTCCGACCGCGCCCTCCGCATCGCCGACTCCCTCACCCGCGAGCGGCTCGGCGGACGGCGCTGACGCCGTAGACCATCTCCCGTTCAGGAGGTCGCCGTGCCGTCGCTGATCGCGCTCGCGCTCGCGGTTCAGGCCGCCGCGCAACAACCCTCGCCTCCCCCCGCGGCATCTCCCCGTCTGACCGCGCTCAAGCAGGAAGCCGTTCAGGACGTCGCGAGCCGCGCCCAGTTCACGCAGCAGATGGTCGACCAGATCTTCAGCTACGGCGAGCTCGGCTTCCAGGAAACGGAGACGTCGCGCTACCTCGTTGAGGTGTTGCGCAAGAACGGCTTCACGGTGCGGGAGGGAATCTTCGGCATCCCCACCGCCTGGGTCGCGACGTGGGGCTCGGGGAAGCCCGTCATCTCGCTCGGGTCGGACATCGACGACATTCCGCAGGCGTCGCAGAAGCCGGGGGTCGCGTGTCACGCGCCGATGATCGAGGGCGCCCCGGGACACGGCGAGGGACACAACTCCGGGCAGGCCGTCAACATCACCGCCGCGCTCGCCGTCAAGAAGCTCATGGAGCGCGAGCACCTGCCCGGCACGCTGCAGATCTGGCCCGGCGTCGCCGAGGAGCTGGTCGGGACCAAGGCGTATTACGTCCGCGAAGGTCTCTTCCGGGACGCGGACATCGTCCTCTTCTCCCACGTCGACGACAACCTGTCGACGTCGTGGGGCGACATCGCGGGCAACGGTCTCGTCTCGGCGCTGTTCACATTCCAAGGGCGCAGCGCGCACGCCGCCGGCGCGCCGTGGCGCGGCCGCAGCGCGCTCGATGCCGTCGAGCTCATGGACGTCGGGTGGAACTACCGGCGCGAGCACCTGCGCTTGCAGCAACGCTCGCATTACGTCATCCCCGACGGGGGCGACCAGCCCAACGTCGTCCCGCCGACGGCGTCGGTGTGGTATTACTTCCGCGAGCTCGATTACCCGCACATTCAGGAGCTCTTCGCGCTGGGTGACACCATCGCGCGCGCCGCCGCGATGATGACCAGCACCACGCTCGCGTCGGTCCGCATTCTCGGCTCCGCCTGGCCCGGGCACTTCAACCGGGTCATCGCCGAGGCGATGTACGAGAACATCAAGCAGGTCGGCCTGCCCCAATGGAGCGATGCGGATCAACGGTTGGCCCACGCGCTGCAGCGGGACATCGGCGCCCCTGATTCCGGGCTGGCCACGCGCCTCGACACCCTGCGGCCGGCGCTGCGACCGAACGAGCGCACCGGTGGCGGCTCGGACGACATCGGCGACGTCTCCTGGAACGTGCCGACCGTGACCCTACGCTTCCCGTCCAACATTCCCGGCCTGCCGGGCCACAACTGGGCGAACGCTATCTCGATGGCGACGCCCATCGCGCACAAGGGCGCGACCGCGGGAGCCAAGGTCATGGCCATGACCGTTTTGGATTTCCTGCTCCGCCCGGAGCTCGTCACCCAGGCGTGGGACTACTTCCGCAACGTGCAGACGAAGGACGTCCACTATCAGGCGTTGATCCGGCCCCAGGACCGGCCGGCGATCGAGCTGAACCAGGACATCATGGCGCGCTACCGTCCAGCGATGCGCCGCTTCTACTACGATCCCACGAAGTACCGGACCTATCTGGACCAGCTCGGCATCGCGTATCCGACCGTCCGGGCAGCGGATGGCAGCTGCGCCGGTGGAGCGACGCCCTAACGGTAGAAGAGCCGGTAGGCGGCGCCGGCGTGGGACACGCCCCTATCGATCAGCTCGGCCATGTACGCTGCCATCGTGCCGACCTTCCCCTTCACGGCGCCGGCGCCGGCACGGCTCGCATCCACCGCGAGGCCGCGATACTGACTCGTGAGACCAGCCTGCAGCGCTTCGACGATCCACGCCTTCGTCTCGACCGTCGCCTTGGTCACTTCCACACCACGAATCACCCCAGCCGTGTCGAACCCGACGGCGACCTCGAGCGGACCGTGGGGGGAGTCGACACGCATGAAGACCAACACGCCTTCCACCCGGTCCGCACGTTTGCCGAGGTAGAACGTGATCACGTCGTCGGGAGGCGTCCAACCCGCGGCGTCGTGCAAGCGCCGTTCATCCGCCGAGCTCAGATGCACCTCTCGCGCCGTGAACCGGTCCGCTCCCTCGAGCAGCCTGGAGACGACCTCGGATCGGTCCACGAGGGTGACGGTCGGTGTGATATGCAGCAGCACGGCCGCGGCCGCGCCGAGTATCAAGGTCTTCATGCTTGCGCTCCTTTTTCGGGCCGCCACATCTGCCAGAACGCGAGTGCGGCGACGATCGTGTATCCCAACCCCATCGCCCAGCCGCCAGCCAGCGTGACGATGGCGAAGTGGGGCGAGGCAAGTTTGGTGAGCCACATTCCCATGAAATCGAGCCACGGGGCCGCGAACAGCAGCGTGATGAGCGCATAGCCCATCCACCGCGGGATCGCGAGCCCCAAGGCGACGATCGACAGAATCGTCGCGATGACGCCGTACATCGGGACGTGCACGTGAGTGTCTTGGATCAGCAGGGCGCGATCGACCTGATGCTGTGGTTCGCGCCCCATTTCCGCGGGTGTCACGTCGTGCTCCACGACCACCGTCGTCTCGGCCGGCATCGGCATGTTCATCATCGTGGGCTCGACATATGTCGCGGCCACCGTGCGGGGCGTGAATCCGGCGTATATGCCGACCATCCACGCGCCGAAGACGTACGACACGCCCAGCGTGCCCAACAGCAGCGTGACGAGCCAGCGGACTCGCGGATCGCTGCGGCGGAGATCGTAAAGCACGCGCCCCCCTAGAAGAGGTAGACCAGCTCGACAAGCGCCGTGAGATTGGACCGCCGCAAGCCGCCGTTCTTGTCTTCAAAGAACGGCTGGTCGGAGCGATCAAAGCGCAGGGCCGGTCGCAGGGAGAAGGCGGGAAGGCGGAACGTCGTGAACTCGACGTTCGAGAACACGCCCTCCTGCGCCTCCCGGTAGAAGTACCACGGGGAGATCGTGAGCGACTTGAGCGTCTGCGGCGTCCCCGTCGTGACGCCGCCCTGGTCATCGAGAACTTCCCCGCGCAAGCTGACCCCGACCGACCTTGTGGCGCGCCAGAACGCAGTCGCCACGGCCCCCGTCCAGGTCACGTTCGCTCCCGCGTTGCGTTGGGAGCCGCGGTTGCCCTCGACCTGCAGCACGAATTTCGGCGTCGGTTGCAGCGTGGCGTCGGCCGCCAGCAGCGTGCGCTGCGCCCCGTTCGTCCCGTCCTCCTCGGGCCCGTAGAGCGCGCCCGCACCCACCGCGACACCCGATGTGGGGAACACCAGGACCCGCAGCCCACCTGTCTTCCCCGAGTTGTTGTCCACCTCGGCGTTCCACCCATTCGCCACGAGGCCGATCAGCTGCACGTGGGGGTTCGCCGTGTAGCGCGCCATGAGACCCGTGAACTTGACGGGCCGGGCGCGCTCGAAGTTGAACGAGGCCGTGGGAATCAGGTTCAGCGGTTCATCGTCGCGCTCGTAGCCGATGGGCGCGTCGAAGCGCCCGAACGAGAGCGTCAGCGCGGAGGCCCCGGGCGGCGTCCAGTTCACGATAAGATTGTCGATCGCAATGTGGGTTTGGGCCGCGCCGCTATCCCCTTGCTCGAGGTGCGTCGTCAGCTGACCGAAGAGGTAGAGATGATCCGACCAGGGACGAAACAGGCTGACGGCGAGCTTCGAGCCGGTCAGCGTGTTGCTCGACAGGTTGCGGTCGTAGCTCCCCATGCCGACCGCGAACCCCGAAATCGCGAGTGCCGGCTGCTCGTTCAGACTCACGTCCCGGTCCTGAGCCGCCGCGTCGTGAAAGGTCGGCGGCGCCGCCGCGAGCAACCCGCAGCAGCACAGTAGTCTGCAAATGGTCATACGTCCCCCTCCGTACGGGCGAAAAACGGCGTTCGAGCTGTGTTACAAAGCGCCCAGATCAGGCGAATTAGGCGAGCGCGAGCGGAGGGGCGAGAGCGAAGGGGAGAAGGTGGCGCGGGGCCCGAGGAACGACGAGGCGGGGCAACGCGACTGCGGTGACGACCACCGGCGCCGGCACCGACGTCCAACGGGCCGCGACGGTGGGAAGCGCGATCGCAATCCCGGCGGGGCAGCAGGCCTGGGGACACGAGCAGTGCTGGTGGCTCTTCGGTGCGTCGTGCGACGCGTGACCGGAGGCGTGCGCCGCCGCGGCGGCGACCGGCGCGTCGTGCAGCGGACACTGGTGCGCCTGCGGGCCGACCATCGCCGGGCCGAACCAGAGCGCCAGCGCGGCGCTCAGCACGCGAATGGACCGGGACCGCTTCATGCCACGGGCAATCTAAGAGTGCTAATGGTCGTGGTCCATCCCAGCCATGCCCCCCGATCCACTTTTGATTCGTGCCAGCCACGCCGCGTCGGCCCGATACGCCGGATCGTCAGGGTTGAGTCCGGGAAGCTGGCGGAGGTCGTCCGGGACGAACAGGCCCGCGATCGAGCCCATCACGTGGGGCGCCGGCGCTCCCGATGGGTTGTCGTATTCCACCACCAGGCGATAGGTCCGGTCGGGCCGGAGCTTGGGGCCGCGCCCGCGCGTGCCGAACAGCTGACGCGACATGCCGAGCACCCGTCCGTCCGGCGCGCGCTTGGGGCGGATCCGGACGATCGTCTTCCCCGATTTGGTGTCCTCGAGCCGCAGACCGGCGCCATAGTCGTGCAGGTGGCCGCCGGCCGCCAGCAATCGGCCCGCGAGCGGCACGGTGAAGTCATAGGTGCGAGTGGACCGGCCGGGCGGAACGGCATACGAGTTCGCGCCGCCGAACACGAAATTCACGTCCACGAGGAACGGTAGCGCGATTACCGGCTTCGGCACTTGGCGCGGGGAGATCCACGGCAGCGTGAGGCGGAGGTACGCGCCGGCCACCTCGGCGCCCGTCTGGTTATCCCACATGATGTACAAGCCCAGACGGTGTCCCGCCGTGAGCGGAATCCCGACGGTACTCGGGAACACGACGTCGTCGGTCTCCCGACCGGCGCCGAGCAGCCGCTCCACGATCGGGTACACCACCTCGCGCCGATCGAAGTTCATCATGCTCATGTGGTGCATCAGACCGCGGGGCAGCGGCCGGCCGGCGGAGTCGACGATCGCGAGCCGGAATCCCCGGACCCAGGTCGTCAGCGGCCAGGCGAACTGCTGGACGAGCAGATCCTCCGGCTCGTGCTCCATGCCCTCATGCATACCCGGCGGATTCGCCGGCAACCGGTAGGGACCAGCGGTGATTACCACCTCACGGCGGGCGGAATCGACTCGGACTTGGACGGATACCTGCTCCTGCGCAGGTATTTGGGCGGGCGCCGAGGCCAAGGCCACGACGACGAGGGACGCCGAGCACAGTATGGACATGGGTCAAATGTATATTCGCGGCATGTTGCGGCGAACCCTCGACCTCGCCGCTCATACGCTTCGTAGCTTCCACCGTCCGCGCCGGAACAGGATGGCGCTGACCACGGCGAGCGTCGAGAAGGCGATCGTGATGGCGACGAATACGCCCTGCGGGCCGAGTCCGAAGTGCACCGCGAGCGCATACGCGACCGGGATCTCCCAAAACCAGAAGCAGAACAGGTTGAGCCACGTGGGCGTCCACGTGTCACCGGCGCCGTTGAACGACTGCGTCAACACCATCCCCCAGGCGTAGAACACGTACCCGTAGCTGACGATCCGCAGACATGCCGCGGCGACGGGTGCGACCCCCGGGTCGGTCGTAAACAACCGCACAATCGGGTCGGCGAGGAGCACGAACACGAGCCCCACCATGCCGAGGAAGACCATGTTGTAGATCCCCGCGATCCATACCGCCCGCTCGGCGCGTTCCGGCTTCCCGGCGCCGAGGCCCTGCCCCACCATCGTCGCGGCGGCGTTGGCGAGACCCCACGACGGCAGCAGCGCGAAGATGAGGATCCGGATGCCAATTGTGTATCCGGCGACCGCTTGGGCTCCGAACGTCGAAACGATCCGCATCAGGCCGATCCAACTGGCGGTGCCGACGAGCACCTGGAACGTACCGCTCCCCGAGAGCCGCAGCAGCGTCCGCATCACAGCCGGCCGCAGCCGCAACTGGTCCCGGTGAATCACGATGCGTCCGTCGCGCCGCATCAGCCGGTAGAGCTGATACAGCACACCGGCGCCGCGGCCGATCGTGGTGGCGATCGCCGCGCCTTTCACGCCCAGCTCCGGGAAGGGCCCGAGGCCGAAGATCAGGCACGGACCGAGCACGATGTTGATCCAGTTGGCGAGCCACAGGACGCGCATCGCGATCGCCGCGTCGCCGGCGCCGCGGAACGTCGCGTTGATCAGGAACAGGAGCACGATCACCATGTTGCCGCCGAGCATCACGCGGGTGTAGCCCGATCCGATCGCGATGACCTCCGGCGGGGCACCCATGACGCCGAGCAGGCGGGGGGCGAAGATCGCTCCGAGGACGCCGAAGACGGCGGCGACGATCACCCCCAGCGCGATCCCTTGGGTGGCGGCCTCGGCCGCACCGGCGGGATTCTTCTCGCCGATGCGGCGCGCGACCATCGCCATCACACCGATCGACAGCCCCATCGCGGCCGTGTAGACGAGCGCCAACATCGACTCCGTCAGGCCCACGGTGGCCACGGCGTTCGGCCCCAGGTGCGCGACCCAGAAGACGTCCACCACGGCGAAGACCGACTCCATCACCATCTCCATCACCATCGGGATGGCGAGGAGGATGATCGCGCGGCCGATTGGGCCGGCGGTGTAGTCGTGATGCGAGCCGCGTAATGCCTCGCGGACCGTGGCCCACCAGCCGTGACTCTGCTCGGCCTCCGTCACGTGATCTCCCCCGTGCGAGCCTCCTGGGCGACCGGGTTGTGCCAGCCGCCGTCCGCCGCGATGAGCGCGTCCGCTTCTCTGGGCCCCCAAGTGCCGGGCTTATACGGACGAACCCGGGAGTGGGTCTTGAGGACGTGATCGACCGCGGCCCAAGCGGCCTCCACGGCGTCCTCGCGAGTGAACAGGGAGCCGTCGCCGGCCATGGCGTCGCCGAGCAGCCGCTCGTAGGGCGCTTCCTCTCCCGGTTGCTCTTCCATTAGGTAGAGCTCTCCCTGGTCGCCGATAAAATCCTTCCCGGCACGCTTGACACGGGCAGCGAGGGCGACCGCCGAGTTCGGCGAGACGCGGAAGCGCAGGTAGTTGGCGCGACCGTGTGCTGGCACAGAGTCCGCAAAGAGACGCTGCGGCGGCGGCTTGAGCTGGACGAGTACCTCGACCGCCGTCTCGGCCAGCAACTTGCCGGAGCGGAGGTACCAGGGCACGCCGTCCCAGCGCCCGGAGTCGATGAACAACCGCAGGGCGCAGAATGTCTCGACGTCCGACTTCCGCGCGACGTGCGGCTCTCTGCGGTAGCCGGCATACTGGCCCCGGACCACATCGGCCGCCCTCAGCGGGCGCATGGCCCGGAAGACCGCCGCCTTTTCGCCGTGTACGGCGTCGAATCCCCGATGCGCCGGTGGCTCCATGGCCAGCAGGGCGACGATCTGAAACAGGTGGTTCTGGATCACGTCGCGCAGACAGCCGGCAGTCTCGTAAAACGCTCCGCGCCCGTCCACACCAAACTTTTCGGCGAGAGTCACCTGAACACTCGCGACGTAGTTGCGATTCCAGATCGGCTCCAGAAACGAATTGGCGAAGCGAAAGTACAGGATGTTCATGATCGCTTCCTTCCCGAGGAAGTGATCGATGCGGAAGATGGCCTCCTCCGGGAAGACGGATCGGGCGACGCCATTGAGCTCCCGCGCAGAGGCCAGGTCCCGACCGAACGGCTTTTCGACGATCACGCGCGCATGCTCGGCCAACCCGGCGGCGCCAAGTCCTTCGATCACCGTTTCGAACAGCGTAGGTGGGATCGCGAGGTAGTGCGCGGGGCGCCGAGCCTTCTTGAGCGCTTGCTTGAGCGCCGTGAAGGTCCCGAGGTCGCTGTAGTTGCCGCTCACATAGCGGAGCGAGGAGAGCAAATGGCGGAGAGCCCGCCGATCATCGATCGGGCCGGCACTCCGTATCGCGTCCGTTGCCCGCGCGTGGAGCTGCGCCAGGGTCAACGGTCGAGACGCAACACCAACCACCGGGACCTTGAGGACACCGCGGCGGGCCATCGCGTACAGCGCCGGGAAGATCATCTTGTGGGCGAGATCGCCTGTCACGCCGAACAGGACCAGTGCGTCCGACTGTTTCATCCGCGGGCCTCGAGGTCGCGCGCAGCCGCCGCGTCGAGGAGCCAGCGCACGCGCCCGTCGGCCGGCGCGATGAGCTGAGCCGGCAGCTCCTGGGGTCGCCGCGGTCCCTCGAGCACGCGGTGCACGATCGCGGCCTTCCCTTCTCCCGAGACCAGGAACAGGATCTCGGCTGCTGCGTTGATGAGGACCGGCGTGAGCGTGACTCGCCATTGCGAGGCTGCCGCGTGATAGCGCGCAACCACCCACGCCTCGCCGTCGGGGACATCGACGGCGCCGGGGAACAGCGACGCCGTATGACCATCATCGCCCAGGCCAAGTAGCACGAGGTCTATGCGGGCTCCGGGTACCTCGCGCGGCGGTCCGCGCGGCGTCCGGAGCACGGTACGGACCGTCCGCTCGTACGCCGGCGCGGCCACGGCGGGGACATCTTCGCCGTGCATCCTGTGCACGTTCTCCGCGTGAATCGGCACGTGATCGAGCAGCGCCTCGCGCGCCATCCGATAGTTGCTCGCCGCCTGGTCCGGCGCGACGCAACGCTCGTCACCCCAGAGCACCTGCACCCTCGACCACGGCACCGTCGAGACATAGGGGGAAGCAGCCAGGCGCGTGTACAGGCCGCGTGGTGTCGCGCCGCCGGAAAGTGCCACCACGAACTCCCCGTGTGACTGGACCGCGTCGCTCGCCGCTCGGGCGAAACTCTGGGCTGCGGCCTCGGCCAGCGCCTCCGCTGTGGGGACCACGATGTGGGGAATCGTTGGTGCCATCGGCCGCCATCAAGGCATCGAGCCTCAGCCCGTCACGCGCTCCACATCAGCGCGACGACGGACGGACTCTGCCGACCAGCACCGTCACATTGTCCGTGCCGCCACGCTCGTTCGCCAGACGGACGAGATCGCGGCACACCTGCTCCGACGATTGCAGCGTGCGGAGTCGCTCGGCGATCTCGTCCTCCGTCACGTGCTTGGTGAGGCCATCGGTGCACAGGAGCACGACGTCGTCGCGCCGCGTGTCGGTGGCGAACGTCTGTGGCGTTGCTTCGCGTCCTCCCAACGCGCTCGCGAGCACGTTGCTGAAGGGGGACCGGCGGGCGTCGGACGGGCGCATGGCCCCCGCCCGCACCAGATCCTCGGCCACGGTCTGGTCGCGGGTCAGCCGTTCCAGACGCCCGTCACGCAACCGGAATCCGCTCGAATCGCCGAGGTGGACGATATAGGCGCGCGGCCATAGCGCGAACAGCATGGTGAGGGTCGTCGCCCCACCCTTGCCGTCGTACTCGCGTCGGCCCGCTTCGAGCAGCACGTCATGCGTCTCCAGCACCGCGCGCTCGAGCTGTGACAGAAACTCGGCTTCTCGATCGGAATCGAGGCGGCGATAGAGGTCGGTCAGATGCGTCACGTAGTGGGCGATGGCCCGGATCACCGTGCCGCTCGCCTGTGCGCCGTCGGGCCGCCCACCGACGCCGTCCGCCACCAAGAAGACAAACCCGCGCGATTCCGTGATCAGCGGCGTCAGATCATCGGGCGGGATGCTCGACTGGTGGACGCGGAGCAGTTTGTGGAGGCTCGCGATGAGGAACTGGTCCTGGTTCTCGCGGCGCACGCGTCCGGGGTCGGTGAGACCGAAGACGTCGATGTCGGCGGTCGCCGGTCGTGGCTCGGCGCTCTGGTCAGTAGCCTTCGGCGAGCCGGACATGCGCGTCTCCCGTGGGTCGGACCGAGAAAACGTGCGCGCACGACAAAGCCCCGTCAACCACGGGCGCCTATCTGCACAAAATGGACGGTAAGGTGGGCGACAGATACCTTGTTTACGATCGAGACCTCAGGGGGGTCCTATGGTCGCAGTCCCAATGCTCGCGTTGAACGTTCTCCTCCTCGTCGCGCAGACCCCATCCCGCGACAGCGCGGGCGCAGCGACACGTTTCGCCCCGCTCGATAGCGCCGGAATACAAGAAGCGATTGCCCTCGGGCGCCAAACGAAAAAGGCGTATGGCTACAGTTCGGGCGCGTGGTCGTCGCGTGGGTTTTTGACGACGACGTTTGCGAGCAGCTACTTCATTTACGCTCAAGGGCCGTTCGGGCGTGTTGCTACGGCGGCCGCCAAGAACGCGCGCAATTACCAGCCATTCACCGCCGACAGCGTTCGCCCATACCTGGCCGCTCCGGCCCTTACCGTAATGGCCTATCCCGATTTCTTGGACCCCATCGAAAAAAAAGAGGTCTCTGTCAGTCCTGAGCGAATCGTTCTGCAGGCCGTGACACCATCCGGAGATACCGTCACCGTACAGCCGGTCCGCATGGACACGGTCGCCTCCGATTACGCGAATCTCTTTGGCGCGAAGATTACGCGCAGCGGTTTGATCGCGACATTCGATCTTCGCGAGGCTCCGCCGCCGCCCTTCGACATCATCGTGGTGAACCCGGCGAAAGAGGCGCGGCTGCACGTGAAGCCCAAGGACCTCCCGAAGTTGCGGTGATGGTGCGACTCACTTAGGCACGACAAAGCCCCGTCAACCGCGTAACTGGCTGACGGGGCTGCTGTTTCACGCCATGGGCCTGAGTGGAGTTGAACCACTGACCTCACGCTTATCAGGCGTGCGCTCTAACCACCTGAGCTACAGGCCCCGCATGCTAGGCGCCTAAACGTCCAGGCGCCTGGGCGCCTAGCTGTTAGTCCCACTCCCGCTTCGGCCCCTTCTTGGGGCGGAACTCGTCCTCGTCCCCCTCGTCGAACTCGTCGTCCAGGTCGTCGTAATCGTCGGCGTCGTCGCCGTCCTCGTCGTCGAGCTCGTCTTCATCCAGATCGTCGTCGAAGTCTTCGTCGAGATCCTTATCCTCTTCGAATTCTCCGAACTCCTCGTCGACGTCGTCGCTCCTGCGCTTGAGCGACCAATCCGTCGACGTCTCACGGGCCAGCATCGCCACCTCCGGCTGGGGTTCGAGTCGAACGACCCTCCTCCACGTCCCTACTCCTCCGATGCGGCTCGCTTCTCACTGCGGGCCACTTTGCGGCGCTCGGTGGCGCCCAACAGGCGCTTGCGGAGTCGCAGGGACGACGGCGTGACCTCGATCAACTCGTCGTCCTCAATGTACTCCAGCGCCGCCTCCAAGGTCACCTGGCGCGGCGGCTCCAACATAATCATCTCGTCGGAGGCCGTGGTGCGCATGTTCGTCAGCTTCTTCTCCTTCGTGGCGTTCACGTCGAGGTCCCCCGCCCGCGCGTGCTCCCCCACGATCATCCCCTCGTACACCGCATCCCCCGGTTGGACGAACAGCGTGCCCCGCTCCTGGAGATTAAACAGGGCGAACGCCACCGCCACCCCCTCCCGGTCCGCCACCATCACCCCCCGGCTCCGGCCCGAGATCGGGCCCGCCCAGGGTCCGTACTCGAAGAAGCGGTGGTGGATGATTCCCGTGCCCCGGGTATCCGTCAGGAACTCCGACCGGTACCCCAGCAGGCCCCGGGCCGGCACGCTGAACCGCATACGGACCATACCCAGGCCGGGATTCCGCATGTCCAGCATCGTCGCCCGACGAGGCCCCAGCTTCTCCATGACCACCCCCACGTACCCCTCGGGCGCGTCGATCATCAACTCCTCGTAGGGCTCGAGCCGCTCCCCGTCTGGGCCCTCGCGCGGGATGATGCGCGGCCGGCTCACCTGGAACTCGTACCCCTCGCGCCGCATCGTCTCCATCAGGATGCCGAGGTGCAGCTCCCCTCGCCCCGACACCGTGAAGGCGTAGGGCGTGTCCGTGTCCTCGACCCGCAACGCGACATTGCGTTCCAGCTCGCGGTACAGCCGCTCCCGCAGGTGCCGGCCCGTCACGAACTTCCCCTCGCGTCCCGCGAACGGCGAGTTGTTGACCAGCATGTCCACCGAGATCGTTGGCTCCTCGACGGCGATGCCAGCCAGCCGGTCGAGGTGATCGGGTGCCGTGATCGTCTTGCCGATCTCGACGCCGGCGATACCGGCAAAGGCCACGATCTCGCCCGCAGTCGCCTCTTCGACCTCGGCGCGCTCCAGTCCCTCGAATGCGAACAGCTTGACGATCCGCGCCTGCAAGAACGTGCCGTCCCCTACGGGACCCGGCGCGCCGATCGGCAGCAGCGCCACCTGGTCGCCGACGTTGACGCGGCCGCGCTCGATCCGCCCGATCCCGATCCGCCCCAGGTACGACGAATAGTCGAGCGTCGAGATCAGCATCTGGAACGGCCCGCTCACGTCCGCCTGCGGCGGCGGAATCGTCTCGAGAATCGTGTCGAACATCGGCTTCAGGTCGGTGCCCGGCACCGCGAGGTCCAGCGTCGCCGTGCCCGCCCGGCTCGACGTATAGAGGAACGGGCAGTTGAACTGCTCCGGCGCCGCCTCGAGATCCATCAACAGCTCCAGCACCTCGTCGTGCACCCGCATCGGCTCGGCGTCCTGCCGGTCGATCTTGTTCACGAGCACGATCGGCTTGAGCCCCAGCGCCAGCGCCTTCCCCGCGACGAACCGCGTCTGCGGCATCGGGCCCTCAGCGGCGTCCACCAGCAACAGGAAGCCGTTGACCATGCGCAGGATCCGCTCGACCTCACCACCGAAATCCGCATGCCCCGGCGTGTCCACGATGTTGATCTTCGTGTCGCCCCAGCGCACCGACGTGTTCTTCGACAGGATCGTGATCCCCCGCTCGCGCTCGAGCGGGTTCGAATCCATGACGCGCTCGGCCACCTGCTGATTGGCGCGGAACACCCCCGCCTGGCGGAGCATCTGGTCCACCAAGGTGGTCTTGCCGTGGTCGACGTGGGCGATGATGGCGATGTTGCGGATCTTCACCGGCTTACGCTTCCCTCAAAGAGGCGCGCAGTATAAACGGAGTGCCGACCTGAAACAAGGGATACGGCCCTCGTGCGCCGTGCGCAGTGAGCCGTCCGCGCACATTCCGGCGCACGGCTCACGGCGCACGTCTTAGTCACACGTCTGATCCCGCTCCATCTGAACGGTGACGTGGTTGATCCCCATGGCCCGCATCCGGTCCTGCACAGCCTCGAGCACGGGCTGGTTGTCGGTCGGGTTCCGCACCACCAGATGCCCGCTCATCGCGACCACCCCGCTGGTGACCGTCCACACATGGAGATCGTGCACCGAATCCACCCCCGGCACCGACGCGATCCGGTCGTGGACGTCACCGAGGGCGATATGGTCGGGCGTCGCCTCCATGAGCACGTCGGTGCTTTCCTTAATTAGGCGCCAGGCGCTACCGAGGACGAGGAGCGTGATGAGCACCGAGATCAGGGGGTCGGCCAACGTCCACCCGGTGGTCAGGACGAGAGCCCCGGCGGCGAGGGCGCCCACCGAGCCGAGCAGGTCGCCGAGCACGTGGAGGTAGGCACCGCGCTGATTCAGCGAGTGTTCATGGCCGTGGTGGAGGATCTTGAGGGTCGCGAGGTTGGCCACGAGGCCGACGCCCGCCACGCTCAGCAGCAGAGGTCCGTCGACCGTGGTCGGCGCCTTCAAGCGATGCCACGCCTCGATGCCGATCCCGATCGCGATGGCGATGAGGAGGGCGCCGTTCACGAGGGCGGCGAGGATCTCGAGGCGCAGCAGACCGAACGAGCGCTCCGGCGTAGCGGGGCGCTGGGCGACACGCGCGACAAACAGCGCCAATCCCAGTGCGGCGGTGTCCGCGAGCATGTGCCCGGCGTCGGCGAGCAGCGCGAGCGAGCCGGCGAGCCAGCCCCCCACCGCCTCCGCGACCATCACGGCAGCCGTGATCCCGAGCGCGAGCGCCAGGCGGCGCCGGCTCTCGGCGCGAAGCGGCGCGCGATGCACGCATTGCGCCGGTGCGGGAAGGAAAGGGGTGTCGGTCACGCTACCGGACAACATAGTTGAGGGTGGCGCTTGAAGTCGAGTCGGCACCGGCTAGGTTCCTCCGAACCCCATGAACGAGCCCGCGATACAATCGCTCGGCCTGCGCCTCCTCGCCGTCATCGTTCTGATCGCGGCAAATGCATTCTTCGTGGCGGCGGAGTTCGCCCTCGTCGCCGCCCGCCGCACCCGCATCGAGGCGCTCATCCGGCGCGGCGACCGCAAGGCCAAGACGGTGCAGAAGGCGCTGCACGACCTCTACCGCCAGCTCTCCGCCGCCCAGCTCGGCATCACAGTCGCCTCCATTCTGCTCGGGTACGTCGCTGAGGATACCGTCGCGCACCTGTTTCGTGAGTGGTTCGCCGCCCTCCCGCCGGCCCTGAACTTCCTCACCCGCGGCGGAGTCGCCTCGGTCGTGGCGGTCGCGGTCATCTCCTTCCTCCACGTGGTGTTCGGGGAGCAGGCGCCCAAAGCCTGGGCGATCACCTACCCCGAGGGCACGAGCCGCTGGGTCGCGGCGCCGCTGATTCTCTTCTCCTGGATCACCCGGCCCTTCACCGACCTCCTCAATTGGAGCGCCAACGGCATCGTCCGGCTCATGGGCATCAAGAGCACCACCCCCGAGCACGACCGCGTGCACTCCCCGGAAGAGATCCGCATGCTGGTGCAGCAGAGCCGCAAGACGGGCGGTCTCGGCGCCGCCGACGCCCGCATGCTCGAAGGGGTCTTCGAGTTCAGTGAGAAGAACGCACGCGACGTGATGACGCCGCGGACCGACATCGTGGCGCTTCCGGCGGGCGTCAGCCTCGCCGAGGCGGCGGATGCGGTCGCCGCCGCGGGGCGTTCGCGCTATCCCGTGTATGGCGAATCGCTCGACGACATCGTCGGCACGGTGCACGCCAAGGACATTCTGAGCGGGTTGCGCGCGGCGACGGCGGCCACGGTGAAGGAGATCGCGCGGCCTGCGTTCTTTGTCCCCGGCACGCGCGAAGTGGAAGACGTCCTGACCGACATGAAGCGGCAGAAAGTGCACCTCGCCATCGTACTCGACGAGTTCGGCGGCACCGCTGGGCTCGTGACGATGGAGGACCTGCTGGAGGAGATCGTCGGGCCGATCTACGACGAGTACGACCGTCCCCCCGCCGGCGCGCCGGCTCCAAAGGGGGCCGCCGGCGCGGGAGGCACGCCGCTGATCGACGGCGGCACCGAGATCCGCGACGTGAACCGCCAGTTCGGTCTCAACCTGGACGACGCCGACTACACCACGATCGGCGGGTTGCTGTTCGGCACGCTCGGCCGGCTGCCCAAGGTCGGGGACCGCATCACGGTGGGCGGCGCGGCCTTCGAGATCGTGGAGATGGATGGCAGGCGGGTCGGGAAAACGCGCGTCTGGCTAACGGCGGCTCGCCAGGCGCACGGCGAGCTCTAACGCCGCCCGCATCGACCCGGCATCGGCCTTGCCCGTCCCAGCGATATCGAGGGCCGTGCCGTGGTCGGGGGCCGTCCGGATGAACGGCAGGCCGAGGGTCACGTTCACCCCCTGCCCAAACCCCGCGACTTTCACCGCAGTCATCCCCACGTCGTGGTAGGGCGCCAGCACCGCATCGAAATCGCCCCGCAGGGCCTTCACGAACACGGTATCGGCCGGGAGCGGTCCCGCGGCACCGAGCGTGGCCGCCGCGGGTCGCAGCACACGCTCGTCCTCGTCGCCGAACAGGCCGCCTTCGCCCGCATGAGGATTGAGCGCGCACAGCGCGAGCCGCGGCGCCGCGATGCCCCACCAGCGGCGCAGCGCATCCGCCGTGATCCGGCCCGCTTGCACGACCCGATCCGTGGTCAGTGTGGCTGCGACATCGCGCAGCGGCAGATGTGTGGTCACCAAGACGACGCGCAGCTTGTCCGTCGCGAGCATCATGGCGACCGGGACGTCGCCGGCGAGGTGCGCCAGGAATTCCGTGACACCCGGATACCGGTAGCCTGCCGCGTGGAGCGCTTGCTTGTGGACCGGGCCGGTGACGATGGCGTCGACGTGGCCGGCGAGAGCGAGGCGCGCGGCTTCCTCGATCGCGTGGCCCGCGATGCGCCCAGCTTCGACTTCGCTGAACTGACCGGCCTCACTGCCCCCAACAATGCGAGTCTCGGCGTCGATCGGCGACGCGAGAGCTTTGCGCACCACCTCCGGACCGATCCCCCGCGGGTCTCCCAGCGTGACGGCGAGGCGGACCACGGCGCTAGAGGCGAATGTCGATGTACGTCTGGCGGCGCAGCAGGTCGACGTAATGCCGGATGGCGAGGTCGTTACTGAGGATCTCCTTGATCTTCATCTTTACGTCCTCGAACGACAGCTCTCCTTCGGGGTGGCGTTGCGTCACCTCGAATGCGACGAACTTGGGCCGCGGCGAGCCGGCGCCGATGGTGATGACCGGCTTGAGCCCGGCCGTAGTGTCCTTCGCCAGCAGGTCCTGGTATTCCTGCGGCAGCTGCGCGATCGGCGCGTCCTCCGCCAACTTCGGCTCCTCCGGATCGGCGGCGCGACGCGCCAGCGAATCGAATGACGCGCCCTGTGCCAGGGCGGCGTGCACGGAGTCGGCGAGCCGTCGCGCGATCTCGACTTGGGCGAGGCTCACGTCCGGCATGATCAACACGTGGCGCGCCAGGATCTCGGCGGGCTGCGTGCGCTCCACCTTGATGACGTGGAAGCCGAAGGGCGTCTCGACCACGTCGGAGATCTCGCCCGGCCGGAGGCGGAACGCGACATCCTCGAACGACTTGAACATCACGCCGCGCCGGAACCACCCCAGCTCGCCTCCCTGTTCGCGCGACGCCGTGTCCGCCGAATAGCGCTTCGCGACGCTCGCGAAGTCCGCGCCGTGCCGCAGCACCACCAGCAACGACTCCGCGAGCTGGTACCCCCGCGCCCTGCTGGCTGAGTCGGGTTGCGGCTTGATCACGATCTGTCGGAACGAGACGGTCGCGGGACGCTTCGGCTGCTGCGCCTTATTCGACTCCCAGAACTCGCGCATCTGCGCGTCGGTCGGCGGGATGGGGCGGAGCTTCCCCTTCTGACGCAGGTTCTCGAACAACCGGTCCTGCAGGATGCGCCGGCGCTGGTCGTCCGCCAGCTGGCGGCGCCACTCCTCCACGCTGCCGAGCCCCACCGCGCGCAGCTGATTCTGGAACTCGAGCTCGGAGGTGAACTGCTTGCGGGCGTTCTGATAGGTCTGCTCGACCGCGTCGAGCACTTCCTGCTCCGTCACCTTCACGGTGGTGTCCCGCTGTGCTTGCTGGACGATCAGCTCCTCCTCCACCATCCGATCGAGGATCTGGCGCCGCATGTGGGCCCGCCCCGCCGAATCCGGCGGGAGCTGTCCACCTTGAGCTTGGTACCGGACGATCTCTTCGTCGACCTGCGAGGCGAGGATCGGCCGCGCGCCCACCACCGCGACGATTCGGTCGATCGCGCCGGCACCCTGTTGGCCGACCGCGCCTGGCGGCAGCGCCCACGACCCGGCGATCAGAAATGCGCCAACGGCGAGAAGACGGCTCATTCCTACTGCACCCGGCGGCGCCGCGTCGTGTCCACTCCGCTCGACGGAGGCGGAGGCGTCATGCGGGGCACGCCCGGTGCCGTAAGCGAGTCGGCAGCGTCGCGGAGTTCCTTGGCCCGCTCGAGCGCCCGACGTATACCCGCCTGGTCGACGCTCCACTCGGCGTGAGCCCGCAGGGTCTCACCCAAGAAGGGCGGCACAGGATAGAAACGGGCCCGCCCGTGCACCACGCGGTCGAAGTAGTCCTGTACACGCGCCATGGCAAGGGCCACCCGGGCGTCCGGCGTCGACGAGGAGTCCTGTAGCATGCGCGGCGTGACGTTCAGCACCGAGGTGAGCATGTTGATCGCGGAGTCGTGCTGCGCGCGCAGCTGGCGCCAGTCGTCGGGGGACAGGGTAATCCCGGCGGAATCGGCCTGCTCGAGCAGGAGCTGTCGCTGGACCACGACCTTGAGGAACTGGTTGATCTGCTCGTCGGTGGCCTGGGGCAGCGCCTGGGCAACCGAGGGGTCGAGTGCCGCGAGCCAGCGCACGAGGTGCTTCATTTGAAAGGCGCCGTCGCGGTACCGCACCAGTACCCGACCGCTGTTGCGCGCGTCGTCGAGGTCCTGCGTCGCGGCGCGCACCAAGGCGGCGGCCCGCCCCACCGGCTCGATGCGGCGCCGGGTCGTAAGGCTGTCGAGGTACAGCGAGTCGAGGCGGTACGTCAGGCGTTCCTCGAGGCTGGTCTGGAACGAGTCGCGAACCTCCGCGAGCGGCGGCCGGCGGATGATGTGGTAGCCGAACGGGCTCTTCACGACTGGGCTCACGCCCCCCGGTGATAGCTGCCACGCGGCGTCTTCGAACGCCGGCACGAACTGGCCTCGCTCCGACACGCCCAGAGACCCACCGCGCGCCTTCGACCCGGGATCCTCCGAATAGCGCGTGGCCAGTTGTGCGAATCGGGCGCCGGCCGCCTTCGCTTGCGGCAGCACCTGGTCCGCCTGGCGGTGCTTCTGCGCGTCAATCGTCGGCGCGGCGCTCGAAGGCACCTGGAACAGGATGTGCTGGAACAGTCGGGCCTCGCCCGCCTGGTACGCCGAGTCGACTTGCGCTGCCGTGAGCTGCGCGCGGGGCGCAATGAGGCGCTCGTGGAAGCGCTCCCACTTGAGCTGGGACACGAGCGGCCACATCGCTTCGGCCATCGTCGCTGAATCGCGGAGGTCCTGCCCCTTGGCCATCGCCTGTGCGAACAGCGCGTAGTCGACCCAGACGTGGGCCAGCCGGCTGAGCGCCACGGGATCGAGCGGCACTTGCTTGCCGCCGCCCGCGAGCTCCGACAGGCGATCGACCGTGAGCATCTGCCCGTTCGCGCGCGCGACGGTCTCGGCCCGGGCCGAGAACGCGTCCCGCAATGCGTCGCACCCGGTCACCGTGAGAACCAGCAGCACTAGACTCAACCGTCGCATCCCGTCTCCCCTTCTCCTAGATATGGTGGTCCTGCAGGACGGCCGTGAGCGCCCGGACCAGGCCGGGGCCGATCGTCTCTCCGCCGAGCCGGCGGAGTCTGAGCGAGAGCGGCACCGCGCGCCGCACGTCGGCCTCGAACTGCACCCGCTCGAGAGCCACCTGGAGGCCGGCGAGCCGCGGCGCGGCGTCCCGCCGAAACGTGAGCCGCGCCTCGTCGCCCTTGATCAGGACCGTTTCCAGGCCCGCCTGGGCGCCGAGCGCGCGGAGCTCGGCGACGAGGAGGAGACGCTCGGCTTCCGGCGGCAGCGGCCCGAACCGGTCGCGCAGCTCCTCGCGCACCGGCGGAATCTCGCATGGTTGCTCGGCCCGCGCCAGCCGCCGGTACAGATCAAGCTTCGCTTCGTCGTCGCTGACGTACGCCTCGGGCAGATGTGCGGGCGCGTCGAGCGTGACGTCCGGCGGACTCCACTCCCGGCTCGTGGCCCCGGGTTCCCGCTTCAGCGCCCGCACAGTTTCCTCGAGCCACCGCAGATACATGTCGAAGCCCACCGCCTGGACGTGCCCGGACTGCTCACCGCCGAGCAGGTTGCCGGCGCCGCGCAGCTCCAGATCGCGCAACGCGATCCGGTAGCCCGATCCTAGATCGGTATGATGCTCGAGCACCCGCAAACGTTCCTCCGCCTGGGCGTCGACCTGATCGGGGACGAGCAAATAGCAGTACGCCCGCCGGTGGCTCCGTCCCACGCGCCCGCGCAACTGATAGAGCTGAGCCAAGCCGAGGCGGTCGGCGCGGTCGACGATCATCGTGTTCGCGTTCGGCACGTCGAGCCCCGACTCCACGATCATCGTCGACAGCAAGACGTCCACTTCACCGCGAACGAACCGCGCCATCACCGCCTCGAGGTCGGCCTCGCGCATCTGGCCGTGCGCCACCGCCACGCGCGCCCGCGGTGCGAGCGCCTGTACCCGCCCGGCGATCGTGGCGATCGTCTCGATACGGTTGTGCACGAAGTACACCTGGCCCCCCCGATCCAGCTCGCGCGCCATCGCCTCCTCGAGCAGCGCGTCGTCCCACGGCTCCACGAACGTCAACACCGGCGACCGATCCTTGGGGGGCGTCTCGAGCAGGGTCAGGTCGCGCAGCCCCGCGAGCGACAGGTGCAGCGTCCGCGGGATCGGCGTCGCCGTGAGCGTCAGCACGTCCACGACCAGCTTCAGGGCCTTCAGACGTTCCTTGTGCCGCACTCCGAAGCGATGCTCCTCGTCCACCACGAGGAGGCCGAGATCCTTGAACGCTACGTCCCGCGACAGCAACCGGTGCGTGCCGATCACGATGTCCACTTCGCCGCGCGCGATGCGCTCGATCACAGATCGGGTTTCCTTGGGGCTGCGAAACCGCGACAGCACCTCGTTGCGCACCGGGTAGTCGGCCAATCGTTCGCGGAACGTGCGACCGTGCTGCTCCGCCAGAATCGTCGTCGGCACCAAGACCACGACCTGTTTCCCCGCCTGCACCGCTTTGAAGGCGGCCCGCACCGCCACTTCGGTCTTGCCATACCCCACGTCGCCGACGAGGAGGCGGTCCATCGGCCGCGCGCGCTCCATGTCGCGCTTGACCTCCTCGGCGGCGCGGCGCTGATCCGGCGTGTCCTCGTAGAGGAACGCCGACTCCAGCTCCCGCTGCCAAGGCGTGTCGGTGGGAAACGCGTACCCCGTGGCGAGCTGGCGGCGCGCGTACAGATCGAGCAGCTCCGCCGTCATCTCGCGGATCGCCGCCCGCGCCTTATCGCGCTGGCGCTGCCAGGTCGTCGCGCCGAGACGATGCAGCCGCGGCGGGGGGGCGTCGGCGTCTCCGAGGGTCCGATACGGTTCGAGCTGGTCGATCCGGTAGAGCGGCACGTTGAGCCGATCGCCGCCCTCGTACTCGACGACGGCCACCTCGAGCGTGAGTCCCTCCGCACCTACCGGGATCGTCTGCAACCCACGGTAGATCCCGATGCCGTGCTCCAGGTGCACCACGTAGCCGCCCAAGGCCAACGGTCGTTGCGCCGTGGCCGACGCCGCGCTCCGGTAGCGCCGCGGCCGCCGCAAGCGGCGCGCGCGCCGGAAGATCTCGTGATCGGTCAGGACCCGGAGCGCCGGCAGTACGAACCCACCGTCCAACGCTCCCACCGCGAGCGTTGCGCGCCCCTCTCCCAGGAGCTCTTCGAGTCGCTCGAGTTGACCCTCGTTGTCGCACAGAATGACGGTCGGCGGTAGGTCCGCGACGAGCTGCCGCAACCGCTTCAGATCGCGCTCGACCGGCTCCGGCGGCGCGAGCGGGAACCGCTGGTCCGCCTCGCTCACGCCCACCGCGACCAGGCCGAACTTCCCGAGCCGCTCGCGCCAGTGCGGCGGATCGATGAACAGTTCCTCGCGCGCAGGTGCGTCTTCGCCGAGGCGCCGCGCCACATCCAGGTGGTGCGCCGCATCCACCCACGCGCGTTCGACCTCCCGCTGCACCGCGGAATCCTGATCCACCACCAGAACGGTGTCCGTCGGGAGAAGGTCTAACAGCGACGAACGCACGCGTCCCGCTTCCCCCGTCCCCCCCTCCTCGGTCTTCAGGGGCAGCACGGTGACTCGATCGATCGCCTCAGCGGAACGCTGGGTGTCGAGATCGAACGTGCGCAGCGAGGCGATGTCGTCGCCCCACCACTCGACGCGAGCTGGCGCGGCCATCCCGAAACCATACACGTCGATGATTCCGCCGCGCACGCTTAACTGAGCGACCTCCGTCACCGTCGCCACGCGTTCGTAGCCCATCCGTTCGAGCCGGCCCACGACTTCGCCGAGCCTCGCCGGACCCGGCTGGAGTACCAACCGCATCGCCGCGAGCGCACCGGGCACCCCCGTTCGCTCCGCCGTCGCGCGCGCGGTGGTCACCAGAATTCGGACGGCGCCACCCAGCAGCCGCTCGAGCGTCTCGATTCGCTCGCCCGCGATCTCGTAGTGGGGCTCCTCGGCGCCGAGGGATTCCCGTTGCGGGTACAGGGCCGCCGCGCCTCCGGCGAGCGTCTCCAGGTCGGCGAGCCACCGCTCCGCGTCCGCGGGCGTCGGGGCTACGATGCAGAACACCCGCTGGGGCAGACGGCGGGCGAGCGCCGCGACCAGCACTGCGGGGCTCGACCCGTATAACCCGCCCACGCCGAGGCGCGAGCCGGCGGCCGGCAGACCCCGGGCCAGTGACGTCGTAGCCGGGAGTTCATCGATTCGATCGAGCAGGAAATCCAGTGGCATCAGCGGGTCAGCGTCGCCACTCCGAGCTCCGTGGCCGCGAGCAGCAACGCCAAGACGAGCAGGACCGCGCTCGCGTCCGCACGCCGTGTCCCCGCAAACCGCTCGGCCGCAAAACGTGCGTCGTTCAGCATCAGGGCAGTCGGGCCGAACGCCGCGGCCACGAGGTCCGGCGTCGCGGGAGTGAGATCGGACTCCCGCGGGTCGAGCCCGAACGCCGTGGCGCCCACCGTGTCGGCGCCCCGTACTTGGAACTCCACGCGCGGCGACCCCTCCGCCACCCCGACCGTAGCCACGCCGACCACGATGCGGTTCACGAGCGCGTCCACGAACGGCACGAACCCCGGAGCGCCGGGGAGCGCCGTCCAGGCGGTGTCGAGCCGACTCCCCAACAGCACCACCTCTCCCGCCCGGACCAGCCAGGGGTCGCCGTTCACCGTCGCCACCACGTCCCCCCCCGTTCCTTCCAGACGGTACCGTCGGGTCACTTGCGCACCGGCAATCGCCTCGACTTCCCGCGTCGTGAGGGGTCCCGGCGTCCCAGCGCTCCCCCAACGCCAGGGAACGCCACGGGCCGCGAGGGCGCGGTTCGCTTGGCCGAGGAGTGCCGGATCCGCGGGTGGTTGCACCACCCAATGCCCGGTGCCTCCCCCCGCCGGGGGTACGTCTCCCACGATCACATCGTGACCCTCCCCCACCCGTCCCGCATCACGCAGCACGCTCAGCGCCGTCTCGACGAAGGGACCCGCACTTGGTCCCGATGCAACCTGGGCCGGCGGGGCGACGTGCCATACGAAGGGTCGCCGGTCGTCGGCCCGCAGCTCGTCGGGCTCCAGGATCGCCTCGCCCGTCCACCACCCGGTCCGCTGTGGAGGCAACGCGATCGACACTGCGGCCCCCTGCCCGGGCTTGGCGAGCGACCGCCCGACCTCGCGAGTTCCGATGCGCACGGTCACTGGGACCGGCTCGCCGCCGCCCGAGCCGGTCACCGCCACGACCACGGCGCCCTCCGCGACGCTCGCGCTCGCGATGCCGCGGTTGGCGGTCGCACGTTCTCGGGCCGGCGCCAGCGCAAGAATCCGCACTCCGGGCGGCACATCCGCGCGTCCCGTCGCGAGCGCGGTACGCTGCAGGTCGCTGAACACGTGCACCTCGCGCTCGGGCAAGGGCTCGGCGTGGACCAACCGCGCTGCTCGCTCGACGGCCTGGGGGAGGTCGAGCCGCCGCCAGACGGGCGTCGCGCTGTCGGCACTCGCGAGCAGAGCCTCCCGACCCCCGCCTCGCACGACGCCGTCGGCCAGCAGCAGCCATACCCGATCAGCGAGCGAGGTGCGCGCGATGGAGGCGCGCGCCGCGACTCGCAGGCGATCGAGGACCGGGTGGCCGTCGACAACGGCACCCGACGACGGCGAGTTGTCCAGGATCACAACCAGTGCGGTCGGCTGATGCTCTCCGCCGCCGCCTACCGGCACCAGCGGCCGGGCCGCCGCGAGAACGATCACGACGATAAGCGCGGTGCGGAGGAAGAGCAGCAAGAGATGACGCAGCTTGAGGCGCCGTGCGCTCTGCCGCTCCGCTTCGCTCAGGTAGCGCAGCGGCGGGAATTCGAGCTCAGGAGGCGTGCGGCGTTGGAGCAGATGGAGCAGCGCCGGGATCGCCGCTGCGGCGAGCCCCAGCAACGCCAGCGGGTGGAGGAAACTCACGTGAGCAGGCGCAACGCCATGCCGAACGGCAAGTCCGTCTGCACGTGATGATAGGCGATTCCATGCCGACGACAGGCAGAGCGCCAAGCGGCGACCTCACGCTGTACGGTCTCGGCGTAGGCGCGCGCCAGCTCGCGAGGTCGCACAACCACACTCGCGGGCGATTCGGGGTCGGTGAACCGCACTTCGGGCGGGCCGACCAGCTCGACCTCCGCTGGGTCCATGAGATGAAAGACGATCACTTGATGGCCGCGGTGGCGAAGGTAACGCAGCGCCGCGAGGGCCAACTCCCGGTCGAACAACAGGTCCGACAGCAAGACAACGAGACCGCGCCGTGCCAGCAACGCCGTGAGTCGCTGCAGCGCCGCGTGCGCCGCGGTACCGCGCCCGTCAGGTGTGTCGAGTAAGCCGCGCACCAGGCGAGTCCACTGCCCCGCTTTGACACGCGCGGGGACGACCTGCCGCACCTCCTCATCGAAGGTCACGAGCCCGGTCGCGTCGCGCTGTCGCAGCAGGATCAGCGCAAGGGCGGCGGCCAGGCGATCGGCGTATGCGCGCTTCGTGAGCCGCTCCGGTGCGCCCCGCCACGCCATCGAGCGGCTCGCGTCCAGGAGGATCATCGCGCGAAGGTTCGTCTCTTCCTCGAATTGCTTGACGAACAAGCGGTCGGAACGCGCGAGGATGCGCCAGTCGAGGTAGCGCAGCTCGTCACCCGGCTGGTAGGCGCGGTGCTCGGTGAATTCGACCGAGAAGCCGCGAAACGGAGAGCGGTGCAGTCCCGACAGGAACCCCTCCACCACACCCTCGGCGACGATCTCGATGCCCCCGAGGCGGGCGACGTCAGCGGGGTCGAGAAGGTCTACGCGAGGCGCGGGCATCGGTGGCGGAAGCTAACGGCGGGACGAATGTCCTAGCCACAGGACACACCCGGCCACAGACGACGACATCAAGTGGTTGTGAGAAAACAACTTATGACACATCAACGGGTGGCATGGTCCGTGCCTAATGCCGTGCCACTGGAGGTTTTATGCTTGCTCATCTCACGCTGCTCGCTTTGGCGACCGTGCCGACAGCCGACACCCGGCAGCCGACAGCGGCAGTTTACCGTCCTCGCGTCGAGCTGTGGACCACCCGCGGCGACGCCGCCGTATATACCCGCGGCGAGCGCGTCCGGGTCTTTTTCAAGCTCGATCGCGACGCCTTCGTCACCGTCTTCCGGGTCGACACCGACGGTCGCGTGCGCGTCCTGTTCCCTCGCGAGCCGTGGGATGACAACTTCGCGCGCGGCGGGCGGGAGTTCGAGGTCGAGGGGCAGTCGTCCGATGATGCCTTCTCGATCGACGACTATCCGGGGGTGGGCTATCTCTTCGCTGTCGCCTCAGCCGATGCCTTCACGTACGACGCGATCGAAAGCGGTGACCACTGGGATTATCGCGTGATTGCGGACGGGCGCGTTCGCGGCGATCCCTACGTCGCTTTGACCGACCTCGCCGAGCGCATCGTGCCCGAGGGGTACACGGACTGGGATTACGACGTCGTCTCCTACAATGTCGAGCAGCACTACAGCTACCCGCGGTTCCTGTGCTACGACTGCCACACGTATGTAAGCTGGCCGTACTGGGATCCGTATGACTACTCCTGCATCCGCTTCCGGATGGTCGTGTACGACGATCCCTGGTATTACCCGTACCGCTACTACGGCAGCACCCGCGTCGTGTACGGACGGCCGTACCGCGCGCAGCCCCGGTTCATCTTCAAGGATTGGGGCGCCAACCAACCCAACCGTGATGGCTTCGTGACGCGGGAGCGTGAGCGGCCCGTGAACGACAACGGGCGACGCGGGGTCACCGGTCGCGACATCGGCGGCATCGGCACGATTCCGCCCCCGAATGTGCGCGACCGCCGCGAGCGCCCGGGCCAGCCGGGGCAGCCCGAACAGCCCGGCCAGCCTGAACGTCCCGGAAACAATGGTAACGACGACCGGGGTCGGGGACGTCGCGATCATCCGGAGCACCCGGACCATCCGGACCACCCGAACCGGCCGGACAATGCCGGGCGGCCCGATATCGTCGCCCCGCGGGAGCAGCCGCGGGACGAGCCGCGGCAGGTCGAACCGCGGCGCGAGCAGCCGCGACAGGCCGAGCCACGCCGCGAGCAGCCCAGACAGGCCGAGCCGCGCCCCGAACAGCCCAGGCAGGCCGAGCCGCGCCGCGATCCACCGCGGCAGGCCGCGCCGCAGCGAGAGGCCCCGAAGGAGAAGCCGCGCAGCGAGCCTGAGGTTCGACGGCGCAAACCCTGACCGTTCAACCTGAAACTGACGACGCGCCCGATCGTAGTCACACGCGGTCGGGCGCGTTAGCTTTTCCATCCCACTCCCTCACTCTCTCGAGGATCGATCCGTGCGTCAAGCGCTTCGCGTGCTCACCCTCCTGATGTTCCCCGGCGTGGTGGCGGCCCAGTCGTCGACTTCCGTGCAGCGGGCGGTTCAGTCCATCACTCCCGGGGACATCCGGCGCCGCATCGGGATCATCGCGGACGACTCGATGCGCGGCCGCGATACGCCGAGCCCGGAGCTCGAGAAGGTCGCCGCCTACATCGCCTCGGAGTTCCGACGCGTGGGGCTGAAGCCGGGGGGCGACAACGGGACGTTCCTCCAGCGCTACTCGCTGGATCGCGTCCAGTTCGTCCCCGAGAGCTCGGTCGCGTTCGTCCACGGCGGCGGGGATGCGACGCTCACCTACGGTCGCGATTTCGTGTTCGGTGACAACATGTTCGAGAGCGGGGACTACGCGGGAGGCCTCGTCCTGCTGACCGGCTCCATGGGCGCCGTGACGCAGCTGGACACCGCGGCGCTCGCGGGCAAGATGGTGGTGGTCACCGCGCGGGTGCGGAGTCGCGCCGAGCGTCAGCGGCTGTTCGGCTGGCGTCCCGCCGGCGTAATCGTGCTCGCGTCGGTCTCCGACTCCCTGTGGGCGACTGTGCTGGAGCGCACCGGCCGACCCGGACTGCGAGACCCGAGTCGCCGCGTCGGCCCGCCGCTCGTGCTCACGGTCCGCACCGCGGCGCTCGCGTCGACCCTCACGCGCCTCGGCGCGGACTCGGTGGCCGTCCAGCAAGCGGCGCAGACGGGCGCCCCGCTCGTCGCGCAGCCGCTTGGGGACGCCCAGCTGCACGTGCACGCCCGGATCCGCGCCGTCGAGCGGGCGTCCGCCCCCAACGTCGTGGGCATCCTTGAAGGAAGCGATCCGCGTCTCAAGCGGGAGTACCTCGTCCTGAGCGCACACATGGATCACGTCGGCGTCGGGCGTCCCGTCAACGGCGACAGCATCTATAACGGCGCCGACGATGACGCCTCGGGCACCACCGCCGTCGTGGAGGCCGCCGAAGCCTTCGCCCAGCTCCAGCCCCGGCCCAAACGCTCGATCATCTTCCTCACCGTGAGCGGCGAGGAAAAAGGACTGTGGGGCAGCGCCTATTTCGCCGACCATCCACCGGTGCCGATCGCGGACATCGTGGCGGACTTGAACACCGACATGGTAGGCCGGAACTGGAAGGACACGATCGTGGTGATCGGCAAGGAGCACTCGGACCTGGGCGCGACGCTGAATCGCGTGGGGGCGGCCCGCCCCGAACTGCACATGCAGCCGATCGGCGACATCTGGCCGCAGGAGAGCTTCTACACCCGGTCAGACCACTACAACTTCGCTCGCCAGGGCGTGCCCATCCTTTTCTTCTTCAATGGCACGCATCCCGACTACCATCGCCCCAGCGACTCCGTGGACAAGATCGATGCCGAAAAGGAGTCTCGCATCGTGAAGTTGGTGTTCTACCTCGGCCTCGAAGTAGCGAATGCCGCCGACCGTCCGAAATGGAACCCGGACAGCTACAAGCAGATCGTGACGGGCGCCGGGCCGCACTGATGTCCGCGCCCCGCTAGGGCGCGGGCAAGTTGCACGGCCGCGGCCCGGGCCGCTATGCTTTGCCCGTGCGCGTGCTGATCGTGGAAGACGATCCCGAGCTTGCGGGCCTGCTCCGCGACGGATTGCGCGAGCACCGCATCGACCCGACCCTCGCCATGACGTTCGCCGAGGGCCGCGCGCGGGCCACCGCCGGTGACTACGACGTCCTCGTGCTCGATGTCCGCCTCCCCGGCGGCACCGGGTTCGAGCTGTGCCGCGAGCTGCGGCGCCAGGACGTCACCACGCCCGTGCTGATGTTGACGGCGCTCGATGCCGTGGACGACCGGGTTCGCGGTCTCGAAGTCGGCGCCGACGACTATCTCACCAAACCATTCGCGTTCCAGGAGCTGGTGGCCCGGCTCAAGGCGCTGGCCCGGCGCCGCCCTCTTTCACTCACGCCCGACGTCCACCGCGTCGCGGATCTCGAAGTCGATCTCGCCGCGCGCGAAGTCCGGCGCGGCGGTCGGCCCATCAGCCTGACAGCCAAGGAATTCGCCCTGCTCGAGTTGTTGGTGCGGCGCCAAGGGCAGGTCGTCGATCGCTCGACGATCACGGCGCACGTATGGGACCACAATCACGATCCTTTTGCTAACGTGCTCGAGGTGCTGGTGCGGCGCCTGCGCAGCAAGATCGACGATGGCTACACGCCCAAGCTGATCACGACCCTGCGTGGCGCGGGGTATCGATTCGGTCCACCCCAATGAGCGCGCTGGGACCCACGTCGCTCGCGCGGCTGCGGCTCCGTCTCACGCTGTGGTACGGGGGGACGTTTACGCTGATTCTAGTCCTCCTGGGAAGCGGGCTCCTGCTTGCGGTCCGACGTCAGATCTCCCGCCGGCTCGACGACTCGCTACGAGCGGCGAGCGCCGCGGTCGCCGTCGCCACGCGGACGCTGGAGGTGGAGCGCGCCGCGGGCGGCGCCGCGGACGCAGTGGAGGAGCTGCACATCCCCGACCGGATGCTCTTTCTGTTCGACGCGGCGGGACGCCCGATCACACCGCCCACCGCGGACGCATGGATCCAAGCAGCCGCTCAGGAGGCGGCCCGCGCGGGTCGGGCAGATCTCGACCGCACCGGGCCGGCGGGCCGCGCCCTGCGATTGCATGCCGAGCGTTTCATGGGCGGCTCGGGCACCGCGTATGTCGCCGTCGCCGTCGCCGATCGCCTGGAGCTGGAGGCTCAATACGCCTCGCTGATCGGGACGTTCGCCGCGGCGGCCTTCGCGGCCCTCCTGCTCGTGGCGGCGGGTGGGTACGTCCTGGTGCGGCAATCGACCGCACCGGTCGAGCGTTCGATGGAGCAGATGCGGCGCTTCATGGCAGACGCTGCGCACGAGCTCCGCACACCCGTCACGGTGCTTCGTGCCCGCGCCGAGGTCGCCCTGGGCCAGGAGCGGGACCCTGCCCGGGACGCGGCGGCGCTCCAGGCGATGGAGCAGGAGGCGGGCCGGGTAGGCGCGATCGTCGGAGACCTCCTGACCCTCGCGCGCGCGGATGCCGGAGAACGGCCGGTCGCGCGCGAGGCCCTCTACCTCGACGACCTCGCCGCGAACGCCGTGGAGGCGGTACGCGCGCTCGCCGAACGGAAGCAGGTCGCACTCGAGGTCGGGGAGTTCGAGGAGGCCGCGATCACGGGTGACGGCACGCTGCTGCGACAACTCCTGTTGATCGTGCTCGACAACGCGATCAAGTACACGCCGGCTGGCGGCCGAGTCCGACTCGACGTGACCGCCCGCGACGGACGGCGCTCCGTGATCGTGTCCGATTCGGGGATCGGGATTCCGGAGGAACAGCGGTCCCATGTGTTCGAGCGGTTCTACCGCGGCGAGCCGGCGCGCCGCGAGGCGGAGGGAGCGGGACTCGGCCTCGCCATCGCCCGATGGATCACCGACTTGCACGGCGCTCGAATCGACATCGGTCCCGCGGAGCCGGGCACCCGGGTGACCATCGTCTTCCCGGCACCCGTGTAAGGTCGGCGTAAGGTTGGTGCGTTAGGTTCGGCGAACCATGCGCATCATTCTCGTGGCCGCCGCGCTGGCGGTCTTCGAACCTTCGCCTTCGCGGCTGACCGCGCAGCAGCCCGTGACGCGCGCCGAGGCCGTGGCCGCGGCTCTCGCTCGCGGCGCACGAGTCGCACTCGGCCGAGCCGATACGGCCGCGGCGCGCGGCGTAGTGCGGAGCGCTCGCGCGTTTCCCAATCCCACCGTCTCCGCGAGCTATACGAAGGACGTTCCGCAATATCATGCCGTCGTGGACCTGCCGCTCGACCTCCCGTGGCTGCGCGGCGCCCGCATCGGCGCCGCCGAATCGGCGCGGGACGCCACGCGTTACGGGTTTGCGTTCGAGCGCGCGGCGATTCGCTTCGACGTGGAGACGACGTACACCAATGCCCTGGCTGCGGCGCGACACGCCGGCCTCTCGCGCCGCACGGCGCTCGACGCGGACAGTCTGCTCAAGATCGCCCGCCTGCGGCGTGAGGTGGGTGACGTGAGCGAGCTCGATGTGAGGCTCGCCGCCGTGAATGCCGGTCAGCTGGACAACATCGCGGTGGACGACTCCCTCGCCGCGTTGGGCACGCTGTTGTCGCTCCAGCTGCAGATGGGACTCGCCGGCGACGAGCCGACAATCGTGCTGGCGGACTCGCTGGCGCCGCCAACGGGTGGCGAGGGAGCGGCGGGAGGTACGCTCCTCCCCATCGCCGCGGCTGAGGCGTCGCTACGCTCGGCGGAGCGGTCGCTGGCGTTCTCGCGCCGCAGCCGGTTTGCTCCTAGTCTCGAGCTCGGCTTCGATACGGGCGACCCGAGCAGTCCGACGCCCCACCAGCTGCTGCCGATCGTCGGTGTCTCGCTGCCGCTGCCGCTCTTCAACTGGAGCGGCGGCGAAGTGTTGCGAGCCCAAGCGGAGCGCGACCGGGCACTGGCGCAGCTCGACCTCACGCGCCGCGAGACCACCGCGGCGGTCGTGCGGGCGCGGCGCAACCTGGCGGCGGCGCGCGCCCGGCTGGGCCGCGCCGAAGGACTGGTCGAGAGCGCCGATCGCGTCGCCGTCATGTCGCTGCGCGCGTACGGCGAGGGGGCGGTGGCGCTCGCGAGTGTTCTCGAAGCGCAACGCAACGCCCGGGAGATCCTGGCACGTTACATCGACGACCTCGCCGCGGCGGACGCCGCGGCCCGGGCGCTGAAATTGCTCACCGCCGATCCGGAAGCGCCGTGACGCGCCTCGGGCGGCTCGCGATCGCGCTCGCCGGCATCGGCGTAGCGTGCGGCGGCGGCCGGGACCAGGCCTCGGGCGGTGAGGGCGGGGCCGGCGTCCTCGGTGTCGGCACGAGCGTCGCGACCACTCAACCATTCCCGCACGTGGTGAGCGCGATTGGGATCGTCAGCGCGCGTCCGGAGCGCTACGCCGCGCTCGCCGCCCCGGGACCGACGCGCGTAGCGCGGATCTTCGTGGTCGCCGGGCAGCGCGTCGCGAAAGGCGATTCCCTGGTCGAGTTCGAGCGCGCGCCCTTCGACGCCGCCGCGCAGAGCGCCGCGGCAGCGCTCGCCAATGCCGAGCGCGCGTATGCCCGCGCGGTACGCCTGGTACAAGCGGGCATCCTGGCCCAGAAGGACAGCGGGCAGGCCGCCGCCGATCTCGCGGCGGCACAGGCCGCGGCAGTCACAGCGCGGCGCGCCCAGGAGCTCGCGACGCTGCGCGCACCCTTGAGCGGCGTCGTCACCCGCATGAACGCCGTCATGGGCGCCTCGGTCGACGCGAACCAGCCGCTGGTCGAGGTCGCCGACCCGAGGGCGTTGGACATCGTGTTCAACGTATCGCCGGGGGAGGCGGGACGGATCCACTCCGGAGACACGGTCGTGGTAAGCGGTGGTGAAGGTGCGAGCGGCGAGCCGCTGGGGCCGGGTGTGGTGACCAGCGTCGCGGCCGCCGTCGACTCCGCGTCGCGCGCGGTCGCCGTGCGCGCGCGGCCCGCCCGGGCCACGCGCACCCTGCGGATCGGCGAATCGGTGTTCGGACGCATCGTGACCGACGTGAATCCCAAGGCCGTCACCGTGCCCGTTGCGGCCCTGGTCCCGGAAGGAGATGGGTTCCGGGTGTTCGTCGTGGACTCGGCCGGGGTCGCGCACGCCCGGGCGGTCACCGTCGGCGGGCGCAGCGAATCCTTGGCTGAGATCCTCGCCGGCGTCGCCGCGGGAGAGACGGTGATCACCACGGGAGCGTACGGCGTGGAGGACGGAGTCAGGATCGGCGGCGCACGGCGATGAGGTTGTTCGACCTGCTGAGCCGGCAGCAACGATTCGTGTATCTCCTCGTCGCCCTGCTCAGCGCCGCCGGCATCTGGTCCGCGCTGCGGCTGCCGTCGGCGATCTATCCGGAGCTGCAATTCTCGCGCATCACCGTCGTGGCGGAAGGCTCGACGCTCGGCGCGCGCCAGGTGGTCTTCAGCGTCACGCGGCCGTTGGAGGAGGCCGTGAGCATCGTGCCCGGAGTCACTCGAGTGCGGTCGCACACGATTCGCGGCGCGACCGAGATCACGATCACGTTCGCCCCCGGGACCGACATGGACCGCGCGCTGCAACTCGTCCGGGCGCGCGTGAACCAGGTGCAGAGTGCGCTGCCGCCCGATCTGAGCCTCGAGATCGAGCAGCTCACGCCTTCGCTGTTCCCCATCCTTTCGTACAACGTCGAGGGGGGTGAGCCGGCGATCCTGTACGACCTGGCGCGCTACGAGATCAAGCCGCTGATCTCGCGCGTTCCCGGCGTCGGGCGCGTGGATGTGCAAGGGTCGGACGTGCGCGAGCTCGAGGTGATCGCGGACCCGGCGCGCCTCGCCGCGCATGGCATGACGTACACGGACCTGGCGGACGCGATCCGGCGCGCCATCACGGTGCAGGCGGTGGGGCGAGTAGCGCAGGACTACCGTCAGTACTTGATCGTGACCGATCAGGAGGCGCATGCGCCCGACGACATCGGGGGAGTCGTCATCCGGGGCGGACTGCGCGTGCGGGACGTCGCCGTCGTCCAGCTGGGGACCGAGGACCATGTCCGCATCATCGCGGGAGATGGGAAGCCGGCGGCGCTGATCAACATCACGCGGCAGGTCGGGGGCAACACGCTCGCGCTCGCCGACAGCGTGGGGCGGATCGTGGCGGCGCTCGGCGCCACCTTGCCCGCCGGGGTGCACTTGAAGCCGGTGTACGACCAAGCCGAGCTGGTCCGGGACGCGGTGCGTTCCGTACGAGATGCGATGCTCATTGGCGCGACCCTCGCCGTTGTCGTGCTGCTGCTGTTCCTGCGCCACGGCCGCATCACCGCGATCAGCGCCGCCTCCATCCCGCTCACGCTCGCGATCACCGTCTTCGTCATGCACCTGCTGGGTCAGACGTTCAACCTCATGACGTTGGGCGCGATGGCCATCGCGATCGGCCTCGTCATCGACGATGCCGTCGTCATCACGGAGAACATCGCGCGCCACCTGCGCCTCTCACGCGACCGTCTGCCCGCCATCCGGACCGCCGTGCAAGAGCTGATCTGGCCGGTCACGACCTCGACGCTGACGACGGTCGTGGTGTTCCTCCCGCTCGGCCTGCTGCAAGGCGTCGTCGGACAGTTCTTCGCGGCGCTCGCGACCACGCTCACGATCGCCGTCCTGGTATCGCTGGTCCTGGCGCTGACGATCATCCCACTGCTCGCCGAGCAGTTTGTGAGCGCCCACGAGATCGCAGGCTCCGGCGGCGTTTTCGACGGACTGGGGTCGCGCTACGAAGCGGCTCTGGCCTCCGTCCTGCACCACCCGCGGCGGGTCGCGGTCGCGGCGCTGGTGCTCGTCGCCGCGGGCGCGGTGCTGATGCGGCTGGTCGGCACGGGGTTCCTTCCCGAGATGGACGAGGGAGCGTTCGTGCTCGACTACTTCACGCCGGGAGGGACGGCGCTGGCGGAGACGGATCGCCAAATAGGGATCGCGGAGCGGATCCTCGCGGCGACGCCCGAGATCGCGGGCACCTCACGGCGCACCGGGGCCGAGCTCGGTCTGTTCGCGACCACACAGAACACGGGCGACGTCGCCGCGCGGCTCACTCCGCCGGGCCGCCGCTCGCGGGACATCTTCGCGGTCATGGACGACGTACGTGATGCCATCAACGCGGCGGTGCCGCGCTTGCATATCGAGTTCGTCCAGATTCTGTCGGACGTCATCAATGATCTCGCCGGGGCGGCGAAGCCGGTGGAGATCAAGCTGTTCGGTGAGCGGCTGGACACGCTCGAGGCGTACGCGCGGCGGCTCGCACCGGAGCTTGAGTCGGTCCGCGGGCTCGAGGACCTGTACAACGGGGTGAGCGAGCCGTCCCCCGAGCTGCTGATGCGTGTGAACCAGGCCGAGGCCGACCGCGTCGGGCTTACGCCCGAGGATGTCGGGAACGCCGTGAGCGCAGCGCTGCTCGGCACGAACGCGGGGGAGGTGCGCGCCGAAGACCGACCGGTGGCGGTGCGCGTGCGGGCGCCTGACTCGGTGCGCTATGACCCCCTGCGGCTGCGGGCGTTGCCCATCATGGCCGGGAGCGAAGGGCGAGTGACGCCGCTCGGGAGTCTCGCCACCTTCACGGCCGCCGAATCGCGCCTGAGTCTCGAACGCGAGAACCAACAGCAGATGATCGCGATCACCGCCGATGTGAGCGGGCGGTCGCTCGGCGGAGTGATGGGCGATGTCCGGCGGGCCCTCGCCGCGCAGCCTGCGCCGCACGGCGTCCGCGTCGCGATCGCGGGCCAGTACGAGAGTCAACAGGACGCCTTCCGCGCGCTGCTCCTCGTGCTCGGGCTCGCCGCGGTGAGCGTGTGCGCCGTGATGGTCGTGCAGTTCGAATCGTTCGTGGAACCGCTCGTCGTCCTCCTGGTGGCGCCGCTGTCATTCGTCGGAGCGCTGGTCCTGCTGCTGGTGACCGGGACGCCGCTGAACGTGGCGTCGTTCATGGGCTTGATTCTGCTGGTCGGCTTGATCGTGAAGAACGGCATCATTCTGCTCGACTTCACGCGGCTGCGGATGCGTGACGAAGGCGTGGCGCTCGAGGTGGCGATCCGGGAGGCGGCGAGGGTGCGGCTGCGGCCGATCCTGATGACCACCCTGTGCACGCTGTTCGGTCTGCTGCCATTGGCCCTGGGCATCGGGGCCGGCAGTGAGCTGCAGCGCCCGCTGGCGCTCGCGGTCATCGGCGGGTTGACGCTGTCGACGCCGATCACGCTGTTCGCGGTGCCGATCCTGCTCGTCGCGATCCGGGGCGCGAACTACACTACGCGGAGTTCTTGAGCAGCTCGGCGTTGGTCTTGGCGCGCTTCAGCTGCTGCAGCAGCGCCTGCATCGCCTGGTCCGGGGGCATACCGACCAAGGTGCGGCGCAGCTTCTGCTTCGCTTCGACCGTAGGGGCGTCGGCCAGCAGCTCTTCCCGCCGAGTCCCGCTGGCGGCGATGTCGACGGCCGGATAGATCCGCCGGTCGGCCAGGTCGCGGGTCAGGCGCAGCTCCGCGTTACCGGTCCCCTTGAATTCTTCGAAGATGATGTCGTCCATCCGGCTCTCGGTCTCCACCAGGGCGGTGGCGATTACCGTGAGTGAGCCGCCGCCGTCCGCCGGCGGTACGGCACGCGCGGCCCCGAACAGCCCCTTGGGCTTGGCGAGGGCGTTGGCGTCGAGGCCGCCGGTCATGGTGCGGCCGCTGCCCCGCCCCGTGGTGTTGTGGGAGCGTGCCAGCCGGGTGAGGGAGTCGAGCACGATGACGACGTCGCGACCCAGCTCCACCTGGCGGCGCGCGTGCTCGAAGACCATGTCCGCGGCCGCGACGTGCCGTTCGTGCGGCAGGTCGAAGCTCGACGCGACCACCTCCCCGCGGCCCCAATCGACCATTTCGCTGACTTCTTCCGGCCGCTCGTCCACCAGGAGAATCAGGAGGATCGCGGCCGGGTGGTTCTCCGCCACCGACTCGGCCAGGGCCTGCAGCATCACGGTCTTGCCCGCCTTCGGCGGCGACACGATCAGCGCACGCTGCCCGAATCCGAAGGGACAGATCAGGTCGACGACGCGCTGCGTCTCCGCGGTTCGCGGGCTCGACGCCTTCGGCGTCTCGAGGGTAAGGGGGCGGCTCGGGTGGACGGCGCCCAACTTCGCAAAATCGGGCCGCGCATCGAGTCCGGTGGGAGGCTGGCCGTTGACGCTCGCGACGCGGCCGTTGTCCAAGACGACGAGATCGCCGCGACGCAATCCCGGCAGCTTGACGGAGGGATCGCCTTTCGCGGGCAGATAGCTGTTGGCCGCGAGGCGCAGACAGCCGCCCTTCTGGGCGGGGTCGTACCAGCCGATGATGGATGGCATGGGGGATAGGTGCACGGTAAAGATAGGCTGACGGCTATATTTCCCGCCACATGCGCCAAGACCACATCCGCAACTTTTGCATCGTGGCTCACATCGACCACGGGAAGTCCACCCTGGCCGACCGGCTGATCGAGTTGACGGGCACTCTCGACAAACGGCTGATGCGCGAGCAGGTCCTCGACACGATGGACCTGGAGCGGGAGCGCGGGATCACGATCAAGCTCAACGCCGTGCGCATGAGTTACCACGCCAAGAACGGTCAATTGTACGAGCTGAATCTGATCGATACGCCCGGCCACGTGGACTTCACCTACGAGGTGTCGCGCTCGCTGGTCGCGTGCGAGGGTGCCATACTCGTCGTGGACGCCTCCCAGGGCATCCAGGCGCAGACGCTCTCGAACCTGCTGCTCGCCATGGATGCCGGACTTGAGATCATTCCCGTCCTGAACAAGATCGACCTACCGGGCGCCGAGCCCGACAAGCGGGCCCAGGAAATCCACGATCTGATCGGCACCAAGCCGGACGAGATCCTCCGCATCTCGGCCAAGGAAGGCACCGGCGTTCCCGAGCTGCTCGAGGCGGTCGTGCAGCGCGTGCCTCCGCCCAAAGGCAATCACGAGGCCCCGCTCCGAGCCCTCATCTTCGACTCGTACTTCGACCGCTACCGCGGCGCGATCCCCAGTATCCGCGTCGTGGACGGCGTGATGGCACCTGGGATGAAGATCGCGTTCGGGGCGCACAAGGACGACGTGTACGAAGTGGACGAAGTCGGCTATCTCCAGCTGGGCCACAAGCCGGCCGAGCGGCTCGAAGCGGGCGAGGTCGGTTACTTCGTGGCCAACGTCCGTGGCGTGCGCGAGACCCGTCCGGGCGACACGGTCATCGACGCCGAGCACGCGGATGTGCAATTGCTTCCCGGGTACCGCGACATCCAATCGATGGTGTTCGCGGGACTCTACCCGACCAACCCCGAGCAATACGAGGAGCTGCGCGACTCATTGGCGAAGCTGCAGCTGAATGACTCGTCCTTGCACTATCAGCCCGAAACGTCGGTCGCGCTCGGATTCGGGTTCCGTTGCGGATTCCTCGGTCTCCTGCACATGGAGATCGTTCGCGAGCGATTGCAGCGGGAATTCGATCTCGACCTGATCAGCACCGTCCCCAGCGTGGAGTACCACGTCTACAAGACCGACGGCACGATGGAGCTGGTCGAGAACCCGAGCCTGATGCCCCACGGCTCCACGGTGGATCGCGTGGAGGAGCCGTACGTGAAGGCCCGGATTTTCGTCCCCGCGGAGTACATCGGTGGCGTCATGACGCTGGGTCAGGAGCGTCGGGGCGTGTATCAGGGCATGCAGTACCTCGACCCGACGCGAGTGGAGTTCCATTGGGAGTTTCCGCTGGCGGAGATTATTCTGGATTTCTACGACAAGTTGAAGACAATCTCCCGTGGCTACGCGTCGCTCGACTACGAGTTCCTCGCGTACCGGCAGGCCGACTTGGTCAAACTCGACATGTTGTTGAACGGCGAGGCCGTGGACGCATTCAGCGTCATCATCCATCGCGACAAGGCGTTCGAGTGGGGCCGCAAGATCGCCGAGAAACTGAAGGATCTCATTCCGCGGCAGCTGTTCGAAGTGGTGATTCAGGCGGCGATCGGTACGAAGGTGATCGCGCGCGAGTCCATCCGCCCGCTTCGCAAGAACGTCACCGCCAAGTGCTACGGCGGCGACGTCACCCGCAAGCGGAAACTCCTCGAGAAGCAAAAAGAGGGGAAGAGACGGATGAAGCAGGTCGGCACGGTGGAGATCCCGCAGGAAGCCTTCCTCGCGGTCCTGCAGGTTGAGTAGTCTCGTCATCCAGACCGCGTTCCTGGGCGACGTCGTGCTGACGACGCCGCTGCTCGCGGCCCTCGCGGCGCGGCACGGGCCGGTGGACGTGGTGACGACGCCAGCCGCGGCGCCGCTCGTCGAAACGCACCCTGCCGTGCGACGCGTCGTAGCGTACGACAAGCGGGGGCGGGACCGCGGCTGGGCGGGGCTGCGCGATTTGGGACGCCGGCTGCGCGCCGAGCGGTACGAACGCGCCTACCTGCCCCACCGCTCCCTCCGCACCGCCGTCCTGGCGCTCCTGGCGCGAATCCCGGCCCGCATCGGGTTTCACGACGGCTGGCCCTTCTTCTATACAGAGGTCCGCCGGCACCCCCCGGAGGGCCACGAAGTGGACCGGCTCCTGGCCCTCGCGGAGCAGCCTTCCGGGGCCTATGCTCCCAGCCTCCATCCCACCGCCGACGACGCGCGCGTCGCCGGGGAGCTGCTCAGCGCGGCGGGAATCGAGGAAGGGGCGCCGTTCGTGGCCGTCGCGCCGGGGTCGATCTGGGGCAGTAAGCGGTGGCCATACTACGGGGCGCTGGCCCGGCGTCTCGCTGGTGCGCTGCCCGTGGTGGTGGTGGGCGGCCCCGAGGACGCGGGCTTGGGTGAAGAGATCGTTGGGGCGGTCGAGGGCGGTCGAGAGCGGTCAAAGGCGGTCAATGCGTGCGGGAAGCTCACGCTGCGGCAGTCCGCGGCGCTCATCGGGCGTGCGGCGTTGCTGGTGACGAACGACAGCGCGCCGCTGCACGTCGCGACGGCGATGGGTACGCCGATCGTCGCGGTGTTCGGGCCGACGCTTCCCGAGTTCGGGTTCGGTCCCATCCGGCCGGGGGACGTGGCACTGGGGGTCGCAGGGCTCGACTGCCGTCCGTGCTCCCGCCACGGGCCGCCGCGCTGCCCGTTGGGCCATCACCGCTGCATGCGCGACCTCACGGCCGAGGTCGTCGCAGCAGCAATCGATGACATTCGGGAGAGTGGGAAGATTGGGGAGGCCGGTGCGATACATCGTCGGGATTGACCTAGGTGGGACGAACATCGTGGTCGGCACGGTGGCCGAGGACGGCTCGGAGCTGATCGGTCTCGTTTCCGAACCCACGCTCCCCGAGCAGGGCGGCGACGCAGTCATCACGCGCATCGTGAAGTTGGCGCGGGCGTCGATCGCGGCCGCGCCCGGAAAGGAGATCGCCGGCGTGGGGATCGGCTCCCCCGGGCCCCTCGACACCAAGACCGGCGTCGTGATCCTGACGCCGAATCTCGGCTGGGTCAACATGCCCCTGCGCGACCGCGTCGCCGATGCGCTCAGGCTTCCCACCGTGCTCGACAACGACGCCAACTGCGCCATCTTCGGCGAATGGTGGCGCGGCGCGGCACGCGGCGTGGATGACGTGATCGGACTCACCATCGGGACGGGCATCGGAGGCGGCATCGTCCTGGGCGGCGAGATCTATCACGGCGCCTCGGACGTCGCCGGCGAAATCGGCCACATGACCATCGATGCGAATGGCCGGCTCTGCAAGTGCGGCAACCAGGGCTGCCTCGAGGCCTACGCATCGGGTCCCGCGATCGCGGCCCGCGCGGTGGAGGGCATCGAGGCGGGGGCGGAAACGTCGCTGCCGCAGTACGTGGCGGGCGACCTGTCGCGCATCACGGCACAGGTCGTCTACGAGGCGGCGCACGATGGCGACCCCTATGCGCTGGACGTGGTGCGCGACACGGCCAAGCTACTCGGCGCGGGAGTCGCGAGCCTCGTCAACATCTTCAATCCCAGCATCGTGGTGATCTGCGGCGGCGTGACCCTCGCGGGGGACAAGCTGTTCGGACCCCTGACGACGGAGGTGCATCGCCGGGCGTTCAAGCCGGCGTGGGAAGTCTGTCGCATTTTGCCGGGCGCATTGACGGGCACCGCCGGCGTGTATGGCGCGGCCGCCGTGTTCATGCAGCGGACGTGGGGGGCCTGCTGAAGCGCCTGGGTGTGATTGGTTCGATGGTGTGGGACACCATATACGGCCGCGACCCGGCGCAGCCGGCGGTGGAGGAGTGGGGCGGGATCGGCTACGCGCTCGCGGCGCTCGATGCCGCCCTGAAGGAAGACTGGGAGATCGTTCCGCTGATCAAAGTGGGTCGTGATCTGGCGCCGCAAGCCAATCGCTTTCTCTCCAGCTTACGGCGCGCCGCGCACGGCGCACGGTTCATCGAGGTCCCCGAGGCCAATAACCGCGTCACGCTCCGGTACTCCTCCGCCGAGCGGCGCTGCGAGCAGATGCGCGGCGGCGTGCCGCCGTGGACCTGGCCGGAGCTCGGCCCCATGGTCCAGGACCTCGACGCGCTGTACGTGAATTTCATCTCCGGGTTCGAGCTGAACCTGGAGACGGCGCAGCTGTTGCGGCGAGGCTTCCCGCGTTTCATCTATGCCGACCTTCACAGCCTGTTCCTGGGGAAGGAACCCGACGGTACCCGCGTCCCTCGACCTCTGCCCCAGGCGCCGGCGTGGTTCGGCTGCTTCGACGCCGCCCAGCTGAACGAGGACGAGATGCGCCAGCTCGGGGACGATCCCCTGGCGGCTGCCGCCGGTGCCCTGAGCCAGGGATGCAAGACACTCTGCGTCACGCTCGGCAGCCGTGGGGCCGCCTACTTCACCGGCAATCCCATTCGCACCGCTCGGATCCCGCCGGACGATGCCGCGCCCCTCGACGGTGATCCGACCGGCTGCGGCGACGTGTTCGGCGGCGCGGTCGCGGCCGGCCTGGTGGGCGGTGCGAGTCTCGAGGAAGCGTTGCGCGAGGGCACGCGCCTCGCCGGGCGGAACCTCGCCCACCGCGGCGCCACGGGCCTGCGAGATCACCTGCTCGGCCGCTTGTCGGCCGTATGACCCGGCTCGTCGAGGTACCGGCCCAGTTCGACGATCGCTCGTTCGACCAGTTCGCCGCGGCGTACGCCCAGGCAACTGCGGATGGGGAGCGCTTGCTGTTCGACGCCCACGCCGCGGAATGGGCCTCCCCCTACGGGTTGGTGGGCCTGCTGGCGGCGGGGGAGGCGGCAGGCCGGCGCGAGGGAGGGGCCGGAGGAGGGGCAGGCGAACGGCCGCTGCTGACCGTTCCCGCCAGCGCCGAGGTCGTCAGCTACTGGGCGCGGGCGGGGTTCTTTCGCGAGGCCGCGGAGCTGTTCGAAGTGCATGGCAAGGTCCCGAAGACCAAACCGGCGACGGAGAGCGAGGTGCTGTTGCCGGTGACGCCGGTGCGCGCCGCCGAGGACGTGCACGCCGTCGTGAGCACCATTCAGCAGCGCGCCTCGGCCATCCTGGCGAAGGAGTTGGGGCTCGATCCGAAGGCGACCATGGGATTCGCTATGGCGCTTTCGGAGGCGTGTCAGAATATTGTAGAGCACGCAGGGTCGGGTGGGTGGGTGGCGGTGCAGGCGTACAACTGGCGGCGCAAACTCGCGCGCCGCGTGGTGGTGATCGCCGTCGCAGACGCGGGTGTCGGGTTTCGCCATTCTCTGGAGCCAAGCCAGGCCAAGCGATTTGGCGATCGGTGGGGCGACGCGGCGGCGCTCGAGGCCGCGCTGATCCAGGGGGTGAGCCGGTTCCGCGACCCGGGCCGGGGGCAGGGACTCGCCGGCATCCGGCGCTACCTGGCGCGGTGGGAGGGCAAGGTCGCCATTCGCAGCGGGACCGCCCGCATCGCGATCGTGCCCCGGTGGGACGACGAGGTTCCGCTCAGAGACGGCTTACCGGCGTTTCCAGGCTCACAGGTGCTTCTCATCATTCCGGAGCAGGGGTCCTCGCACGCGTGATTCAACACATCAAGGTCCATGAAGTGTTGCAGCAGTCGGTGGCGGGGTTCTACGCCGACCTGGTGACGCGCCCCACCGGCCGCGCTGTGCGGGAAAGCATCGAGCGGGCGCTGCCAGCGGGCACCATCGCCGTGATGGACTTCACCGGCGTAGGCTGCCTCGACTACTCCTGCGCCGATGAGATCGTGGCCAAGCTGGTGCGTGAAAAGGTCCGCGTGCTGCTGCTGCGCGGTACGAGCGATGGGCATCGCGACGCGATCGAGCCCGTCCTCCTGGGACACGGCTTGGCGGCGGTATGCGAGCGGCCGGACGGCACGCTCCACGTGATCGGCGCGCGCGAGCCCGCGGCGGCGCTGCTCGACGAGCTGGTCGCACAGCAGGTCGCGGCGCGGACCCCGGGCGGGGCGATCGCGCTCACCGCCGCGTGAGACGGAGGGAGGGTCGGGCGTGAAACGGCGCCGCCTCGGTCTCGCGACCCGCGCCATCCACGGCGACCCCAAAGCGCGGCCCGATTGGACGGCCGTCGCGCCGCCGCTCTATCAGAGCAGCACCTTCACCAACCCCGTCGGCTCGACGGCGGAAGTCCTCTACAGTCGCTACGGCAACAACCCCAACCAGGTGGACATCGGTCGCAAACTGGCGCTGCTGGAAGGCGCCGAGGCGGCCTTGTTCGTGGCGAGCGGCATGGGCGCCGCCGCCCTCGCCCACCTCGCCGTGCTCCGGCCTGGGGACCATCTGCTCTCGAGTGAATGGATCTACGGCGGCGTGCACCGGCTGTTCACCCAGGAGTTCGGGCGGCTCGGCATCGACGTGTCGTTCGTCAATCCGACCCAGACCCGCACCTGGAAACAGGCGATGAAGAAGACGACGCGCGCCGTCTTCCTCGAGACACCCACCAACCCGCTGATGCGGGTCATCGACCTCGAGCCGATCGCCACGCTGTGCAAGGCGGAGGGCCTGGCGCTGATCGTGGACTCGACGTTCGCCTCGCCCGTGAACTTCCGGCCACTCGAGCATGGCGCGGACATCGTCATCCATTCCGCGACCAAGTACCTGAACGGCCACACCGACGTGATCGCCGGCGCGGTGGTGGGGACCGAGCAGGTGGTGGAAGAGGTCCGCAAGCTGATGCAGGTGTGGGGGCAGGCGCTGGACCCGTTCGCGGCTTGGCTGATCGAGCGCGGGCTCAAGACGTTGACGGTGCGCGTCGCGCGCCACAACGCCGTCGGTCTCGCGGTGGCCCAATGGTGCGACACCCAGGACGGCTTCACGAAGGTGCACTACCCCGGTCTGCCGCAGCACCCCGACCACGAGGTGGCCCAGCGCGTACTGCTAGGAGGGGGGGGCGGCTTCGGCGGGATGCTGGGGCTGGAGCTCAAGGGCGGCGCGCGCGCCGCGGAGCGGTTCCTGCGGGCGCTCACGATCGCCGCACACGCCCCGAGCCTCGGCGGCACCGAGACGCTCGTTTCCGAACCCCGCCTCACCTCTCATGCCGGGTTCACCCCGGCGCAGCGGGCTCAGGCTGGCATTCCTGACGGCTTTCTGAGATTTTCCCTGGGACTGGAGGATCCCGATGATCTCATCGCGGACTTCGCCCAGGCATTGGCGCGTCTGTAAGTGATCAAGTTCACGAACGTCTTCAAGGCCTTCCCCAAGGGCGGCCTGGCGCTCAAGGACGTCTCCTTCCACATCGCGAAGGGTGAGTTCGCGTTCCTGACCGGTCACTCCGGGGCGGGAAAGTCCACCGTCCTGAAGCTCATCTACGCCGACGAGCGCCCGACGTCGGGGGAAGTGCGCGTGTCGGGGTATTCGGTCACTGAGATGCGTCCGCGCGAGGTTCCCCAGCTCCGCCGCCGGCTGGGCATCGTGTTCCAGGACTTCCGGCTGCTCGAGGACCGCACCGCGGAGGAGAACGTCGCCTTCGCCCTCGAGGTCACGGGCGCCCGGCGCTCGACGATCGCCGCGCGCGTGATGCGCGTGCTCACGCAGGTCGGGCTCGCCGCCAAGGCGCAGGCCTACCCGCGCGAGCTGTCGGGAGGGGAGCAGCAGCGCGTGGCGATCGCGCGCGCCCTGGTCAACGAGCCGACCGTCCTCCTCGCCGACGAACCCACCGGCAATCTCGACGAGCGCGCCACCCGTGGCGTATTCCAGCTGCTGCGCGACATCAACGCGAGCGGCACCGCCGTGGTCATGGCGACGCACGACCTCGACCTGGTGCGCCAGGCACCGTATCGCGTGATCGAGCTGCAGGAGGGTGCGCTGGTGTACGACTCGGCGGTGGACGAGCCGCGGGACCAGGCGGCGGCCCCATGAACCTCGTCATTCGCGAAGCCCTGCTCGCGTTCAAGCGCGCGCCGCTCTTGTCGGCGCTGTCGGTCACGACGATCGCGTTCTCACTCTTCGTGCTCGGGCTGTTCGGCCTCGTGGCGGTGAACCTCCAGGACGCGCTCCGCAGCGTGGCGGAGCGGGTCGAGGTCGTCGCCTACATCCTGCCGGGCACGCCGATCGAGGCGACGGCGATCGGCCTCAAGGACATCGAGGCATTCCCGGAGGTCCAGACCGCGACGTACGTCTCCGAGGACGAAGCGTTGGAGCGGGCGCGGGCCGAGCTGGTCGAGTTCCGGGACGTGCTGCGCGAGCTCGAGCGCAATCCGCTGCCCGCCTCGATCGAAGTGAAACTCAAACCGACGTTCCGCGACGCCGACCACGTGGCCGCCGTGGCGGAGCGTCTCCGCAGCTTCGGGTTCGTGGACGATGTGCGGTTCGGACGCGACTGGGTCGAGAAGCTCGACCGGCTGCGCCAGCTCGCCGCCGCCGTGGGGATCGTGGTGGGGGCGGCGTTCGCGGCGGTCGCCATCATCATCATCGGCACGACGATCCGGATGGCGGTGCTGCAGCGCGGTCGCGAGATCGCCATCATGCGTCTGGTGGGCGCGACCGACGGATTCATCCGGCGTCCGTTCCTGCTGCAGGGCGCCATCAAAGGCTTGCTGGGCGGGGCCGTGGCGGTCGGCCTGTCGTTCGCGGCGTACGCGCTGATCGACCGCTACCTGATCCAGGCGGCGTTTTTCACGCGCGAGCAAGCCGCGGCGATCGTCGGGTTCGGCGCGTTCATCGGGCTGCTCGGCAGCGCGACGAGTGTCGGCCGGCATCTAAAGCGCGTATGAAGCGCGTGGCGCTGCTGCTCCTGCTCGCGGCAGCCCCGGCTGCCGCGCAGCGCCCCACCTACCAGCAGCAGATGCAGGACAATCAGCGCCGCCTCGAGGGGATCCGCCGCGAGCGTTCCGAGGTCGAGCAGGAGTTGGCCCGGCTGCGCACCGCCGCGCACTCGCTCTCCGACGAGCTGGCGAACATCGACCGCCAGAAGCAGAGCACCAATCGCATCGTCAACGAGTTGGACCGACAGATCGCCGGGCTGGGCGGGCAAATCGACCAGATCACGGTGGACTTGCTGCTGGCGCAAGACGCGCTGCTCGAGAAGCGCGCGGTGCTCGAACGCCGCATCGTGGACATCCACAAACGCGGTCCGCTGTACGGCTGGCAGGTGCTGCTCGCCGCCGAGAGCTTCGGCGACCTGCTGTCGCGGTACAAGTACCTCTATCTGGTGAGCCGGCAAGACCGGCTTCTCACGAACGACATGCACAAGCTGCGCGACCGCGTGGCGCGGCAGCGGCAGCTCCTCGTGGACGCCCGGGAAACGTTGGCGCGGCGGCGGCGCGAGCGCACCGACGAGCTGGATCGTTACCAGGCCCTCGAGCGCGCACGACAGACCAACCTGCGCGAGACGCGGCGCAGCACCCGCCAAGCCGAGCAGCGATTGTCGCAGCTCGACCGTGACGAGCGCGGGCTGAACGACCGCATCGAAGCGCTGGAGCGGGCGCGCCGCGAAGCGGAAGCGCGCGGCGCCACCGCGGGCCCGGGCGCGATCACGACGGCCGACCTGGGTGGGCTCGACTGGCCGGTCGAAGGCGGCGGCGTCGTCATCTATCCGTTCGGCACCACGTCCGGACCGAACAACACGCGCATCCCGCGCCACGGCATCGGCATCAAGGCGCCGGTGGGGTCGGCGGTGCGGGTCGTCGCGCCGGGGACCGTGAGCCTGGCAGGCCCACTCGGTCTCTACCTCACGTCGGTGCTGGTCGATCATGGCGGCGGCTACTACACATTCTACGCCTACCTGAACGACGCGACGGTGCGGCAAGGGGATCGCGTCGTTCGCGGGCAAGTGATCGGACACGTGGGGGGCGAGTCGAGCGACGAAGGACCGCACCTCCACTTCGAGATCCGCGGGCAGGGCGGCATCGCGCTCGATCCCGCGAACTGGCTGCGCCGCCCGGCCTCGCGGCCGAGGCCGTGATGCGTTCGTGGCACGGGAGCGGGGCGCTGGCAGTGAGCCTGACGCTCGCGGCCTGCAAGGGCGACCCCAGCACGCTCCGCGTTGCCGGCACCGTTGAAATCCGCGAGCTGCGGCTGGCCCCGCTCGCCGCCGGGCGCTTGGTCCGCCTGCTCAAGGACGAAGGCGATACGGTTCACCGGGGCGACACGGTGGCAGTGCTCGAGCAGCCGGGGCTCGATGCGCTGATCGCTCAGCAGCGCGCCCGGGCCGAGGCCGCGACGGCGCGGACGGCCGAGGTCCAGGCCGCGGAGGCCGACAGTGAACGCGCGGCGCGAGACGTGGCGCGCGCGCGGCCGCTGCGCGAGAGCGGCGTGCTCGCTCCGCAGCAATTCGAGACGCTGCAGAGCGCCGCCGCCGCGGCCGCCGCGCGGCTCCAAGCGGTGCGCGGCGCCGTGCGAGAATCGCAGGCGGCGCGGGCGGGCCTCGCGGCGATCGAGGCCACCCGCGATCAGCTGACGCTCACCGCTCCCGAGGACGGCATCGTGCTGACGCGGTTCGCCGACCGGGGGGAAGCAGTGACGGTGGGGATGCCCGTCGTTTCGATCGGACTCGTGCACAAACCGTGGATCCGGGCCTACGTGGGCGAGCGGTTTCTCGCCCGCGTCGCCGTGGGCCAGCCGGTGGCGGTACGTCTCGATGCCTACCCGGACTCCGCCTTCGCCGGGCGGGTTGTGGAGATTTCGCCGCGCGCCGAGTTCACACCGCGCGCGGCGCTCACCGACCGCGAGCGTGCCGATTTGGTTTTTGCCATCAAGGTGCGGGTCGACGACCCGCGCGGACGGCTCAAGGCCGGCCTCCCCGTCGATCTCGAGATCACCCTCCTGCCGTGACGCCGTTCGCGGTCGAGACCCGCGGCCTGACGCGGCGCTTCGGCCCGATCACGGCGGTTCGCGACCTCAGTCTCCAAATCGCCACCGGTGAGGTATTCGGCCTCCTCGGACCGAACGGCTCCGGGAAGACGACGACGATCCGGATGTTGTGCGGGCTGCTCGCGCCCTCGGCCGGGAGCGCGACGGTGGCGGGCATCGAGGTGACCGAATCGCCCGACCGCATCAAGGAGCGGATCGGGTACATGTCGCAGAAGTTCGGGTTGTATGAAGACCTGACCGTCGCCGAGAACATGGACTTCTACGGCGGCATCTACGGGTTGGTGCAGGCGGGCCGCAGCGGCCGCATCGCCGAGGTGGTGGCGTTCCTGGGCCTCGAGCGCCGCCTGCCGCAGCTGGCGGGGACCCTGTCGGGCGGCTGGAAGCAGCGGCTCGCGCTCGCCTGCGCGCTGATGCACGAGCCCGCGCTCCTGTTCCTCGACGAGCCGACCGCCGGCGTCGACCCCGCGGCGCGCCGCAGCTTCTGGCGCACGATTCACACGCTCGCCGGCGCGGGGACGACGGTCATCGTCACCACCCACTACATGGACGAGGCCGCGCAGTGCGGACGGGTGGCGATGATGAGCCAGGGACACCTGATCGCTCTCGGGACGCCCGCCGAGGTAGCCGCGCAGGTAGGCGGCCAGAGCCTCGAAGACGCGTTTGTCATCCTGCAAGAGCGGGACGAACTGGAGGCGAAGGAACGGTGAAGCGCTTCTGGCCGATGTTCCGCAAGGAATTCATCCAGATGCGCCGCGACCGGCTCACGCTCGGGATCATGGTGGGGATCCCCGTGATTCAGCTGCTGATGTTCGGCTTCGCCATTCAGACGGACGTGCGCCACATCCCGACGGTGGTGCTCGACGAGTCCCGCACGCCCGCCAGCCGCGACATCATTCAGGCGTTCGAGAACACGGGCAGCTTCCGGATCGTCGGCCACGTCGACGAGCGGCGCGCCCTCGACGCGGCGATCGCGCGCGGCGACGCGCAGGCGGGAATCGTCGTGCCGCCGGACTACCCGCGCGACCTGGCGCGCGGCACGACCGCGACGGTTCAGGTGATCGTCGATGCTTCGGACCCGCTGTCGTCGACGGCCGCGCTCGCCGCCGCGGCGGGCGTGGCCCAGGTGCGGAGCCTGGCGATTCTTGCGGGGGCCGCCGGCCGGTCCCAGTTGCCGCTCGAAGCGCGCGTGCGGCCGCGCTACAATCCGGGCCTCAGAAGTCCAAACTACATCGTGCCGGGACTCGTGGGCGTGATTCTCACGATCACGATGGTGCTGGTCACGGCGATGGCGATCGTGCGCGAGCGCGAGCGCGGCACGCTCGAACAGCTCATCGTCACACCCATCACCAAGACCGAGCTGATGCTCGGCAAGATCGCGCCGTACGTCGGGGTGGGCATGGTGCAGATGACGGCGGTGCTGGTGCTCGGCCGCTTCGTGTTCGACGTCCCGCTCACCGGCAACGTGCTGTTGCTCTACGGCGTCGCGCTCGTGTTCGTCATTGCAAGCCTGTCGCTGGGGCTGTTCGTCTCGACCCTGGTGCGCACACAGCAGCAGGCGATGCAGGCGAGCTTCTTCTTCGTGCTGCCCAACATCCTGCTTTCCGGATTCATGTTCCCCCGCCAGGCGATGCCGCTCGTCTTCCAATGGCTGGGCGCGCTGTTGCCCCTGACCCATTTCCTGAAAGTGTTGCGCGGAATCCTGCTGAAAGGCGTAGGCGTGACGGAGCTGTGGCAGGAGATGCTGCTGCTGGGGCTCTTCGCCGTAGGGCTGATCGCCCTAGCCGTGCGCCGCTTCCAGAAGACGCTCGACTAACCCTGGGGACCCGCGACGGCGATGCGCTCGGGCGCGCCCTTGGCGCGCTGCAACGCGCTCTCCACGAGGGTGAACAGATCCTCCGGCCGCAGGGCTTCGCCGTGCGGGTAGGCGACGACGCCCGCGGAGATCGCCGGCGACTTCGCCGGCCCCAGGTCGGCGAACGTGTGACGGCCAAGAACCTGACGCAGCCGCTCGACGAATTGGCGGCCGCCGGCGGCATCGGTCTCGGGCAGGATACAGGCAAACTCGTCGCCGCCGTACCGCGCCACGAAGTCGGGCGCGCGGATCTCCCGCTGCAAAATGGCGCCCACCTCGCCGAGCACGCGGTCGCCCGCGGGCTGGCCGAGCCGCTCATTGATCTCGCGCAGGCGGTCGATGTCCACGAGGACGAGCGCGAAGCGGAGTGAGTAGCGCCGCGCCCGCTCGAATTCGTCGCGCAGCCGCCGGTCGAGCGCGTCGAGCGAGGCACACCCCGTCATTTCGTCGGTGGCGCCGGCGCTGATCTGGCGCCGGTAAATCGCCGAGCGCCGCTCTTCGTTCTCGAGCACGCGGGCGGCGGCCTGCGCGATCGTGTTGGCGAAGGCGACGTCCTCGGACCGCAGCTGCGGATCGCCCTTCTCCGTGCGGAGGAAAAAGACGCCCGCCGCCCGCCCCTGCACGAATACGGGAAGCGCGACGGCCGACTGCACATTGACTTCGATCTGCTGCTGTGACCAGCGCGTGCGGACGGACGCGAACAGCGGATGTTCGTGTACATCGTTGATGATGACAGGTCGCTCGGTACGAATCGCCTCCTGGATTTCCGGATAGCGCTCGAGCTCCACCCGCAGGTCGCGGATCGCGGGGTTCTCGTACACGGCGACCACCCTGCCCTTTTCATCCCCCGGCGCGGTCAGGACGAACGAGCAGTGCGACAGGCCGAACGCCTGCCCCACCCGCCGCACCAGCGTCTGGAAGATCTCATCGGCGCGGAGTGCGGCCGACACTTCCTGGAAGATGTCGTACAGGAGATCGCGGGCGCGCAACGCCTCCCGCGCCTCCCGCAGCTCGTCGCGGACGAGCAGGAGGGCGTCGAGCCGCACCCGCAGCTCCGGCAGGTGCACCGGCGCGAGCAGCACGTCGCGCGCGCCCGCGAGCAGCGCCTCGGTGGCCGCTTCGGCACCGCCATCACTCAGGAGGACGAAAACGGGAGCGCCGCTGAAGCCGGGCCGCATGATGAGCGCCCGAACCTGGTCGGCGAGGCCCGCGGCACCCGGGTCGGGCGTATAGAGGACGAGATCGGGGGGACGCCCCCCCTCAGCGGTCTCCGCGACCTGGAACCCCCCACGCACGAGCAGCCGCTCCAACCCCTCGGGTCGGGCGGCCGCGTTACCGATCAGCAGGATTTGATGCCGCACGGCGTCCGGCGAACCCTCTCTCTAGCGCGCGATGTGCCGGGCCAAGGTATAGTTCAGTCGATGCCAGGGCAAGCACGCGGTCCCGCACCCCAGACGCGGCGCCCGCGCTGTCGGATGATCGTGCGCCAGGTGGTGAATCGCGGCCTGCGGGACCGCCGCGTGCTCGCCGCCATGGCGTGGACGCCGCGTGAGTGGTTCCTGCCGCCGCATCTCGCCCGCAACGCCTACGACGACGCGCCGCTCCCGATCGGCAGCGGACAAACGATCTCGCAACCCTACATCGTGGCGCTCATGACGGCATCGCTCGCGCCACGGCGCCGCGACCGCATCCTCGAGATCGGCACCGGGTCGGGCTACCAGACCGCGATCCTCGCTCGCCTCGCGGGCACCGTGTTCACGGTCGAGCGGCTCCCCGACCTCCTGGTCGAAGCGGAGGAGCGGTTCCGGCGTCTGCGGCTGACGAACATCCAGACCCGTCTGGGCGACGGCGCCGCCGGGTGGTCCGAAGAGGCGCCGTTCGACGGGATCCTCGTGACGGCGGCGGCGCCGCGCGTGCCCGATCCTCTGCTGGCGCAGCTCGCACCCCAGGGCCGGCTGGTCATCCCGCTCGGTGACCTGGCGTCGCAAGAGCTGGTCATCATACAGCGTTCGACGCAGGGCTTCGAGCAGCGCAGCGCCGGTGGCGTGCGGTTCGTGCCGCTGATCTCGCGGCTCGCCTTCATGGAACAGAGCCGCTCGTGAGCTTGCTGGGCGCCCACGTTTCGACGGTCGGCGGCGTGGCGGAGGCGCCCGGCCGCGGCGCTGCGATCGGCGCCACAGCCATCCAGGTGTTCACCAAGACGCCAAACCAGTGGCGCGAGCCGGCGCTCGACGCCGCTGTGGGCGATCGGTTCCGCGTGGAGTCGGCGCGACATGGCATCCGCGCGGTGGTCGCGCACGACAGCTACCTGATCAACCTCGCGTCGCCGGATGACGCGCTGCGCACGAAGAGCATCCGGTCGTTTACGGCCGAGTTGACGCGCTGCAGCGCGCTGGGGATTCGGTGGGTGGTGTCGCACCCCGGGAACTACATGGACGAGCGGGAGGCAGGACTCGAGCGCAACGCGCGCGGGTACGCGGAGTGTCTCGCGACGATGCCGGGAGACGTGGGCGTGCTGATCGAGGGGACGGCGGGCGCAGGGACGGCACTCGGCGCGACGTTCGAGGAGCTGCGCGCCCTGCGGGACGCGCTCCCCGAGACGGCCCGCGCTCGTGTGGGGTTCTGTCTCGACACGGCACACCTGCACGCGGCGGGGTATGACGTGGCCCGCGGGGTCGCGGAAGTATGGGAGCAGTTCGACCGGGTCGTCGGTCTCGACCTACTCAAGTGCTTGCACCTCAACGACTCCAAGGCCGCCCCCGGGTCGCATCTGGATCGGCACGAATGGATCGCGGAGGGCACCATTGGGGCGGAGGCGTTTCGGCAGATCATGCGGGATCCACGCCTCACGAACGTGATTAAGATTATTGAGACGCCGAAGCGGGACGATCCGGTGAAGCACGACCGCCGCATGCTGCGCCGGCTGCGCGCGTACGCGCGAGGCAGCGCCCGTGCGGCGGGAACCGTATGAAAGGGATGATGCGTCGACTGCAGCGTAGCGTTCTTACTGTCCTCCTGGCGATTCAAGCGCTGGGGGGCGGAGCCGTGACGCTGGCCCACGCCCGGGACGCCGTGACGGCTCCCGCCGCCTTCGAGGCGCAGCACGACGCACGCTGTCTGGTCCTCCACGACGCGCTGCGCTGCGCGCTGTGCCACTATGCCAGCGCCCAGGTCGTGGTCCAACGGACGGCGATCACTCCGCCGTCGCGTCCCACCCGCACGCTGGCGCCGTCCACCCGACGGCTCGTCGTCGTCTCCAGCGCCGTCCACCGCACCGCGCCAGCCCGAGCTCCACCCGCTCTCCTGTCCTAATCGCGTAGGACGCGCGCTCCGCATGCCGCGGAGCGCTCAGGCTCCGACGTACGGACAGGAGATGATCACGACATGACTCGCACATTTTACGCGGTGCTCGTCGCCGCGGCGTGCTTCGCGGCCCCCGCCGCGGCGCAGCAGCCGACACAGCGCCAGGTCGACTCGCTCGCGGCGCAGCTGCGCGCCCTCAGGGCGCGCCTCGATTCGATTGTGGCAACCTTGGGTCGGCGTCCGGCGGCGGCTCCGCCCGCCGCCTCGCCCGGGGACGACCTTGCTGCACTCCGCGCCGCCGCGGCCGCCGCGCGCGGTGACTCGTCGCAACGCGCCGATACACTAATGCCGACGCAATTCGTCGGCCGCGAGCGCAACCAGGCTCAGCTGAACCCCGAGATCAGCGTCACGGGCGACGTGCGCGCCTACGGCTATGCACCCGGCGTGCAGGGCAACAACTTCGATCCCCGCGAGTTCGAGATCGGATTCCAGTCGGCTCTCGACCCCTACTCGCACACCAAGATTTTCGTGAGCCTCGAAGGTGGCGAAGTGAGCATCGAGGAAGGGTATGCCTACTGGACCGGGCTGCCGGGCCACGTTCGTTTCGACATCGGCAAGTTCCGCCAGCAATTCGGCGAGCTGAACCGCTGGCATCTGCACGCGGTGCCCGAAACGGAATACCCGTTGGCGCTCCGTACGTATCTCGGTGACGACGGGCTCACGGGGGCCGGCATCTCGCTGTATCGCGCGTTCGGGGGTTTGGGCACGCACGAGCTCACGGCCCAGGTGACGCGCAGCGGCAGCGACTCGGCGTTGTTCGGCGACGCCGGGCGCCCGACGTACCTCCTGCACCTGCTGAACTTCTGGCAGCTGAATCGTTCCACCTACGTGCAGCTGGGCGGCACCGGACTCTACGGCAGCGACCCCGCGTCGAGCCTGAAGACCAAAGTCGGAGGCCTCGACTTCCGACTCACGTGGCGCCCGCCCGCCCGGGCGTTCTACCGGGAGTGGACGCTGCGCGGAGAGCTGTTCGCGTTGCAGAAACAGCTCGCGGGCCTCGGCCCCACGCGCCTGGGCGGGTACGCGAGCACGACATACAAGCTCAACCAACGCGTGATTCTCGGCGCGGCCTACAACTACGTCGAAGCGCCGGGGAACGGCAGCGTCACCCGCCAGGTCATCCCGTCGCTCACCTGGTGGGAGAGCGAATGGGTCTTCCTCCGGGCCCAGTATCGTTACGAGAAGGATCCGGTCGCGGGCATCAGCCACCAGCTCGCCGTCCAGGCGGTCTGGTCGATCGGACCACACAAACACGAGACCTACTGACATGACGTCCTTCATCCCGCTGATCCTCAGCCTCACGTTCACGACGCCACCGGCTGCGCCGGTGAAGGTCGTGACGTCGCTCACCACCTACGCCGCGATCGCCCGCGAGATCGTCGGCGACCGCGGCAGCGTGAGCTCTATCGCGGTGGGCGACGAAAACCCCCACTACGTGCAGCCGAAGCCGAGCTTCGTGCCGCTGCTCTCCCAGGCCGACCTCTTCGTCACGACCGGCTTGGACCTCGAGCTGTGGGTGCCCGCACTGCTCGATAAGGCGGGCAACCCCAAGGTCACGGAAGGCGGACCCGGCTACGTGGCCGCCTACGCGGGGCTCCCCTTGCTCGACGTGCCCACCAGCTTCTCCCGCACCCAGGGCGACATCCACGTGTTCGGCAACCCGCACATCTGGACCGACCCACTGAACAGCGTGATCATCGCGCGCAACATTCTCACGGGCCTGAAACGTGTCGCACCCCAGGACGCCGACTACTTCACCGCGCGCGAGAAGGACTTTGAGGAGCGGATCTACCGGGCGCTGTTCGGCGAGGACTTGGTCAAACTGCTCGGCGGCGCCAGCCTCGCCGACCTCGACCGGCAAGGGAAGCTGTTCACTTTCCTGAGCCAACAGCAGTATCAGGGCGCGCCGCTCATGACACATCTGGGCGGCTGGCTCAAGCAAGGCATGACGTTCCGCGGCAAGCTGGTGGCGTGCTACCACAAAGAGTGGGACTATTTCTCGCGCGAATTCCAGGTGACGTGCTTCGATTACATCGAGCCCAAACCCGGCATTCCGCCCACGCCTCGTCATGTGCAGGAGATCATCACGGCGATGCGTGATCAGCACATCCAGGTGCTGCTGTCCACGAACTACTACGACCGCAATCAGGTCCTCGAGGTGGCACAGCGTACCGGGGCCAAAGCCGTCATCGTACCCTCGAACACGGGTGGGTCGACCGGCGTCTCCACGTACTTCGACCTCATCAACCTTTGGGTCTCGGAGCTCGCCAGCGCCTTCGGCGCGACGAGCGATCCGGCCCGCTAACGCACCGGAGGCGTCGTGAGTGGTCTTCAGTTGATGCTCCCCCCGTTCGTGGCGTGCATGGTGCTCGTGGCCATGCTCTCCTACCTCGGCCTGCACGTCATCGCGCGCGAGGTGATCTTCGTGGACCTCTCCTTGGCGCAGATGGCGGCGCTGGGGAGTCTGTCCGCACTCCTGTTTCATGTGAATCCCGAGTCGCCCACGACTTACGTGTTCGCGCTGCTCGCCACCGCCGTCGGCGCGCTGTTGTTCGCGCTCACCCGGACGTCGGACCGCAAGGGGCGCGTGCCGCAGGAAGCCTTCATTGGCATCGTGTACGTCGTCGCGTCCGCGGCGGCGGTGCTCGTCGCGAACAAGGTGCCGGGTGGCGGGGAGGCAGTCGAGAAAACCCTCGTCGGGAGCCTGCTGTGGGTCACATGGCCGACCATCGCCAAGCTGGCGGCGGTCTATGCCGGCCTCGGCGTGTTTCAATTCGCCCTGCGGAAGCGCTTCCTGACGATCTCGTTCCACCCGGAGGAGGCCGAAGCGGCGGGCTGGAAGATCCGGTATTGGGACTTTCTGTTCTACCTGTCGTTCGGTGTCGTCATCACGCTGGCCGTGCCGATCGCCGGCGTGCTGATGGTGTTCAGTTTCCTGGTGGTGCCCGCCGTGATCGCGAACCTCTTTACCGGAGACAAGCGGCGTCTCACCGTGATCGCATGGAGCTCCGGGGCCCTCGCTTCCCTGCTCGGTCTGTGGCTATCCTACACACAGGACTTGCCCACGGGACCGCTCATCGTATGCATGTACGGACTGCTGCTCGTTGTCGCGGGCCTGCTCCGCAAATTCACGGCGGGGGACGGCGCGGCGGCGTGACGGACGGCCGGACAGCCTGCCCTGAGCGAAGCGAAGGGGACGGTCGGACGGTCGGCACGGCGCTTGTCGCTTGCATCGCACTGACCGTCTGCCCGTCCGCCCGTCTGCCCGCTCAAGTGTCGTTTCATCTCGCCGTCGGGGCCCGGTATAGCTCCACCCTGGTGCACGACTCGGTCGTGACGCCGTTCGACCTGAGGCCGGGCCTGGCTCCGGCGCTGCTCGCGTCGCTGCGCAGCGAGCTGCGCCCCGGCTGGTCGGCGGACGCGACGCTCGATGTGTCGCCGAGCGGGCTGCGGCGCCATGAGGGCGGCGGATCGTTCGACGCGGGCTCGTTCACGGCGCTCGCGTTCACGGTGGGACTGCGACGCCATTTCGCGCAAGGGGCGTCGGCCCGATTCGGCATCGGCGGGCTGCGCTACGTCGCCAGCCGGACCGGAGTGTTTCGCGAAGGCTCGGGCGGCATCTTCCCGCTCGGCACCGTGGCCGCCACGTACGCCCCCGGCTGGCACCGTCTCGAGATCGAGACCCGCTACGACATCCATCTATTCATCACGCCGGCGCTGCGCACCGAAGGGTTCGTCTCGTCGCGGCCGGTGCATCGTGTGGCGGTGCTGGTGCGGATGAGCTGGGGCGGAGCCACCCCGTGACGCGACCAGGCGCGACGCTCCTGACGAGTCTGCTGGCGGTCGCCGCGTGCAACGACCCGGTGATCCCCGATCGAGCCGGCGCGTACGCCTTTGCGGATACGGCGATCATTGGCGTCGATACGACGGTCACCCTGTTCCGTTGGCCCGAAAACCGGCTGCCGGTCCGATTCTGGGCCGACCCACGCGGCAACATGCGCTTCCTGGTGGAGCGGGCGGTCGGCGTCTGGCAAGACCAGTTCCTGTACGGGGAGCTGCGGGGCGTGGTGGTAAACGACTCGACGGCAGCCGATGTCCTCGTGAGCTGGGCGGACAGCGTGCCGCCGGACGTTCCTCCGGACACCACCGCCGCCCCCAACTCCTGCGGCGGCGTCACTACGTTAGACTACGACAGCACGGGGTTTGCACTCGCGGGCCCCGTACACGTATCGCTGACGGTCCTCACCGGATCACCCGCCGCTCCCGGACAGGTGCAGGCCTGCATGCGCCGCATCTCGATTCACGAGCTGGGGCATTCCATAGGCCTGCTGCGGCACAGCGCGTGCAGCCTGTGCGATGACATCATGTACGGCTCGCCGATCGCCGATTACCCGTCGCTGTTCGACCGGCGCACCGTGGAGCTGCTGTACCACTCGACGCCTACGGTGCAGCCCCCACCGCCGTAACGGCCTGCGGCGTCGCGGCTTCGCGCTCTGCTTGACATAGTTGGAGCACGCCTCTAGCATAACCCCTTCCCTAAAAAGGACTTGTGTCCTCGATGACCAACCGCCGCCAGGAGGCCCTCGACTACCACGCGGAGGGCCGCCCTGGGAAGATCCAGGTCTCGCCGACCAAGCCCTTCAAGGACCAGCGCGACCTGTCCCTCGCCTACACGCCGGGGGTGGCGGAGCCCTGCCTCGAGATCGCGAAGCGGCCCGAGGACGCATACAGGTACACCGCCAAAGGCAACCTCGTGGCCGTCGTCTCCAACGGAACGGCCGTGCTCGGCCTCGGCAACATCGGCCCCCTCGCCGGGAAGCCGGTGATGGAGGGCAAGGGGATTCTGTTCAAGTCGTTCGCCGACATCGACGTATTCGACCTGGAGGTGGGGTCCGAGGACCCCGAGGACGTGATCCGGTTCTGCCAGCTGCTCGAGCCGACGGTTGGGGGGATCAACCTCGAGGACATTCGTTCCCCCGACTGCTTCCACATCGAGGCGAAGCTCCGCGAAACGCTCAGCATCCCCGTGTTCCATGACGATCAGCACGGCACCGCGATCATCTCGGGGGCGGCGTTGCTCAACGCGCTCGACGTCGTGAGCAAGGACATCGAAAAGATCCGCGTGGTGTTTTCCGGGGCGGGAGCGGCGGCGATCGCGACGGCCGAGCACTATGTGCGGCTCGGCGTGAAGCGCGAGCACATCGTCATGTGCGATCACAAGGGCGTGATCCACACGGGGCGTCAAGACCTGGACCAGTACAAGCGCCGCTTCGCGAACGATACCAAGGCGCGGGTTATCGCCGAGGCGCTGAAGGGCGCGGATGTGTTCGTCGGGCTGTCGGTCGGGGGCATCATCACCGGCGAGATGCTCGAGGGTATGGCGAAGGCGCCGATTGTCTTCGCGCTCGCCAACCCGACGCCCGAGATCATGCCCGACGAGGCGCGGCGCGCCCGGCCCGACGCCATCGTGGCCACCGGCCGGTCGGACTTCCCAAACCAGGTGAACAACGTCCTCGGCTTCCCGTTCATCTTCCGCGGCGCGCTCGACGTGCGCGCCAAGAAGATCAACGACGAGATGGAGATGGCGGCGACGCGGGCGCTGGCGGCGCTGGCCAAGGAAGAGGTGCCCGATTCGGTGATGCGGGCGTACGGGATCGAGCGCCTCAAGTTCGGCGCCGATTACCTGATCCCGAAGCCGTTCGACCCGCGCGTGCTGCTGTGGGTCGCACCGGCGGTGGCCTGGGCCGCGGTCGCCTCGGGCGTCGCGGGCCGGATGATCGACGTGGCGGAGTACCGCGCCGAGCTCGAAGCCCGGCTGGGCCGCGCGCGCCAGGTGATGCGCGGCCTCATGACCCGGGCGCAACAGGACCCGCAGCGCATCGTCTTCCCCGAGGGCGAAGAGCCCCGCATCCTGCGCGCCGCGCGCATCCTGGCCGACGAAGGGATCGCCCACCCCATCCTGCTCGGCGATCCCGACGTGATCCGGCGTCAGGCCGACGACGCCACCGTGACGCTCGAGGACATCGAGCTGGCGAATCCGCGCACCGCCTCGGACCGCGAGACCATGGCGCAGGAGCTGTGGCAGCGGCGCCAGCGGCGCGGCATCTCGCTGCGCGAGGCGCGCGCCCGCGTCCTCGACCCGATGTACTACGGCCTCCTGATGCTGCGCTCGGGTCGCGCCGATGCGCTGGTCGCCGGCGAGGACATGTACTACTCGGACGCGATCCGGCCCGCGCTCGAGGTGATCGGCGCTGAGCCGGGACGGAAGCACGTCAGCGGCATCTACATGATGATCTTCCGCCAGCAGACGTTCTTCTTCGCGGACTGCACGGTGAACATCGACCCCGACGCGGAGACGCTCGCGGAGATCGCGTCGGCGACGGCCAGCTTCGTGTCGCGGCTCGGCGTCGAGCCGCGCCTCGCCATGCTGTCGTTCTCGAACTTCGGGTCCGTCAAGCATCCGGCGGCCGACAAGGTGCAGCGCGCGGTGGCCCTGCTGCACGAGCGGGAGCCGGCGCTGCAGGTGGACGGGGAGATGCAGGCGGACACGGCGGTGGTGGAGCGCATCCTGACCAAGACGTACCCCTTCGCCAAGCTGCGCAGCGCCGCCAACGTGCTGATTTTCCCCAGCCTAGACGCCGCCAACATCGCGTACAAGCTGCTCGACCGCCTGGGCGAGGCGCAGGCGATCGGTCCCATCGTCGTGGGCATGGACCGGCCGGTCCACGTCTTGCAACGCGGATCGGAAGTGCCTGAGATCGTGAATATGGCGGTCATTGCCGCCGTGGACGCCCTGGAGCACCGCCGGAGCCCGTCGCCATGACGCTCACCGCCCCCGTCACGCTCGCTCCGCGGCTGACGGTGTACCGGAACCTCACGCCCCCCGAGCTCTACGAGCACGCGGTGCGGCGCGGGGAGGGTGTGATCGCCTTGAACGGGCCGTTCTGCGCCGTCACCACGCCGCACACGGGCCGCAGCCCGAACGACAAGTTCTTCGTGGAGGAGCCCGGCTCGCGCGAGCGCATCTGGTGGGGGAAGGTCAACCAGCCGCTCGCGCCGGAGCATTTCGAGCGGCTGCACGCCGACGTCGTGGCGCATCTCAACGAGCAGGAGCTGTTCGTGCGCGACGTCTTCGTGGGCGCGGATTCCACGTACCGCCTGCCGATCCGGTTCGTCACACCGAACGCGTGGCACGCCCTGTTCGTCTACAACATGTTCCTGCGTCCGGGAGAGGGAGACCTACAGACGTTCACGCCCGGCTTCCAGGTGCTGCACGCCCCCGAGATGCAAGCCGACCCGGCCATGCACGGCACCAAGTCGGGGACCTTCATCGTGGTGAGCTTCGCGCACAAGACGATCCTGATCGGCGGGACGCGCTACGCGGGTGAGCTGAAGAAGTCGATCTTCACGATCCTCAACTATCTGCTGCCGGCGCGCAACGTGCTCTCGATGCACTGCTCGGCCAACGTCGGCGAGGGCGGCGATGTCGCGTTGTTCTTCGGGCTCTCGGGCACGGGCAAGACGACGCTCTCCGCCGACCCCGAGCGTAAGCTGATCGGCGACGACGAGCACGGGTGGTCCGACCAGGGCGTGTTCAACTTCGAGGGCGGCTGCTACGCCAAGGTCATTCGGCTGTCGCGCGACGGCGAACCCGAGATCTTCGCCACGACGCGCCGCTTCGGGACCGTGCTCGAGAACGTGGTCGTCGACGCCGAGACGCGCGCGATCGACCTCGACTCGCAGGACATCACGGAGAACACGCGGGCATCGTATCCCATCCATTTCATCCCGAATCACATCCCGGGCGGAATGGCGGGACATCCGTCGCATATCGTGTTCCTGACATGCGACGCCTTCGGGATCATGCCGCCGATCGCGCGCCTCACGCCCGCTCAGGCGATGTATCACTTCATGTCCGGCTACACCGCCAAGGTCGCCGGCACGGAGCGCGGCGTGACGGAGCCGAAGGAGACCTTTTCGGCGTGCTTCGGCGCGCCGTTCCTGCCGCTCCACCCGCACGTCTACGCCGACATGCTGGGGGCACGCCTCGCGCAGCACGGTGTGCAGTGCTGGCTCGTGAACACCGGCTGGACCGGCGGCGCGTTCGGCACCGGGCAGCGCATGCGGCTGTCGTACACGCGCGCGATGGTCCGGGCCGCCCTGTCGGGCGGTCTCGACCGCGTGCCGGTGCGGCGCGAGCCGGTCTTCGACCTCGAAGTCCCGGAGCATGTGCCGGGGGGTGTGCCGGACGACGTCCTCGACCCGCGTCGCACCTGGAGCGACCCCGCCGCCTACGACGCCCAGGCCGCGCGGCTCACCGGCCTGTTCCGCAAGAACTTCGAGCAGTTCGCCGAGCGCGTGCACGGCGCCGTGCGGGAGGCCGGCCCCAAGCCTTGACGCGGTTCGAGATCGTCCGCGATCCCCTGTGGAATAACATCCGACTCGAGCCAGAGGCGCTCGCGGTGGTCGACACGCCCGCCGTGCAGCGCCTCCGTTACGTCCGCCAGCTCGGCCACGCCTTCCTCGTCTATCCCGGCGCCACGCACACCCGGTTCGAGCACGCCCTCGGGACCTATCACCTGGCACGGCGGGTGGTCGCCCAGCTCGATGAGTTGGAGGGCCGCCGTCCGGACCCGGCCGAGGGACTGGCGGTGCGGATCGCCGCCCTGCTCCACGACATCGGCCACTATCCATTCTCCCACGCGCTCGAGGAAGCGGGGCTGCCGTACCACGAGGACCTGGCCGCGCGCCACCTCACCAGCGGCCCGCTCGCCGCCGCGCTCGAACGGTTGGGCGTCCCCGCCGCTCGGCTGCTGCCCCTGATCCAGGGCACCGGTGCCTCCCCGCTCGGCGCGATCGTGGCGAGCTCGCTGGACGTGGACAAGCTCGACTATCTGTCGCGCGACGCGACGATGTGCGGCGTGCCCTACGGCGTGATCGACGTGGACCGGTTGCTCACGTCGCTCACGCTGGCCGACGGACGGCTCGCGCTGCACGCCAAGGGGCTCGCGGCGCTCGAGTCGCTGCTGTTCGCAAAGTATCAGATGTATCGCAACGTCTACTGGCACCACGCGGTGCGCAGCGCGACGGCGATGTTCAAGCGGCTGGTGCGGCGCGCGATCGCGGCGGGACGGGTGTCGCCGGAGACGGTCGCGGTCGCGACCGACGACGGTTTGACGCACGAGCTCGAGCAGCACGATCTGACGGGGCTCGCGGCGGCCCTACGGGAGCGGCGGCTGGCGAAGCGCGCGCTCGATCTCGCCGGGACCGACCTCCCCGCCGCGACGGCGACGTGGCCGGCGAGCGACCCCGATCTCCTACAGCAGGTGGAAGAGCGACTGGCGCGGGAGGCGGGCCTCGGTCCCGACGAGCTGTTCCTTGACTTTCCGGCGAAGCCGGGGATGCTGGACGTGACGATTCCGGTTGTGGGCAGAAGCGGCGGGGCAGCCCAGCACATCGGCCTACCGCGCGTGGCCGCCGAACTTCATCGATCGGCTCAGCGTCTGCGGGTCTTCGTGATGAAACCGGTGAAGATCGAGGCGAAGAGAATCATCGACCTGGTGACGACCGACAACCCTTAGACCTTCGGCGCCGTCGTCTCGCCGGACGTGCGGGGCCGCTTGGTGGTCTGCTGCGTGGTGGCGTTCGGATCGCCCGCCGGGGCATCGACGGAATCGACGCGCACGATGATGGCGGTGATGTTGTCGAGCCCGCCGTGGCGGTTCGCCTCGGCGATGAGCGAGTCCACTTCCTCCTGCGGCATCCGCTCGGGCGACAGAATCTCGCCGAGCTGATAGTCCTCCAGCATCCCCGTCAGGCCGTCGGAGGCGAGCAGGAACACGTCCTTCGGCTTCACCGTGCCCACGTAGATGTCCGGCATCACGTCGCTGTTCGCGCCGACGCAACGCGTGATGACGTTGCTGTAGGGATGGGAGCGGGCCTGCTCGGGGGTCAGGTATCCGGCGTCCACCTGCTCCTGCACGTACGAGTGATCCTTGGTCACCTGACTGAGCCGACCGTCGCGCAGCAGATAGGCCCGGCTGTCGCCCACCTGGCCGATGAGGAAGCGCGTCTCGTACAGCGCGAGCGCCGTGACCGTCGTCCCCATACCGCGCTTGTCGTGCTCGGTCAGGGTGCGCTGGAAGATCGCGCCGTTGGCCGTGCGGATCGCGGTCCGCATCCGCTCGGCGACCTGCTCGTCGTTCATGTTGCGCAGCGAATCCAACTCACGCGCCACGAACCGCACCGCCATCTCGCTCGCGACCTCGCCCGCCGCGTGGCCGCCCATGCCGTCGGCGACGATGAAGATGCCGCGGTCGGGGACCATGAGGTAGCTGTCCTCGTTCCCCGACCGGATGATGCCGACATCGGTGCGGCCTGCGGAGGTGATATGCACGCGAATCCTAGATGAGCACCCAGTACACGACGGCGACGAACGCCAACACCAACACGGCCGCGCTCCCCCCGCACCCCTTCCCCTTCTTCTTCTGTTCAGCTACCGGTGGCTTCGCCTTCGGCTTGGCCTTGGCGGGCACAGGGGGGTGGGGTGCCGCGGGCGCCGGTTTCGCGGCCGGAGGCGCGGCTGCCGCAGGTTTCGGCGCCGCAGGCTTCATGGCCTCCAGCATCCGGGTCCCGCCGCCCTTGGCTACGCCCGCCGCGTCGTCGGTCGGCTCGAACATGAGGGAGATATCGCCGAAGCGCACCGTGACCCCCGGCGAGATCGGCGACTCCCCTTGGACGCGGTCGCCGTCGACGAAGGTGCCGTTCGTGGAGTCGAGGTCCACGAGCACCCACACGCCCTCGCGCCGCTGCAGCTTCGCGTGCGTGGTGGACACCGACTCGTCAGGAATCACCAGGTCGTTGTAGTCGGCGCGGCCGATATTGGCCAGCGGCGTCTTGACGACGAGCCGCTGTCCCTTCAGGGAACCAGAGCGGACCAGGAAATTCGCCAGCACCGGCGCCGGCGTGCCGTGCACCGTCTGCTTGAGCCGCTCGCCCGCCCCGGCCGGCGGTGCCGCTGCCGGTGTCCGGAGAGGGGGCGAGCTTGGAGCCGGGGGGCGGGGCGCGGCCGGCGGTGCGGGAGCGGTCGGCCCCGGATTAGGGTTTGGAGCGGCCTGCGACGACGCGTCGGCATAGAAGCGAAAGTTCTCGTCGCCGATGCGGATCACGTCGGCCCGCGCCAGGAGGCGTTGGCCTTCGATCCGCACTTCGTTCACGAAGGTACCGTTCGTGCTGGAGTCGACGACGAGATAGCCCTTGGGGGTCTGCACGATTTCGGCGTGGCGGCGCGACACGTCCTTCCCGGAGACGACCACATCGCAGGTCGCATCCCGTCCGAACACCAGCGAGGTCCCTGCGATCGCGTACTCGCGCCCGTCGGTGAGCGACACGACCCGGCCGCCGGTGTTGCCGGTGGCCTTGCCCCCACTCTTCGACTCGGCTTGGGCCCGCGCCATCGCTTCGGGGAGGTTCATCGCCTGGACGTACTGAGTGCTGCCGCTGCGGCGCTCGTCGACGAACGTCAGCTCCTGGCCCGCGACTTCGACCTTGTCGCCATGGAGCAGCGGCGTAGGTTCGGCCCCCAGGCGGACGCCGTTGATCAGCACGTCCGCTTCTGGAACTGCTTTGGCGATCACAACCTGTCCGTCTGGAAGACCCTTCAGCCTGGCGTGGCGGGGGAGCACTCCGGCCATGGTGAGATGGATGGCGCTGCCGGGGTCGCTTCCCACGAACACGTCCCCCGCGGGGATCGTGAACTTGCGCCCGCCCATTTCAAGTAACGCCATGCACGCGCTCCTCCCACCGAATTGTGGCCAGGCGGGGAAGTTACGCCGGGCCGTATAAGCGGGCAAGGAAGCAGGGTTTACGTGGCCAGGACGGACTCTTCACGCCCGATCAACCCGCGCCGCAGCCAATTCCAGAAGAGCAGCGACCCGACGATGACCGTCGCGTAACTGTTGATGAACCGCCAGATGAGCGTGTAGCTCGGCGTCAGCTCGCGCGGCACATACATGGACATGACCGCCGCGGAGATCAGTTCGGCGAGGCCCGAACCGCCAGGGGTGGGCGCGAAGTATAAGAGGAAGGTGAGGAAGGTCTGCACCAGCAGGATATCGGAGAAGTCCGCCGGGATTCCCAGTACGCGCAGCGTAACGTACCCGGCAAGCAGCTTGTTGGCGTGCGACGGTGCCGAAATCAGGATAGCGAGCAGCAAGGTCACCAGTCCCTTCGGGCTCCCGAACGCCACCATACACTCGTGAGCCCGGTCGATCCCCTCCGACAGCGCCGCCATTCGCGCGGCAGCTCGCTCGCTGCGCAGGGCCAGGCGGGCCGCCAACCACTGCACCAGGCGCCGCAGCGCGTCGGGGAAGAAGATCGCGACCAGCATGACCGCGCCGATCAGCCCGAACAGGGAGAGGCTGGTCTTGAAGAGACCATAGAGCGTGATGCCCAGGACCAAGCCGTGCTGCTCCAGCGACCGGCCGGCCCCGAACCAGATCGCGAGCGGTCCGGCGATGGCGAAGAACGCGACCGTGGCGACGAACGTCATGAACACCGACGTCAGCGCCTCAGGGAGCCTGACGCCCGCCCGGCGCATCGTCCAGACGATCATCGGGGAGGCGCCTGACTGGAACGGCGTGAGGTAGGCCCCCCAGGCCCCCATTCCCCCGGCCAGGATCATGTCGCGCAGCCGAACAGTGGGATGGACGTGCCGCGCGCAGACCCACAGGCGCAGCCCGCCCCCGACCCAGTCCATCGACGCCAGCCCGAGCCCCGCGATCATCCAACCCCAGTGGAGCCGCAGGAACGGGGTGAGGAAGACGTCGAGCCGGTCGCCAAACCGGATGAGGTAGTAGGCGAAGAGGATCGCGACTCCTGCGAGCGAGATCCCGGCGAACAGCTCGAGGCCGCGACGCAGCAGGCGCGGGGTGAGGGCTAGGGCCATCTGAGCGCCAAAGCTGTTATTTTAGAAGGTTATGCGCCATCCCCCCGAGCAGGTCGTCCTCCGCAACGTGCGACAGCACAACCTGAAGGGCATCACCGTCGCCTTCCCGCGCCGCGCGCTCTCGGTCGTCACCGGGCCATCGGGGTCCGGCAAAAGCTCCCTGGCGTTCGATACACTCTACGCCGAGGGCCAGCGCCGCTACATCGAGTCGCTCTCGACCTACGCGAAGCAGTTCCTCGAACGGATGCCGAAGCCCCTGGTCGACGCCTTGGAGGGGCTGTCCCCGGCGGTGGCCATCGAACAGAAAAACCCTACGACCTCGAGCCGGTCCACGGTCGGGACCGCCACGGAGATCTACGATTTCTTGCGGGTCCTGTGGGCGCGAGCGGGAACGCAGGCGTGCGTTCGGTGCGGGGCGGACGTACGAGTGGACACGGTCCAGGAGGTGGTGGATACGATTCTGGTGGGTGCTGGGAATGGTGACATCGTAGGGGCGCAGCATGCCGCGCCCCTACAGGACCCCATCATGATCACATTCCCCCTCCCCACGTCAGCTCACCGTCCAGATGTCGAGGTTGCGGCGCAACTCCGCGCCGCGGGATTCGTGCGAGCCCAGGTCGATGGGGACGCCATACGGCTCGACGAGGCAGGCGCCGAGGCGCGGGTGCGCGAGGGCCGCGAGGTTCTGGTGGTCGTGGACCGGATCGCGGCCAACGACGGCAACCGGGGCCGGCTAGCCGATGCCGTCGCGACGGCGTTCAACGAGGGCGAAGGGGTCGCGCTCGCGCTGTCCAACGGCGACCGACGGCGCTTTTCGGAACACCCCACCTGCTCGGCGTGCGGCACGCCGGCCCCGGCCCTCACCCCGACGCTCTTCTCCTTTAATAACCCGCGTGGCGCGTGCCCCGGGTGCAACGGCTTCGGCGCGGTGCTCGAGTACGACGAATCGCTCATCGTCCCCGACCCCGCTCGCACCCTGGCGGCTGGCGCGCTCGATCCCTGGACCAAGCCGCGCTACGAAGGACGGCGCCGCCTGCTGCGCGAGACGGCGCGCGCGCGCCGCATTCCCCTCGACGCGCCGTGGCGCGACCTCGCCAAGGAGGACCGCCGCTTCCTGCTCCACGCCACGGCGGGTCGCTACATCGGTATCTTTCCGTTCCTCGAGCGGCTCGAGGAGAAACGCTACAAGCAGTACATCCGCGTCTTCCTGCGGCAGTACCAACTCGCCAAGACGTGCCCCGCCTGCCACGGCGCGCGGCTCAAGCCCGAGGCGCTCGCGGTGCGGGTCGCGGGCAAGACGATCGCCGAGGGCACCGCGCTCACCGCCGCCGACCTCGCCGTCTGGCTGGGCGCGCTCGAGCTGCCGCCGTTCAAGCAGCAGGTGGCAGCGCACATCCTGGGCGAGCTGATCGCCCGCGTCAGCTTCGTCAACGACGTCGGGTTGGGCTATCTGACGCTTGACCGCCTGACTCGCACGCTCTCCGGAGGCGAGGCGCAGCGCATCGCGCTCGCCAACGCGCTCGGGTCACATCTCGTGGACACGCTGTACGTGCTCGACGAGCCGTCCATCGGCCTGCACCCCGCCGACATGGACCGCCTGCTCGGTCTGCTGCGGCGGCTCTCGACCGCCGGCAACACCGTCGTCGTGGTGGAGCACGACCCCGCCGCGATGCGCGCCGCCGACTGGATGGTCGAGCTCGGCCCCGGGAGTGGGACGAACGGCGGACAACTCGTGTACGAGGGCCCCGCGGCCGGCGTGCGCGAGGCGGGCACCCTGACCGGCCAGTATTTGACCGGGGAGAAACGGATCGGCGTCCCGTCGGCCCGGCGCCCCGCGGCCCGCTGGCTCGAGATCCAGGGCGCACGGCTGCACAACCTCGCCGGCGTGAACACCCGGATTCCCTTCGGCACGCTGACCGCCGTGACCGGCGTCTCGGGGTCGGGAAAGTCCACGCTCGTCCACGACGTGTTGTACCGCCAGCTCGAAGCGCGGCTGCGCGGGGGTCACACCGCGAAGCAACACCTCGGGGAGACGGTGGGAGAGGTGAGCGCTCTCAAAGGTTGGGAGGTGCTCGAGGATGTGGTCCTGATCGACCAGGCGCCGATCGGTCGCACGCCGCGATCGAACCCGGTCACCTACGTCAAGGCGTTCGACGAGCTGCGCGCGCTGTTCGCCGCCGAGCCGTTGTCGCGGGCCCGCGGTTACACGCCGAGCACATTCTCGTTCAACGTGGCGGGGGGCCGGTGCGAGGCGTGTGAGGGCGCGGGGCACGTCCTGGTGGAGATGGTCTTCCTCGCCAACGTGTTCGTGCCATGTGAGGCGTGCGGCGGGAAGCGATTCAAGCGGGACGTGCGGGAGGTGAAACTGCAGGGGCAGTCGATCGACCAGGTGCTCGAGTGGACCGTGGACGAGGCGATCCAGCGGCTGCACCGCCATCCCCGTCTCGGGCGCGCGCTCTGGCACCTCCAGCAGGTTGGATTGGGGTACCTGCGCCTCGGCCAGCCCGCCACCACGCTCTCGGGGGGCGAGGCGCAGCGTCTCAAGATCGCGCGCGAGCTGGCCGTCGCCGCCGGCCGCACGCGCGGCAAGCGCAAGCTCTACATCCTCGACGAGCCCACGACCGGCCTGCATCTCGACGACGTGCGCGTGTTGTGCCGCGTGCTCGACCGGTTGGTGGACGCTGGCCACACGGTGGTCGTGATCGAGCACAACCTCGACGTGATCAAACGCGCCGACTGGGTGATCGATCTGGGGCCAGGAGCTGGGGCGCAGGGCGGTCACATCGTCGCCGAAGGCACACCGGAGGAAGTCGCCGCGGTGGCCGCGTCGGTGACGGGCCGGTATCTCGAGGGGGGCGGACTGGCGTGACAACGCCGGCTCGGCGCGCGGACGCAACCCTCATCGCCGCCACGGCCATCTGGGGCGTCAGCTTCGTCATCGTGAAGCAGGCGCTGGCGGGGGCGTCGCCACTCGCGTTCTTGGCAGTCCGGTTCGCGATTGCGGCCGTGGTGCTGGCCCCGTTCACCGACCTGCGCACGCCGTTCTCGCGCGCTGAGCTGCGCGGCGGCGCGCTGCTCACGCTGCTCCTGGCGAGCGGATTCGCGGCGCAGGCCGTGGGCCTGCAGTACACCACGCCCGCGCGGTCCGCGTTCATCGTGGCGCTGTCGTCGGTGCTCGCACCCGTCGTGGGGTTCGTCGCGTTGCGCCAGCGCGTGCACTGGCCGGTCGCGGTAGCCGTCGCGATCGCCGGCGGCGGCATCTACCTCCTGACGGGGCCGGATGCGAGCGGTGGGGGCCTCAACCACGGCGATCTCTTGACCCTGATCACCGCCGTTGTCTTCGGCGCGCAGATCGTGGCGGTGGCCGAGCTGTCGGCGCGGCACGACGCCCGGCGGCTCGTCTGGCTGCAGCTCGCGGGGACAGCCGTCGCCGCAGGCGTCGCGGCGTTTGCGCTCGAGCCGGTGCGCTTCGAGGCTTCGCCGGACGTGCTGGGCGCCGTCGTGTTCACGGGTGTCGGCGCCACCGCGCTGGCGCTCGTCTGGCAGATGGACGCGCAGCGGCACATGTCGGCAGCGCGGGCCGCCTTGATTTTCTGTTTCGAGCCGGTGTTCGGGGCTGCGGCCTCATGGGTGTGGCTGGGGGAACGGCTGTCGATAACCCAGTGGATTGGGGCCGGGTTGATCGTCGCAGGTATGATCCTGGCTGAATGGCCTTGTAGGAATTGACCGACAAGCGTCCCGCAACGATTCTCCATATCCTAGGGGCGACTCCCTCACGGGCTGTAAGGTGCGCCCCAGGCTTCCGATGGACCTCAAGACCAAGCACAGGCTGAAAGCCCCGACGCTGGCTATCTCGGGGCTCGTTCTCGCCCTCTTGGGCACGGCCGGGTTCGCCCAGCAACCCGATACCGCCGCCCAAGGGTTGAAGCGGCTGAGTATCGAACAATTGATGAACCTGGAAGTCACTTCCGTCTCCAAGCGTCCCGAACGGTTGGCGCAGACCGCCTCCGCGATCCAGGTGATCACGCAGGAGGACATTCGTGGTTCCGGCGCGTCGAGTCTCCCGGAGGCACTGCGTCTCGCCAGCAACCTGCAGGTCGCGCAGCTCGATTCTCGCCAGTGGGCCATCAGCGCGCGCGGATTCAACAGCACCAGCGCCAACAAGCTCCTGGTACTCATCGACGGGCGTACGGTCTACACACCACTGTTCTCCGGTGTGTTCTGGGACGTGCAGGAGGTCTCCCTCGCAGACATCGACCGGATCGAAGTCATCAGCGGGCCGGGCGCAACCCTCTGGGGGGCTAACGCCGTCAACGGCGTGATCAACGTCATCACGAAAGACGCCAAAGACACCCCAGGGGTCGCCCTGTCGGGCGGCGGCGGCACCGAATTGCGTGGCTTTGGCACCGCCCGCTATGGAGGACAGGTCGGCTCCGCAGCGCGCTATCGGATCTACGCGACACGCTTTGCCCGCGATCCATCGGCGTTGCCCAGCGGTCAGGAGGCCGTGGATGAATGGCACCTGGGGCAAGGCGGTTTTCGCGCGGATTGGGACGCGTCGACGAACAGCCACGTCACGTGGCAAGGCGATCTCTACGGTGGCCGCATCGGTCAGCCCAGCGCCGCGGACATCGCCATCAGCGGTGGCAACGTGATGGCGAAGTGGTCACGGACGATCTCCGACGCATCGGGGCTCACGGCCCAGCTGTACTATGATCGGACCAATCGGGACATCCCCGGGACGTTTGGTGAAGATCTCGACACCTACGATGTCGATCTTCAACACCAGACCCGGCTGGGGGCGAGGCACGACCTCGTCTGGGGACTTGGTTACCGGCTGATCAACGATCGCATCTCCAACACCACGGCCCTGGCCTTCCTGCCGGCCCATGTCGCGCGACAGTGGTTCACGGGATTCGTCCAGGACGAGATCGCCCTCGTTCCCGACCGGTTGCACCTGGCCCTCGGCACCAAGATCGAGCACAACGACTACACCGGCTTCGAGATCCAGCCCAGCGGCCGGGTGAATTGGACCCTCAATCCGTTCGCTACGCTCTGGGCGGCGGTATCCCGGGCGGTCAGAGCCCCTTCGCGAATCGACCGGGAGTTCTTTGCGCCCGGCCAACCGCCCTACTTCCTGGCCGGGGGCCCGGGCTTCCACTCGGAAGAGGAGCTGGCCTACGAGCTGGGATACCGGCATCAACGGGGATCGTTTGCCCTCTCTGTGGCAACGTTCTACAGTCGTTACCACGGGCTGCGCAGTCTGGAGCAGGTCAACCCTCCCGCAGCCACGCCCATCGTCATCGGCAACGGACAGGACGGTGAGTCCTACGGAGCGGAGTTGACTGCCGGGTACTGGCTCACAAGCCGGTGGCGGGTGCGGGCCGGCTACGCCGAGGTGCGCGTCCACATCTGGCCCAACCCCGGCAGTACCGACACCTCGCGCGGTTTGACGGAGTCCCAGACTCCCGATCACCAGCTCTTCGTGCATTCGTCGGCCGACCTGCCCGCTCACTTGCGGCTGGATGTGGGACTCCGCGCGATCGGGGGGATCGCCAGGGCGCAGGTCCCGGCCTATGAGGAGCTGAACGCCCGGCTCGCGTGGCAACCGACCGCGAAGCTGGACCTGTCGATCGTCGGGCAGAACCTGCTGAACCCTCGTCACATCGAGTTTGGCAGACCCGGGGCCACGCGCCGGGAAATCGAACGAGGCGTCTATGGGTTGGTCGAATGGCATTTCTGAGCCGAGCGCTCCCCCTCGCAGCCCTCCTAGGGGCGGGACCAGGGTTGGCCGCCCAAGGCGTGCGCGCGTCGGAATACCAGGTGAAGGCCGTGTTCCTGTTCAACTTCGCGCAATTCGTCGATTGGCCGGCCGAGGCCTTCCCCGCCTCCGACACACCGCTCGTGATCTGTGTGCTCGGCAATGATCCGTTCGGTGACGTGTTGGACCAGACCGTGCGCGATGAGCGGCTGGGAAGCCGGGCATTTCAGGTTCGACGCTACCAAAGCGTGGACGAGATCAAGACCTGCCACATCCTGTTCATCAATCGGTCCGAGGGGGCCCGGCCGGAGGTCATCCTGGCGGACCTCAAGCAGCGGCCGATCCTCACGGTGAGCGACGCCGACGGCTTCGCTCAGCGCGGCGGCATGATTCGCTTCGTGACCGACCGGAACCGTATCCGGCTCCAGCTGAACCTGGCGGCAACGGAAGCGGCCCACCTGACGATCAGCTCCAAGCTGCTGCGCGTGGCCGAGATCGTCCGCCGCACTGGGAGTTGAGATGTCGCGGCTGCGCGATTGGCCGATCAAGCGGAAGCTCACGGCGATCCTGCTGCTGATCAGCGGATTGGTATTGTTGCTGACCTCGGCCGCGTTTGTAACCTACCAGGTCGTGACGTTCCGTCAGAGGATGCGGGATAATATGGCCACGCGTGCCCGCATCCTTGCCGCCAATAGCACGGCCGCCCTGGCGTTTGCGAACGAGGCGGACGCCACAGAAATCCTGGCAGCCCTGCAGTACGACCCTCATATGGTTGCCGCGGCGCTGTATGGCCAGGATGGACGGGTGTTCGCGACTTATCCGGCGGGCGCCGCCGCTGGCCTTATCCCCGCCGCGCCGCAGTCAGACGGCTACCGTTTCGAGGGCGGCCGTCTCGTGGGGTTTACGCCTGTGGCGCAGGGAGAAAACAGACGGCTGGGGACTCTTTACATCGCGTCGGACACGAAGGCCGTATCGGATGCCCTGCGGCTGTCCGGCGTCATCGCCATCGTCGTCCTCGGGATCGCGCTGCTGGCCACCTACGCGTTGGCCGCCGCCCTGCAGGGACTGATTTCAGAACCGATCCTCGCGCTGGCGGAAATCGCCACGGCCGTCTCCACTCGTCAGGACTACTCCGTGCGGGCGCCCAAGCTCGGCGAGGATGAACTGGGCACGCTGACCGAGGCCTTCAACCAGATGCTGGGGCGCATCGATGACCAGGACCGCGAGCTGCGGAGCCACGCCACGGACCTCGAGCAGCGCGTCGAGGCGCGAACCCACGAGCTCCAGGAGCGCAACGAAACGCTGCGCCGCAACGCGGCGGAGCTGCTCGCCGCCAACCAAGAACTGGACGCCTTCGCCTACTCGGTATCACACGACCTGCGCGCACCGCTGCGCAGCATCGATGGGTTCAGCCAGGTACTGCTGGAAGACTACGGCGCGCAGCTCGACGATGCAGGACGGGATTCCCTACGGCGGGTGCGCGCCGCCAGTCAGCGCATGGCTCACTTGATCGACGACTTGTTGAAGCTTGCGCGGGTCACCCGTGTCGAGATGCGCACCGAGGTTGTGGACTTGAGCAGCATGGCACGGGATATCGTCGCCGATCTCCAACGAGCGGACGCGGCCAGGCAAGTGGAATTCGCGATTGCCCCGGAGCTCAAAGTACGGGCGGATCCTCCCCTGATGCGCGTCGTGCTAGAGAATCTCCTCCGCAACAGCTGGAAGTACACCGCCAAACAGTCGCGTCCGCGCGTCGAATTCGGATCAAGCGAAGCGAACCACGGGCGCACGTTCATGGTCCGCGACAACGGCGCCGGGTTCGACATGAAGTACATGGACAAGCTGTTCGGCGTGTTCCAGCGACTGCACTCCGCGGCCGAGTTCGAGGGCACCGGCGTCGGCCTCGCCACGGTCCGCCGCATCATCACCCGGCATGGCGGCCGCATCTGGGCCGAGGGTGCCGTCGATCAAGGCGCGACGTTCTACTTCACCTTATAGGGGAGGTGCCAGTGAACCCGGGAACGATCCTGCTGGTGGAAGACAACCCCGACGACGTCGCCCTGACGATGCGGGCGCTCAAGAGTCACAACATCACGAACGACGTGGTCGTGGCGGAGGACGGTGTCCAGGCGCTCAGCTATCTCTTCGGCGCGGACGGCGGCGCAGGGGCGGAAGCGCTACCGGCGGTTGTTTTACTCGATCTGAAGCTGCCGAAGGTCAACGGGCTGGAGGTGCTGCGGCGCATTCGCTCCGAGGAGCGGACCAAGCTGCTGGCGGTGGTGATCCTGACCTCCTCCGACGAGGAGCGCGACATCATCGATGGCTACACGCTCGGTGCCAACAGCTACGTGCGCAAGCCGGTGGACTTCGTGGAGTTCACCAAGGCGGCCCAGCAGCTGGGACTGTACTGGTTGCTGATGAATCGCCCACCGCCGACTCCCCGCCGGGTCTGACTTGAACGCTTCTTTACGCCTCCTGATCGTCGAGGACTCGGAGGACGACGCGCTGCTCATCGTACGTGAACTGAAGCGCGCGGGCTACGAGCCGAGCTACGAGCGCGTGGACACCGACGCGGCGGTGCGCGCGGCGCTCAACCGCGGGCCCTGGGACGTCATCGTCAGCGACTTCAACATGCCGGGCTTTACCGGTACCGATGCGTTGAAGCTGCTCCGGACGCGCGATCAAGACACGCCCTTCATTTTCGTTTCCGGAACGATCGGAGAGGACGTCGCCGTGGAGGCGATGCGGGCTGGCGCCCAAGACTACGTCACCAAGGGCGACCTGCGGCGCCTGGTGCCCGCGATCGAGCGCGAGTTGCGGGACGCAGCAGCGCGCCGCGCGGGTGCTCACGCGGTACGGGCTTCGGAGGCCCAACTTCGCGCCATCCTGTACGCGGCGCTGGACGCCCACATCACGATGGACGCAGCGGGAACAGTCACCAGCTGGAACCCACAGGCGGAGGCCGTCTTTGGGTGGAGCGAACCCGACGTGCTGGGCAAGCGCCTCGGTGACTTGATCGTCCCGATGGCCCACCGCCAGGCCCACGTCCGAGGCATCGAAGGGTTTCTGGAGACGGGCGAGGGACCCATCTTGAACCGGCGTCTGGAGCTCACCGCCTTACGACGTAACGGCGACGAGTTCTCGATCGAGCTCGCCGTGACCCCCCCGCGTGGGCGATGAGTGGTCGTTCAGCGCGTTCCTCCGCGACATCACCGAGCGCAAGCAGCTGCAGCAACAGTTGATCCAGTCTCAAAAGATGGAAGCGGTGGGCCGGCTCGCTGGGGGTGTGGCCCACGATTTCAATAACCTCCTCACCGCGATCATCGGATACGCCGAGCTGCTCGGCGAGGAGCTCCCCGCGGGCAGTCCGGCCCGGAACGATCTCGAGGAGATCCGCAAGCGAGCCAGCGCGCCGCGTCACTCACCAGGCAGCTGCTCGCATTCAGTCGTCAACAGGTGCTCCAGCCAATCGTCCTCAGCCTGAACGACTTGGTGCAGGATGTCGAGAAGATGCTGCGCCGGCTGATCGGTGAGGACGTCCAGCTGCGAACGACGCTGGCGACGGATGCGGGCAACGTGCGCGCCGATCCGGGCCAGCTCGAGCAGGTGATCCTGAACCTGGCCGTCAACGCCCGGGACGCAATGCCCAGCGGCGGGAAGCTGACCATCGAGACGCAAAACGCCGAGCTGAGCGACGCGTACGCTGAGGCGCACCAGCCCGTCATCCCCGGCGCGTACGTGATGCTCGCCGTGAGCGACACCGGGGTCGGCATGGACCCGCAGACCCGGGGACGCATCTTCGAGCCGTTCTTCACCACCAAGGAGAAGGGCAAGGGCACGGGCCTCGGTCTCTCGACGGTCTACGGCATCGTGAAGCAGTCGGGTGGCTACATCTGGGTGTACAGCGAGCCCGGTCACGGCACGACCTTCAAAGTCTACCTGCCCCACGTCGACGCGCCGGTCGACGCCGTGACGGCGCCGCCAGAGCCAGCGGGCACGCTCGCGGGGACCGAAACGATCCTCCTCGCCGAGGACGACGAGATCTTGCGGCCCCTCGCGCGCGGCCTGCTCCAGCGGCTCGGGTACACCGTACTAGCCGGCGGCTCAGCAGAGGAAGCCCTCGCTCTCGCGCACGCGCACGGCGGCCAGATTCATCTGCTCATCGCCGACGTGGTCATGCCGGGGGAGAGCGGCCGCCAGTTGGCGCGACGCCTCGTCGAGGTGCGGCCCGACATGCGCGTCCTCTACATGTCCGGGTACACGGACGACGCGATCGTGCATCACGGCATGCTCGAGGCCGGCCTCAACTACTTGCAAAAACCGTTCACCCCCGCCGTGCTGGCCCGCCGAGTGCGGGAAGTCCTGGACGCCCGATGACCCCGCTGGCCAACCGGTACGACTACGACCTCGTCGCGCTGTCCATCCTCATTGCCGTGCTCGCGGCCGGCGCGGCGCTCGACCTCGCGCGACGGGTCACCGCGACACAAGGGCGCGCTCGGACCTGGTGGCTCGCGGGCGGCGCGCTGGCCATGGGCCTGGGGATTTGGTCTATGCATTACACGGGAATGCTGGCATTCGCGCTGCCGGTGCCCGTTGCCTACCATGTCCCGACAGTCGCGGTGTCCTTGCTCGCGGCCGTGCTCGCGTCCGGCGTCGCCTTGTCGATCTCCAGTCGCGAACAGCTCAGCGGCCTGCGCCTCGGCTTGGGAAGCATCGTGATGGGCGCCGGCATCGCCGCGATGCACTACATCGGGATGGCCGGCATGCGACAAGCCGCGGTGGTCACGTGGCGGCCCGGCATCATCGCGTTTTCGATCGGGATCGCCGTGACGGTGTCGGCGGTCGCGCTGACGCTCGCGTTCCGCCACGGCCACGCCCCCTCGGAGGCCTGGACGTGGCGTAAGGCGGGGAGCGCCGTCCTCATGGGCGCAGCCATCCCGAGCATGCACTACACCGGCATGGCGGCCGCGACCTACTTCTCGTCCGATGCGCCTGTCGATTTGACGAACACGATGAGCATATCCGGGCTCGGTGCAGGCGCGATCGGCGCCGCTACCGTCGTGACCCTGCTCGCGGCGATCGGTACGTCGGTGTTGGATCGTTGGGTCGGCAGCGAACGCGCGCGTGCGGCGAGGCTCTTCAGTGAACACCAGCGCCGCCTCGCCGAGGCGCAAGCGATCGCCCACGTCGGAAGCTGGGAGCTGGACATGAGCACGAACAACGTCACGTGGTCGGACGAGGCCTACCGCATTTACGGGTTGCCCCTGGGGTCGCCGGTGGGATACGACGCCTTTCTCGCGCGCCTCCATCCAGAGGACCGGGAGCGGGTCGAGCGCATCGTCGGAGAGGGCCTGGCCCAGCGCCGACCAGTTGAGTACGAGTTTCGCATCGTCCGCCCGGACGGCGTGATCCGCTACCTGCTCGGCCGGAACGTGGTCGTCACCGACGGCGTCGGCCAGGCGATTCGCATGGCAGGAACGTCGTTGGACATCACCGAGCGGAAGCTCGCGGAAGCGGACCAACAAGCCCTGCTTCTCGAGCTGCAAGGGTCCGTGGCTGAAGTGAAGGTCCTGCGGGGCATCCTTCCGATCTGCGCCAACTGCAAGCGCATTCGGAGCGACGACGGCCAATGGGAGGCGGTCGAGTCCTACGTCCGAGAGCGGACCAACGCCGAATTCACCCACGGGCTTTGTCCGAATTGCGCGAAGCAGACCTGGACCTAGCACCTTGGCGTCCGGGTAACCCCCCGTCTATATTCCCCGCTCCTTCCCGAGTAGCTCAGTTGGTAGAGCAGCCGGCTGTTAACCGGCGGGTCGCAGGTTCGAGTCCTGCCTCGGGAGCTGCCGTACGCTAGATTCGTAACCCATGGCCGAACGGCGCCGCACGCCTCCGAAGAAGAAACCTGCTCGCCCCTCCGGCGACGCCCTGACCGTCTCGCTGCTCCAATCCACGCTCGAGTCCACCGCCGACGGCATCCTCGTGGTGGACCCCCAGGGGGGGGTCGTGTCGCAGAACCGGCGTTTCGCGGAGCTGTGGCGCATCCCCCAGCAGCTCCTCGACACCCGGGACGACGCGCGCCTCATCGCGCACGTGCTCGACCAGCTGCTGCGCCCGGCGCAGTTCGTCGACAAGGTCCGCGACCTCTACGCCCATCCTGACGCGGAGAGCTTCGACGTCCTCGAGTTCAAGGACGGCCGCATCTTCGAGCGCTACTCGATCCCTCAGCGGCTCGACGGCCGGGCGGTGGGTCGGGTGTGGAGCTTCCGCGACGTCACCGCCCGCGCCCGCGCCGAGACCACGATCGTGGAGCGCGAAACGCTGCTGCGCACCATCGTCGAGTCTTCGCCCGAATGCGTCAAACTGCTCTCGCCCGCGGGCATCCTCCTCCAGATGAACCACGCCGGCCTCACGATGCTCGAGGCTGACCGCGCCGAGCAGGTCGTCGGCCAGGCCGCCGTCGATCTGGTGGTCCCCGAGCACCGGGCGGCGTTCCGGGCACTTGTGGCCCGTGTCGCGGCCGGCGAGTCGGGTCGGCTGGAGTTCGAGGTAACGACGCTCAAGGGTGCGCGGCGCTGGCTCGACACGCAATTGGTGCCGCTGCGGCGCGACGGCGGCGCGTCCATCGACACCTTGCTGGGCCTGACGCACGACATCACGCAGCGCCGCCGCGCCGAACGCGTGCAGCGGGCCACGTACCGGATCTCCGAGGCTGCCCTCACCGCGGAGAACCTGCACGCGCTCCTGACCGAGGTGCATCGCGTCGTCGGCGAGTTGATGCCAGCCCACAACTTCTACGTCGCCCTGTACGACGACGCCAACGACAGCCTCAGCTTCCCGTACTTCGTGGACGAGGCTGATCCGGAGCACGACGTACAGCCGCGTCCATTACGCCGCGGCATGACGGAGTACGTCCTGCGGACCGGCGCGCCGCTGCTCGCCACCCCGGACGTCTACGACGACCTGGTGGCGCGGGGCGAAGTCGAGCTGATCGGCGCCCCCTCCATCGACTGGGTCGGCGCCCCGCTCGTCGTGAAGGATCGGACCATCGGCGTCGTCGCCGCCCAGAGCTACTCCGAAGGGGTGCGCTACGGCCCGGGTGACAAGGAAATCCTGATTTTCGTCTCCTCCCAGATCGCGATGGCGGTGGAGCGCAAGCGCTCCGAAGACGCCCTGCGCCGCCAAACGGACCTGCTGCAGCAGATCGTCGAGCACATCCCCGTCATGCTCGTATTCCTCGATCCCACGGGGTTGATCGAGTGGGGCAACCGCGAGTGGACCCGGGTGCTCGGGTTCACGATGGACGATGCGCGGTCCAGCGATATCTTCGCGTCGCTCTATCCCGACCCTACCGAACGCCAGCGTGTGAAGAACTCCATCGGGTCGCCCACGAGCCAATGGACCGACTTTCGGACGCGGACGCGGGACGGCCGTGTGCTCGACACCACGTGGGCCAACGTCCCGCTGGCGCAGGGTGGATGGTTGGCGATCGGCGTCGACATCACGGAGCGCAAGCAGGCCGAAAGCGCGCTGCGCCAAAGCGAGGAGCGCTACCGCACGTTCATCGCGCAGAGCTCGGAAGGCGTGTCGCGGCTCGAGTTCAAGCCCCCCGTCCCCGTGACGCTCGCCGAAGAGGCCCAGGTGGACGCCATGTACGCGAGCGCCACCGTGGCGGAGTGCAACGACGCGATGGCCCGCATGTACGGATTCACGGAAGCGCGCGAGCTGGTGGGCGCGCGCCTCGCCGACCTCCATGACCAGGGCGACCCCGCGAACCGGGAGCAGATGCGCAGCTTCATCCGCGCGGGCTACCGCCTGTCGGACTCGGAGACCCGGGAGCGGGATCGCGAGGGCCGGCCGCGCGTCTTCCTGAACAACGTCGTGGGCTTCATCGAGAGTGGGCACCTGGTGCGGGTCTGGGGGACGCAACGCGACGTCTCCGAACAGCGCCGCCTCGAGGAGCAGTTCCGCCAGTCACAAAAGATGGAGGCGGTGGGGCAGCTCGCGGGCGGCATCGCGCACGACTTCAACAACCTGCTCACGGCGATCCTCGGCAATACCCAGCTGCTGCTGCGCGACTTGCCTCCGGGGGACGCCATGCGCGGCGACGTGGAAGAGATCCGTAAGGCGTCGGAGCGCGCCGCCGGGCTCACTCGCCAGCTGCTCGCCTACAGCCGCCGCCAGATGCTCCAGCCCGAGATCCTCGACCTGAACGTCGTGGTAGGAGACATGGACCGCATGCTGCGGCGGCTCATCGGCGAGCATATCGCGCTCGTCACCGTGCCCGCGCCGGACCTGGGCCGCGTGCGGGCCGACCCGAGCCAGATCGAGCAGGTGCTCGTGAATCTCGTCGTGAACGCGCGCGACGCGATGTCCCAGGGCGGCCGCCTCACGATCGAAACCGCCGACGTCGACCTCGACGCGACCTACGCCCAGGAGCACCTCGGGGCCTCCCCCGGCCCCTACACGATGCTCGCGGTGACCGACACCGGAACGGGGATGGACGCCACCGTCCGCGCCCACTTGTTCGAGCCGTTCTTCACGACCAAGGAAGTGGGCAAGGGCACGGGGCTGGGTCTGGCCACGGTGTACGGGATCGTCAAGCAGAGCGGCGGCCACATCTCCGTCTACACCGAGGTGGGCCGCGGCAGCAGCTTCAAGGTGTACCTGCCGCGCGTCGACCGGCTGCCTCACGCGGCGGCGGCGCCCGCTCCCCGCCCCGTCGCTGCGCGCGGGTCCGAGACCGTGCTCGTCGTCGAAGACGATCCGGCCGTGCTGTCGCTGAGCTGCCGCGCCCTCGAGTCCGAGGGCTACACCATTCTGTGCGCGTCCGACGGCACCGACGCGCTGCGGATCGTCGAGCGGCACGGCGGCGAGATCCACCTCCTGCTCACCGACGTCGTGATGCCCGGAATGAGCGGGCGTGAGCTGGCCGAACAGATGGCCGCGCGCCGGGCCGGGATCCGGGTCCTGTACATGTCGGGCTACCCGGGCGACGCCGCCGTGCACGACGGCGCCCTGGTGCGCGGCAGCGCCTTTCTCCAGAAGCCCTTCTCCCCCGACGGGTTGGCCCGCAAGGTGCGCGAGGCGCTGGACGCGTGAAAGATCCGGTGCTGGCGCCCGCGCAGCTGCGCGCCGCGCTGGAGCGCGCCGAAGGGGCCCTCCGCGAATCGCAGCGGCAGTACCGCGAGATTTTCGAGCTCGCGTCGATCGGCATCTTCCGGTCCACGCCGGAGGGACGCATCCTGCTCGCCAATCCCGCCCTCGCCGCGATGCTCGGCTACGACACCCCGGACCAGGTGCGCGAATTGGATCTCGGTCGCGACATCTACCTGCGTGCCGAAGATCGCGCCGCCCTGATCGCCCGCTACGAACGCTCGGCCGAACCGTGGACGGTCGAGGTCGAGTGGCGGAAACGGGACGGCACGCCGTTGTGGGTCCAGATCAGCGCGCACGCCGTGCCCGACGACGCCGGGCGCGCGCTGTACTTCGAAGCCTTCGTGCAGGACGTCACCGAGCGACGGCTCTCTGTCGATGCCCTGCGGCTGAGTGAGGCGCGCTATCGGGCGTTGGCGACCAACCTGCCCGACACCTCCGTGTTCCTGTACGATCATGACCTGCGTTACGTGCTCGTCGACGGATCGAGTCTCGCGGGTGTCGGCATGTCCAAGCAGGCCTTGGAAGGCCACACGATGTTCGAGGTCCTTCCCGCTGACGTGTGCGAGCGGTTGGCCCCCCTCCGGCGCGCCGCTCTTGGCGGGGAGGTCGTCGAGTTCGAAGAGACCTTTGGGGGCCGTACCCACGCTGTACACCTCCTGCCGATCCGGGACGGCACCGGCGCGGTCATCTACGGCATGGGCGTCGCCGTGGACATCACGGAGCGGAAGCGCGGAGCGGAACGCCTCGCGGAGAACGAGGGCCGGCTTCGGGCCATCATCGACACGGAACCCGAGTGTGTGAAGGTCCTCGACGGTTCGGGACGCGTGCTGACCATGAACCCGGCCGGCCTCGCGATGATCGAGGCCGACGCGCCCGAGCAGATCGTCGGACAGAGCGTGTTGAGCGTCGTGGCGCCCGAGTACCACCAGGCGTTCACCGATCTCTCGCGGCGCGTCTTCGCGGGGGCGACGGGGACGCTCGAGTTCGAAATCGTCGGGTTCAAAGGGACGCGGCGCTGGCTCGAGACACACGCCGTGCCGCTGCGCAGCCCGCGGGGCGACATCCACTCCGTGCTGGGCATCACGCGTGACGTCACAACGCGCAAACACGCCGAGCAGGCGCTGCGCGAGTCCCAAGAGCGCTTGCAGCTCGTCACCCGCGCGACGAACGACGCCGTGTGGGACTGGGACCTCGTCACGAACGGGGTGTGGTGGGGCGAGGCCTTCCACGCCCTGTTCGGGTACGCGCTCCATGACATTACGCCGAGCCTCGAGTTTTGGCACAGCCACGTGCACCCCGACGACCGCGATCGGGTGTTCACCGGAATCCGCGCGGCGATTGACGGCGGGGAGGTCTTCTGGAGCGATGAGTATCGCTTTCAGCGGCGCGACGGCGGATACGCCGAGATCTACGATCGTGGCTACGTGATTCACGACGCCGACCGGCGTCCCGTCCGCATGGTGGGCTCGATGATGGAGGTCTCGGAGCGCAAGCGCACCGAAGCCCAGCTGCGCAACCTCGGTGCCCGCCTCGAAGCGATCCGCGAAGAGGAGCGGGCCCGCATCGCGCGCGAGATTCACGACGAGGTGGGCCAGGCCCTGACTGCGCTGAAGATGGACCTCGCGTGGTTGGCGAAGAAGGTCCCGCCCCGGGGCATGCCCGTGCGCCGCAAGCTGCAGGGGATGGAGGCCGTGATCGACGCGACGATGGACGCGCTGCACCGCATCCTCGCCGAACTGCGGCCCGGTGTCCTCGACGACCTGGGGCTGCCGGCGGCGATCCGCTGGCTCGCCGACGAGTTCAAGCGGCGCACCGAGATCACCTGCACGGTCCTCTTGACGGGAGGCGAACCCGGCCTCGACAGCGGCCAGGCGACCGCCGTGTTCCGCATCCTGCAGGAAGCCCTCACCAACGTCGCGCGCCACGCGCAGGCCAAGCACGTCGAGATCCGCCTCCATGTCCTCCCGACCGCGTTCGAGCTCGTAGTCACCGACGACGGGCGCGGGATCACGGCCGCGGAGCTCAAAGCAACCGGCACGCTAGGAATCCTCGGCATGCGGGAGCGCGCCCTGACCTGGCACGGGCGGGTCACCGTGCACGGCGAAGCGGGGCGCGGCACGACGGTCCGCGTGTTCATGCCCGTGGACCGCGTTACGGCGAGGGCGAGCGCCGGATGATCCGCCTCCTCATTGCCGACGACCACCCGCTGGTCCGCGCCGGTGTCCATCAGCTCGTGGTCGAGGAGCGGGACATTCAGGTCGTGGGCGAGGCCGTCGACGGCAACGACCTGCTCGCGCGCCTTCCCTCCACGCCCGCGGACGTGGTGATCCTGGACGTCACGATGCCCGGCCCGGGGTTTCTGCCGCTGCTCGGCCGCTTGCGGGCCGAGCACCCCGCGCTGCGCGTGCTCGTCGTCAGCGTCCACCCCGAGGGCAACATGGCATTGGGTGCGCTGCAAGCGGGGGCGGCGGGCTACGTCAATAAGACGCGGACGGGCGCGGAGCTCGTGGCCGCCATTCGCAAGGTGCATGCGGGCGGGACGTACGTGACGCCGTCGCTCGCCGAGCGGATTGCCGCCGAGCTCACCGCCGGCCACGTCCCTCGTCCCCGCGACGGCTTGTCCGTTCGCGAGCACGAGGTGCTCCGCTTGCTCGGCGCCGGCAAGAGCAACAAGGAGGTCGCCGCGATGGCCGGCGTCAGCCCGAAAACCATCAGCACGTACCGGGCGCGGATCCTGCGCAAACTCCGGCTCCGCACCAACGCCGACCTCGTGCGCTACGCGCTGGAGCACGCCCTCATCGGTTGACGTGTCAGACAGCACCGACAGGCCCGTCACCATCTTCTTACAGCGCGACTCGCGTCTCCGCACGACACCTTAGGGGCGTGAGGCGCTCGCGCAGGCTTCGGGTCTTCGTCGTCGAGGACTCGGAAATCGTTCGCACCAGGCTCGTGGCGATGCTAACCGACACTCGCGGCGTGGAGGTGGCCGGCGAGGCGGCCAGCGTCGCCGACGCCGTCGCCCGCCTCCCGGGCGAGCGCCCCGACGCCGTGCTCGTCGACCTGCGCCTCCCCGACGGGGATGGCTTCGACGTCATCCGCGCCGCGAAGGCGCTGACGCCAGCCCCGGTGATCGTCGTCCTCACGAGCTACGCCTATCCGCAGCTTCAGGCCCGGGGCCTCGCCGCCGGAGCCGATTGGTTCCTCGACAAGGCCACGGAGTTCCTGCGGGTCCCGGAAATCCTGACGTCATTGCCGCGCCTCTCGCAGCAGCGCGTGCGATGACGATCCGCATCCTGCTCGCAGAAGACAATCCCGACGACGCCGCCCTGATCCAGCGCGAGTTGCGGAAGTCGGGGGTCGACGTCACGATCCGACGCGTGGACTCCGCGGTGGCGTTCCGCCGGGCGCTGGACGAGGTCGAGCCGGACGTCGTACTCACCGACCACTCGATGCCTCAGTTCACGGCGCGCGACGCCCTCAAGATCGCCCTCGAGGCGCGGCCGGCGACGCCCGTGATCGTCGTCACCGGCAGTCTCGATGAAGAAACGGCGGCCGACTACATCAAGGACGGCGCGTCCGACTACGTCCTGAAGACCCATCTCACGCGTCTTCCCGCGGCCCTGGTCGGCGCCCTCGAGCGCCGCCGCGCCCGCGTAGCCACGGAGGCCGCCCACAAGGCGCTGCTCGGCTCAGAGGCCAAGTTCGCCAAAGCCTTCAACGCCAACCCCTCGGGCATGGCGATCACCACGCTCGACGGGCGCGTGGTGGACGTCAACGAGGCGTTCCTGCGCACGTTGGGATACACGCGCGAGGAGTCCATCGGTCGCACGACGGTCGATCTGGGACTGTGGCACAGCGACGAGGAGCGCGCGCGCGCCATCCAAGAAGCCCAGACCCTGGGCCGCGTCCAGACCATCGAGATCGAGGGCCACACGAAGCAGCGCGCGCGCCGTACCCTGCTCTACTCCGCCGAGCTGATCGAGCTCGACGGGGCGCCCCACGTGCTCGTACTCACCACCGACATCACCGAGCGGCGCCAGCTCGAGGAGCAGCTGCGCCAGGCGGTCAAGATGGAAGCCGTGGGCCGTCTCGCCGGCGGCATCGCGCACGACTTCAACAACCTGCTCACCGCGATCATCGGCTCGGCCGATCTGCTGCTCGAGGATCTCGATCCGGCGAGCCCCGCGCGGGATGACGTCACCGAGATCCGGCGGGCCGGCGACCGGGCCGCGCAGCTCACGCGGCAGCTGCTTGCGTTCAGCCGCCGGCAGCCGCTGACGCCCCGCGTGATCGACGTGAACGCGCTCGTGGCCGACATGGACCGCCTGTTGCGCCGTTTGATCGGGGAGGACATCGAGTTGCGGACGGTGCTGACACCCGACCTCGGGGCCGTGCGTGCCGACGCCGGGCAGCTCGAGCAAGTGATCATGAACCTCGCCGTCAACGCGCGTGACGCGATGCCGCGCGGAGGCAAGCTCACGATCGAGACGGCGAACACCGAGCTCGACGAATCGTACGCACGCGAGCACGTGACGGTACGTGCCGGGCCGGCCGTGATGATCGCCGTCAGCGACACCGGGACCGGCATGGACAGTGAGACGCTGGCGCACATCTTCGAACCCTTCTTCACGACCAAGGAGGTCGGCAAGGGGACCGGACTGGGCCTCGCCACGGTGTATGGAATCGTGAAGCAGTCGGGCGGACACGTGTGGGTGTACTCCGAGCCCGGCCGGGGAACGGCGTTCAAGATTTACCTGCCGCGGGTGACCGAGCCGGTCGAGGGCGTCGGGGCCGCCACGGCCCCTACCACGCTCCAGGGGACGGAGACCATCCTGGTCGTCGAGAACGAAGCGCCCGTGCGCGAGCTCGCGCGCCGGATGCTCGAGGCCAAGGGATACACCGTCCTGACGGCCGCCGCGCCCGCCGACGCCCTGGCGTTGGTGGAGCGCCACCCCGAGCCGATTCACCTGGCGGTGACCGACGTCATCCTGCCCGGCATGGACGGCCCCGCGCTGGCGCGCCGTCTCGAGCAGGTCCGGCCCGGCCTGCGGGTACTGTTCGTTTCGGGCTACGCCAACGAGGCCATCGTACACCAAGGCGTGCTCGACCCGGGCGTCGCGTACCTCCCCAAACCCTTCACGGCCGAGGCGCTGGCGCGTAAAGTGCGTGCAGTGCTCGACGGGCACTCGCCTTCCCCCCAACGGAGAGCGCCAGCTTGACCCGATTGCCGTGGAATTGGTCGATCGAACGGAAGCTGCCGTTGTTCGTCACTGCGTTGCTCCTGGCCGTCGTGCTCGTCATGCTCGGCGCGGCGTACCAACAGGTGCGCCGCGCTGCATTGTCGTTGGCGACGGAGCGGGTGCAGCGCCTCACCAAGGTCTATGTCGACCTGTTCCAGCGCGAACCTACGACCCGCCGCACCCAGATGGCCACGCTGGCCGCGGACCCGGGGGTCCGCGACTTCGTGACTTCCGGAGGCGGGCGCGGTCGCGATTGGATCCTTGGCGCCATGCGTCACATCGCCCCCGACACCGCTCACAACCTGGCGATCGAGGTGTGGGACTCGGCCGGCCGCCGCCTGTTCTTGCGCGGGGACTCGGCGCTGCGATCAGACCCCGCGACTACGCCACCATCGGACTCTACGGTACTGAGCCCCTACCGCCTGCGGCACGACACCCTCATGTACTACGAAGTGCAGGCGGCGGTGCGTGCCGGGACCGAGGGGCGGGTGATCGGCCGGGTCGTGCAGATCCGGCGACTCAATCTGTCGAAGCAGGCTCGCGAGATCCTCACGGGGATCGCGGGCGGCGACGTGTCGCTGCTGATCGGCAACGCCGACGGCGATCCCTGGACCGACCTGGAGCATGTGATTCCGGCGTTGCCGGCCGAGGCGCGCGCCAGTCGCGTGCCCATCGCTTACGAGCGGGGTGAAACGAAGTTCGGACTCGCCGCGCCGATTGCGGGGACGCCGTGGATGTTCGTGACCGAGCTATCCCGACGACAGGTGCTCGCTCCCTCGCACGCGTACCTCCGCCGCATGGCGGTGATCGCCGCCGTCATCGTGCTCCTCGGCGCGTTCGGAGCGTGGTGGGTAAGCCGGCGCATCACGAACCCCCTGCACCGCCTCACCACCGCGGCCGCGGCGATCGCGAGCGGCGACCTGGCGCAGCGGGTGAACGTCCCTGGCACGGACGAGCTGGGCCGGCTGGGACGCTCGTTCAACGTCATGGCGACTGAGGTGAAGCGGTCCCGGGACGATCTCGAATCCCAAGTCGTGGCGCGCACGCGCGCCCTACGCGATAGCGAAGCGCAGTTGCGCGCCGTCACGGAGACGGCCCACGATGCGATCATCGCCGCCGACGGCGACGGAAACATCGCCTACTGGAATCCGGGCGCGGCCCACATGTTCGGCTACCAGGCCATCGAGGTCATCGGCAAGCCCCTGACGGTGCTCATGCCCGAGCGTTATCAGGAAGACCATCGGCGCGGCATCCGGCGCTACGCGGAGACTGCCGAGGCGCGCGTGGTCGGCCGCACGGTGGAGCTCCACGGCCGGCGCAAGGACGGCGCCGAGTTCCCGCTCGAGCTGTCGCTCGCGGCCGCGCGCACCGAGGCGGGCCTCTCCTTCACCGGCGTGATCCGCGACATCACGGAACGCAAGCGCATCGAGCAGGCGCTGCGCGAGACCAATGCCGAGCTCGAAGCGTTCTCATATTCCGTATCGCACGACCTGCGGGCGCCACTGCGCGCGATCCACGGGTTCGCCCGCATTCTGCTCGAGGACCACGGCACCCAGCTCGAGCCGGAGGCCAAGCGCGTGCTCGGCGTCATCGACGAGAACACGCGGCGGATGGGGCAGCTGATCGACGATCTGCTCTCGTTCTCGCGGCTCGGCCGCAAAGAGCTCGAGTCGGCGCGCGTGGACATGAACGAGCTGGTCCGCACGGTCGCCGATGAGGTGCGGCGGACCGCGGGAGACCGCCCGCTCGAAATCACGATCGGCCCCCTGCCCCCGGCACGCGGCGACCGCGCCATGCTGCGGCACGCGGTGATGAACCTGCTCGACAATGCCGCGAAATTCACACGCCGGCGCGCGCGGGGCCAAATCGAAGTCGGCCACCAGGCCGACGGCGGCGAGACTGTGTATTATGTGAAAGACAACGGCGCCGGGTTCGACCCGCGATACGCCGGCAAACTATTCGGCGTGTTCCAGCGGCTGCATCGGGTCGAAGAATTCGAAGGGACCGGAGTCGGTCTGGCGATCGTCCAACGCATCGTCCAACGCCACGGCGGGCGCGTCTGGGCAGAGGGCCAACCCGAAGCGGGCGCCACGTTCTTCTTCACGCTGCGAGGAGCATCCGACGCATGACGCAACCACACGAGGTCGAGATCCTGCTCGTCGAAGACAACCCGAGTGACGCGGAGTTGACGCTGCGGGCGCTCAAGCAGCGGAACCTCGCCAATCAGGTGTTCGTGTGCCACGACGGCGCTGAGGCGCTGGAGTTCTTCTTCGGGGATGGATCGCACGCGCTGCGGGAGATCGGCGTCGTCCCGAAGGTCATCCTGCTCGACTTGAAGCTCCCCAAGGTCGACGGCCTCGAAGTGCTACGCCGCCTCAAGGAAGAGGCGCGCACCAAGAGCATTCCGGTCGTCGTGCTCACCTCGTCGCGCGAGGAGCCCGACATCGCGCGGGCCTACCGGCTGGGCGCCAACAGCTACATCGTCAAGCCGGTCGATTTCGAGGCGTTCGCCCGCGCCGTCTCCGATGTCGGCCTGTACTGGCTCCTCCTGAATCACCCGCCCCGCTGACGCGGTGACGGCTTCCGCTCCCGGCTCGCTCCACGTCCTGCTCGTCGAAGACCGCGACGTCGATGCCGAGCTGGTGGAACGGGAGTTGAAGCGCGCGCAGATCGAGTGCCGCGCCCGCCGCGTCGATAGCGACGAGGACTTCCGCCGCGAGCTGCGTGATTTCGTCCCCGACATCGTATTGGCCGACTATTCGATTCCCGGTTTCGGCGGCATGGAGGCCCTGGAGATCCTCCAGCGCGAGGCCCCGCTCATCCCCCTGATCGTCGTGACGGGCAGTATCGACGAGGAAACGGCGGCCGCATGCATCAAAGCCGGCGCCGCGGACTACGTCCTCAAGGCGCACCTGGTGCGCCTCGGCCCGGCGGTACGCAGCGCTTTGGAGATGTGCAAAAGCCGGGCGGAGCGCGCCGCCGCCGAGGCGGCGCTGCGCGCCAACGAGCAGCGGTTTCGCGCTCTCGTCGAGCATAGCTGGGACGCGGTTGCGCTATTCGGCCCGGACGCCGCCATCCTGTACGGCAGCCCCGCCACGACACGCATTCTTGGCTACGACCTGGACGAGTTCGTCGGGCGCAATGCGCTGGAACTGATCCACCACGAAGATCGCGATGCCGTGGTCGGCCGCCTCACGGAAGTGATGGCCAACCCCCGCGGCCGGGTGAACGTCGCGGCCCGCGTACTGCACAAAGACGGCTCGTGGCGTTACCTCGAGGGGGTGTTGACCAATCTGCTCGACGATCCGAGCGTCGGCGCCATCGTCAACAACTATCGCGACGCGACCGAGCGACGCAGCCTCGAGCAGCAAGTCATCCAAGCGCAGAAGATGGAGGCGGTCGGCCGGCTGGCAGGCGGCGTGGCGCACGACTTCAACAACATCCTCACCGCCATCGGGGGGTACACGGACCTCCTCCTCGCCGACCTGCCGCCCGACGACCCCCGGCGCCAGGACGTGGACGAGATCCACCGCGCCGCCGATCGCGCCGCGGCGCTGACCCAGCAACTGCTCGCGTTCAGCCGCCGTCAGGTTCTGCAACCCAAGGTCATCGATCTCAACGCCCTGGTATCGAACGTCGAGAACCTGCTGCGGCGCCTCATCGGAGAAGATGTGCTCCTCGCTACGACGCTCGCCGGCGACGTGGGACGGGTGCGCGCCGACCCCGGCCAGCTGGAGCAGGTGATCGTGAACCTCGCGGTGAACGCGCGCGACGCCATGCCCGCGGGAGGGCGACTGACCATCGAAACCCACAATATGGATCTCGACGCGGCGTATGCGGCCGAACACCAGACGGTCGTGCCGGGGCCGTACGTGGTGATTGCCGTGAGCGACACCGGCACCGGGATGAGCGCGGAGACACAGTCACACATGTTCGAGCCCTTCTTCACGACCAAGGAGGTGGGCAAGGGCACGGGCCTCGGCCTCGCAACGGTCTACGGCATCGTGAAACAAAGCGGCGGCAGTATCTGGGTCTATTCGGAGCTGGGGCACGGCACGACCCTCAAGGTCTACCTGCCCCGCGTGGACGAGCCAGCGGAGCCGCTCGCCCCCTCGACTCCTGCCGACGCGGAGAGCCTCCGAGGCACCGAAACGATTCTGCTGGTGGAGGACGAGCCCGCCGTTCGCGCCGTGGCGCGCCAGATCCTCACCCGCCAGGGGTATGTCGTACTCGAAGCACCGGACGGCCAGACCGCGCTCGCGATGGTGGACGCTGGCGGCCCACGCGTGGATCTCGTCCTCACGGATGTCGTGATGCCCGGAATGAGCGGCCGTAGCTTGGCGGATCGGCTGGCGAGCCACTGCCCCGGGCTGCGAGTGCTGTACATGTCGGGCTACACCGACGACGCCATCGTCCGTCACGGCATGCTCGAGCCTGGGCTCGCGTACCTCCAAAAGCCCTTCCGGCCGGACGCCCTCGCGCGCAAGGTCCGGGAGGTGTTGAACCGACACACCTGAGATCGTGCCCGAAAATCACCCGAAAACAGCGATAAATCAAGCATTATCTCGCGAGTGTGCACTCACTTAACACCATATATCCTTTGTTGGTATACATTTAAGATGGCGCAAGGCCAGGTGTTGCGTCGTAACGACAATCTAGCAAACAGCTTAAGTCGTTACATTCCCCGCCTTACCTCCGCTCCCCCTAGATTTGCCCCATGCCTTTACCCCCCCTCTTTGGGCATGACGGGGTCAAAGAGCGGCTGGCGAGCGCCGTCGCCGCAGGCCGGTTGCCGCAAGCCCTCCTGTTTGAGGGTCCTCGCGGCGTCGGCAAGCAACGCCTGGCCTTGTGGTTGGCTCAATGCCTCGTGTGCGAAAAGGGGGGCGCGTGCGGGGATTGCCGCGGGTGTCGCCTCGTCGCAACACTGCAGCACCCGGACGTGCATTGGTTCGTCCCGCTGGAGCTGAGCAAGAAGGGCGCGGACGGTGACAAGCAGGTGGATCTGGTAGCTGAAGCGCTGGCCGAGGAGATGGCGGTGCGGCGCGAACAACCGCTGTACCAAGCGCCAGGAGGCTTGGCGAGTCACGGGATTGCGGCGGTGCGGCTGCTGCTGCGACGTATGTCACTGACGCCGGTCGTCGGACGCCGCAAGGTGTTCATCGTCGGTGACGCCGAGCGGTTGATCCCCCAACGGGGGATGGAAGACGCCGCCAATGCGTTGCTGAAGGCGCTCGAGGAGCCGCCGGCCGACACGATCGTCGTGCTGACGACGGCAGATCCAGAGGCGCTGCTGCCGACGATCTTGTCCCGCGTTGTGCGTGTCCGTGTCGCACGAAGCGCTGACAGTGTCGTGACAGATTTCGCGCAGCGTGTACTCGGGATCGCTGCCAAAACTGAACTAGCAGAACGAGTTAGCTCAGCGGAGGGGTGCATTGGCAGGCTCCTTGCCCCAGAGGGAGATTCGGGAGCGGCGAGCCGGCGAGCCGGCGAGCTGCTCGACGCGGGCCGGAAGGGCGCAGCGACGCTCTACGCGCTCGCACTGAGTCAGATGCCCTTCCAGGCACGGGGCGGCTTCACCGAGATGCTGGACGCGCTGGCAGGGCGCCTGCGCGCCCAGGCGAAGACTGGCGGCGAGACGCAGAAGCTCGTCCAGGCCATCGCTCGAGTGATGGACGCGCGGGAACTGGCCCACGGCAACGTGAACCCGCAGCTCGTGACGGCCGTATTGGCGGAGGACTTGGCGGGGGCCGAGAGCACATGAAGCTGTCGCACGTGGATCAGGCGGGCCGAGCCCGGATGGTGGACGTGGGCGACAAGCCGGTCAGCGTGCGGACGGCGGTGGCCGCGGGCGCGATCCGGATGTCGAGCGACGCGTTCCAGGTGGTGGCCGATCAGACCGTCGCCAAGGGCGACGTCCTGGCGGTGAGTGAAGTGGCGGGAACGCTGGCGGCGAAACGGACGGCGGAGCTGATCCCGCTCTGCCACCCCCTCGGTCTCGACCACGTCGAGGTCGAAGCGAGCCTCGACGCGGGGCTGCCGGGGGTGCGGATTCGGGCGGCGGTGAAGGCGGTGGGTCGGACCGGGGTCGAGATGGAGGCACTGACCGCGGTGTCGGTCGCGCTGCTGACCGTCTACGACATGGTGAAGGCCGCGGACGCGGCGATGGTGATCGCGGACGTGCATTTGGTGGAGAAGAAAAAGGCACCGCTCGACACTTGAGCGACGCTTGATGACCGCGCCGCAGTTTGGTGCGGGCAGATAGGACTCACAAGAGAGGGGTATGCATACGAAAACTCAACGTCTGATGCTGCGGGGCGGCATGATTCTGGTCGGCGCCCTGCTGGTGAGCACCGTCGGGGGCTGGGCCCGCGGCGCGTCGGCGGATGCCGACCGCGTGCCGGCCACCGGACCCGAGCTGCTCGGCGAGCTGCGCGAATTGCGGCAGCAGCTCGACGCCAAGCAGGGCGAGCTGGACGTCGCCCGGCTGCAGCTCGACCGCGCCAACGCCATCATTCAGTATTCGGCGCACTACCGGATCCCCGCCGACCTCGCGACCGCGATCTACGACGTGGCGTTGAGCGAGGGAATCGACCCGGGGCTGGCCTTCCGGCTGGTCAAGGTCGAGTCGGGCTTCACGCAGCGGGCCAAGAGCCGGGCCGGCGCGGTGGGGTTCACGCAAGTGCTGCCGAGCACGGCCCGGCTGTACGAGCCGGGGCTCACGACCGAGCAGCTGTTCGACCGCGACACGAATCTGCGGATCGGCTTCCGCTATCTGCGGGACCTGCTCGACCGCTATCCCTCCAACATGTCCCTGGCGCTGTTGGCCTACAACCGGGGGCCGGGCAAGGTGGAGGAACTGCTGGGCGCGGGACGCGACCCGCAGAATGGCTACGCCACGTCCGTCATGAAGGGGTTTAGGCACCGGTAAGCCGACCGGCATCACGCACAGACGCACGTAGGGGCACGGCGATGCCGTGCCCCTACATGCGTTTTACGTCCCTACTTCCCTGGTATTCTCAACCAGTCCCCAGGCCTTATCACGCTCCCCATCGTCATCCCGTTCGCGTTGAGCAGCGCGGTGAGACCGACGCCGTAGCGGCGCGCGATCGTACTCGGCGTCTCGCCCGCCACGACCCGGTGCCGGCCAGCCGCACTACCGCCCCCCGCCACACGACGGTAACGCGGCTCGGGCGGCGTACTCCACGCCGACGCCGGCACGACGCGACCACTCATCGGCACGACGATGCGCTGGCCGATGTGGAGCGCATTCGAGCGCAGGTGGGGATTGGCGCCGCGCAGCATCGTTACGCTCACGCGGTAGCGCTGTGCGATCTCGGAGAGGGTCTGCCCCTGGGAGACGTAGTGGTCGACGAAGGTAATCCGCTCGTTGACGGGCAGGTCGGCAAACCGCTCCGCCACGCGCACCCCTGTGCCGCGAGGGACCCGCACCACCACACTGCGACCGGGTGGGGTGATGCCGCGGACGAAATGCGGGTTCAGCTCGAGCACGGCCGCGACGGTGGTATCGGCGAGGCGCGCCAGGACGTCGAGCCCCGTCGCATCGGGCACGGTCACCTCGTCGAATACGAGGGGCGGGAGCGGCTGAATCTCGGTGAAGCCATAGCGCCCGGGCTGCTTGGCGATGAGCGCCGCGGCGATGAGCTTGGGCACATAGTCGCGGGTTTCGCGCCGCAGGTAGCGGCGATCGGCGATCTGAAAGAACGTTTGATCGCTGACCGAGTCCGGCTCGCCGGGCAGCCGGCGGATGCCGCGCTCGATACGTCCGGCGCCGGCATTGTACGCCGCCGCCGCGAGGTAGACGCTGCCCAGGCGCTCGACGAGATCGGCCAGGTGATTGACGGCGGCGTCGGTCGCCTTGAACGGATCGCGCCGCTCGTCCACCCATGGGTCGATCTGCAGACCGTACATCCGCCCCGTACTCGTCATGAACTGCCACATCCCCACCGCCCGCGCGCGGCTCACGGCGGTGTTCGACAAGCCGCTTTCGATCAGCGTGAGGTACACCAAGTCTTCCGGCAGGCCGCGCGCCCGCAGCCGCTCACGGATCATCCCCTCATAGCGTCCCAAGCGCGACAGCCAGATCTCGAACCGGTCCCGCGCGTCCAGCTGGAAGAACTCCAGGTACTCGAGCACGCGCCGGTTCGCCGAGAACGTCGTGACGTCGATGTCGAAGACCGCCCCGGCAGCGTCGGAGGCGCCCAGAATCGTCTTCGCCTCGGAGCCGAACAGCCGCTCCGCTTCCCGCTGTACTTCCTCGCCGCGCACCGTCGTGTCGGGACGAGGCGCGGGCGCCGCCGTCGCGGTGGGGGGCGCGGCATTGGGGGAATTAGCTGAGGACTGAGTCTCTTTCCCGTGCAGGCTGTCCAGCGCCGACTGGTCGGCGGCGGAATCGCGCTGCACGGCGGCGAGCGCCGCGCCAACTTGGGCCCCTCCCGGTGCGGTTGTGTCACCCGGAACACCTGCCGCCGGTACGACTGTGGCCCCCGGGACACTCCGCGACGCGCGCGCGCCGCCGGAAGCGCAACCGGTAAGCAGCACCGCAGCGCCCAGCATCCAGATCCATCCCGTGCATCTCATCGTCGGTCGCGTCATCGTGTCGCCAGGTAATTCCCGAGTAACCGGTTCGTCGCATTCAATACCGCAAGCGCCGCGCCGCGGGGTGGATCGTTCTCCGTCAGGCACGAGCCCACCAGGCGCGTCGCTTCCTCCGGCGCCCGCGCGGAAAGCGACACGATCACCACCGTCGCATCGAAGGCGCGCACCGCCTTCACGCCCAGCAGCTCGAACGTCAGCTTCGTCTCTACCGACCGCTCCAGCGCCTGCACCGCCGCTGCCGCGCAGCAGCGCAGCTCGCCCGTCTGCGACGTCACACCGTCCGAGCCGCCCTCGAAGCGCCGCCCATCCGCCCACGCCAGCACGACCTTGGCGCGGCAGCGACCATTCGGGAGCCGCTGGAACCCGAATTCTTCGAATCGGAGCCGTCCTTCACCCACGCGCGCACCTCAATCGAACCGCACTTCGATCTGGTGTTTGAGCCCGGCGTCCTGCGGCGCCTCCACCACGTCCACCTCGAGGCGCGGACGTCCCTGCGGGTCGCGCTCGGCCGAGATGACCAGGATCAGCCCACTCTCGAACTCCACCTTGACGTGCCGCACGTCGGACCGGACCGTGAGATCCCGGACGGTCTCCCCGCGCAAGCGAGCGACGGCGACGACGATGCGCCGCAGGTCCTGCAGGTCGACCGGGCTCACGCGAGACGCTCGGCCAGGACCTGCGACAGCGCGGCATCGGGAATCCGCTCGGCTTGGATGAACAGCGACGATTTCGAAGTAGCCTCCAAGGGGTACGGCGTCCAAAACGACTGCCGCCGGCTCGGCTCCGATGCGGCCCGGAACGCGAGCACCAGCTGCCACGCCGCCGTGTTCGGGCGCCGCTCCGCCACCGCGTCGACATGCCAAACCTGGTCACCGAGTGCGATCACTCGCCATGGCATAGGTCACCTCGACCTGGGCCGCCCAAAAAGGGCTCCCAATATGGGGCTAACTTCAAGTCTGGTCAACATTTGAGCCCCCGCTCAGGAGCCCAAACACTCGTGCATCCTGCAAAGTGTCGACTTCGCGCAGGGGGCGGCAGGGGGCGAAGGATGAGCGGGGCGACGGGCCAGGGATGGGAGCTCGAGCGAAGGGGCTTTAGTCGCCTCTCGTTACGTAGGCCCGGAATCGTGCGGCAAGGTCCTTGGTGACGGCACCCGCGACTCCCGACCCGATGGACCGGCCGTCGAGCTTGGAGATCCCGACGACCTCCGCGGCCGTCCCCGTCAGGAACACCTCGTCGGCCGTGTAGAGATCGTAGCGGTTCAGCGGCAGCTCTTCGGTCGCGTAGCCCGCCTCGCGCGCCAGCTCGATTACGGTGTCGCGCGTGACACCGCGCAGGATCCCGGAGTAGGGCGGCGGGGTGCGCACCACGCCCCGCGTCACCGCGAACAGGTTCATGCCGCTCGCCTCCGCCACGTGCCCGCCCGAGTCCAGCATGATGACCTCGTCCACCGCCGCGGCGATACCCTCGAGCTTCGCGAGGATGTGCGTGAGGTAATTGAGAGACTTCACGCGGGGGGAGAGGCTTTCCCGGTGGTTGATTGGTGTCGCGGCAGTGATGGCTGTCAGGCCCTGCTCGTAGCTGGCGGCGGGCCACAGTCGGATCGTGTCCGTGATGCAGATGACGGACGCCTTGGGACACTTGCGGGGATCGAGCCCGAGGTCGCCCACCCCGCGTGTCACCACGAGCCGAATGTAGGCTTCCTTGATCCCACTCTTTGTCACTCCTTCCTCGACGATTCGCGCCATCTCAGCCTTGCCGACGGGCACATCGAGCCAGATCGCCTTGGCAGACGCGTACAATCGGTCGATATGCTCGGCGAGCCGGAAGATGCGGCCGCCGTACGCCCGGATCCCCTCGAAGACGCCATCGCCGTACAGCAGTCCGTGGTCAAACACGGAAACGACCGCGGTGCCGCGGTCGTGCCACTTACCATCGATCCATACAGTGGAAGGCATCGGAGCAAATCTGCCTCCGATGCCCTCCCCTGACAACTACCCGTCGAGCTCGTCGTCGTCGTGGCCGTCGTGATCCTCGTCACGGAAGGCGTCGAGCGAGCCTTCAATCCGGTCCATGACGACCCCCTCGTTGGGCTGGCCCTTGTTGGCCGAGGCGGGATCGACCAGAGCGGTTCCAGCCGCGTTCAGGAACCAGGTAGCCACGTCCACACGCAAGGTCACGCTCGTCGCGGCCCCAGCGCTGATGGTGATGGGCGGCGCCAGTTCGACTTCCTGCTCGGCGTCGAGATCCGACGTGAACGTAAAGCTGCTGCGGGTCCCGGCCTGGCTGTACGTGCCGGTCACGCGGATCGACACGCCGTTGAAGTCGGGATGCGCCGCTATGAAGGCGGCATCACCCGAATCACCCGGTTTGTGGATCTTGAACTCGAGCTCGTCATACTGCCCGGGCGGCGCGTTGACACTGATCATCGTCTCCGTCGCCGTGGTACCGAGCGGCAGGGACACGAGCACCGGGCCCGTCTCGAAGTCCTCGCAGCCATCGTCGCCGCCGACGGTGTCGCAAGCGGCGTCCTCGATGGGCTTGAGCTCGATCTCGCGCAGCACCAGCTCCGCACTGCGAAGGACGATGGTGTCGTTGCCGAGCGTGATGACGGTGCTGTCGCCTGCCGTGGTGATCTGCGGCGCGGCCGAGATGCCGAGCGGCGCAGCGGCGAGCGGAGCACCCAAGGGCCGAGCAGTGGTCAGCGCGAGGCTGACCGCCCCCGTCGTGCTGTCCGAACAAGCGGCTGCCGCGAGCAGCATCAACGTGACGCCCAGCGGTAGCAGACCCGTCTTCATAAAGCCTCCACACGTAAAGGGTTCGGCGCCCTGAAGGGCAAGACGCATACCCGGTGCGTGGACAGCGAAGTTGTTGCAGGACGGTGAGATAAGGACTGTGAAGGAAGCCTCAACGTGTACCATGGCGCTGCTGCCTGGCTCGAAACGGTGCAGCTAGGCGAGGAGCGTCTCCAGGGCCTGGATCTCCTCAGCCGCGCCCAGGCGCCGAAAGATCGCGAGGGCACGCTCGCGGGCCGCGCGCGCGCCTGCGCCGTCGCCCGCTGCCTCGAGCGCCACGCCCAGATCGCGCTCGGTGGCCGAAAGGACTTCGGCGGTCCCGTGGGTACGCGCCAGCTCCGCGGCCTCCCGCAGCAGCTGCACCGCTGCGGCAAGGTCGCCTCGGGCGCGGGCGACGCCCGCGCGCACACGCCAGACCTCGGCCAGCCCGCTGCGGAACTGGACGCGCCGATAGGCCTGCTCGGCGGCCTGCAACTCCGCTTCCGCCAACGCGCCATCCCCCATCGCCAGATGGATTTCCGCGCGACCGGTAAGAACGAGACCCACCAGGCTGTCGTCGTTGACCTGGCGGGCGAGCCGAGCGGCCTGCTCCGCCGCCTGCAGCGCGCCGCGGAAGTCGCCCAACTCGCGGCGGCTGATGCCGATGTTATGGTGGGTTTCCGCCAGGCCTCGCGACAGGCCGGCGCGCTGATACGCCGCGACTGCCGGCTGGTAACTGGCGAGGGCGGCCTTGGGATTGCCGCGGAGGAACGCGATGATGCCAAGATTATTGAAGCAGCGGGCCTCGGACGCCGGATCTTGCAGCGCCCGCGCCATGTCGACCGACGCGGCAAAGTGCTCTTCGGCTTCGTCCAGATTCCCGCGGTTGAGGGCGATCGCCGCTCGGTAGTTCCGGGCGCGCAGCTCGGCGTGCTGCTCGCCGCGCGCGCGCGCCGACTCGAGCGCGACGGTGGCCCACCGCTCCGCCTCGGCCAGGGCGCCGAGCCGTCCGTGCGCCTCCGCCGCACGCAGCGCGATCGGCGTCCGGCTGGCGACGGCCGCGGCCGGGAGCGCCGCCAACCGCTCCAGCACCTCCTGGTAGCGGCCCGCGGCCGCGAGCTCGTCGAGCACCCGCAGCAATGCCGATTCGTCCGCAAGAGAAGACATCACCACGCCACGGCGTGCTCCGTGAATGATGGGATGTTGGCGTCGAGCTCGTCGAGCTCCTCGAACTGCACAGTGCCGAGGCGGAACCAGGGCGCTCCCGGGCCACTGCGCTCCCAGATGCCGAGGAGCCCTTCGATCCGGGTATCCTCCGCGTCTATCACGCCGTCCCCGTTGAAATCGTGCTGGCAATCGAAGTACTTGATCTTAAGGCGTGCGGGGTGGTCGCCCGAGAACTGAAGCCCCGAGGGCTCGAACTGGTAGTGAAACCGGGTCGCGTCGAGGACGGTCACCGTAATGAGGATGGAGTCGCCCGGAAGGAAGGCCGCGCCGCCGGGCTTCCGGTACAGACCGTCACCGGGAACCTCGAAGCGTAAGTACTCATCGCCCGTGTCTCCGGGCGCCGCGCCCTGGTAAAAGAGGCGCACCTCGCGCCCCTCCCCGACCTTCGCCCAGAAGTTCGCCTGGGTCGTGAGGAGGGGCGGCGCCAGCGTGTCTTGGCGCACGATGGTGAGCTGAGCGTCCGGCACGCCCGCAGGAGCGGTATTGTCCCCGCAGCCGAGCAGGACCAGCGCCAGGGCACCAGCTAGGACCCGATTACGTCGCATCAATGCGCCTCGCAGATGAGGATTTCGGGATCTACGAGCATTTCCCGGGCCCCAGGCAACGCGTTGCCAGACAACTACTTAGGTGCTGGGCCGGTGGAGCGCGCCGGGGCAGGTGACTCACTCCGCACCACGCTCTCCCTCTCCCTCCCCCTCGTCCCCGCGGAGCAACCGCTGAAGGCGGGATCGCGAGATTCCCAACCGGCGCGCCGCCTCGGAGCGATTGCCCAAGGTGAGGTCGAGCATCGCGCGAGCGGCCGCTTGGACCACCTCGGACAGGCGTGCCGGAAACGGGAGGGCCCCGTCCGTCACGGGACGCGGGGCGCGGGGCTCGATCTCCGTCAGCTCCAAGGTCCCGGGGGGCGAGAGCAACAGCGTGCGCTCGATGACGTTGCGGAGCTCGCGCACGTTGCCGGGCCAAGCGTGGGCCGACAACGCCGCGCGCACCGCCTGAGTGAGCGCGGGCTCGGGAAGGGCGTACTGGGCGCTGAACTTCTTGACGAAGAATTCGGCGAGGCGGATCACATCGTCACCCCGAGCTCGGAGCGGGGGCAACTCGAGGGTCACGACGTTGAGGCGGTAATACAGATCCTCCCGGAACCGGCCCGCCCGGACCTCGGCGCCCAAGTCCGCATTGGTGGCGGCGATGAGCCGGACATCAAAACGCCGGCTCGTAGTGGACCCGAGCCGGCGTGTCGTCTTCTGCTCCAGCGTTCGCAGCAGCTTGGATTGAAGCTCGAGCGCGAGCCGGTCGATCTCGTCGAGGAACAGCGAGCCGCCCTGGGCCGCCTCGAACAGGCCCGGCTTCGCCGTCTTGGCATCGGTGAACGCGCCCCGCTCGTAGCCGAACAGCTCACTCTCGAGCAGGTTGCTCGGGATTGCCGCGCAGTTCACTTCCACGAACGGAGCGTCGGCCCGGGGACCAGCGTAATGGACCGCGCGGGCGAGCAGCTCCTTGCCGGTGCCGGTCTCTCCGGTGACGAGAACGGTGGCGTCGCCGTGGGGCAGGACGCGCGCGGCCCGCTCGAGGGCCGAGCGCAACGCCGCGCTGTCACCGACAATCTCACGGAAGGCGTGGGCTTGCGACTCGAGGCGCGCGAGGGCGGCGCGGGCTACCGCCTCGCCGCGGCGCGCCACGGCGGCGGCGATCGCGTCGCGCAGGGCGTCTCGATCCTCGGGCAGGGCGAAGTAGTCGGCCGCGCCGGCCGCCACGGCGTGGGCGGCCTGGCGGTGTCCCGTGCTCGCGCCGACCGCGAGAATGGGGATCCCGGGCGGCGCCCCGAAGCGACGCAGGAAATCGGCTAGGTCGTGCTCGCACCCCCCAGCTGCGACCACGATCGCCGCGGTCTCCGCGGGCTGGGGCTCCGGTGAGGCCGCCGGGACGTCCACGAGCTGCGCGCCGACCTCGGCGGCGACGAGGGGCCAGAACTCGGCGAATGAATCGCTGAGTCGGACGACCACGAGTCGGGGGGTCACGGCGGCAGCCTAGAGGGACCCACCTGAAGAATGAGTGAAGGCCACATGAGGCGGCTGGGGATCGAACCCAGGACCTACGGATTAAAAGTCCGTTGCTCTACCAACTGAGCTACCGCCTCGGTGGCCGAAAGATAGCCACCGGCATTAAGTTTTGCCCCGCGTATGCCGACGTCCAACCCCATCACGCACGTCTCCGACACCGCCCGCTGGGTCGCCATCTACCGTGCGATGGAGAGCGAGCGGCCCGACGCGCTGTTCTCGGACCCCTACGCGCGCCGCCTCGCCGGGCCGCGCGGCGAAGAGATCGTGCGGGCGATGCCGCGCGGCCGAGCCATGGCGTGGCCTATGATCGTGCGCACGGCGGTGATGGACGAGCTGATCCTGCGCGCCGTAGCGCGCGACGGCGTCCACACCGTCGTCAACCTCGCCGCCGGCCTCGACACCAGGCCGTACCGTCTGTCCCTCCCCGCCGGTCTGCGGTGGATCGAGGTCGACTTCGCCGACGTGCTCGCGTACAAGGAGGAACAGCTCGCATCGGAGAAGCCGCGCTGCCAGCTCGAGCGCGTTGCGGTGGATCTCACCGACGGCGACGGGCGCCGCGAGTTGTTTCGGGACGCCGTGAGCGGCGGCGGCGGCGGAACGCTCGTCGTGGCCGAAGGGTTGCTCGTCTACCTCGCCGCGGCGGAAGTCGCCACCCTCGCCGACGACCTCCAGGCCGCCGGCTTCGCGTGGTGGCTGATCGATCTCGCTTCACCACAGCTGCTCAAGATGCTGTCGAAGACCTGGGGCCGAAAACTCGAAGAAGGAAACGCGCCGTTCCGGTTTGCGCCGCCCGAGAGTACGCAATTCTTCGCGCCCCATGGCTGGGCCGAGGCGGAGTACCGCTCCATGTGGGAAGAATCGTTGCGCCTGAAGCGCACCATGCCGATGGCGTGGCTATGGGGCCTGATCGGCAAGTTCTATTCGAAAAAGAAACGCGAGGAGTTCCGCCGCTTCTCCGGCATCGTATTACTGCAACGCACGTGACGTCGCTATCGTCCACTAAGGAGATCGACTCGTGAAAACGCTGTACGTCGGCGGTGCGCTGGCTTGGGCGCTGGCCGGTTGCTCGCGCCAGGCGGCGCCGCCGCGGCCCGCCGGCCCGCACATCGTCACCATCGTCGCGACCGACTATGCCTTCGCCGCCCCCGATACAATTCCCGCGGGGCTCACCACGTTCACTCTGCTGAACCAGGGCCACGAACCGCACCAGGCGGTCATCGTGGGCGCCAGCGCCAAGACCTGGGACGAGATACGCAGCGCCATGATGACCCAGGGACCGATCGCGCCGTGGTTGAGCTTCCCCGGCGGGCCGGCGGTCGTGAGCGCGGGCGACAGCTCCAACGCGACCACCCGGCTCGAGCCCGGCAACTACTTCATCGTGTGTTTCATCCCGAGCCCGGACGGTGTGCCCCACGTGTCGAAGGGGATGGTGCGCCAGCTGCTCGTGGCGCCGGGGCCGTTGACCGCGTCGGCCCCCCCGGCGGAGCCGACGGCGGACGTCGTGCTCACGCTATCGGACTACGCCTTCACCTTCTCGAAGCCGCTCACCGCCGGGACGCACACCATCCGCGTGGAGAACGCTGGCCCGCAGGTGCACGAAGTCAACGTCGAGCAGCTCGGCCCCGGGAAGCGGCTCGCCGACGCGCGGCGCTGGCTCGCCGGCGGGATGAAGGGCGCGCCGCCCTCCCGGCCGGTCGGCGGCGTCGTGGGACCGAGCGTGGGCAAGGTGGGCTGGTTCACGATCACGCTCACGCGCGGGACGTACGTGCTGAGCTGCTACGTTCCCGACGCGAAAGACGGGAAGCCGCACATTCTGCATGGGATGCTGCAGGGAATCACCGTCAACTAACGACGGGAGGAGACGGTTGGGGGGCGGTAGAAGACGGTAAGGGACGGTAGGGGCAACCCCCACCGTCCCTTTTTCCGTCTCCTACCGTCCTCTACCGTCTCCTCCCGTCGTCAGCTAGAAGACCCACCTCAACCCCGCCTGCAGCTGCCGCGGGTCGCCGAGACCGCTGCGGATCGTCCCGTCGAAGTTGAACAGCAGGCCGCCGTAGGCCGGGTCGCGGAAGTTGTCGTTCCCCGTCACGTTGAAGACCTCGACGATCGCCTCCAGCGCCTGGCTACCGACCGCGAACGAACGCGAGACGCGAATGTCCCACGAGAAGTAGGCGTTGTCTTTGCGCAGGGTGTTACGCGTCAGAACAGAATCGGTCGTCGCCACGCCAAGGGGGCCGCAGACGCGGTCCGCCGGGCTGCCGGCGCGCTGACCCGCCGGAGGGGCGAAGGGATTATCAAAGCGCGGACCGCAGCTCATCGACACGGGCTGCGCCGAGTAGACGCTCACGCGGTTCGTGATGTAGAAACCCTTGACGTTCGCGAGCATCCAGCCGTTGAAGCGATGCCGCTGATCGCGGTCGCTCCAGTTGTACTCGCGCTGCAACGAGTCGGCGCGGGCATATCGGAACGTGAAGGGATCGCGTTCGTTGTCATCGTCCGACTTGTCGAACGACAGCGTGTAGTTGAGCTGGAACTGGAAGTTCGGGTCGAGCACGCGCCGCAGGCCGACGGTGAACCCGTTGTAGCGCGACTTGGCGCTCGATTCCACGACGGTCAAGGTCGTGATCCCGTTCGTGCCGCCCGGCGGCAGGCCGGAGGACCACGGGCTCCCGAACACAGCGTCGTTGCGGTTGATGAAGCGCGTCAGGTGGTCGGTGCGCGCGTGCGTGTAGCTCAGCGTCAACCCCAGGTCGGCGCCGATCTGGCGCTCGTAGGCCAGCGTCGCGTTGAACGTCCGTGGATTCTTGAAGTTCTTGTCGAACACGAACACGTCGGGGAAGAATACGGAGCTCTGGGGCACCGCGTCGGGCAGGAGGTTGCCGAACCCGGGCACCGGGCCGAGCACGCCGGTCAGGGCGCTGTTGCGGAAGTAGGTCAACCCGTTTGATCCGTTCGTGCTGCGCGTCGAGGCGAGGTTCAGGCCCGGGATTCGGGCATAGAACACGCCAGCGTTCCCCCGGATGACCTGCCGGCCGTCGCCCTTCGGATCGTACGCGAACCCGAAGCGCGGCTGCCACATCCCCTTGTCGGACGGGATCGTGCCGTCCGACGGGAAGGTGTAGCTGCCGGTGCCGTTGGTCACGGTCTGCCCGATGAACGGCGCAAAGAACACCGTGCTGGGCGAGGTGATCGGATCCGGCTGCAGCTGCGCTTCCCAACGCAGGCCGTAATTGAAGGTCCAGCGAGGATTCGGCTTCCAGCTGTCCTGGATGTAGAACGCCAGCTCCGTCTGCGGGATCTGCTGCGTCCCCGACTGGCGCACGTTCTGGCCGACACCGGCTTGTTGGAGATACAGCAGCACCGGACCCGAAGGATCGGTGTAGGTCGAGTCCGCCACGAAGTTCAAGAACCCGTTCACGGAGCTGAAGATGTAGCGGCTGTTCGCGAACCCGATGAACGTCTGCACCGAGTTCACGCGATTGAATTCGCCGCCGAACTTGAAGAAGTGATCGCCCTTGGCAATCGAGAGGTTGTCCAGCACCTGGATGCGCGTGTCGTAATAATCGATCGGGAGGAAGAACGGCATCCCGAACCGGAAGTCGGGCCCGATCGCCACATCGGGGAACGGACGAAGCTGCGGCGGGTCGGCGCGATTGGTGCCGAGCGCGGCGCTGCGAGGCCCGTCGTAGGGCCGCGGCCGGTCCTCACGCGAATACTGGAAGCGGAGCTCGTTCGACGTGTTGGACGAGAGGTACGAGACGAGGCTGCCGTTGACGGCATTGGAGTGATCCCGCTCGAGCCCGTTCGCGCTACGGGCCCAACTGTCCACGTCGAACGTACCGTTGACCTGCTCCGACCAGGTGTAGTTGTACTTGAGCGACAGGTTGTGCCGCTCGGAAAGCCGGAAGTCGAACTTGGCGAGCAACGCGCGTGCGTCATTCGTCCGGGAGATCGACCCGAAATCCCCGAGGAGGGCGCCCCCATAGGCCGTGGCCATCCAGGCTTTGAGCGAATCGAACGCCGTGCCCCCCGGCCGGACCTTCTGCTTCACCTCATCGTAGATCTGCTGGTCATAGGCGACGAAGAAGAACGCCCGGTCTCGTTTCAGCGGCCCACCCAGCGTGAAGCCGAACTGGTTCTGCTGAAAATCGGGCGTGAAGCTGTTACCCGCGTGCGCCGGCGTCCCCGACAGCGCATCGAATTTGCCGAAATAGTGCGCCGTGCCGCGGAGCTGGTTCGTGCCAGACTTCGTGACCACGTTGACGAACCCACCGGAGGAGCGGCCGAATTCAGCGTTCGCCCCGCCGGCGGTGACCACGATCTCCTGCACCGCGTCGAGGTTGAAGGTGAACGCGGGTCGCTGGCCGCCGCGCTGCTCGCCGAAGAACGGGTTGTTAAAGTCCGCGCCGTCCACCGCGACGTTGTTGTGAATCCCCTTCTGCCCGGCGACCGTCAGCTCGTCGCCGTCAGGGCCCTGCACGATCGCCACGTTGGGGGTGAGCAGCGTGAGGTTCAGGTAGTTGCGGCCGTTGTTGGGGAGACCGGTCACCGCCTGGTTGGGCAGGCGCGTCGAGGTCTCAACCTTGGACGCGTCCACCAGCGGTTGCGTCGCTTCCACCACGACGGCCTGCAGCTCCACCGCCGCGACTTTCAATGCCAGATCCACCGTTTCGCCCACCCGGAGAGGGACGCCGGTGCGCTTGACCTCGCCGAAGCCGACCGCGCGGGCGCCGACGTCGTAGGTGCCGAGCGGGAGCAGCGACGCGACGAACACGCCGCGGTCGTTGGTCGTGACCTGGCGCTGGAACCCGGTTTGGGTCTCGCGCAGCGTCACCGTGGCACCCACCACCGGCGCGCCCGCGGGATCCGACACGACGCCGCGAATGAGGCCGGTCGTAGCCTGGGATTGGGCGGCGGCGGCGATCGGGAGTGCGAGAGCCAGAACCAGCGGGCCGAGGAACTTGCGCAGCATTGGCATCATGCCTCCGGCTGGGTATGAACGAGTGTAGCGACGGGCTAGCGTATCACCGGCTCGCCCCCTCCGCAAGGACGGGTCGGCCGGTGCTACTATTGTGGCGATGCAAAATGCCGACATCGCCCGCCAGCTCGACGAGGTCGCCAACCTCCTCGAGATGTCCGACGGGAACCCCTTCAAGGTGCGCGCCTACCGCAACGCCGCGCGCACCGTGCGCGACCACCCCGAGCCGCTCGCCGAGCTGGTGCGCGCCGGCGGCTTCGATCTCACCGAGCTGCCCAGCATCGGCGAGGGGATCGCCGGCGAGATCGAAGCGCTGGTGGCGACCGGCGAGATGCCGCAGCGCCGCGCGCTCATCAAGAAGCTGCCCGCCGGCCTCCTCGATCTGCTGCGCATTCAAGGGCTCGGCCCGAAACGGGTCAAGCTGCTCCACGAGAAACTCAAGGTGAAAACCATCGCCGACCTCGGCAAGGCGATCGAGGCCGGCAAGGTCGCCAAGCTGGCGGGGTTCGGCCCCAAGATGGTCGAGAAGATCCGCTCCGGTCTCGGGCAGGCCGAGCGCGCCGAGCGGCGCATGATCCTGCACGAAGCGGAGCATCACGCCCGCGCCCTGGTGGAGTACCTGCGGAGCGGGGGCGAGATTCAGCAGATCGAGGTGGCCGGGAGCTTTCGCCGCCGGCGCGAGACGATCGGCGACCTGGACATCCTGGTCACGAGCACCGCGCCCGACCAGGCGATGGCCCGCTTCATCAAGTACCCCGACGTGAAGCGGGTCGTCTCGCAGGGACCGACCCGCGCCACGGTGCGCCTCTCGGGCGGCCTGCAGGTGGACCTGCGGGCGGTGGAGCCCGACGCGTACGGATCGGCGCTGCAATACTTCACGGGCTCGCAGGCGCACAGCATCGAGCTGCGCAAGATCGCCCAGGCGAAAAAGTTCAAGCTGAACGAGTACGGCGTCTTCGAGGGGACGCGCCGCGTGGCCGGACGCACCGAGGAGGAGGTATACGGCGTCCTCGGCCTCGACTGGATTCCTCCGGAGCTGCGGGAAGCGCGCGGCGAGATCGAGCTCGCCCGGACGCACCGGCTCGCGGTGCTCGTCACCCTCGAGCAGATCCGCGGCGACCTGCAGATGCACACCGATGCGAGCGACGGCCAGACGCCGATCGGTCCAATGGCCGACGCCGCGCGGGCGCTGGGGTATGCGTACATCGCCATCACCGATCACTCCAAACGCGTGTCGATGTCGGGGCTCGACGCCGTGAAGTTGCGCGCCCAGTGGAAGGCGATCGACAAGCTGAATGCGAATGCATCGGGAGTACGGGTCCTGAAGAGCGTCGAGATGGACATTCTGGAGAGCGGGAAGCTCGATCTCGACGACGACGTGCTGGCCGAGGCGGACTACGTGGTGGCGACGATTCACTACGGCCTGAAGCAGAGCGAGCGGCAGATCACCGACCGCCTGCTCGGCGCGATCGCCAGTCGCTACGTCGACGCGATCGGCCATCCCACCGGACGCGTCGTCAACGGGCGCGAACCGTACGCGCTCGACTTCGACGTCGTGGCGCGCGCGGCGGCCGCAGCCGGGTGTCTCCTCGAGATCAACGGCAGCGAGCGGCTCGACCTCCCGGACACGCTGGCCGCCGCCGCGAAGGCGTACGGGGCGCGGTTCGTGCTCTCGACCGACGCCCACGATCCGCGGCAGCTGGGTAACATGCGGTTCGCGGTGGCGGTGGCGCGGCGCGCGGGGCTGGAAGCGGCCGATGTGCTGAACACCCGACCGCTCGGCGACTTCCTGAGATCGCTACGGCGCGCGCAACGCCGCTAGCAGATTGAGCTGCGCCACCGGCTCGAAGCTCCAGCGGTGGTGGCGCGTGGGCCCGTGCAGGTTCAGGGCGTCCAGATGCTCGGCGGTCGCGTAGCCCTTGTTGGTCTCCCAGGCGTACAGGGGATAGCGCACAGCCAGGCGCTCCATCAGCCGGTCCCGGATCGTCTTGGCGATGACCGACGCCGCGGCGATCGAGTGGCACTTGGCGTCACCGTCGATGATCGCCTGGTGCGGGCACTCGAGCTCGGGACAGGGGAGGCCATCCACCAGCACATCGGTCGGGACGACGCCGAGCCGGCGCAGGGCGCGGCGCATCGCGAGAATCGAGGCCCGGCGGATGTTGAGCCGATCGATCTCGTGCACGCTCGCGGCGCCGACCGCCACGGCGAGGGCGCGCTGCCGGATGCGCACGGCGAGCTTGGCCCGCTGGCGGGCGGTGAGCAGCTTCGAGTCGTCGAGGCCGCGGATGGGCCTTGCCCCGACCGGAAACACGACGGCCGCGGCCACCACTGGTCCAGCCAGGGGGCCGCGGCCGACTTCATCGAGACCGGCGACGACGCTCCGCCCTTCGCACCAGAGCGCGACTTCGCGCTCGAGCGAGGGGCGGCGGTGCTTCACTCTTTCGGCTGCTCCTGCTCGGCCGCCGCCGCGCCCTGGGTCGCGCCTTTCTTCTCGCGGATGCGCGCCGCCTTGCCGGCGAGGCGCCGCAGGAAGTAGAGCTTGGCGCGCCGCACCCGTCCCTTGCGGACGAGCTCGATCTCCGCGATCGCCGGCGCGTGCAGCGGGAAGATCCGCTCCACGCCCACGCCCGCCGAGATCTTGCGGACGGTGAACGTCTCGTTGATCCCGCCCCCGCGCCGGGCGATGCACACGCCCTCGAACGCCTGGAGGCGCTCCTTCTCACCCTCGCGCACGCGCACCATCACGCGCACCGTGTCGCCGGGCGTGAAGGCCGGAATGTTGGTCTTCAGCCCCTCGCGCTCGACCGCCCGCAGCCGTTCCATACACTCACCCTCATCCTTCTTCGTAGCGCGACCACAAGTCGGGCCGCCGTTCGCGCGTCAGGCGCTCGGCTTGCGCCGCCCGCCATGCCGCAATCTTGTCGTGATCGCCGCTCAACAATACGTCCGGTACGTCCAGCCCGCGATAGCTGGGGGGCCGCGTGTAGCTGGGCGGCGCCAGGAGCCCATCATAGTGCGAGTCGCTCGCCGCCGACTCGTGATCCCCGAGCGCACCGGGGAGCAACCGCACCACCGCGTCCACCACGCACAGCGCCGCCGGCTCGCCGCCCGACAGCACGAAATCTCCAATCGACACTTCTTCTGCGCTCAGCCCGTCCGCGACCCGCTGATCGACGTCCTTGTAGTGGCCGCAGAGCAGCGTCAACTCGGATCCCACGGCGAAGCGCACGGCCGTGTCGTGCGTGAACGGTCGCCCGCGGGCCGAGAGGAGCACAATCGGGGGCCCGGCCTTCAGATCCTCGACCGCCTCGAAAAACGGTTCCGGTTTCAGCACCATCCCCGCCCCGCCGCCGTACGGTGCGTCGTCCACCGTGTGGTGCTTGTCGTGCGTGTAATCCCGCAGCTGCACGACGCGGTATTGCACCAGCCCCGCCGTGGCGGCCCGGCCCAGGATGCTGCTGGCCAGCGGCGCCGCGAACCACTCGGGGAACAGCGTGACGACGTTAACCCTCAGCATCGTCGGCAATGGCCACGAGCTGGTCGCGCCAGCCCTCCACGGCCGCACGCGAGCTGATTCCCTCGAAGCCGAGCAGCCACTCGCGGTGATACGCCCGGCGCCGGGCCAGCACGAGGGGACCCGCCAGAATCTTGCGGTCCTCGTCCATCACGTACACGCGTGCCTTGGGGACGAACACGCCCCCGGGATTCTCCACCAGGGGGAACACGGCGACCTCCCCCTGTTGTCCGTGCGGCTTGCGCAGCCGCCCGACTACGCGGGCCGTTTGCCCAGCACGCCGGCCTTCTTGAGGAGCGAGCGCACCGTGTCGGTGGGCATCGCACCCTTCGCCAGCCAGGCCAGCGCCTGTTCCGCGTTCACGTCGATGACGGCCGGATTGGCCTTCGGGTTGTAGTGGCCGATCGCCGCCACGAAGCGGCCGTCCCGCGGCGAGCGCGAGTCCGCCACCACGATGCGGAAGTAGGCCTGCCCTTTGCGCCCCACCCGCCGTAACCGAATCTTGGTTGCCATACGATCCCTACATCCTTTTCATGAGCTTGCGCATCTGCTGGAACTGCTCCAGCAGCCGGTTCACTTCCTGCACGGGCCGTCCCGCGCCCTTCGCGATCCGCAGCTTGCGCGACCCGCTCAGGATGCCGGGGTCGGCGCGCTCCGCCGGGGTCATCGACAACACGATCGCCTCGACGTGCTTCAGGCGCTTGTCGTCTGCGGGAATCGCCTGCAACGCTTTCGCATTCACGCCCGGCAGGAGACCCAGCACCTGCTTCATCGGGCCCATCGCCTGCATCTGCTTCAACGCGCCGAGAAAGTCCTGCAAGTCCATGCCGCGCTTCGAGCGCGCCTTCTGCGCGAGCCGCTCGGCCGCCTCGGCATCGACCGTGGCGGCGGCCTTCTCGACCAGCGCCACCACGTCGCCCTGCCCGAGGATGCGGCCCGCCATGCGTACGGGATCGAAGGGTTCGAGTAGGGGCGCAGCATGCTGCGCCCCTACAACGCGTTCCCCCGTGCCGATGAATTTGATCGGCAGCCCCGTCACCCCATGAATCGATAGCGCCGCGCCGCCCCGCGCGTCGCCGTCCAGCTTGGTCAGAATCACGCCCGTGAGCCCCACGCCGTCCTGGAACCCGCGGGCGATCTGCACCGCGTCCTGCCCCGTCATTCCATCGGCGACGAGCAGCACTTCGCGCGGCGCCACCGCCGTCTTGAGCGCCTTCAACTCGTCCATCAACTCGGCGTCGATCTGCAGCCGGCCCGCGGTATCGACGATCACCGTGCGGCAGCGCGCGGATTCAGCCTCGCGCAGCGCGTCGCGGACCAGGTCCGGGACGTGTACGGGCGCAGCATGCTGCGCCCCTACCGCACCATCCCCAACGCCGAAGACCGGCACGTCGATCTGCTCACCGAGCTGCTGGAGCTGTTCCCGCGCCGCCGGCCGATACGGGTCGGCCGCCACCAGCCCGGGCGCCTTCTGCTCCAGCTTGAGCCGCCGCGCCAGCTTCGCGGCGGTCGTCGTCTTCCCCGAGCCTTGTAACCCGACGAGCAGAATCACCGTCGGGCCTACGGAGGCGAAGTCGAGGCCCGCTCTGGTGCCCCCCAGCAGCCCCGCGATCTCGTCGTGGACAAGCTTCACGATCTGCTGGCCGGGGCTCACCGCCTTGACGAGCAACGCGCCGACGGCCCGCTGGCGCACCCGCTCGACAAAGCCCCGCGTGACTTCGAAATTCACGTCCGCCTCGAGCAGGTGGCGGCGGATTTCGCGCAGGGCTTCGGTGACGTCGCTCTCCGAGAGCACGCCGCGGCCCGTGAGACGCTTCAGCACGGCGGCGAGCTGCTCGGAAAGGGCCGTAAACATAAGCCTTGCAAGCTAAATGGCGAATCACTCGAATCCAAGTGGGGGTTATCTTGCAATGATGGCTCTTCCGGCGACCTCACCAGCCCCTCCCCCCCAGGCCCCGCCTCCCGCGACGCCTGCCTGGTCCCGCCCCGACGACGCGACCCGGCAGGCGCAGCTCGACGCGATGAAGTGGCGGGCCACGGGCCTGCTCGGGTTCGCAGCTGCCGTGTTCATCGCGGCCCGGGCGTTCGAGGGGCAGTACCCTTGGCTCGGCTACCTGCGCGCGACGGCGGAGGCCTCGCTCGTGGGTGGGCTGGCGGACTGGTTCGCCGTGACCGCGTTGTTCCGCCACCCGCTCGGCCTGCCGATTCCGCACACCGCAATCGTCGCGACCCGCAAGGAACGGATCGGCCGGATCCTCGGGAACTTCGTCCAGAACCACTTCCTGTCGCGGGAGGTCGTCGCCGCCAACCTGCGCGCCGTCCGCCCCGCGGAGCGCGCGGCGCGCTGGCTATCGGACCCTGAGAACGCCCGGCGCATCGCGCAGCAGGTCGCCGGCGGTCTCGCCAAGGCGCTCGAGGCGCTGCCCAACGACGAGGTGCAGACGTTGGTGCAGCGCGTGGTCAGCGCGCGTCTGCGGGCCACGCGCGTGGCTCCCGCGCTCGGTAAGACCCTCGCCCTCGTGCTCGGTGACAATCGGCAGGAGGAACTGCTCAACGTGACCGTGCGGCTCGCGGCGGAAGCCGTCCTGAACAACCGCGAGCTGATCCGCGATCGGGTGAAAGCGGAGACGCCTTGGTGGGTGCCTCCGGTGCTGGACGACAAGATCTATCAGAAGATCATCGACGCGGTCGAACGGCTGCTGCGCGACATGGTCAGGGACCCCGAGCATCCGCTGCGCGCCGCGTTCGACGAAGCCATCCGGGATTTCATCGACCGCTTGCAGCACGCGCCGGACGTGATCGCGCGGGCGGAGGCGATGAAGGAAGAGTGGCTCGCGGACTCGTCAGTCGCTGATTTGTCCGCCCGGCTGTGGGAGACGATCCGGCACGCGGTCATCACCTACGCCACCAGCGGAGACGCGGCGGCGCCCGGGCCGCTGGACCGGGGCCTGAGCGAGTTCGGGACGGCCGTGCTCGCCAACCCGGGATTGCTCGCCGAGATCGACGACCTGTTGATCGACCTCACGGGAGGCGTGGTGGAGAAGTACCGTCACGAGATCGGCGATCTCATCGCCCAGACGGTGGCGGGGTGGGACCCGGAGGCGACATCTCGACGGTTCGAGCTGGCCGTCGGCAGAGACCTGCAGTTCGTGCGGATCAACGGGACCATCGTGGGCGGTCTCGTCGGCCTGGCGATCTACGTGTTCAGCCGGTTGTGGCCTTGATCTTCACCTGAGGGAGGTGTTTCCAGCCGGCCCACGTCGCCGGCGCATCCACCAGTCGCACGACCGGTCGTCCTTCGATGCTCAGCCGCTTCACCTCGGAGCGCCGCCCGGAGTGCCGCTTGGCCCACGCGCGCTCCAGCCCGGCCGAAAACCGGTCCGCCGCCGCCGCGTCGTCCCACACCGAGTACCAGACCAACGCGCCCGCGGACCCCAACACCTGGTAACGATCCCCGTCCCACCCCGTTGCGAGGTCGGTGGCCTGGCGTTCGTCGCCCAGGTGTTGCTCGAGCAGCAGCCGCGTCTCGAACTCGCCAAGGTCGTCCTCGTAGCGCACACTGTCCGGCGCGGGGCCCGTGAACACGACGGGCGTGGGTGCGTCCGCGGGGAAGCGCTCCGGATGGAGGATCTGCTCGGTCGACGTCGGCATGGTGGTGAGTACGGACGCACCCGCGTGGTTGCGCCGGAACCAGACGACGAAGTCGGCGCCGCCCAGGTAGGGGAAAATCAGGCCCTCGCGCAACCACAGCGGCGCCTTTGAGAACTGCGCCATCTGCCCCTGGAGGCGCGCCGTCACGACGCGCTGCTGCCAGAACCAGCCGGCCGGAAACGTGTCGGGGCGCTGCTCGGGCATCAGGACGGAGATCTGGGCGACGGTGGCTTGCCCCTCGAGGATCGCCTGCGCCGCCGAGCGACGGTCGTTATGGCCCTGCTGCGTGATGATCGAGTCGAGCGAGACGTATTGGTCCTGGAGCGCATGTACCAACTCGTGCGACACCACGACTCGCAGCTGCGCCGGCTCGATGTCGGCCGGGATGTAGAGCGCGTTGGAGTCGGGGTCGTAGTAGCCCGCGATCTGCTCCGTGAGCAGGTCGATCATCGTCGGCCGGAGACGCATCGTGTCGGGAATCAGCCCGAACCGGTGCAAGGCCGCTTCGAGGCCCGCCAGCTCGCGCGGCGGAAGGTCCTGGTCGAACTTGTGAATGACGTAGTCGCGCACCTGGTCGCGGGAGCGCCGCAGCACCAACGGCTCGCGCTTGAACGAGAGGTGCGCCGCCTGCGCCACGGACGGCATCATGCGCCGCACCATGTCGCGCAGATCCGCTTCGCTCTGCACCGCCTCGGCGCGCTCGCGGCACCCCAGGCACACCGCCAGGGCGCCGAGCGCGGCGGCGTGGGTCAACCGGCCCATTCGATTCCCTTCCCCACGGCCGATCCCACGACGCGGGCCACGTCGCGGCCCGACACCACGATCCCTTGCCGCTCGAGCTCCTCGTGGAGTAGTCGGTCCAGCTCCGCGCGGCGTTCCGCGAGGGTCGGCGGGCGCGGCGGCGCCACGGCAGCGGCAGGGGGCGGTGGCGGGCTCGCCCCGCCCATCATCTCCCTGAAGTCCGCCACGACCTGATCCAGCACCGCCCCCAAGTCGGGCATCGGCTCGTCGGGGGGCCGCTCCTCGGTGAGCCCGCGCTTGATGAGCGCTTCGATCTTGCGGCGCTCGCGAATCAGGCGGTCGAGCTCCGGCGAGACGTGCGCCGTGGCCTGGGCGTGGGCGCACGCTTCGTCCAGCACGTCGATAGCCTTGTCGGGACGCGCGCGCTCGGGGACGAAGCGGTCGGTCAGGACGATCGCGGCCTTGAGCGCGTCGTCGGCGATGGCGACGGCGTGATGCCGCTCGAAGCGCGGGCGCCGCGCCACCAACACTTCCCAGGTCTGGATCGCGTCGAGCTCCTCGATGGTCACCGGCTGGAAGCGGCGCTCGAGCGCGGGATCCTGGCGGATCCACTTGTCGTACTCCTCGCCGGTCGTCGCGCCGACCACGCGCACGTCGCCGCGAACGAGGGCGGGCTTCAGCATGTTGGCCGCGTCCATCGCGACCCCCAGTGCCGTCCCCTGCCCGATCAGGTTGTGCAGCTCGTCCACGAACAGGATCAGATCGGGATTGGCGGACAGCGCGCTCACCAGCCGCCGGAGCCGGTCCTCGTACTGGCCGCGGAACGCCGTGCCGGCGAGCAGTGCCACGTGATCGAGCTGGAGGATCCGCGCATCCTTGAGCGCCGGCGGGACCTCGCCCGCCGCGATGCGCTGCGCCAGCCCTTCGACGATCGCGGTCTTGCCGACGCCCGCCTTGCCCACGAGGCCGGGGTTGTTCTTCCCTTGGCGGAGCAGGATGTCCACGACGCGTGCGATCTCGGCATCGCGGCAGCGCACCGGCTCGAGATCGCCGCGGCGCGCCAGGGCGGTGAGATCGATGCCCACGCGCTCCAGCACGTCGGTCGTGTCGAACAGGCCTTCGAAGGGATCGCCCATCCGCGCTCAGTGCACCTTCAGGAAATCGGCATACCAGGAGATCATGGCGTCTCCAAACACGAACGTCACGGCGGCGGCGAGGGCGAGGAACACGCCGAAGGGCAGCTCGTAGCGCCGCCATTGCTTGATGTTCATGATCATCAGCGGCACATAGAAGGCGGTCCCCAGCAGCGCCGCCACGAAGATGGTCAGCAACCCGCTCCGCCACCCGACGAACGCGCCGACCATGGCGAGCATCTTCACGTCGCCCCAGCCCATCGCTTCCTGCTTGAATACCCAGCCGCCCGCCACACGGACGACCCACAGGACGCCCCACCCCACCGCCGCCCCGAGCAGCGAGGCGACGAGCCCCGAGAATCCTCCCGCCAACGACAGCGCGAGGCCGAGTACGAGCCCCCCTAGACTCAGCTCATCGGGAATGATCTTGTGCCTGGCGTCGATTACCCCGATGCCTAGAAGGATGGTCCCGAACACCGCCGCGGCCACGGCCCTGGCGCTGGGACCGTAGGCGAGGAGCGACACGACCCACAACAACCCGATGAACGCCTCGATGATCGGATACTGGATCGAGATGGGCTTGCGACACCAGCGGCACCTGCCGCGGAGCCACAGCCAGGAAAACACGGGGATGTTGTCACGCCAGGCGATGCGCTGTTTGCACTGCGGGCAGGTGGAGGGCGGATGCAGCAGCGATCGGCGCTTGGGCTCTTCGTGCCAGAGCCGCAGGATGCACACGTTCAGGAAACTGCCGAGGCAGAGCCCGAGGACCGCAGCGCCGGCGATCAGGATGGCTTCACCGCCCACGCAGCACCTCGTAGAGCAGGATCCCCGCCGCGACGGCGACGTTGAGCGACTCGGCGCCGCGCGTGAGCGGGATCGCCACGCGCTGCGCGGAGACGGCGTTGAGCTGGGGCCGGATGCCGGCGCCTTCGTTTCCCACGATCACGGCGATGAGCTCCTCCCGTTCGATGCTGGCGTCGAGCGCGCGGGCGAGCGGTACGCCGTCGACGGCGGCGGCCCACAGGATGAGGCCGCGCTGCCGCGCCCAGGTAATGAATGGAGCGTCGTCGAGCGGCACGACGGGGTGACGGAAGGTGGCGCCCATCGCACCCCGCAGCGCCTTCGCGTTCATGGGATCGGCAGTACCGCGCAACACGACCGTCGCCGCCGCGCCCAGCGCGTGGGCGGTGCGAATCAACGTGCCCAAGTTCCCCGGGTCCTGCACTCCGTCCACCACCAGCACCGCCCCACCGGGTGCGGGGGACACGTCCGCGACGGTCCAGATGCGCGGGGCCACGACAGCGAGAATCCCCTGCGGGGTTTCGGTACCCGCGAGTTGACTGAAGGTGCGTGCGCCCACGTCCTCGACCGGCACGGCGTGGCTCGCGAGATCGGCGACGAGCGACTGCCCCCGTGTGGTACGGGCGAGGTCGGGCGAGACGAGGGCACCCTTGAACTCGAGGCCCGCCGCCAGCGCTTCCTCCACCAGCCGGACGCCCTCGAGCACCGCCAGGCCGCGGCGGCCGCGCGCCTTGCGGCGTTGAAGATCGCGGACCGTTGTCTGCAGATTACTGGCGATGCGATTCCCTCCCCGGCGCCCTGTCGGCGTACCCCTTAACATGGCCCTCCCGGCCGCGTTCGCCAAGCTGGTGACGCGATGAGAGTGGCGCTCACGATCGCGGGATCCGACTCGGGCGGCGGTGCCGGCATCCAGGCCGACCTGAAAACTTTCCATCAGTTCGGCGTCTTCGGCACCAGCGTCATCACCGCCGTCACCGCGCAGAACACCGTGGCGGTACGTGCGTGGCAGGCGTTGCCCGCCGGCCTCGTCGCCCAACAGATCGACGCGCTCGCCACCGACCTCCCGCCCGACGCCCTGAAGAGCGGGATGCTCGGCTCGGGGGAGCTGGTCGAGGTGGCAGCGGCGGGAATCGCGCGCTACGCGCTCCCGCACTTCGTGCTCGACCCCGTGATGGTGGCGACCTCGGGCGACCGGCTGCTCGAGCGCGCGGCGGAGCAGCTGATCGCGCAGCGGCTGGTGCCCCTCGCCGAACTCGTGACACCCAACCTGGACGAGGCGCGGATCTTGGTGCAGGAGGAGGTGGCTACGCCCGAGCAGATGGAGCGGGCGGGGCGCGCGCTGATCCGGATGGGTGCGAGGGCCGCGCTGGTGAAGGGAGGCCATCTCGGGGAGGGGGGGGGAGACGAGATCGTGGATGTGCTGGTGTCGGACGGCGCGGCGCGCCGCTTCCCGCACGCGCGCATCGACACGACCTCGACTCACGGAACCGGCTGCACGCTGTCGGCCGCCATCACCGCCGGGCTCGCGCTCGGGCGGCCCCTGGAGCGGGCCGTGGCCGACGCGGTCGACTTCGTGCACCGCGCCATCGCGGCGGCGCCGGGGTTAGGACGCGGGGGCGGGCACGGACCGCTGAATCACTTTGTCCCGGCGCCGCCGCGGCCGCCGAACGAGGGGTTGTAGGCCCCGGGTGGGTAGGGATCCGGCCCCCGGTGGGTAGGGGCACGGCAGTGCCGTGCCCCTACGTCGCCGTACCCCACACATTTGCCCGTCGTGCGTCGGAACGGTCCTGCCCGAATTCGTTCGGTTACCGGGTCTCATGATCGTGCGTGACCTTGGAGGCCATGTCCACGCGGCAGGCCTTCCCGTTCCCGGTGCGCGGTCGACGTTCGGTTCGTCTACGCGGACACGACTATCGCTCCGGCACCTACTTCGTCACCATTTGCGCGAACGACCAGCTCCATACGTTCGGGGAAGTCATACAACGCCGCGTGCATTTGACCCTAGCGGGACGCATTGCGCGGACGTGCTGGCTTGACATCCCTCGGTACCATCCGCATGTGCACCTGGATGCATTCATCGTGATGCCGAATCACGTTCACGGAATCCTGCGCTTCGTCGACCCTCCAGTCACCAGCGACCGACCCCGTCGCTTTGGCGACGCCCAGCCGGGATCATTATCGACAATCCTTGGCACGTACAAGGCGGAGGTCGCGAAGCGTATCAACGCTCCGCCGCACGCCTGGCCAGAAGCTCTGGCAGCGCAACTACTGCGAACACATCGTGCGGAACGAGGCCGGCCTGCACCAGATCAGGTGGTACATCATCACGAATCCCATCCGGTGGGGCCGCCGCAGTCGTCCACGCATCCGTGCGGGAAGCGGGTTGGGGGACGGCCGTGGAAACGCGTAGGGGCACGGCATTGCCGTGCCCCTACAACGACGTCCCCTGGGTTGATCACCTACGCGTCGTTTACGGGTTCCACCAGTACGTAGCCTTGACCATGAAGATGTTCTCGGCGGGCGCGCGCAGCATCTTGTCGACCGAGCGGCCGAACTGGAAGTCGCCGACGTCCTCGAACTCCGACCGGCTCTGCGTCCAGACGAAGAAGAGGGTCGAGCCGGGGAGGTACTCCCACCGCAACACGGCGTTGCCCCGCAGCGACTTGTAGTTGAAGTCGGGATTGTAGGGCGCCGCGGCGGTGCTGTAATTGTTGCTGCGCGGCTGCGCCAGCTGCTTGAACTCGTCGTACTTCCCCGCCGAGATCAGGGGCTGCGCGTAGAGTTGCAGCGACAGCGTCGGGCTGTAGGTCCAGTTGAGGCGGATCCCTGCCGACAGCTCCGTCTGGCGCAGCCGGGCGAACACATACTGCGTCCCGTACGTCGCGGTCGCCGCCGTGTCGGGGATCGCGTCGACGTACTGCAACGGGTTCTCGGTCTTGGAAAAGTTGGGACCCACGGACACCGACACATTCGCCGCGGGGCGGTACTGGACGTTCGCGTAGCTCCACAACTCCACGTCGCGTGAAGAACGGAAGTACGTGCCCGCGCCGACGCCGAACGTGAACGTCTTGCGGCTGTCGGTGCCCGCGTCGAAGCCGAACTGGTAGCCCGGCGGCGTGAGCGTGAGCGGGCCGCCCCGCGTGCGGCGGTTGTTCACCGTCCACGGGTTGTACGCGACATTCCAGTTGAGCCCGTAGTAGTTGTGGAACTGCACGTACCCGAAGTTGAAGATCCCCGACCAGTTGATGTTTCCGTCCCAGTCGTAGTTCCGGAACACGGCGCCGCCCGCCTCCGCGTAGCGGAAAACCTTCCCCGGCTTGGTCCAGGTTCTCCCGCCTCCCAGGTGCATATTGACGATGCCGGTCCGCGACATAAAGCCGAGATCGTTCACATCGAAGCCCGGCGAGATGAAGCCGAACGCCGAGTTCACGAACGTATTGCCGCGCTGTTTGTTCAGGGTGACGCGGGCCGCCGCCCCGTCGAGTGAGGTCGCCGCGGTGTCCACACGCGTGCTGCCATCGGGCTGCTGGAAGTAGTGTGTCGAGTTCTGTTGCACCGCCGTCATGCGGGCCCGCGAGCCGGCGATCCGCGAAGCGCTCACCCAGCCCGTGGTCACCCAGGTCTTGCTCGAATCGAGGAACGTCCAGCCATCGGCCCCAAAGAGGAGCGAGCTGGAATTGCGCACATCGCGCAGCGCCGCGTCTGCGAAGCCGCACACCGCCACGGTCGACAGGAAGCCCAGCCCCTGCCGGCCCTTGTGAAACTCCTTCTGCGCGCGGTACACACCATAACCGGCCAATGGCTCGATCTCCTGGGTCCAGCGGTTGCTCAAGCTGTCCACGAACGTCGCCTGCTCTCGCGCCGTCACCGCCGTGAGCCCGCCCACGTTCCAGCTCCCGGCCACCTTCCCGGTAAGCTTCAGGGCGCCGAGGATGTGGGCGCCGTCCGGTCCGTCGGCGAAGCCCCCCGCCGGGGCGCCGACGCCCAGCGACCGGCCGATGCGGCGGCTGTAGAAGAAGTTCGGCCGCGGCCAGTTGAAGCTCCAGGAGTTCCGGGCGCCGCCGACACCGAAGTCGAAGATCGACGATCCGTCCACGAAGAAGGGCCGCTTCTCACTGAAGAATGTCTCGACGTCGCTCAGATTCACGACCGCGGGATCGACCTCGACCTGTCCGAAGTCCGGGTTCACAGTCGCGTTGAGCGTGAGGTTCGACCCCAGGCCGATGCGCGCGTCCGCCCCCATCCCCGGCGTCAACTGCGACCCGTCGTTGAAGGGATCGCCGGCGGCGTGCGGCGTGAAGGCGGCGCGCGTCGTCACGTACGGCATCACCTCGAGCCGCCGCGGCGGCTCGATGCGCTCGATGCCGACCAGGTCGGGAAACCGCGACACGAAGCCGCTGCCGTTCTTCGGGGTGAAGACGAGGAAATCGTATTCGTTGCGGCGCGCGATGTCGCGCCGGAAGTTGATGCCCCAGACGTATTGCGTTTGCTTCACGAACCGGAGCTGCGAGTAGGGAATCCGCATTTCGGCGGTCCAGCCCAGCGAGTCGCGACTCACCTTGCCCTCCCACACGCCGTCCCAACTGTCGTCGTCCCACTCGTCGTTGAACAGGGTGCCGTCGTGCAGCGTCCCCGCCGCGGTGATGCCGAAGTAGAAGCCGCTGCGCTTGTCGTGATAGGGATCGATGTAAACGGTAAAGCGATCGGAGTTGGTCCCCTGGTCGCGGCGCGCCAAGCGGGCCACGATCGAGTCGGGGTGCGAGTCGTAGAGGCGCGCCGCGATGTACAGCGCCGCGTCGTCGTACGCGATGTACACGACCGTGCTCTCGCTCGCCGCCTCTCCTTCCTTAGGATCCCGCTGCAGGAACCCCGTGACGCGCTCCGCCGATTGCCACATCGGCTCGAGCAGGAAACCGTCGATCGTGAGGGGTTGTGCGGCACGCACCGCGCGGACCTGCTGCGGCGCCGCCGTGAGCGGAGAGTCGACGGGGACCGCCGGCGGATACACGGCGGTCAGCAGCAGATAGAACGACAGCGTTGTCGTCATAGAGCCCGGCTTTGGTGTGAACGGTGGACCAAGGTCGCGGACCGCTGACGGCGAGCGCGCGTGCTATCGACCGTATGACAGACGTTGGACGTAAAAGGTTGCAACGGGGGGCTAAAGCCTGCGGAGAACTCCCCTTATGACGATGCCCAGGACGCGGGCGATCTCCTTCCCCATCTCCAGGACCTCCTCGTGGGCCAGCACGTCCCCGGTGAGCCCAGCGGCGGCGTTCGTGATCGACGAAAACCCGAGGCAGCGGATCCCCCGCGCCCGCGCCGCCACCACCTCCGGGACCGTCGACATGCCCACGGCGTCGGCGCCGAGCCGCTCGAGCATCCGCACCTCCGCGGGGGTCTCGTAGGACGGGCCGAGCAGCCCGGCGTACACACCTTCCTCGAGCGGGATGTGGGCCTCGCGGGCGACGGCCCGGGCATGGGCGCGCAGCTCGGCGTCGTACGGCTCGTGCATCAGCGGGAAGCGCTGCTCGCCCGGCTCGGAGGGTCCCGTCAGCGGATTGCGCCACATGAAGTTGATGTGGTCGGCGATGAGCATGAGAGAGCCGGCGCGGAAGGTCCGACGCACGCCCCCCGCCGCGTTGGTCACGATCAGCGTGTCGATGCCGAGCCCGGCGAAGACCCGCACCGGGAGGGCGGCCACCGCGGCGGAATGGCCTTCATATAGATGGAAGCGCCCCGCTTGAACGATTACCGGAACGGCCTCGAGCGTGCCGGCGACGAGCTCCCCTTTGTGTCCGGCCACGCCGGGCTCGGGGAATCCCGGGATGTCCTTATAGAGGATGCGCAGCGGGTCGGCGATTTCGTCAGCGAGGAAGCCGAGGCCGGAGCCTAGCACGATCGCCACCCTAGGCTTCCGGGATCCGAGTCTCTCGCGAACGGCGTCGGTGGCCTTCCCCTTCACAGCAGAATGCCCGCCAGGGTCGCGGACAGGAAATTCGCCAACGTGCCCGCGATCATGGCGCGGAAGCCGAGCCGGGCGAGGTCGTGCTTGCGCTCGGGGGCGAGGGCGCCGATCCCGCCGATCTGGATCCCCACCGAGCTGAGGTTGGCGAACCCGCACAGCGCATAGGTGGCGATCGTGAAGGACACCGGATCGAGGCTGGCCTTGAGCGGTCCGAGGTGAGCGTAGGCGATGAACTCGTTGATCACCATCCGCTCGCCCAGCAGCGCGCCGATCGTGCCGCTGTCGTGCCAGGGGACGCCCATTACCCAGGCGATCGGCCGGAAGATCCATCCGAGAATCGTTTGCAGGTTGCCGGGCACGAACGGGACGTATCCGTGCACCCAGCCGAGCAGGCCGTTGACGAGGGCGATGAGCGCGATGAACGAGATGAGCATCGCGATCACGTTCAGCATCAGGTGCAGACCTTCACCGGTGCCCCGGGCGGCGGCGTCCAGCACGTTGACGTCGGTGCGCGGGATGTCCACCTTGACCTCGCCGCGCGTTTCCGGCACCTCCGTCTCGGGCTCCAGGATCTTCGCCATCATGATCGTCCCGGGGGCGGTCATGATCACCGCGGTGAGGAGATGGCGCGCCTCGATCCCGAAGGCGATGTACGCCGCCATGATCGACCCCGAGACGTGCGCCATACCGGCGGTCATCACGGTCATCAGCTCAGAGCGGGTCATGCGCGGCAGGAAGGGCCGGATCGTGAGCGGCGCTTCGGTCTGACCCATGAAGATCGACGCGGCGACGTTGAGGCTCTCCGCGCCGCTCGCGCCCATGATCTTGTTCATCGCCACCGCGAACGCCTTCACGACGATCTGCATGATGCCGAGGTAGTACATGATCGCGAACAACGCCGACACAAAGATGATGGCCGGCATGATCTGGAACGCGAAGACCACGCCGATGCTCGAGTGCTGCTTGCCGATCTCCCCGAAGACGAATTCCGATCCGGCGTAGGAGAAGCCCAGGATCTTCGTCACCACCCGGCCCAGGGCACTGAAGATTGTCTGGCCGATGGACACGCGCAGCACGAAGACCGCGAACAGGGCCTGCAGCCCTACGCCCCACCCGACCACGCGCCAGCTGATGGCCTTGCGGTTGCGCGACAGCGCGATCCCGATCCCGAGGATCAACACCAGGCCGAAGATTCCGGTGATGCGCGAGCCGAAGCCCCGGGGAGCGGCCGCCACGGGCGCCGCCACGACGCTGTCCTGCACCGGCGTTTGCATCGTCGTACTGAGCGCGTGCAAGACGAACTGCGGCCCCCGGAAGACGAGAAGCGCGCAGACGAACGTGACCGCGAAGGCGAAAACGACCCGGCGCCACGACATCAGAGAGCCTCCAGTTCGCTTTGGACGCGGGACACGAGCGCCACCTTCTCGAAGTCGGGCAGGAAGGCGCTCTCACACGCGTTCAGCACCACGCGGGAGAGGTCGTCAGGAGACAACCCCAGCGCCGCATGCGCCAGGTAGTACTCGTCGGTCAGGGTGACGCCGTCGGTCAGGCGGCCGTCGGTGTTGAGGGTGACGACTACGCCCTTTTGGAGATACCGCTTGAAGGGATGTTCCGCCACCTGCGTCACGGTGTGCGTGTGCACGTTGCTCGAGATGCACATTTCCAGCGGAATCCGGCGTTGAATGACTTCGTCGAGCAGCGCCGGGTCTTCCCCGAGACGCGTGCCGTGGCCGATGCGCGACGCGCCGCACTCGTGCAGCGCCTGGTGAATCGAGTCCGGCCCGTCGCCTTCCCCCGCGTGACAGGTGCACGCCATCCCGTGTGCGGCCGCATACTCGAACGCGGCGCGGTGCTCGCGCGCCGGATGGCCACGCTCGGCGCCGGCCAAATCGAACGCGATGACGCCCGAGGAGCGATAGTCCGCCGCGGCGCGCGCCAGCTCCAGTGACTCCGCCGGCGCCCGCGTGCGGATGCCGCACACGATGAGCCCGACCTTGGTGCCCGTCTCCGCCTCGGCCCGACGAATGCCCACGAGCGGCGCCTCGATCGCCTGCGCCAGCGTCAGCGCCGGCCGGTGCAGCAGCGGCGAGTAGCGCACTTCGACGTAGCGCACGTTCTCGGCCGCCACGTCCATCACGAACTCGTACGCCACTCGCTCCAGCGCCGCGCGCGTCTGCAGCACCGACAGCGTGATCACGTACTTCTGGAGATACTCCTCGAGGCTCTTCGCGTCGCGGACCAGCATCGCCTTCGCCAGCGCGTCCGGCGTGTCGGCGGGGAGCTGAATGTGCTGCTCGCGAGCCAGCTCCAGCATCGTGGCGGGCCGCAGCGCGCCGTCCAGATGGACGTGCAGCTCGGCTTTGGGCCAGCGACGCAGGGCGTCTTTCGTGAGGCGCGGGCCGCCGCCACGGGCGGACACCACCACGCGGAACACGGCACCGGCTTCGCCGACCGGGTCGCCCGCGTCCACGGGGCGGCCGGCGGAGTCGGTGACGTAGGCGCCCGTGCCCTCGAGCAGGTGCGCCAGCCCCGGGTCCGCCGCGGCGACGGCATCGCGCACGCGCGCTTCGCGAGGGACATCGACCGCCTTGTCGTTGACGAAAACCCGCATCAGCGGCCGGCGCGATGGAAGCGCACGTCGCCCGGCGCCTCCACCGGCGTCCGCAGCACGCCGAGGTAGCTGATCAGCAGATCCATGTCTACGAGGTTCAGATCCTGCCCCGGCGCGCCCACGAGCATCGCGTATCCCGAGCCGCCCGCTGCGAGGAAATCGGGAACCACCAGCGTGTAGGTGCGCCCACCGTCGATCTCCTTACCGTCGGTGAGGCGGGTGCGGGTCACGCGCTTCCCGGCGCCGTGCTCCGGGTCGTACCACACCTCCACGCCCGAGACATGGCAATCGGGATCGCCGCTGGCTCCGTCCACACAGTGCTCGAGGGCCTGCAACAGGACGGATCCCTTCACGGTGAGACGCAGCATGCGGTTCTGAAACGGTTGGACGAGCTGTACGTCGCCCCAGGTGACGGCGCCCTCGGGAAGCCCCGCGCGAATGCCGCCGTTGTTGATCATCCCCACGTCGGCCTTGCCGATGTTGCGGGCCGCGTCGGCGATCAGCCGGCCCAGCCCGTATTCGGCCCCCTGCCGCTGCAGCGGCACCTTCAAGCGCCCCACGGACCGGCTCGTGACGCTCTTGATCGCATCCAGCTCCGCGGCCAGCGCACCGGTCAGATCGGCGTCTGGCTTCACGGCGTCGGCGTAGGGCGTCACGAGCTGGATACGAACCTCCCGGTGGGTGCCGCCCACACGCACGAAGTCCACGACGCCGATGTCGCGTCCGCTCGACCCCGCCTCGACGATCGGGATGCCGTTGACGGTGGTGTCGATGCGTTGGTGCGTGTGGCCCGCGACGATCAGGTCCACCGACGCCGAGTCCAGACCACGCGCGACGTCGAAGATGGCACCGGAGCCCTCATGCGCCGTCACGATCACGAAGTCCGCCGCGGCGCGGGCCGCCGGCAGGTAGCGGCGGATCGCCTCGGCGCCGTTGCCGAACGCCAGCCCGCGCACGTTGCGCGGCGCCGTCGTGGTGGGCGTAGTCACCGTCGTGAGGCCGATGACGGCGATCTTGACGCCGTTCTTGGTCACGAGGGTCCACGGCAGCGCCCACTCGGGACGGGCGGAGCCGGCCGAGTCCGTGATGTTGGCGGAGAGAAACTTGTAGTGTGCGTCCTGCATACGCGCCAGCAGCGTATCGATCGACCAATCGAACTCGTGGTTGCCGATGGCCGCGGCGTCGATCCCAAAGGCGTTCATCGCGGCGATCGTGCCGCGCCCGTAGCTGAGATTCGATACGGGCGTCCCCTGCATCTCATCCCCCGCGTCCAATCGAACGCTGGTGCAGCGGCACGCTTTGGCGAGACTGTCGAGCCAGGGCTTCAGTGCCGCCGCGCCGCCCACGGACCGCCCCCCCGACCAGTCCCACACGCGCGCTTCGAGCTGGCCGTGCAGGTCGGCGAGGGCAAGGACCCGCAGCACCGTGCTGTCTACCCTGCTGACCGGCGGCGCGGCGGGCGCGAATGCCGCGCGGGCCGCGTCGCGCGCCTCGGGAGGGATGATCGCCCAGCTCGCGTGGTAGTAGGCGCGCGCATCCAGGGCGTGGACGCGGCGGATCTCCTCGACCAGGAGGTCGCGGACGTCCTCGCCGCGGTCGTAGGTGACGCGCGCGCCCGCCAGCATCGCGTAGCCTCCACCGCCCGCCGCCCGATAACTGTTGAGTGCCAACGTGAAGCTGTCGGTCGGCTGGACAATCTTCCCTTCGTACGCCAGGCCGCGGATGCGCTGCCCCGCCGGGCGCGAGAGGTCGATGTTGTACGCGACGCCGCTCACCACGTCGAAGTTGTAGCCTTGGACGCTGTCGTTGATGATCCGGCGCACGCCAGGCTGGTACGTCTGGAAGTATCGCGCCGAGTGCTCGAGGAACTCGCGCAGCTGCTGGCCTGAGATGCGGACCGCCCGCAGCGTGTTCTCGTACGGGTAGACACCAGCGACGTCACGCAGGTGCACTTCGCCGTCGGGGAATCCCACCTGCACTTCGAAGGCCGCCGCGGCGGAGAGCTGCGCGCCCGTCTTGCGGCGCTGCACCTCATTAATGAAGTCGAGCAGCGCTCCGTCCTGCACTCGGGCGTAGCGCCCGTCGAACCCCGGCCCCGCCGTTCCGATCGGCGTCGCCGCCCAGAGCCGGGCGGCTTGGTGCGCGGCGTCGAGCCGGCGGGTGAGGCGAGGGAGCTCGGGTGTGGCGGCGAGGGGAATGAGGTCGACCCGCACCGAGACGACTTTCCCTTGCACGACGAACACGTGCACGACCGACAGGCTCTGCGCCCAGTTCTTCGGTTGGACGAAGTGCACCCCGTTGATGACGGTGTCGCGGATCTCGCGGTGACTGTGCCCGACGATGACGACGTCCGGCTTCGGCGTGATCGATGCGAGCGCCGCGGCGTCGTTCTCGGGGCCGATGCCGGTCGTGTCGTAGCTCGAGCCGCCGCCCAGTCCGGCGTGGATCAGCACGACCTTCACATTCGCGCCTTCGCGCTCCAGCTGCGCCAGCGCGGCCGGCGCGGCCTCGGCGACACGCCGCACCCGCGCCTGTCCCGCGAGCTGCGCGCGGTCCCACACCATCACGCCCGGCGTGGTGAAACCGGTCACGCCCACCCGCACGCCGGCGCGCTGCAGAACGACGGTAGCGGGGAAGAATGGCCCGCCCGAGGTCTGCTCCACGTTCGCCGCGACGTAGTGGTACGTCGCCTCGACGCCGGCGCGGCGCAGCAGCGCGAGGCCGAAATCGAAATCGTGGTTGCCCGGCGTCGCGGCGTCGTATTGCAGCGCGTTGAGGGCGTCCACGAGGGGCTGGGGCTGGCGCTGGTCCTGCCGCGCGAAGAACGTCGCGAACGGATTCCCCTGCAGCAGGTCCCCGGCGTCGACCAGCACGAGGCGGCCGGGATATTGCGCCCGCAGGGTCTCGAGGATCGTCGCGGCCCGCGATAGCCCCCCTGGGGCCTCGGCGTCGCGCACGTAGTCCCAGCCGAGCGCGCGGCCGTGCACGTCGGTCGTCGCGACGATGAGGAGGTGGGTGGTGTCGGGTGTTTGAGAGGAAGCCTGCAAACCGAGCAGGAGTGCCAGCAGAAAATGCATAGTGCGCCGTAATCTGATGAAGCCTCACGGATTCGGCAACAATCGTGTAACACGCTGGCGAGTCGTCGGTCGCGCGATTACCATCCCGCTGCCTCGCTGAGGAGCGTCGACGTGGTGACATCGGATGCGCGCTGAGCCGGAGACGCGGACCGGCCATCGGGTGCTGGTGGTCGACGATGAGCCCGACATCACGGCGCTCGTCGCCTACCACTTGGCGAAGGAGGGTTACCGTGTCACCACGGCGGCGAACGGCACGGACGCGCTGCGGTCCGCCCGCGAAGAGCGCCCCGATCTCGTGGTGCTCGACCTCATGCTTCCCGGCCTGTCCGGCTATGACGTCCTCGGAGAGCTGCGGCGCCGCGAGGAGACGCGCGACGTGGGCGTCATCCTCCTCACCGCCCGCAAGGAAGAACCGGACCGCATCAAGGGCCTTTCGCTCGGCGCCGACGACTACCTCGCCAAGCCGTTCTCGCCCAAGGAGCTCGTGCTGCGCGTCGCCGCCATCTTGCGGCGCCTCGCCGCCCCGGCGGTCGCCTCGGGGGGTCGGCTCGCCGCCGGTCCGATTGCGCTGGATCGGGGCGCGCATCGCGTCACGGTGAGCGGCAAGGAGATCGAGCTCACGGCGACCGAGTTCCGGCTCCTCGACAAGCTCATCGAGCGGCGCGACCGGGTGCTGAGCCGCACGCAGCTGCTCGAGTCGGTGTGGCAGGCGCAGCCCGATATCCAGACACGCACCGTCGACATGCACGTCCAGCGGCTGCGCGCGAAGCTGGGCGACGCCGGTGAGTGGGTGGAGACGGTTCGCGGCGTCGGCTACCGCTTCCGGGAACCGACGCCCCGGCCCGGACATCGCCGCGGACGCGGATGAAGCTCGCCACACGGGTGTTCTTGAGCATGAGCCTGCTCGTCGCCGCGGCGGTCGCCGGCTCGATCATCGCGGCCGACGCCGTGCTGCGCCGCGATCTCGAGGCAGAGACCGCCGCCACGCTCGAGGCGGAGGCGCACCTCCTGGCCGGGTTCCTCCCCGCGGATTCGACCCGTTGGCCCGAGATTGCGCACACGGCCGGCCAGCAGTTAGGCCGCCGTGTCACGCTGATCGATTCCGCCGGCCGCGTGCGTGGCGACGCCGAGTTCGACCGCGCGGCCCTGGCCGGGCTCGAGAATCACGCCGGGCGCCCGGAAGTGCGCGCCGCACTCGAGACCGGCATCGGCCGCGCCGAGCGCGTGAGCGCGTCCACGAACGCGCGCCAGCTGTACGTCGCGGTGCGCGGCGGCCCTCCCGGCATCGCCGTCGTACGCGTGTCGGCGTCGCTCGCGGGAGTCGACGCGCGTATCCATACCGTGCAACTGGCGGCCTTGAGCGCGGGCTTCCTGATGCTGATCGCCGCGGGACTCGTGGCGTGGTTACTCGCGGGTGCGCTGGCCAGGCCCCTCGCCCAGATCGCGAGCGCCGCCCGTGACTTCGCCGCGGGGCGTCCGGCGGTCCTGCCCGACTCGCGCATCCCGGAGCTCGCCCGCCACGTGGACGCGCTGCGCAGCATGCACGAGGAGCTCGACGACCGGTTCGCCGAGCTGCGGCGCGAGCGCGAGGAGTCGCGGACGCTGCTCGAGGCGCTGTCGGACGGCGTGATCGCCGCGGACGCACGCGGCGTCATCGTCTCGGCCAACGCCGCCGCCCGCCGGCTGCTCGAGTTCCGCCCGGGCGATCCCCTTCCACCGCTCACGGAGCTGTTCCACGACCAGCAACACCGCGCCCTGATCCGCGAGGTGCTCGAGGGCCGCGCCGTGGAGCGGCGCGAGATGGACATGGGGGATCGCACGGTCCTCGTGTCGGGCCGGACCTTGCCCGATGGCGGAGCGCTGCTCGTCATGAGCGACGTGACCGACATGCGGCGGCTCGAAACGATGCGCCGCGACTTCGTGGCCAACGTGTCGCACGAGCTGAAAACGCCCCTCACCGCGATCGCCGGCTATGCCGAAACGCTGGCGGCCGAAGCCGACCCTGCGTCGCAGGCCGCCGGATTCGCGGCGACGATCGGGCACAACGCCCGCCGCATGCAGCTGCTGGTCGACGGCCTGCTGGACCTGTCGCGCATCGAGTCCGGGACCTGGCAGCCCAAGCGCAGCGTCTTGGAGATCGACGCCGCCGCCCGCGAGGCGTGGGTGCCGTTCGCGGAGCGGGCCGCCACGGCCCACATCCGCTTCCACGCCACCGTTCCCCGTGAGGCGCACGCCCTCTCCGCCGATCCCGACGCGCTGCGCCAGGTCTTCACGAACCTGTTCGACAACGCCCTGCGCCACACCCCCGCCGGCGGCACCGTCCGGGTGTCGGCCGAGCTGTTGAGCGACGGCGTAGCCGTCTCGGTCGCCGACACGGGAAACGGTATCCCCGCCGAGCACCTCCCGCGCATCTTCGAGCGGTTTTATCGCGTCGATCAGGGCCGGGCGCGGCACCAGGGGGGGACGGGACTCGGCCTCGCGATCGTGAAGCATCTCGTGGAGGCGCACGGCGGGCACGTCGAAGCGGAAAGCATTCTGGCACAGGGGACTACGATCCGCCTGCATTTCCCCACCGTTACGAAGCCGTAACGTCCCCGTCACCGAGGGTTGACGCGCGGCCGCGATTCTTGCCGGCGTGAGAATCGCGTTGCTGTCCGACACATATACGCCTCAGGTCAACGGCGTGACGACGGTCGTCGCCCGCATCGTGCGAGTGCTGCGGGAGTTCGGCCACGACGTCGTGGTCGTCGCGCCGCGCTACCCCGGGCACGATCCCAATCCCCCACCCGGGGACGCGGAGCTCCGCATCCCTTCGGCACCGTTCCCCCCGTACCCAGCCATTCGCCTGTCGCTACCGCAATTCCGGACCGTTGCCCGCTATCTGGACGCGTTCCAACCCGACCTGCTGCACGTCGCCACTGAAGGGTCCATCGGCCTCACAGGACGCCGTTACGCGGTGCGCCGCGACGTCCCGCTCGTGACGTCCTATCACACGAACTTCGCGCAGTACGCCCGCCACTACGGCGCAGGCCTGCTCGAGCCGCTCGTGTGGCGGTGGCTGCGGTGGTTCCACGGGCCCGCGCGACTCACGCAGACACCTGGCGAGGCGGTCCAGGGCGAGCTGATGCGGCGTGGCATCGGAAAGCCCGTGGTGTGGGGTCGCGGCGTCGACAGCGCGCGCTTTCACCAGGCGCGGCGCCACGCCGGCTGGCGCCGCTGGCTCGCCGGGGGGGGAGGCGACGACACGGCGATCGTGATCCACGTCGGCCGGCTCGCGCCCGAAAAGAACCTCGAAGTCCTCGCGGAGGCTTGGACGCTCGCGCGGCGCGATCTGGGCCAGCGGGCGACGTTCGTGCTCGCCGGGGAGGGCCCGGCGGCCCGCCGCCTCGTCGCCCGGATGCCGTGGGTGCGGCACCTCAGGTTCCTCGACCGCGAACGGCTGGCGACGCTGTACGCCAGCGCCGACATCTGCGTGCTGCCCTCAGCGACGGAGACGTGCGGCCTCGTCGCCCTGGAAGCGATGGCCTCCGGGCTCGCCGTCATCGCCGCCGACGCGGGCGGCTTTCGCGAGAGCATCGTCGACAACGTGACAGGCCTGCTCGCCGCCCCTCGCGATGCCGGCGAGTTCGCAGCGGAAATCGCGGCGCTCGCCCGGCACCGGGTCTGGCGCCGCGAGCTGGGCGCGGCGGCGCGCGACGCCGCCACGCGACGCGACGTCGTGCCCGAGAACCTGGCGTTGCTCGATCAGTATGCCGCCGCCATCACTCAGCCAGGAGTCGCTCCATGCGCCGCGTAGTCCTCGTCCTCGCCGACGGCCGGCGGCCGGCGGCCGGCGGCCCGACGCGGCCCTCACGCGCGTGCCCGGCGCCGCCGGCACGGCGGTTTGATGCGCTGGGTGACTCACCTCGGCGGCGCCCGCGCCACGATCGGGACGGGTCTCCTGCTCGTCGCGGTGGGCGAGCGGCGGCTCGGTCTCGCCGTACTCGTGGCGCTCACGCTGTCGCACGTCGCCGTCCAGGTGTTGAAGCGCGCGGTGGCCCGTCCCCGTCCCTGCGACGCCAACGGGCATCCGCTCGCGCTCGTGGATCTTCCTGATCCGTTTTCGTTCCCCTCGGGCCACGCTGCGGCGGCGAGCGCCATCGCGACGACGCTCGTCCTGCGCGCGCCCATCGCCGCCGTGCTAATCGTACCGATCGCGGTGCTCGTCTCGGCCTCCCGCGTGGCGTTGCGGGTGCATCACGTCAGCGACGTCGTCGCGGGCGCAGCGCTCGGCGTCGTCGGCGGGGTCGCGGGCACCGCGCTGCTCCTCTCCTAGCCCGCTCGAGCCCTGACTCTCGCCCACCGTGCCAGGATGGCGGGTCGACGCCCGGCGGCGGATGCACGGCCGACGTCCGGGTGCCAGGTAGCGGAGGCCAGAACGGCTCCGCTATCTGCTTTTTTTTTGATATTTGTTACCATTCCGTGACAGGGTCGATTCTCCCCGGTGACCACGCCGGGCGAGCTTTGCCGCGTGGTCGATGGGACATCGTTCACTTTTCTTGAGGAGATCACCGTGCACGCAAGACTCGCCTTTCGAGCGCTCGCGGCCGTCGCGCTGAGCGCGCTCACTGCGTCCGCTGTCCAGGCGCAGGCATCCGCCCAGCAGGCACCGCAGGTGTCCGTCACGGGCGTGGTGTACACGCAGTACCAGTACTCGGACGCGCAGATTCCCGCGAAGAGCACCTTCGACATGACCCGCGCCTACGTGAATGTGCTGGGTCGCTTCGCCAACGGCATCACCACGCGCGTCACTACGGACATCCTCCCCAGCGCCGGCGGCAACCAGTTCGTCCGGCTCAAATACGCCTTCGCGGCGTGGACGCCGACGGGCAGTAGCCTCACCTACAAGCTGGGCATGATCCACACCCCGTACGTCGACTTCGAAGAAACCCTGTGGGACTATCGCATGCAGGGCACGATCGCGGTCGATCGCAACCCGCTCGGCGGACCCAGCACTATGACGGCCTCCGATATCGGTGTGGGCGTCGACGGGCATTGGAATGGTGAGCAGGTCAACGCCCAGTTCGCGCTCGTGAACGGGGAGGGTTACTCGGGAGGCACGGGTGATTTCCGCAAGGATTTCGAGGCCCGCGTCTCCGTGCGTGTCCAACCCACCAACGACAACAGTCGCGTCGGCGGCATGCGGCTCACCGGGTATGCCGGTATCGGCAAGGTTACCGGCACCGGTGCCGACCGCAACCGGTACCTGGGGTTGTTCTCCTACCGGACGCAACAGTTCACCGTCGCGGGCGAGTTCGTCTCGGTGAAGAACGCGGCGATCACCGGAAGCATCATTAGCGCCTTCGGCGTCTATCACCTGGCGCCACCCAGCAAGATCTCCTTCATCGGCCGTGTGGACGTGGTCGATCCCAACACCAGCGTCGCCAACGATGGCAATACCCGGATCATCGGCGGCGCGTCGTACCAGCTGTCGCAGAACGTGCGGATGCTCGCCGACATCGATCGCCTGAAGTTCCAGGGCGTCGGGGCGGCGGTCAATCAGTTCCTGATTCAAGCGCAATTCGTGTTCTAAGTTCGACCCCGACGAGAGGATCGACCCTGTGAAGACCACACGTTCCATCGCCCTCGTTGGGCTGCTCTGCGCCGCCGCTCCCGCGGCGGCGCAGGTGCAGCTCAACGGCGCCGGCGCCACATTCCCGAACATCATCTATTCGAAGTGGATTCTCACGTTCAACCAGGCGAACCCGACCATCCAGCTGAACTACCAGGCGATTGGCTCGGGCGGCGGGATCCGGCAGTTCTCGGACGGTACCGTGGACTTCGGCGGCACCGATGCCCCGATGAGCGATTCCGCCATCACCGCGATCCAGGGCAACGTGCTCCACATCCCGACCGTGCTCGGCGCCATCGTCGCCACCTACAACCTGCCCGGGGTCACCCAGCAGCTGAAGTTCACGCCCGACGTGCTGGCCGACATCTTCCTGGGCAAGGTCACGAAGTGGAACGATGCGCGGATCGCCACGATCAACGCCGGCGTCACCCTGCCGCCGACCGACATCGTGGTCGTGCACCGTGCCGACGGCTCCGGCACGTCGTTCGGCTGGACCGACTACCTGACCAAGGTCAGCCCCGACTGGGCGTCCCAGGTCGGCAAAAGCACGTCGGTGAATTGGCCCGTCGGACTCGGCGGCCGCGGCAATGACGGCGTAGCCGCGACCGTAAACCAGACGCCCGGTGCCATCGGGTACGTCGAGCTGGGCTATGCGACCGCGAACAAGATGGCCTTCGGCCAGGTGCGCAACAGCTCCGGCAAGTTCGTCGCCCCGACGCTCGAGGCGGTCACGGCAGCCGCGGCGGGCGTGCTCTCGAAGCTGGGCGCCAGCACCGACTTCCGCGTGTCGCTCACCAACCCCGATGGGGCGGCGGCATATCCCATCTCGACGATGACCTGGCTGCTGGTGCATAAGGCCTATACCGACCCCGCCAAAGCCAAGGCCCTCGTGCAGTTCATCTGGTGGGCGGAGACCGAAGGCCAGGCGGTCGCACCGGCGCTCGGCTACGCACCGCTGCCCCAGCAGCTGCGGCCGTGGATCCAGGCCCGGCTCAGGACGGTCGAGGCGGGTGGCCATCCTGTCTGGGCGGGCTCCGCAGCCCAGTAGGCGGTCAGCGATCGAAGACCCATCCTGAGCAGTAGGGGCACGGCAATGCCGTGCCCTTACTGTGTAGTGACAATTCCGTTACACCGTTGTGACGTCAGACCAGCGTGGGACCGGTAGGTTCCCCGCTGGATGACGACCCTGCCGATCGAGCCGGTTCCGGCCGCCCCACCAAGCATCGAGACGCCGAGCGCGGAGCCCCGTTGGGCGTCGCTGCGCGGCGTCAACGCGAGCGATCGGGTCTACAAGGGCGTGCTGACCGTGCTGGCCCTGACCCTCCCGTTTCTGATCGTCGCGCTGTTTCTCGAGCTATTCGTCAGCGCCCTCCCGGCTATCAAGCGCTACGGCTTCTCGTTCCTCTGGACCTCCACCTGGGACCCGGTGGCGGAGATTTATGGGGCGGCGCCGATGATCTTCGGGACGCTCGCGTCTTCGCTCATCGCGCTGCTCATCGCAGTACCGCTGGCGCTCGGGGTCGCGATCTTCCTCACGGAGTTCGCGCCGCGCTGGGTGCGCCAGCCGCTGGCGTTCCTCGTCGAAATGCTCGCGGCGATCCCCAGCGTGGTGTACGGGCTGTGGGGCATCTTCGTCCTGATTCCGTTCCTGCGGACCTACGTGGTCCCGTCCCTCAAGGCGGTGCTGGGGTGGACCCCCTTCTTCCAGGGCGTCTTCTACGGCAACTCGCTTCTGGCAGGCGGGGTCATTCTCGCCATCATGATCGTCCCCTACATCGCGGCGGTGTCACGCGAAGTGTTGCTCGCCGTTCCCGCGAGCCAGCGCGAGGCGGCCTTGGGGATGGGGGCGACCCGCTGGGAGGCGGTGTGGACCGCCGTGCTCCCCTACGGCCGCGCCGGCTTGATCGGGGCCGTCATTCTCGGACTCGGCCGCGCACTGGGCGAAACGATGGCCGTGACGATGGTCATCGGGAACCGGCACGACATCAGCCTGTCGGCCTTGCAGCCCGCCTATACGATGGCCGCAGCCATCGCGAACGAATTCAGTGAGGCCACGACCCATCTCTATCAGTCGGCACTGGCCGAAGTCGGGCTGCTGCTGTTCGTGATCACCATCCTCGTCAACGCCTTCGCGCGCGTCCTCATTTGGCGGGTGGCCCGCGGCACGGCCGTGGGGAGCAAAGCCCTGTGAGCGGCCGCACCGTGCGGCGCCGCATCGCCAGCGGCGTCATGACCGGGGTCGTCGCGGCGCTGTCGTTCACCGCGGTTCTGGCGCTGCTGCTCATCCTCGGCGACCTCATCGCCAAGGGCGCGTCCTCGATCGACTGGGCATTTTTCACGAAAGGCCCCGTGCCCGCGGGCGAGACCGGCGGCGGGGTCGCCAACGCCATCGTGGGCACGGGCATCATCGTCGGGATGGCGGCGCTCATCGGCCTCCCCATCGGGATCGGCGTCGGTCTCTTCCTTGCCGAATACGGTTCCGGACGCCTGGGCTTCGTGGTGCGCTTCATCGCCGACGTGATGAACGGCACTCCATCCATCGTGATCGGGATCTTCGCCTGGACATGGCTCGTCAAGCCGGTGGGAGGGTACTCGGCGTTCGCGGGAAGCGGCGCCCTGGCGATCCTGATGATCCCGATGATCGCGCGCACCACCGAAGAGATGGTGCGCCTCGTGCCCCACTCGTTGCGTGAGGCGGCCCTCGCGCTCGGGTACCCGCGCTGGCGCACGTCGCTGCGCGTCGTGGCGCGTACCGCCCTGGGCGGGATCATCACCGGTTGCCTCGTCGGGATCGCCCGGGTCGCGGGCGAAACGGCGCCGCTCCTGTTCACCGCGCTCGGCAATCTCAACTTCGTGACCGACCTGCGGCAACCGATGCAGACGCTGTCGCTCCAGATCTACGTGTACGGGACCGGGCCCTACGAGGATTGGCACCGCCTCGCGTGGGCCGCGGCGCTGTTGCTCATAGCCCTCGTGCTCATCCTCGCCATGGTCGCCCGCTGGGTGACGAGGCAGCGCTATGGTCGCGTCCGCTAACGTCCGCCTCCGGCTCGAGACGGTGCGCCTGACGGCGCTCTTCAACCGCACCGCGGCGGTGCGGGAAGTCTCGATTCTCTTCCCCGCCCACACCGTCACGGCCATCATCGGCCCCTCGGGCTGCGGTAAGAGCACGTTCCTCCGCTGCCTGAACCGCATGCACGAGCTGTCGGAAGGCGGCTGGGTGACGGGCAAGGTGCTGCTCGACGAGGTGGACATCTACGCGAGCGACGTGAATCCGATCCAGCTGCGGCGCCGCGTCGGCATGGTGTTCCAGCGGCCCACGCCCTTCCCGACGATGTCCATCCACGACAACGTCGCCGCCGGTCTCCTCGTCAACGGCCGCCGCTCGCGCCCCGAGATGGACGAGGCCGTGGAGCGCGCCCTGCACCAAGCAGCGCTGTGGGACGAGGTGAAAGACCGGCTGCACGCGAGCGCGCTCGACCTGTCGGGCGGCCAGCAGCAGCGGCTCTGCATCGCGCGCGCCATCGCGCCCCAGCCCGAGATTCTGCTGCTCGACGAACCCACGGCATCGCTCGACCCGGCCGCCACGCAACGCATCGAGGAGTTGTGCCACGAGCTGAAGCGGCTCTACACGATCGTCATCGTCACGCACAACCTGCAGCAGGCCGCGCGCGTGTCGGATTACACGGCCTTCTTCTACATGGGCGGGCTGGTCGAGGTAGGCCGGACGCGCGAGCTGTTCACCAAGCCCCACGTCGAGCAAACCGAGCAGTACATCACGGGCCGATTCGGATGATCCGCCCACCCCGACCGGTCATCGACACCCGCCGCTACAGCTTCTGGTACGGGCCTACCCAGGCCCTGCACGACGTGACGTGCCTGATTCCGCGGCGCGCGGTCACCGCCCTGATCGGCCCCTCGGGGTGCGGCAAGACGACGTTCCTGCGCTCGATTAACCGGCTGCACGACCTGACGGCGGGTACGCGTCACACGGGCGACATCCTGCTCGAGGGGGCATCGGTGTTCGCGCCGGGGACGGACACCGTGGCGCTGCGGCGGCGGGTGGGCATGGTGTTTCAGCGACCCAATCCCTTCCCCAAGCCGGTATACGACAACGTGGCCTACGGTCTGCGTCTCAATGCGTTGTGCGCCACCCGGGAGCTACCCGATCGCGTCGAGCGCGCGTTGCGACAGGCGGCGCTGTGGGACGAGGTCCGCGACCGGCTACGCGAGCCCGGGACCGCCCTCTCGGGAGGCCAACAGCAGCGGCTCTGCATCGCGCGCGCGCTCGCGAACGAGCCGGACGTGCTGCTGATGGACGAGCCCTGCTCCGCGCTCGACCCGATCGCGACCCAGAAGATCGAGGAGCTGATCGTCGAGCTGAAGCAGACCTACTCAATCGTGATCGTAACGCATAACATGCAACAGGCGGCCCGTGTGTCCGATTACGCGGGGTTCTTCTATCTCGGCAAGCTCGTCGAGTTCGGGGAGACGGAACGGATCTTCACCCGCCCCGCCGACGAGCGCACGGAAGCGTATATCACCGGCAGGTTCGGATGAGCCACTACAGAAACCCCGCGGCCACGCCGCGGGGTAAAGGACAAGTTCCATGAGCACGGAAGCGCACCGCCATTTCCACGACGAGCTCTCGGAGCTCAAGGTCACCCTGCTCAACATGTCGGGTGATGCGCAAGCCGCGCTCGCCGCGGCGGTCGAGGCGCTGCTGCAACGCGACGGCCGCAAGGCCGAGGATGTCATTGCGCAGGATCGCGAGCTCGACCGCCAGGAAAACGAGATCGAAGAGAAAGTGATCCGCCTGCTGGCGACGCAGCAGCCGATGGCGCGGGACCTCCGCTTCCTCACGGCATCGATGAAGATCGCGAACGACCTGGAGCGCGTCGGCGACCACGCGGTGAACATCGCGCAGTCGGCCGAGCGGCTGCTCGTGAATCGGCCGATCGTCCCCGAACCCGAGCTGGTCGAGATGGTGCGCCAGGCGCGCACCATGCTCGCCGACGCGCTCGACGCCTTCGTGCGCGGCGACGCGCAGGCGGGACGCGCGATCTGCCGCCGCGACGACGGCGTCGACGCGCTGCACCAGTCGATGTTCCGCATCCTCCTCACCCACATGATGGAGGACCCGCACATCATCGGCGCCGCCATGGACCTGTTCCTCGTCAGCCGCAACCTGGAGCGCGTCGCCGACCTGGCCACGAATATCGCGGAGGACGTCGTCTTCCTCGTGGAGGGCAAGAGCATCAAGCACCACGCGGAAGACATCGGGAGCTGATGCCCACGATTCTCTTCCTATGCGTCGCTAATTCGGCGCGCAGCCAGATGGCCGAGGGGCTCGCGCGGGCGATGGCGCCGGCGGGGAATGGCTTGCGGTTCTTCAGCGCGGGCTCCCAGCCCGGCACGTTGAACCGTCTGGCGGTCCGCGCCCTCGCCGAGGAGGGCATCGACATCGCGCACCACCGCTCCAAGGGCCTGAACGACGTGCCGCTCGCCCACGCCGATATCATCGTCACATTGTGCGCCGAGGAGGTCTGTCCCTTCGTGCCTGGAGGGGGACCGGTGCGGCGGCTCCACTGGCCGCTTCCCGACCCTACCGATTTCGAGGGGTTCCGCGCGGTACGTGACGAGCTGCGGCGCCGGCTGCCGGCCCTCTGGGACGATCAATAGGTGCGGTAGCGGTAATACGGCGCCGGCGGCTGGGGACGTCGCCGCAGCGCATCGTCGGACGCGAAGAATCGGATCAGCAGCAAGCCCGTCGCGAAGCCGCCGATGTGCGCGAAGAACGCCGTCCCGCCCTGGTCGATGCCGCTGAGACTCACCAAACCCCCCAGCAACTGCAGCACCGCCCAGTACCCGAGCATCACATACGCCGGTAGCGCCACGGTGGTGATGTAGAAACCGAAGAACAGGAGCGTGTGCACGCGCACCCGCGGGTAGAGCAGCAGGTATGCGCCCAGGACGCCGCTGATCGCTCCCGACGCGCCGACCATCGGCACCACCGAATTGGGACCCACGAGCATCTGCGCGCCGGCCGCCGCGACCCCGCACAACAGATAGAAGACGACGAACCGCACGTGCCCCATCACATCCTCGATGTTGTTCCCGAACACCCACAGGAACACCATGTTGCCGATGAGGTGCAGCCACCCGCCATGCGTGAACATGGACGTGAGGATGGTCGTGTAATGAGGCGCGCCGACTACGCAGAACAGCCCCGGCGCCAGCTCCACCCCGCTCCCCGGCTTCGCCGTCTGCAGCAACTCGCCCGGGACCAAGCCCAGGTCGCACACCGAACGAACCAGGGTTTCGGGGGAGCCCATCCCCTGGATGAACAGCCAGACCAGCACGTTGGCAGCGATGATGGCGACCGTGACGATCGGGGGCAGCTCGGTGGGATTGTCGTCCTTGTACGGAAACATTGAGGTAAATCTACGCGTCTGGACGCGGCGCCCGTTAGGCTGCCTTTTTGGCACTGATCGTAGGCATGAGCCTTGCTCGATGCGACCGCCGGTAATCCTTGCGCATCCCATCCCTATCAGGAGCCGTACCCATGCCGGAGAAAATCATCGGGATCGACCTCGGGACGACCAACTCGGTCGTGGCCGTCATGGAGGGCGGCGACCCGGTCGTCATTCCCAACGCCGAGGGTGGCCGCACGACGCCCTCCGTAGTGGCGTTCACGAAGGACGGCGAGCGCCTGGTGGGCCAGGTGGCCAAGCGGCAGGCGGTGACCAACCCGCAGAACACGGTGTTCTCGATCAAGCGGTTCATGGGACGCCGGATCAACGAAGTGACGGAGGAGATCAAGCGGGTCCCCTACAAGGTGGTCACGGGCCCGAACGAGCTGGTCGCGGTGGACATCCAGGGCAAGAAGTACACGCCCCCCGAGATCTCCGCGATGATCCTCCAGAAGATGAAGCAGACCGCCGAGGACTACCTCGGCCACAAGGTCGAGAAGGCGGTGATCACGGTTCCCGCCTACTTCAACGATTCGCAGCGGCAGGCGACGAAGGACGCCGGCAAGATTGCCGGGCTCGATGTGGTGCGCATCATCAACGAGCCCACCGCATCGGCGCTCGCGTACGGACTCGACAAGAAGAAGGAAGAGAAGATCGCGGTGTACGACCTGGGCGGCGGTACCTACGACATTTCCGTACTCGAGCTCGCCGAAGGCGTGTTCGAGGTGAAGAGCACCAATGGCGACACGCACCTGGGCGGCGATGACTTCGACGCGCGGGTGATCCAGTGGCTCGTCGACGAGTTCAAACGCGACCAGGGCATCGACCTGTCCAAGGACCCGATGGCCCTGCAGCGCCTCAAGGAAGCCGCCGAGAAGGCCAAGATGGAGCTGTCGACGGTGATGCAGACGGAGATCAACCTCCCGTTCATCACGGCCGACCAGTCGGGCCCCAAGCACCTGAACTTGAGCCTCACGCGCGCCAAGCTCGAGCAGCTGGTGGACGACCTCGTGAAGCGGACGATCCCGCCGATGGAGCAGGCGCTCAAGGACGCCGGGCTCAAGCCCTCCGAGATCGACGAGGTGATCCTGGTGGGCGGCCAGACGCGCATGCCCAAGGTGCAGGAGATCGTGAAGAGCTTCTTCGGGAAGGATCCCCACAAGGGCGTGAATCCCGACGAGGTGGTCGCGATCGGCGCCGCGATCCAAGGCGGCGTGCTCGCGGGCGAGGTGAAGGACGTGCTGTTGTTGGACGTCACGCCGCTGTCGCTCGGCATCGAGACGCTGGGCGGCGTCACCACGGTGCTCATCCCGCGCAACACGACGATCCCGACGAAGAAGTCGGAGGTCTTCTCGACCGCCGAGGACAACCAGACCACGGTCGAGATTCACGTGTTGCAAGGTGAACGCCAGATGGCCCTCGACAACCGGACCATCGGTAAGTTCCAGCTCACCGGTCTGCCGCCCGCGCCGCGGGGGATTCCCCAGGTCGAGGTGACGTTCGACATCGACGCGAACGGCATCCTGCACGTGTCGGCCAAGGACAAGGCGACCGGCAAGGAGCAGAAGATCCGCATCGAGGCCTCGTCCGGCCTCGGTGACAAAGACATCGATAAGATGGTCAAGGAGGCGGAGGCGCACGCGGCGGAGGACCAGCGGCGGCGCGATGAGATCGAGCGACGCAACCGGCTCGACACGATGGTGTACGACGTGGAGAAGAATTCCAAGGACTGGGCGGACAAGCTCGAGGCGGGTCTCAAGACGCGACTCGACGCGGCGGTGAGCGGCGCCAAGCAGGCGCTCCGCAGCGGCAACCCAGACGAGATCGGCCGCGCGCTGGACGAGCTGCAGCAGGCCTACTCCGCCGCCGGGGCGTCGATGTACGCAGCCTCGCGCGGGGCCCAGCCCGGAGGGGGCACCGACGGGGGCGGCCAACCGGCCGCCGAGCCCAGCAGTGGCACCAAGCAGGACAACGTGGTCGATGCCGACTACGAGATCGTGGACGACGACAAAAACAAGAAGCCATAAAAGGGGGAGCAGATGTCTGTACGGACGCGGGATTGGTTGAAATTCGGCGCGCTCGTGGCGATGGCGTTCGTGTTCGGACTCGCCTTCGCCTCGGCGTTGGACCTGCCGACGCGGGGCAACGCCGCCGAGCGATCGGCCGCCGTGCTGCAAAGCGTGAGCGCGCCTATGCGGGCGATTCCCGCGGCGGGCCCCGCCGCGGATCTGGGCAACGCGTTCGCCGCGGTCGCCGAGCACGTGAAGCCGGCCGTCGTCTTCGTGAAATCCGAGCGGCGAGAACGGGCCAGTGCGCGCCGCCTGCCGCCCGGGTTTGAGGACTTCTTCCAGATCCCCCGCCGGCCGCAGGTCGAACAGGGCTCGGGGTCGGGGTTCATCGTGTCGCCCGACGGCTACATCCTCACGAACAACCACGTCGTACAGGGGGCGGACCGCGTGACCGTGCGGCTGCTCGACAACCGGGAGTTCACCGCCCACATCGTCGGTACCGACCCTTCGACCGACGTCGCGGTGATCAAGATCCCCGCCACCGGTCTGACGACCGTCAGCTTCGGCAACGCCGACTCGACGCGCATCGGTGAGTGGGTGCTGGCCATCGGCAACCCCCTCGGCGAAGCGTTCACCTTCACGGTGACCGCGGGCATCGTCAGCGCCAAGGGACGGCTGCTCGCGGGGCTGCAGCAGTCCCGCTATTCGATTCAGGACTTCATCCAGACCGACGCCGCGATCAACCCCGGTAACTCAGGGGGGCCGCTCGTGAACGTCCGCGGCCAGGTGATCGGCATCAACGCGGCGATCGCGAGCGAGACGGGTTACTACGCGGGGTATGGGTTCGCCATTCCGATCAACCTCGCCCGCACCGTGATGACGCAGCTCATTGCGACGGGGCACGTGGAACGGGCGGTGATGGGCATCCAGATCCGTCCGATCACGCCGGAGGATGCGGAGCTGATGAAGCTGCCGGACATCCGCGGCGTGGTGGTGAACGACTTCACCCCGCCCGACAACTCGCCCGCCCGCCGGGCCGGCATTCAGGATGGTGACGTGATCGTCGCCGTGGACGGGGATCCGATCGAGTCCGTGTCGCAGCTGCAGCAGAAGGTCGGCTTCCGCAAGGCGGGCGAGGCGGTCCAGGTCAGCCTGGTGCGCGCGGGCGGTGAAAAGAAGACGGTGACGGTGCGGCTCGCCGCTGCGCCGAGCGCCGAGGCCGACTCCGACCAGGTGGCGTCGGCGGACGAGGGCGCGCCGCCGCGCAGCCTCTCATCCAAGGAAGAGACGCTGGGGATCTCGGTTGAGCCGCTGTCGCAAGAAGACGCGCGCGAGCCGAGCCTGCGGGCCGTGGCCCGCGCCGGCGGCGGCCTCGCGGTGACTGCCGTCTCGCCCGATGGGCCGGCGTATCAGAAACTGGTGGATGCCAGCGGCGGGGGGTATCCGGACATCATCCTGAAGGTCAACGGACAGCCGACGCGCACGCGCGCCGAGTTCCGGGCGTCGCTCGCCACCGTCAAGTCGGGCGACATTGTGACGCTGGCGGTGCTGACGTACGGCCCGCCCGACGGCTGGGCCCAGCGAGTCGTGCGGCTCCGCGCCCGTTAGACGGGCCGGCGCTCCACCAGCATCACCGCGGCCGTCGCGACGAGCCAGGCGACGAACAGTGCCTGGCCGTAGTAGAGGTTGGACGAGAACTCGTCGAACCCTACCGCGACGGCCGTGTTCGTTACCGCTACGGCGAAGGCCGCCCACCCGAGCCACCGCGGGTAGACCTTGCCGTTGAGAATCGCCCAACCGAACACGTAGGCAACGATCCCCAAGGAGAACGTCGCGAGCCGCTCCGCGGCGAGGCCCGCCGGGTGCAGCATGTCGTACAAGAACACGGCGCGCGTCGCCGTGAGCGCCTTGTCCGACGTGATGAACGCGTTGGCGAGCTGCCATCCGGCCCCCACCATGAACAGCACGTTCAGCGCCCACATCCCGAACGCGAAACCGGCGAGGAGAATCCCTGCCCGGGCCGGTGCCGATCCCGGCGTGTCGCCGTGGCGCAGCGCCACGCCGACCAGGCCGATGTACATCAGCGGGAATCCGAACAAGAGCGCCCAGTGGATGGCGCGCCAATGCGGCGTGGCGGCGACGGTCGCGAGCTGCGTGGCCCCGTCGCCCAAGAGCAGCGGATGCATGAGCCCGGCGGCGCTGACGAGCAAGCAGCCCGCGAGGAGACAGAGTCCATAGAACAGGGGACGGCGCGTCAGTGCCATGCCTCAATCTAGCACGTACTCCGGCCGGCCATATATTCTCGGGGCATGCAACTCAACCGAATCTTGCGCGAAGGCTTCATCGCGGGCTGCATCGGCGCGGCCATCGTCGCGGTGTGGTTTCTCGTCATCGACGCGGTGAATGGACGCCCCTTCTTCACGCCGGCGATGCTCGGCAGCGCCGTCTTCTGGGGCGCCCACGATCCCGCCGGCGTCGTCATCGAGTACTCCCGCATCATCGGCTACACGATGATCCACGTGAGCGCCTTCGTCGTGGTGGGGTGCATCGCGGCGGCGCTCGCCGCCGAAGTCGAGGTCGCGCCCTCGACGCTGTTCCTGGTCGTCGTGGGGTTCTGCTTCTTCGAGGTGGGGTTCTACATCCTCGTCGCGCTGCTCGCCAAGCCCCTGCTGGGCTACCTCGCCTGGTGGAATGTGGCGATCGGGAACGGCCTCGCCGCCCTGGCCATGGGCTACTACCTCTGGCGCGAACACCCCAAGATCGGCGAAGAGCTGCGGCGCCACCCGCTGGGCGAGACCGAAGACGGGGAATAAGGCGTGGGAGGTGCGGGGTGCGGGGTTGCTACTCCGCGCGTCGCACCCCGCACTCCGCACGACCGTAGGCCGCCAGGGGCACCGCCCGCTCGGCCTCTCCCCGGGCCTCCCAGGTGGACCAGCGGAACCACACGACCGTCATCGCCCCCCACAGGGCGAGCCCCCCGACCACCCACATCAAGAGCCCGCCGATCTGCTGATCCGCGAGCGCGTCGAGACCCCAGACCCGCGGCGCCGCGGCGTAGAACGGGTACAGCACGGAGTCGGACAGCGTGATCAGCGCGCCGGTGACCGACATCGGCAGACCGAGTAGGAACAGGTACAGCATCTGACCCGGATACGGGAGCCGGGGCAGCTCGGGGACGGGCGACAGCACCGGCCACCACATGATGACGGCCGTGGTGAGAAAGACGAGGTGCTGGAGGATGTGGAGGTTGTGATGGCGCAGCGCGGCCTCGTAGAAGACGGGCACGTGCCACAACACGATCGGCGCCGTAAACGTTGCCGCCGAGATGACCGGTCGCGTGACGACGCCCGCGAACGCCGTGACCCAGCGGGGAGCGAGGACCCGCCGGACGACCCAGGCCGGCGTCCCATAGAGCAGCAGCGGCGGAAACAGCAGTGTCAGGAGCAGGTGCTGGCCCATGTGCGCGCTGAACAGATAGTTGTCGGAGAGATCGTGCAGCGGGCCGTTCAGGGATGCGAAGATCACGAGCAGCGCGGCGCCGAACGCCACGACGCGCCGGCGATCGGCTCGCAGCCCCCCCCAAAGCACGTAGAGCCCGCCCAGGAGGACGAGCCCGATCACGACGCTGGGGTGCAGAGCCCAGCGCAGACTCACGTGCCGGTCCGCACCCGCACCGCGCCGAAGAAGAGAAAGAGCAGGCCGATCATCACGCCGACGGCGAGGAGCAGCGGGCCGCTGAACAGGAACGCGAACAGGCGGCTGTCGAACTTGAGATGCATGTAGAACAACACCACCAGCGCGAACTTGACCGCCGAGAGGGCGAGCAACGCCGGTACGAGCACCGGTTGGAACGCGGGGACGTAGAACACACCCACCTCGATCAGCGTGATCATCACGAGGATCGCGGCGATGCGCAGATACGTCCCGGTGCTCGCGTGCGCCTGCTCGCTCATCTCGCCTCCACTCACTGAATCAGGTATACGAGGGTGAAGATCACGATCCACACCACGTCCACGAAGTGCCAGTACAGGCCGGTGATTTCCACGGTGATCGCCTGCTTCGGCCCGAGCTTCCCGCGCAACGCCTGGACCCACAGCGTGAGCAACCAGATCACACCCACCGTCACGTGCGCGCCGTGCGTCCCGGTGAGCACGAAGAACGTCGACCCGAACAGGTTCGTGGTGAGCCCCAGCCCTTCGTGCACGAACGAGCTGAATTCGTAGAACTGCCCGCCCAGGAAGACGAGGCCGAGCAGTGCCGTGACGAACAGCCACAGCTTGCCCTGCTTCATGTCGCCGCGCTGGATCGCGGCCAGCGCCAGTACCATCGCCAGGCTCGACATCAGCAGGTCGAACGTGCTGAAGGACGTAAACGGAATGTTGAGCACGTCGTGAGGATAGGGGCCGACGAGACTCTTCCCCTTGTAGATCAGGTAGGTCGATATCAGCGAGCCGAACAACAGGCACTCGGAGCCGATGAACGCCCAGAACGCCATCTTCCGGTTGTCCAAGCCCATGCTGGTGTGGTGCGCTTGACTCATCTCAGACCTCAAAGGGCTCGTACGCCCAGCGGTAGATGCCGGTGACCAGGACCGCCAAGCCGACGAACACCAGCCACAGGTGGTGCGACACGGCGGCCACGGCGATCAGCGGCAGGCCCAGCGCCGCGATCAGCGGCCACCAGGATCCGCCCGGGACATGGATCGGCGCCGGCGGGGTCAGAGGCAAGGGCGCCATGGCGCCGTGGTGCTCCGTCGCCCAGAGCGGCAGCCGGCTCTCGACCCGCGGGATCACCGTGAAGTTGTAGACCGGCGGCGGCGACGGAATCGCCCACTCGAGTGTCGCGCCCTGCCAGGGATCGTTCCCGGCCGGCTCACCCCGCTTCCGCGTCCACCAGAGGTTGACCAGGAACACGAGCACCGCCACCCCGAGCAGGAATGCGCCGGCGGTGGAGACCTGATTGAGCCGCGTCACCCCCAGCTCGGCGCCGTAGGTGTAGATGCGGCGCGGCATGCCGAGCAGGCCGCTGAAGTGCATCGGGAAGAACGCCAGGTTCATCCCGACGAACGTCAGCCAGAAATGCCACTTGCCGAGCGTCTCGGAGAGGCGGCGGCCGGTCATCTTGGGCCACCAGTAGTACATCCCCGCGAAGAGACCGAGCATGGTGCCGCCGAACAACACGTAGTGAATGTGCGCCACCACGTAGTACGTGTCGGTCTGCTGCAGGTCGGCGGGGGGCGAGGCGTGCGACACGCCCGACAGACCGCCGATGATGAACATCGCGATGAACCCGACCGCGAACAGCATGGCGGTCCGGAACCGGATCTGGCCGCCCCACATCGTACCGATCCAGTTGAAGATCTTCACCCCCGTGGGCACGGCGATGAGCATGGTGGTCGCGGAGAACACCGAGTCGGCGATCGGCCCGAGCCCCACGGAGAACATGTGGTGGCTCCACACCCCCCATCCCATGAAGCCGATCAGCACGCCCGAGTAGACGACCACCGTGTAGCCGAACAGGGGCTTCCGCGAAAACGTGGGCAGCACCTCGGAGACGATCCCCATCGCCGGCAGGATGAGGATGTAGACCTCGGGGTGGCCGAACAGCCAGAAGAGGTGCTGCCAGAGAATCGGGTCGCCGCCGCCAGCCGGAACGAAGAAGTGCGTCCCGAAGAACCGGTCGAACATGAGGAGGACCAGCGCCACGGTGATCACCGGGAAGGCGGTGATCACGAGAAACTGGGTGACGAGCGACATCCAGGTGAAGACGGGCAGGCGCATCAGTTTCATGCCCGGCGCCCGCATGTTCAGGATCGTGACGATGAAGTTGAAGCCCGCGGCGAGCGAGGCGATGCCGAGGATCTGGAGGCCCAGCACCCAGAAGTCGATGTTCGGGCCCGGCGAGAACTGCCGCGAGGTCAGGTTGGCGTAGCCGAACCAGCCGGCGTCGGGAGCGACGGAGAGAGTGCCGGCGCCGAACAGCGGGCCCGCGACGAAGGTCGCGTTCAGGAACAGGCCGCCGAGCAGGAACACCCAATAGCTGAACGCGTTGAGCCGTGGGAACGCGACGTCGCGCGCGCCGATCTGGAGCGGGATGATGTAGTTGAAGAACGCGGCCGAGAGCGGCATCAGCGCGAGGAACACCATCGTCGTGCCGTGCATCGTAAACAGCTGGTTGTAGACTTCGGCGCTCACGCCGATCCCTTCCGGCTTGGCCAACTGAGCGCGGATCACCAGGGCCTCGAGCCCACCGATCAGGAAGAACCCGAGGGCGGTCCAGAAGTAGAGCTGGCCGATCCGCTTGTGATCGGTGGTCGTGAGCCAGCTCTTCATTGCAGGCTCTGGATGTAGGCGATGAGCGCCGCCACCTGATCGTCGGGGAGCGGCATGGCGGGCATCAGCGATCCGGGCTTGAGACTGGGCGCGTTCGTGATCCAGCGGCGCAGCCACTCCGCCGTATTGGGCAGGGTCGCGCCGGCCAGCATCGTGCGGCTACCCACGTGCGTGAGGTTCGGACCGACGGTGCCGCGCGCCTGCGCTACTCCCGCGATCGTGTGACAGGCGATGCAGGGACCGTGCGCGAACGCCTGCTGGCCGCGCTCGGCGAGAGATCCGCGAGCCGGGACGGCCGCGTCGGTTCGCTGCGCGGCCACCCACGCTGCGAATGCCGAGTCGGATTGGACGAACACGCGCAGCCGCATGTTGGCGTGAGAGGCGCCGCAGAACTCGGCGCACTGGCCCTGGTACTCGCTGATCGAGTCCGGCGTGAACGCGATGCGGGTGGTGCGTCCCGGCGTCAGATCGCGCTTTCCGCCCAACCCCGGCGCCCAGAAACTGTGGATCACGTCGGCCGAGGTCATCTCGAGCTCTACCGGCTTACCGCGGGGCAAATGCAGCTCGTTGGCCGTCACGAGGCCGAGCTCGGGGTAGCGGAACTCCCACCACCACTGGTGCCCGATCACCTCCACACGCAACGCCCCCGCGGGGGCGCGCGCCTGGGTAGCGAAGATCGTGCGCATGGTCGGCACGGCGATGAAGACGAGGATCAGCGCCGGCGCCAGCGTCCAACCGATCTCGAGCGCCGTGTGGCCGTGCAGCGCCGACGGCTTGCGCCCGCCCTCGCGATGGCGGTACCGGATGATCACGAACAACAGCAGCCCTTCGACGATTGCGAAGACGACCACGGCCCACCAGAAAATGTCGGTGAAGAGCGTATCGACGGCGACGCCGAGGTCCGAGCGCGGGGCGAACGTGGTTTGGGGGAAGGGTCCGCCGCAGCCGGCGACGGCGAGCAGCATGGCGGCGAGGAGCCTCGGGGTCGGTCGCATGAGCGAAGGCCCCAGAAACTAGGTTATCTTGGGCCGCTATGGAAGAGATCCAGCTCTCCGCCTCGCTGCAACACCCTCACATCGTACCGCTGCTCGCGGCGCCGGCACGCCTCAGCGCCGACAAGAAAGCCAGTTGACCGGAAACGCAGCGCCCCGGGCCGAACGGCGCCCGGGGCGTGCGTGATCCCTGAACCTGCCTACCGACGCCAGGTGGCTTCGGTGTCGAACGCCGCGTTATTCGTGAGCCGTGTAACCGACGATCCATCCGCGTTCATGCTGTACAGCTCCGGATTGCCGTCGCGAGTGCTCGTGAAGACGAGCTTCAAGCCGTCGGGCGACCACGCGGGCAGCTGATCGCTAGCCGCATTCCGCGTCAGGTTCGTCAATCCCGTTCCGTCCACGTTGATCACGTAGACTTCGTCGTTACGATCGCGGGCGCTGACGAACGCGATCTTGGTCCCATCGGGCGACCACACGAACGAGCCGTCGGATGCGGTGTTGCGCGACAGGTTCGTCTGACCGGTCCCATCCGCGTTCATGATATAGACCTCTTTGTCGCCGTCGCGCCGGCTGATGAACGCGATCTTGGTGCCATCCGGCGACCACGCGGGGTTCGCGTCCACCGCGGTGTTGTTCGTCAGCTGCGTCACGCCGCTGCCATCCGCGTTCATGACGCAAATCTCGTCGTCGAACCCGCCGTCACGCTGGCAGTCGAACGCGATCCGGCTACCGTCGGGCGACCAGGCCGCGAACGTATCCATACTCGGATCGTCGGTCAGCCGGGTCACGCCGCTCCCGTCCGCGTTCATCACGTAGATCTCGAAATTGCCGTCGCGGAACGACGTGAACAACACCTTCGAGCCTTCCGGCGACCACGTGTACTGGTTGTCTTGCGCCGCATTGTTCGTGAGGTTGGTCGCCCCACTCCCATCGGCGTTCATGACGTAGATCTCGGTGTTGCCGTCGCGATCGCTCGAGAACAGGATCTTCGAGCCGTCGGGCGACCACACGGCCATCTTATCGAAAGCGGCGTTGTTCGTCAGGTTCGTCACGCCGCTGCCGTCGGTGTTGACGGCGTAGATCTCCCAGTTGCCGTCCCGGTCACTGCCGAACGCGATCTTGCCCGGAGGCGGAGGCGGCGGCGTCGCGGTCACCATCTGGGTGTCCGCATCCACCCCGCCGCCGTCCGTCACCGTCAGGATGACCCGGTACGTGCCGGCCGCCGCATACGCGTGCGCGGCCGTCTGGCCGGTCCCGGCAGCCGAGCCGTCACCCCACGACCAACCGTAGGTCGCCGAGGCCTGGGCCGTCGAGCCGGTGCCGTCGAAACTGCAGGCCAGGTACGTACAACTGAACGTGAAGCTGGCCACGGGCGGAGGCGGCGGGGGCGGCGTCACGGTCACCATCTGGGTGTCCGCGTCGATGCCACCGGCATCCGTTACCGAAAGAATGACCGGGTACGTGCCCGCAGCACCATACGTGTGCGTGGCAAGTTGGCCCGAGCCGGCAGCCGAGCCGTCACCCCACGACCAACCGTAGGTCGCCGAGGCTTGGGCCGTCGAGCCGCTGCCGTCAAAACTGCAGGCCAGGTACGTACAACTGAACGTGAAGCTGGCTACCGGCGCCGGTGGCGTCACGGTCACCATTTGGGTGTCCGCGTCGATCCCACCGGCATCCGAAACCAAAAGAATGACCCGGTACGTGCCCGCGGCGGCGTACGAGTGCGTCGCAGGATTGCCGCTGCCGCCCGCCGTGCCGTCACCCCAGGTCCAGCTGTACGTCGCCGAGGGTTGGGCGCTGGAGGCGCTGCCATCGAAGCTGCACGCCAGATTCGCACAGCTGGGCGAGAAGCTGGCCACCGGCGCCGGGGGCGGCGGGGGCGAAGCAATCACCATCTGGGTATCCGCGTCCATCCCGCCGGCGTCCGTCACGGCGAGGATCACCGGGTACGTGCCCGCGGCGGCGTACGTGTGCGTCGCAGAACTGCCGCTGCCGGCCGCGGTGCCGTCACCCCAGCTCCAGCTGTACGTCGCCGAGGATTGGGCGGTGGAGCCGCTGGCATCGAAGCTGCACGCCAGATTCGAACAGGTGGGCGCGAAGCTGGCGACCGGCGCCGGGGGCGGCGGAGGCGCGTGCTTCTCGAGGCGGAACTTGATCGGGATCGTGGGCAGGCTCGGGCCTACCCAGATGTCGGCGTAACCGAGCAGATCGGCGCCGACGTAGACCCGAATCCGGTACGTCCGGGTCTTGCTGGACGAGAAGTTCGGTACGCGCCACGAGTGCCAGTCGGTCTCATACAGCTGGTTCAAGGCGTCGACGGTGATGATCTCGTCACCCGACGCGGCGGACATGGTCATAGTCGCGACTTCGATCCCGCAGCCGGAGCCTGCGACTTCGCAGATCCGCACCACGGGAGACGCAGCCGCGTCGAAGACGCCGGAGAACGTCACCTGCCGCCCGACCGGGGGCAGGAAACGGAAGTACGACGCGCCACCGTTCGACCCGTCGTTCAAGCTGACGAGGCGAAAGTCCAGAAACGGTGCGGTCGGGGCACGCTCACAACCCAAGATTCCGACCAAGAGCACGGCAGCGTGCCGAACGAGCTTGCTGCACGAGCGGGTGGCCATAAAAAACAACCTCCATGCGGGCGCAGGGGGTTTGCCTCGGAAACAAGATTGAGAGGCGCAGCGGTGGCACCAGTGATGCCCCTCACAGGGTCGTCGATCCCATTGAATGGCCGGGAGTTACTCCGTTTCGCGGCAGTGTGAGCGCCATCACCCTTTCGTGTTAGATTCGGGGCGCGCCGCGACCGTGGCGGAACTGGCAGACGCGCCAGCCTTAGGAGCTGGTGGGGCAACCCGTGGGGGTTCGAGTCCCTCCGGTCGCACATCCGATGCTCACATCCTGGACGGTCCTGCTCGACGTCGCGCTGCGCACGACCGTCATCTATCTCGCGCTGCTCGTCGGCTTGCGCCTCACGGGCAAGCGCCAACTCGGCCAGCTCTCCGTCTTCGATCTCGTCCTCCTCCTCGTGATTGCGAACGCGGTGCAGAACGCGATGGTCGGGAGTGACACGAGCGTGGCGGGGGGACTCGTGGCGGCCGGCGTCCTCATCGCATGGCACCGCGTCATCGACTGGACACGACGCCGCAGCCGGCGCGTGGCCAAGCTGCTCGGCGGCGCCCCGACCCTGCTCATCCTCGAGGGGCACGTCCGTGCCGACGCGTTGGCACACGAGGGTCTGACGGAAGCCGACCTGCTCCAAGCCCTGCGGGAGCACGGCGTGGCGACCCCGGCGGACGTCCGGATCGCGGTGCTCGAGACCGACGGCATGATCAGCGTGATCCAGAATTCCGACGTAAAGCCGGGTACCCGCCCGCACCACCGGATTCGGCTGACCAAACGGGGAGCGTAGGGGTTAGATTTACCGCACATGCCCGACATCGTGGTGAAGAAAACCCACGCCGAGCCCGGCGAGACGTCGCTTGCGGTGACCGTTCCCCCGGAGAGCGTGCGGGCGGCCGAGGAACGCGCGACGCGCGCCTACCAGCAACGCGCGCGTCTGCCCGGCTTCCGCCCCGGGAAGGCGCCGGCGGCCGTCGTCAGGAAGAAGTTCGCCGAGGACATCCGGCAGCAGGCATTGCAGGAGCTGGTGCAGGAGAGTTGGCGGGCCGCCGTGGAGCAAGAGAAGCTCAAGCCGATCGCCGACCCACACATTCACAACCTCAAGTGGGAGGAAGGCGCGCCCGTCACGTTCGAGCTGCACGTCGAGGTGAAGCCCGAGCTGAAGCTCGAGCGGCTCGGCGGCTTCCGGCTGACGCGCACGGTGCCGGCGGTGACGGAGGCTCAGGTGGATGCCCAGCTCAACGAGCTGCGCGAGCAGCGGGCGCCGTGGACGCCGGTGCTGGGCGAGAAACCGAAGCCCAAGGATCTCGTGCACGTCACGATCGCGACGCGCGAAGGCACCGAGGCCAAAGACCCGCAGCCCTACCAGCTGGTGCTGGGTGAGGGGCGTGCGATTCCGGAGGTCGAGGAGCGCATCATGGGGCTCGTGCCGGGGGAGACCGTGGACGCCACGGTCCGGTTCCCCGACGACTTTGCCGAAGAGGCGAAGCGGGGCCAGACGCGGGACGTCCGGATCACGCTGCAGGAAGTCAAGCAGCAGCAGCTCGCCGAGCTGGATGACGCGTTTGCGCGCGAAGTGGGGGACTTCGAGTCGCTCGCGGCGCTACGCCAGGCCGTCACGGAGGATCTCCGCAAGGAAGCCGAGCGCGACGCCGACGCCAAGGTGCGCGCCGAGCTGATCGAGCAGATCGTGTCGGCGAACGCGGTGACCGCCCCGCGGCCGCTCGTGGAGCGGGCCCTGTACGTGTACGCGCAGGCGTACGGCGTGCCGGAGGAGCGGTGGCCCAAGTTTGCGGAGGAGTTCCGCCCGGTGGCCGAGGCGCAGGTGCGGCGCGACCTGGTGCTCGACCACGTGATGGACGCGCAGCAGCTGCGGGCGACCGAAGCCGAGTTGGAGCAGCGCATTCAAGAGCTCGCCGAGCGGCGCGGCATGCCACCGGGACAGCTGTACGCGTCACTGGAGAAGGCCAAGCGGCTCCGCGATGTCGAGCGGAGCATCACCGAGGAGAAGGTGTTCGCCTTCCTCCTCTCGCAGTCCACCGTGGAGCAGCCGTGAGCGCAAGCCAGATCTATCCGCCCTACATCATCGAGCGCTCGAGCCGGGGCGAGCGCACCTACGACATCTTCAGCCGCCTGCTCATGGATCGCATCGTGTTCCTCGGCACGGCGATCAACGACGACGTCTCCAACATCATCATCGCGCAGCTCCTGTTCCTCGACGCCGACAACCCCGAGCGCGACATCTATCTATACGTCAATTCGCCGGGTGGGCTGGTCTCGTCGGGGATGGCGATCTACGACACGATGCAGTTCCTGCGCGCGCCGGTGAACACCATCTGCATGGGCATGGCGGCGTCGATGGGCTCGTTCCTGCTCACCGCGGGCCGCAAGGGGAAGCGGTCGGCGCTGCCGCACGCCCGTATCATGATGCACCAGCCGTCGGGCGGCACGCAGGGCACGGCGTCCGACATCGAGATCCAGGCGCGCGAGATCCTGTACCTGCGCGGCAAGCTCAATGAATTGTACGCCAAGCACACCGGAAAGGCCGTCGAGCAGATCGAAAAGGACATGGATCGCGACCGCTTCATGTCGGCCGAAGAAGCGAAGCAATACGGCCTCATCGACCACGTGATCTCGAACTTCCAGGAGATGGGCGACGGCAAGAAGGCCAAGTGATCCCTTGCGCCGACCCGACCAGCTTCCCATGTTAGGACGACATGTCTCACGATAAGCACCTCCGCTGCTCGTTCTGCGGCAAGTCCAAGGATTCGGTCCGGAAATTCATCTCCGGGCCGTCCGTGTACATCTGCAACGAGTGCATCGCCCTTTGCAACGAGATCCTGGCGGAGGACGAGGAGCGCGAAGTCGCGGAAGCCATCACGCAGGTCCCCACGCCCGCCGAGATCAAGGACGTGCTGGACCAGTATGTGATCGGGCAGGAGCGCGCCAAGAAGACCCTGGCCGTCGCCGTTTACAACCACTACAAACGGATCAACTCCCACTCGGGCCGGGAGAACGAGGTCGAGCTCGACAAGAGCAACATCCTCTTGATCGGTCCGACGGGTGTGGGCAAGACGCTGCTGGCGCAAACGCTGGCGCGCATCCTCGACGTGCCGTTCACGATCGCCGACGCAACGACGCTGACCGAGGCCGGCTACGTCGGCGAGGACGTCGAGAACATTCTGGTGCGGCTGCTGCAGGCGGCGGACTTCAACGTCTCCGAAGCCGAGCGCGGCATCGTCTACATCGACGAGATCGACAAGATCGCCCGCAAGTCCGAGAACCCCAGCATCACGCGCGACGTGTCGGGCGAGGGCGTGCAGCAGGCGCTGCTCAAGATCCTCGAGGGCACGGTGGCGAGCGTGCCGCCCCAGGGCGGCCGCAAGCATCCGCAGCAGGAATACATCCAGGTCAACACGAAGGACATCCTCTTCATCTGCGGCGGCGCATTCGACGGCCTCGAGAAGATCATCGAGTCCCGCACCGGCCGCCGGCAGATCGGGTTCACCAAGGAAGAAGTCGAAGAGGGGGTCGCCGACAAGCTCAAGAAGAATCCCTTCGTCGACGTCGAGCCGGACGATCTGCTGCGCTACGGCCTCATCCCGGAGCTGGTGGGCCGCCTGCCGGTCACCGTCCCGCTCGACGCGCTCGACGAAGACTCATTGGTGCGGATCCTGGTCGAGCCGAAGAACGCCCTGGTGAAGCAGTACCAGAAGCTGTTCGAGCTGGAGGACGTGCGCCTCACGATCGAGAAGGAAGCCCTCCGGGCGATCGCCCAGAAGGGCATCAAGCGCGGCACCGGCGCGCGCGGCTTGCGCGCCATTCTCGAAGAGATGATGACCGAGATCATGTTCGAGCTGCCCAGCCGCGACGACGTGCGTGAGGTGGCGATCAACGCCGAATGCGTCACCACGGGCCGCGCGCCCCTGCTCGTCACCGAGCGCCCGCGCCAGAAGAAAGAAGCCTGACCGACCCTGTCGATCTGATGTTCCGCGGCTCGTTCCCACGGGCCGACGTCGTGCTCGATCCCCCGCTCCGCGAAGTCGCATTCGTCGGCCGCGCCAACGCCGGCAAATCGAGCCTGCTCAATGCGCTCGTGGGGCGCCGCATCGCCAAGACGTCCGGAACGCCGGGGAAGACGCGGGCACTGAACGTGTTCGCGATCCCAGGGCCAGCGGTCGTAGGGGCGCAGCATGCTGCGCCCCTACAATCCACGTTCGTGTACTTCCTGGATTTGCCGGGGTATGGATACTCCCGGGCCGCCAAGTCCGATCGCACCGCCTTCCGGCGTCTCGTGAACCACACGCTGAACCGCGAACGGCTCGCCGGCGTCGTCTGGCTGCTCGACATCCGTCACGAGCCGTCCGACGAGGACCTCACGATGCAGGATCTGCTCGCGGAACGGGAAACGCGCGCGCTTGCGGCGTTGACCAAAGGAGACAAGCTTGCGCGGAACGAGCGCCGCCGCCGTGAGCAGGAGCTGCGCGTAACGCTCGGGCTCCCGGAGGATCAGGTGATCGTGACGAGCTCCAAGACGGGCGAGGGGATTCCGGAGCTGCGGGAAGCAATTGCGGGATTGGTGAAAGAAAAGATGGAATGATGGACAGATGGAACGACGGAACGGAATACTTGCAGGGCCGGATCTGTTTGGTCCTTGCCCTTCTGTCCATCGTTCCATCTTTCCATCGTTCCCTCGCCGCTCAGGACACCGTCCCTCCGGGCTTCGGCACCCTGAAGCGCGACGACATCGTCGTAAGGTTCGCGACCGGCACCGTCGAGATCCAGTGCTTGCCGCTCGACGAGCAGGTCATTCGCCTCCTCGCCACCGACACATACCAGTCGCTCACGCAGCTCATCCGCAGCCGCCAAGACGACATCACCGCGGCGGCAGGGCGGGCCGGCGTCGATAAAGCGACGCTCGTCCTGGTGACGTTCTACGGCCTCGTGCCGCAGGCGCGCTTCAACCCCGAGGATCTGAACGTCACGAGCCGGGGACGGTTGTTCCGCCCCGCGGGCATCGTGCCGCTCTCGCCGACGTGGGGCTCCTACCAGCTCGATGCCCGGCAGCAGGCGGTGGCCATCTACTTGTTCGAGCCGGGGATCAGCTTCCGAGAGACGTTGTCGATCAGCTATCAGGGACTCGCCAACGAGTCCTGGAACCGCGCGATCCGCTTGCTCGACCAGGAGCGCTCCCGGGTGAGGGCGCGGGCCCAGGCGGCGCCGCCCGCGCCGCGCGCGCCGCCCGCGACCCTCCCGCCGGCCCGTTAGCGGTTCGTCTTCAGCAGCTCCGGCGACACTTTCGTCGCGGCGACGACCGGCGGCGTATTGCGCTGACCGCGTGGAATCATCCCCGTCAGGTTCGCCAGCTCGAACGCCGATACCGCCATTACCGTCGAGGCCTGCCGCAAGTCCCAGTCGATCGCCTTGTCCCAGGTGTCCGACTGTGAGTGGTGCGTGTGGTTGTAGCCCCGGGTGATCTGATTGAAGTTGAACCCGGGCACGCCGTACGGGAGGAACGACAGGTGATCGGTGCCGCCCTTGAACGCGTCGTTCACGGTGTCCGCGTTGAAGTCGTGCAGCGGAGCGAGAATCGCCCGCCACAAGCCGTACAACTCGGGCCGGCCCTGCAGCGCCTGGCCCGTGACGGCCCCCGCCCCGTTGTCGAGCACGATCACCGCCTGGATCGAATCGGCTTCGGCGGCGTGCTGCTCGGCGTATTTGCGCGATCCGATCAGTCCTTCCTCTTCACCCGTGAACAGAATGAAGCGAATCGTGCGCTTGGGCTTGAGTCCTGACTGCGCGATGATGCGCGCGGCCTCGAGCGTCGCCATGGACCCGGTGCCGTTGTCGGTCGAGCCGGTGCCCAGGTCCCAGGAATCGAGATGGGCGCCCACGATCACTAGCTGACCCGGATGCTCGGTGCCGCGGATCTCGGCGACCGTGTTCCACTGCGGCACTGAGTCCTTCATGTTGAGCGTGTTTTGGATGCTGGCCTGGAGCTGCGGCGTCACACCGAGGCCGAGCAGACGGTCGAACATGGCGTATTCCTCGTGCGCCACGACGACCTGGGGGAGCGGGAGCACGCGGGTGGGTGAGCCGCTCATGTTGAGCAGGTCCTGCTCCTTGCCGGCATCGAGCACGATCCCCAGCGCGCCGGCGGCGCGCAGCAGAAACGGCTGGTCGGCGTTGAATTGCTGCTGCCGTGCCCGGGCCACCGAGTCGCGCGGTGCTTGCTGCTGGAAGCCGCGGAAGAGCGCCCGCTGGCGCTGCGAGTCGGCGGCGGTCATCGGCGGGCCGTCGTTGTTCCACACCTGCGCCGGCGCGCGCAGCATCACCCACGCGCCTTTCACCTTCGCCTTGTAGGCGTCGAGACTCTCCGGCGCGCTCGCGTCGATGCGGACGACGGGACCGGTCACGGGCTTGCCGCCCGTGCCGGGGGCCCACGCCCAGCTCGCGGCCACTACGTCGTGCGCGCGCGGGGCGACGAGCCGCATCCACATCGGCCCCCGCTCCCAGGTGCCGCCGAAGTTCCACTGCTCGAGATGCGCGTCGGCGCCGTAGCCCTGGAATTGCTTCATCGTCCAATCGTTCGCGGCGCGGGCGGCGGGTGAGCCTGTCAGCCGCGGTCCGATCACGTCCGTCAGGTATTGCAGGTTCTTCATGACCTGGGACTTGTTCATCCCCTGGTCGATGAGCGCGCCCACGCCGGTCGTGTCGACGGTGATCCCGGGAACGCCGGTCGTGCGCTGGTTGGCTCCGGCGCCCTGGGCAGCGAGGGGTGCGGCGAGGAGGATGGCGGCGCAAAGGAGACGATTCACGGTTGGCAACTCCTGTTAATGAAAACGTGATGGGGGAGACCCTTAGGGTACGCGCGATCGCCCGTCTTCGTTAGTGCTTTGGAACCAGCACCCGCCCATCCAGGTCCGGCGTCCAGCGCACCCGCACCGAATCCGCACACACGACGCTCACGTGCGGGGCTCCGAGTCGCGGGGCCAGCGCCAACGCACTGTCACACCCGAGCCCGAGGAGCGCCGTGGACCACGCGTCCGCCGCGACGCCGCTCGGCGCCAGCACGGTGACGGATACGGTGGCCCCCCCCCTCTCCCCCGCCTGCGACGACGTGCTCACCGAGCCGCTGCGCAGCTCGACGGTGGCGAGGGCATTCAGGGAATTCGCGGGATCGGCGATGCCGACCGTCCGCTTGGTGGCACGCGGGCCGATCCAGAGGAACTGACCCCCGATGTCGAGCAGCGCGCTGTCGGTCACGCCGGCGAGGACCCGCGCCGCGCGGTCCAGCGCCGCGCCTTCCTGAATGTCGTCCGCGGCCACGGGGATGCCCGTCTGACGCCGGATCTCGCGCCGCAGCGAATCGACGGCGGCGGCGGGAACGGTCCGGTCAGCCGTGTCGCGCGCGGCGTCCAGGGCACGGCCGATCCGCACCGTGTCGGCGCCCCACGCGGCGGCGGACATCGTCGTGCCCAGCACGGGCCACACCCGCGACACGGGGGCCGGGGGCGGCGCGTCGCTGCAGGCCGCGGCCAGGCTCAAGATCAAGACCGTTCTCATAAACGGGACCATACGATAGTTTGCTCCATCGTGGAATCCCTGTTCCAGCACCCCATCGTCGTCGCCGCCCTCGGCCTCGTGACGCTCACGTTGGCGGCGGCGCTGTGGCGATTGTGGGTGCGCCTGGTGCGCTCGGAGCGGGAACGCCGCCGCGCGGCGGAAGAACTGAACCGCCGGCTCTCGGAGCTGTTCTCCCTCCAGGAGCTGTCGTACGTCCTGTCCGATTCGCTCGAGCTCGACCGCATCGTGGAGCAGGTGGTGCGCTACGCGGTGCGCTTCCTCGACGCCCAGGGCGCCCTGCTCGCGCTGGCGGGCGAAGCCCCGGGCGATGCGCTGCGCAGCGCCGCGACCGAAGGGACCCTCGCGCACCTGCGCGGCCGCATGATCGCGGACGACGACACCGGCCTCGTCGCCCGCTCCACCAGCCGGGAACACCTCGAGCTGGTCCGCAATTCGGGCGGCGAGCCGACGCGGTTGGTGAGCGACGTCGAGGCAGCAGCGGCCGCGGCGGTCCCGTTGCGCGCTCACGGCGTGGTCGTCGGCACGCTCGTGATCGCGGATCCGCGCGTGGGCCTCTTTGTCGCGGACGATCTCCGCCTTCTCTCCACGCTCGCCACCCACGCCGCGGTGGTGATCGCCAATGCGCGCTTCTTCGAGATGGTGCGCCGCGCCAAGGAGCAGTGGGAGACGGCGTTCGATGCGCTGAGCGAGGGAATCGCGGTGGTGGACGACGAGGGACGGGTGCGCCGGGCGAACCGCGCCCTCGCCGCCCTGTTGGACGTGGCGCTGCCGAACGTGATCGGCTCGCATCTCGGCAATGCCATGGTCGACAAGTCGCAAGCGCTGAAGGATCTGCTCGAGGCGGCCCGGCGGGGCGATCACCCCCCGCCCCTCGTGGCGCGCTCCCAGCGTCTCGGAGCCATGACCACGGTGCGCGTGACCGCGGCCAGCATCCCGACCGCCACGCGTGACCAGAGCGTCGTCGTCCTCGTCGAAGACGTGACGGACCAGCAGGCGATGGAGACGCAGCTGATTCAGAGCGAAAAGCTCGCCGCTGTGGGGCAGCTCGTGTCGGGTGTGGCGCACGAGTTGAACAACCCGCTCACGTCGATCGCGGGTCTCTCGGAGTTCCTGCTCGAGCAGAAGGAAATCTCGAAAAAAGATCGCGGCCACCTCAAGGTGATCCACGAGCAGGCGGAGCGCGCCGGTCGCATCGTGCGGAACCTGCTGACCTTCGCCCGCAAGGAGCCGTTGGAGCGCACGCCCGTGGACCTGAACGACGTGATCGAGCGCACGCTGCAGCTGATGGAGTACGACCTGAAACTCAAGGCGATCGACGTGCACCGCGATCTGCGCGCGGCCCTCCCCGACGTGCTGGGAGACCGCCACAGTCTCCAGCAGGTCGTGCTGAACCTCCTCACGAACGCGGCGCACGCGGTGGGCGAGAACGCCGCGGGCCGCCCCCGCGCGATCACCGTCTCCACCTGGTTCGACGACCACGTGCACCTGCGGGTGGCGGACACCGGTCCCGGCATCAACGACGTCGTGGCGCAGAACGTCTTCACGCCCTTCTTCACCACGAAGGAACCCGGGCAAGGCACCGGACTCGGCCTCTCGATCACCTACACCATCGTCGAGAACCACGGCGGCCGCATCATCCTGGAGCGACCATCGTCGGGTGGCGGAGCCGGAGCAGGCGCGTCATTCCGGGTCGACCTGCCGCCCGTGCCACCGGGCGCGGCCATCCCCGCGCGCAGCGTGCCGGCCCCGGCGCCGACCCCGCCCCCCGCCAAGCGGACGATCCTGCTGGTCGACGACGACCTCGCCGTGCGGCGGATGGTGAAAGCGCTGTTCGGGCGCGACGGACATGCCGTAGAGGTCGCGCGCAATCCGCAGCACGCGCTGGAGCTGGCGCAGCGCGGCGGCTTCGACCTGATCATCGTGGATGCGCGTGCGGCGACGCGCGGCGGCGGCAAACTGTTCGTGGAGGAGCTGGTGGCGCGGCTGCCGACGTTGCGGGATCGGACGATCGTGGCGACGGGCGATGTGGGTGCGGCGACGGAGGAAACGCTGACGCGACTCGGCCTGCGCTACGTGCGCAAGCCTTTCAACCTCCGCGATCTGCGGGACGAAGCCGCGCGCTTGTGGGCGGCGACGGCGCTGTCGTAAGCCTCGGCGGGCCAGCCATATGTTCCGAGGCTGACGGCACCACCCGGCGCGAAGCGCACGCCTTCGCGCAACAGCAGGGCGCGCTGCAGCACGGCGCTGTGATCGTGACTCGAGAGGGAGATGCGGCCCGCCGCGTTGATGACGCGCCACCAGGGCACGTCGTTCTCTTCGGGCAGCGCCGAGAGGGCCCAGCCGACGGTGCGGGCCGCGCCGGGCCGACCGGCCAGACGCGCCACGATGCCGTACGTCGCCACTCGCCCCTTCGGGATGTGCCGCACGACGCGATAGATGCGGTGATAGAAGGGGTTCACGAAGGCTTAGGATACCCTCAGCACGTCTTCCAGCAAGCCCGCGTCCCCACCCCCCAGTATTGACAAAATGTCATCCAGTGCTCTGCGCTCCCGGGGCCACGCGAAGCGTCGTGCGGCCTCCGCGGGCGTGAGCCACTCGGCGCGGTCGTGCTCCGGCGAGAGTCGCGGCGACGAATTCACCGCGACGAACGCCGCGAACACCGGAATGAGCGCCATTTCGTCGCTCTTGTGTTGGTAGAAGGCCTCGGTGCGGCTCAGGTTGTAGAATCGCTCGGGCACGAAGCCGGTTTCCTCCCGCAGCTCGCGCAACGAGGCCTGCACCGGCGTCTCCCCCGGCTCCATCGTCCCGTGCACCGTCTCCCACGATCCGGGGCAGCGGCCGTGCAGGCCGCGGCGCAGCACCAATACCTCCAGCTTCCCGCCCGCTCCACGCAGCGCGTAGGTGTCCACGAAGCAGACGCGGATCGACGGGGAGGGACTAACGGCGGCGGCCGAGCACCGCTTCGAGACGCGCCGACAGGGCGCGGGCGCGGAACGGCTTCGTGAGAAAATCGTCGGCACCGAGCTCGAACACGCGGACTTCGTTGTCTTCGTCGCCCTTCGCGGTGAGCACGATGACCGGAATGCCCGCGGTGGCGGGCCGTGAGCGGAGGTGCGACAGCACGCCATAGCCGTCGAGGCCGGGCAGGTTCAGGTCGAGCACGATGATGTCGGGCCCGATACGATCCACCTGGTCGAGCGCTTGCACGCCGTCCCGCGCCTCGGTCACGAGATACCCATCCCGCTCCAGCAGGTCCTTCATCACCTTGCGGAGACTGTCCTCGTCGTCCACCAGCAGCACCTTGCAGGCCGGCTGGCCGTGGGCGCCGGAGCTGCGGGGCGTCGCTGCCTCCTCGAGTAGATCGAAATGGGTAGAGACAGCGGGCGGAGCCTCGGCGCTGCTGGAGCGCCGTCCCTCTCCCACGACCCTCGCCCCCCCGGCGGCGGGCGCCGGGGCGGCCGGGGCGGCGCCCGGGGCGTCGTCTTCGACCGGGACATCCACCACGCGCATTAGCTCGTCGATCGTGGACTCGCCCCGCATCACATGAGCCAACCCGGAGTCCCACAGCGACTTCATCCCCGCCAGCCGCGCCCCATCGGCGATGCGCGCCGCCGATTCGCCGGCCGCGACGCGCCGTTCGACCTCCGGTGACACCGTCAGTACTTCGATGATCGAGAACCGGCCCCGGTATCCCGTCATGGCACAGTCGGGGCACCCCGCCGCGCGGTACATGGGCGTGCCCTTCGGGATCCATCTTCGGATCTTCTCGGGGGGTGCCTCCATCCACACCTCCTTGCAGGTGGGACAGAGCTTGCGCATCAGGCGCTGCGCGATCACACCCCGCAACGCCGCCGCGATCTTGTACGCCTCGACGCCGATGTCAACGAGGCGCGTCACGGCGTTGGCCGCGTCGTTGGTGTGCAGCGTCGAGAGCACGAGGTGGCCGGTGAGGGACGCCTGCACGGCGATCTGTGCGGTCTCCTTATCGCGGATCTCACCGACCAGGATCACGTTCGGGTCCTGGCGCAGGATCGACCGCAGCGCCGACCCGAAGGTCAGGCCCGCTTTCTCCTGGACCTGCACCTGTACGATGCCCTGCATCCGGTACTCCACCGGATCCTCGACCGTGACGATGTTCACGCCCTCGGTCTGGATCTGGCGGATCATCGAGTACAGGGTGGTCGTCTTGCCGGAGCCGGTGGGCCCGGTCACGAGGATGACGCCCTCGTGGTTCTGCAGCAGCGCCGTGATCGCTTCGGTCTCCCCAGGGTTGAACCCGAGCGACGCGAGCGACTTGACGGTGGCGCGTGAATCGAGGATGCGGATGACGACTTTCTCCCCTTGCGCCGCGGGGAGGGTCGACACGCGCAGGTCGATCGGCTGACCGTTCACAGCCACACGAGCGCGGCCGTCCTGGGGCCGCAGCCGGTCCGCGATGTCGAGTGAGGACATGATCTTGATGCGCGAGATCAGCGGGAGCCCGGCGTTGCGCGGGATCTTCATGATCTGGCGGAGCACGCCGTCGATGCGGTATCGCACCGCGACGCCGCCTTCCTCGGGCTCGATGTGAATGTCGCTCGCTCGAGACAGGATCCCTTCCGAAATGATCATGTCCACCAGGCGCACGATCGGCTTGGCCTCGGCCTCCTGCGCCGAGAGGTTGAGGTCCTCCGGCGGCGCGGCGTCGGCGAGCTGGACGAGGTCCGCCGATCCTTCCATGCCCTCGAGCAGCTTGTGCAGTGCCTTCTCGGGGCGGTACATCTCGTCGAGTTTCTCGGTGATCTTCGACGGCGCGAGCAACAGCATGCGAATCTCGCGGGCCGTGGCGAACGCCAGCGCTTTTTCGGCGTCCAGGTCGAAGGGGTTCGCGGTCGCGAGCTCGAGGAACGAGTCGGTGAGGCGGAGCGGCAGCACGCGGTAGCGGCGCGCCAGCTGCTCCGGCACGCCCTCGCGCACGTTGGGTTCGATCTGCGATACGTTGGCGATCTTGAGGCGGAAGCGGGCGGACAGCTTCTCGAGGATCTGCTCGTCCGACGATACCTTTTGCGCGACCAGCATCTCCCACAGCGTCCGCCCGGACTCCGCCTTCGCCCGGAGGTCGGTCAGGAGCTCGGGGGTGATCAGGCCCTCCAGCGATTGGGCCAGCCACTCATCGGGAAAAGCGGTTACCGGCATGAGGTGTCTCGAAACCTAGCCCGGCGGGAGCGCGAGTCCAGTACATCCCGCTTCAAAGGATATCCCAAAAATCGCGAGTCACGTCGAACGCGATACGCACGCGGCGGCTCTCCAGCCCGTACCCCACATCGAGGCGGAACACCCCCAACCACTCGGCGCCCAATCCCACGGTCACTCGCGCGCCCGGCGTCGCCCGCCACGGCGTCCCCGCAATGGGGCGATCGGTCCAGCCGGCGGCCGCGTAAGGAGCGAGCGTGATCGTCCCCGGGGTGCGGGCGTAGGGCCCCGCCGCCATTCGGACGAACGGCACCGGTGCGCGCCACTCGAGATGCACCAGCGCCGCGCGGCGCCCGCCCCATTCACGGAACTCGTCGCCCAGCAGCGTGCCGCGCCCGCCGAGTACGAAGGCGCGATGTGGCGCGAGGCCGTCGCCCGCGGCACCGCCCTGCAGCCGCACCAGCACGCGGCTGCCGCCGACGGGCATGAGCACGTGGCCCGCGGCCGCCACGCGGACGTACGCGGGCCCGCCGTCCATGCGCCCGCTTTCCACCGACAGCTCGGCGGCGAGATCGCGGCGCACGGCGAACCCTTCGCTGCGTCGCCGCAGGGTGAGCGACGCGACCGAGAAGTCGCCGTCCCGAACGGCGGGATTGGGGCGGAACCGCCCGGTCGCGGGCTCCGCCCGCACGGGGAGCGACGCGACGCGCTCGCGCGCCGTCGCGAGGCGCCATTCGCCGCGGACGCCGACGCCGTGCCGCAGGGCCGCGCGCGCCCCGGTGGCGCGGTAATAGTCGCCGTAATCGTCCCCGAATTCCTGCGACGCGATCGAATTGAGGACCGGGGCGATGACGGGCACGTCGGCGATGTCCCGCACTTGGCGGTACCCGGCCAGCTCGACGCCGGGGCCGCCCGCCAGCGCCACCGCACCGTTGAACCGCCGGTCCGCGAACCCGTAACTCGCGAGCCCGCGGACCTCGAGTTGATCACCGGGGACGCGCCACACGACGCCGGCGCCCGTAGCCAGCCCTTCGACGCGGTTCGCCCGCAGCACGTCGCTCACCCCGCGCACGCCGAGACGCTGCGCCCGCAGGCCCGACAAGGCGCGCCGCCCCGCGATGCGGGCGACCTCGGAGCGCACCGCCTGGAGGTCGCCCTGCCGGACCGGCTCGGCGATGTCCTGGATCGCGGTCGCCAGCGGCACGGTCCAGGGGAACGAATCGCGCTCCGGCTTGGGCACCGCCACGATCTCCTCGCCGGCAAACCAGGAGTCGGCGAGCCCGACGTTGAACAAGTAGCCGTCGATCTCCCAGCGGCCGCGGATGATGCCGCGCGCGGGGATGTCGAGCCAGGTGGCGCGGCGGCGGATCTCGACTTCCTGCCGGATGGGGAGCCAGAACCGCCCCTCCCATAGCGCGTTCTCGAGCACGATGCTCACGTCCTCGAGCTGGGGATCGAGGTAGGCATGCGGAGTGAAGTTGAACGCCAGACGCACGAGGTCGGCGCTCTCGACGTCCACGAACAGCGTGCCGACGAGCCGCGCCTGGCTGAAGTCCTTGGGGCGCACGCGCAACGCCGCGACTCGCACCGCCCGCTGCGGCAGCGTCAGCGTGACGGTGTCGCCCAGGGCGAAGTCGTACAGCTCGGTCCCCCCCGGGGCGAGCGGGTGCGGCACGTCCCGCACCTCGTCGCCCTCACCGAGACGAACGGCGCGGCCGAAGTTATTCTGGACGATGCCGAGGTGGTCGCGGTGGTAGTTGATGTCGGTGGGCAACTCGGCGCGGTCGCGCCAGCCGATGATGCGCTGCTTGCTGAGGCGCGGCGCCTTCCAGTACACTTCCAGCTCGAGCTGATCGGCTTTTACGAGGCGGGGCGGCTCGCTCAAGCCCTCCCCGAACTGCCCGAGGAAGAAGAGAAACCCGTGAGCCTGGGCCTTGTAGTCGTGCAGCAGTGTGTCGTTCGCCGAGCGCTCACGCCGCTCGATGGCGCGGCGCGCCAACCCGAGCGCGGCCTCGCTGTTCCACTCCTGGGCCGAGGCCCCGCGCGGCGCCACCAGCGCGGCCAGGGCGAGCAAGAACACCGAACGCATCGGGGCGAAATCTAATGAGCGGTCCCCGCGCCGACCCACGCGCCGAGTTCCTCGCCCGCGCCGAGCGGGGAGGGGGAACGGGACGGGAGGGGGGCGGCATCGTCCCCGTGGTGCGCGAAGTGGTGCTCGACGCGGACACGCCCGTGGCCGCGTTCGCCAAGATCGCGCGCCCGCCGTTCGCGTTCCTGCTTGAATCGCTCGTGGGCGGCGAGCGCTGGGCCCGGTACACGTTCATGGGCACGGAGCCGCGCGAGGTGTGGCGCTACCGCGGCACGCAGGTCGACCGCTGGACGCCCGCGGCGGGGTGGGAAGGCGCGGGCGAATCGGCCGATCCAATCGGCCACCTCGCGACCCGGCTGCGCGCGCTCCCCGCCGTCCAGCTGCCGGGGCTGCCGCGCTTCATCGGCGGCGCCGTGGGCTACTGGGGCTACGATCTCGTCCGCTCGATCGAGCGCCTCCCTGCCCCGCCCGCCGACACGCTCGGCGTGCCCGATGCCGTCCTGATGATCGCGGACTCGCTCGTGATTCTCGACAATCTGTTCGGACGCGCGATCGTCCTCGCCAACGTGGAGGTGCCCGCGAACAGCTCCGCGGCGCAGCGCGTCCGGCTGTTCGACGCGGCGGACCAGCGATTGGATACGCTCGTGGCGCGGCTGGGCGAGACCCACACTCTTGCGCCGCTCAGTTTGGACGGCGGCGTCGCGCCGCTCAAGACCGATTCTCGTTATCCGCGGGCCGCGTTCGAGCGCGACGTCGCGAAGATCGGCGCGTACATCGCCGCCGGGGACACGTTTCAGACGGTGTTGTCGCGCCGGCAGGAGGTAGCGGGCGCGGTCGATCCGCTGCGCCTGTACCGCTACCTCCGCGCCCTGAACCCCGCGCCGTACCTCTTCTATCTGGCGCTCGACGACGTGGCGCTCGTCGGCAGCTCCCCCGAGGTGCTGGTGCGCGTCGAGGGGGACGAGGTGACGGTCCGGCCGATCGCCGGCACGCGGCCGCGCGGCGCGACGCCGGAGGAGGACGAGGCGCTCGCGACGGCGCTGCGCGGCGACGCCAAGGAGCTGGCCGAGCACCGCATGCTCGTGGACCTGGGCCGAAACGACGTGGGCCGCGTGGCGCAGTACGGGTCGGTGCGCGTGACCGACGCCCTCGCGATCGAGCGCTACTCCCACGTGCAACACCTGGTGAGCGAAGTGCGTGGCCGGCTGCGCCCCGGCTACGACGCGCTCGACGTGTTCCGCGCCTGCTTCCCGGCGGGCACCGTGACGGGCGCCCCCAAGGTCCGGGCCATGGAGATCATCGACGAGCTCGAGCCGGAGCGGCGCGGGCCGTACGCGGGAGCGGTGGGGTACGTCGGGTGGGGCGCGGCGAGCCTCGACACCGCGATCGCGATTCGCGCCGCGCTCGTCCTCAAGGACCGAGTCGTGGTGCAAGCGGGCGCCGGAATCGTGGCTGACTCCGACCCGGCCCGAGAGTTCGCAGAGTCCGAAGCGAAGGCGCAGGCCGTGTTAAAGGCGCTCGCTCTGGCCAAGGCCGGTGACTGACCTATATTCTCGCCTGTGTTCAAGCTGATCAGCACCGCCGGCGAACAGTCGATCGATCTCCAACTCGGGCGCACGGTGGTCGTGGGGCGCGCGGTCACGAGCGACATCCCCATCTACGATCCGACCATCTCCCGCCGCCACGCCGAGGTCTCGCTGACCGAGAACGGCGTGCTGGTGAAGGACCTCGGCTCGTCCAACGGCACGTTCCTGAACGGCGCCAAGATCGCCGAGGCGGAAGCGGGCCCGAACGACGTCGTCACCTTCGGCAAGGTTGCGTTCCGGGTCAAAGAGGTGACGATGCCCGCGCCGCGGCCGCAGGTCGTTCCGGCCCCCTCCGAGTTCACGAACCCCAGGGCGCCCGTCCCGGGGGGCACGATCGTTCGCCAGCTACCCGTGAGCGCGTCCGGGGGCGTACCGGCGATCGTCATCGACCAGCCGCAGGCCGGGGGGGCGTCGCACCTCAAGGTCAAGGCGCAGACCCTGGAGGAGCGGCGCGAGAAGAAGCTGTCGCTGCTGCTCGAGGTGTCGAAGGAGCTGTCGAAGCAACAGGAGCTGGACCGCCTGCTCGACAAGGTCGTGGACTTCACGTTCCAGATCATGAACGTGGACCGTGTCTCGATCTTGCTGCTCGACGGCAAATCCAACGAGCTGGTGCCACGCATCTCGAAGAGCCGCACCGGCGACGCGAGCGCCGCCAAGCACGTGCCGCAGTCGATCGCCCGCAAGGCCGTGGAGGAGCGGGTGGCGATCCTGTCCGACAATGCCGCCGCCGACGAGCGCTTCAAGGGGAAGTCGATCCTGATCCAGAGCGTGCGCAGCGCGATGTGCACGCCGCTCATGGGATCGGACCAAAAGGTGCTCGGCATCCTGTACGTCGACAATCTCACGGCCACGCACTCGTTCGCCGACGAGGACCTCGAGTTCCTCATCGCGTTCGGCGGGCTCACCGCCGTCGCGATCGAGAACTCACAGCTCTCGGAGCGCATCCGCCGCGAGGCCCTGGTCCGCTCGAACTTCGAGCGGTATTTCTCGCCGAACATCGCGTCGGTCATCGCCGAGCAGCAGGACGCCGGCAAGCTCCCGAGCCAGAAGCAGCCCGTCGTCATCTTTTTCTCCGACATTCGCGGCTTCACGCCCATGTCGGAGGACATGAGCCCGGACGACATCGCGAGACTGCTCACCGAGTACTTCACGGAGATGGTGGAGATCGTGTTCGAGCATTCGGGCACCCTCGACAAGTTCATGGGCGACGCCATCATGGCGCTGTGGGGCGCGCCGATCGTCCACGCCGACGACGCCGACCGCGCGATGCAGTGCGCGCTCGATCAGCTCGCCGTGCTCGAGAAGATGAACGCAAAATGGAAGGAGCAGGGACGCCCACCGGTGGCGATCGGCATCGGCATCAACTTCGGCGAGGTGTTCGCCGGGAACATCGGCTCCGACCGCCGGCTCGAGTACACCGTGATCGGCGACGCGGTGAACACCGCCAGCCGGCTCTGCTCGTCGGCGGGGCTGAACGAGATCCTGATCTCGGAGCCGTTCTACAAAGCGCTCAAGAAGCCCCCCAAGGTCGAGGCGCTCGAGCCGATCCAGGTCAAGGGAAAGGCGAAGAAGGTTCCGGTCTACCGCGTGAAGCGGTAAGGCCGGCCGAACCGCGCCAACAGATCGAGCGCGAGCCGCAGCGGCAGGCCCATTACCCCGAAGAAGTCTCCCTCCACCCGCTCGATGAGCGGCGCGCCGAGCCCCTGGATGGCGTAGGCGCCGGCCTTGTCCATCGGCTCCCCCGTCGCCACGTAGGCCTCGAGCGTGGCGCGGTCCACCGGCCGGAACGTCACGCGCGACACGTCGAGCGCCTGGGCGAGTTCGCCGTCCCGCGCCACCGCTACCGCCGTCATCACTTCGTGGGTTTGTCCCTGCAAGCGCGACAGCATTTCCACGGCGTTGGCCTGCGACGTCGGCTTCTCGAAGAGCGCGCCACCTAAGACGACTGTCGTGTCGGCCGCGAGGACCACCTCACCCGGCGCGCGCCGGACCACAGCCTCGGCTTTGGCGCGCGACAGGCGCGTCACGTAGTGGCCCGGCTCCTCGCCGGGGAGCACGTGCTCGTCGACATCGGGGGAAATGACGCGGAAGGGGATGCGAAGCATCTCGAGCAGCTGCTTGCGACGGGGGGAGCCCGAGGCGAGAACGATGGGATTCACTTTTCCAGCTGCAGCGTCACCGGCCCGTCGTTCACCAGCTCCACGTCCATCATCGCACCGAACTCCCCCGTCGCGACCCGGATGCCGCCCGCCTTCTCGCGCAACAGCGCCACGAAACGCTCGTAGAGGGGAATCGCGATCTCCGGCGGCGCCGCGTCGATGAAGCTCGGCCGCCGGCCCTTCTTGGCGTCGCCGTACAGCGTGAACTGAGACACGACGAGCACTCCGCCTCCCACCTCGGCCAGATCGCGGTTCATCTTCCCCTCGGCGTCGCCGAAGAGGCGCAGGCCGAGGATCTTGTCCGCCATCCATTCGATCGATGGTTCGGTGTCCGTGGGTGCGAAGCCAACGAGCACGAGGAAGCCGCGGCCGATCTCCCCCACCGTCTTGCCGTCCACGCGGACGGCGGCGCGCGAGACGCGCTGCAGCACGACCCTCACTCGACCGTAACGCTCTTCGCCAGGTTCCTGGGCTGGTCCACGTTGCAGCCCCGCCGCACGGCGATGTAGTAGGCGAGGAGCTGCAGCGGCAACACGCTCAGCGCCGGCGTGAGGAGGTCGAGAGTCTCGGGGATCTCGATGCGGTGATCGGCGAGTTTCGCGAGCGCGGCGTCGCCCTCGGTGACGATCGCGATCACGCGCCCGCCCCGCGCCTTCACCTCCTCGACGTTGCTCACCACCTTCTGGTGCACGGCGTCCTTGGGCGCGATGAAGACGACCGGCATGAGGTCGTCGATCAGCGCGATCGGGCCGTGCTTCATCTCCGCCGCCGGGTACCCCTCGGCGTGGATGTAGGAGATCTCCTTGAGCTTGAGCGCTCCCTCCAGCGCTACCGGAAAGTTGTAACCCCGGCCCAGATACAACACGTTCGTGGCCCGCTGCAGCCGCTCGGCGAGCTGCTCCACTTGCGGCGCCTTGGCCAGCACCTGCGCCACGAGGTCGGGAAGCCGGCCGAGGGCGCGCACCACCTCGCGGCCCTGGAGGATCGAGAGCGCGCGCAGCCGGCCCATCTTGAGCGTGAGTACGGCAAGGGCCGCGATCTGGCTCGTGAACGCCTTGGTGCTCGCGACGCCGATCTCCGGTCCCGCGTGCAGGTAGATGCCGCCATCCACCTCGCGCGCGATCGTGCTCCCCACCACGTTCACGAGACCGAGCGTGCGCGCGCCGCGCCGCTTGGCTTCGCGCAAGGCGGCGAGCGTGTCCGCCGTCTCGCCCGACTGGGAGATGCCCACGACCAGGGTCCGCTCGTCTACGATCGGATTGCGGTAACGGAACTCCGACGCGTACTCGACTTCCGTCGGGATGCGGGCCAGCTCCTCCATCATGTACTCGCCGATGAGCCCTGAATACCACGAGGTGCCGCACGCCGTGATCACGATCCGCTGCACCTTGAGCAGGTCCTCGTCGGTGATGTTGAGGCCCCCCAGCCTGACGGTGCCCTCTTCCTCGAGCAGCCGGCCCCGCAACGTGTTCCGGATGCTCTCCGGCTGCTCCATGATCTCCTTGAGCATGAAGTGCGCGAACCCGCCGCGTTCGACCGTGGCGAGGTCCCAATCCACCTGTGTGATCGTCTTCTCCTTTTCAACCGCCGCCAGATCCATGATGCGGTAGTCCGCGGGGCGCACCTCGGCGATTTCGCCCTCGTCGAGGTATACGACCGACCGCGTGTGGGCCAACACCGCCGAGGCGTCGGACGCGACGAAGTTCTCGCCGCTGCCGATCGCCACGAGCAGCGGCGAGCCGCGCCGCGCCGCCACGATCGTCTCGGGCTCGCGGCTCGACACGACGGCGATTCCGTAGGTTCCCTCGACCTGGCGCAGCGCGCCCGCGACGGCGTCCACGAGGGGACGGCCCTGCGTGTGTAGCTCCTCCACCAGGTGCACGAGGACTTCGGTGTCGGTCTCGGAGCGGAACACGTGCCCGCGCTTCGTCAGGGCGGTGCGCAGCACGCCGGCATTCTCGATGATGCCGTTGTGCACCAGTGCGAGCGTGCCGCCGCAATCGGAATGCGGGTGCGCGTTGATCGTGGTGGGGGCGCCGTGCGTGGCCCAGCGCGTGTGCGCGATCGCCGTTTGGCTGGTCGCGGGCGTGGATCCCATTTCCCGCTCCAGCATCGCAATCTTCCCCGCCGCCTTGAAAATGTCGACCCGCCCGTCGTGCACCACCGCGACGCCCGCCGAGTCGTAGCCGCGGTACTCGAGACGCTTCAACCCTTCGAGCACCAGCGCCACCGCCGCCCGCTTCCCGGTGTACCCTACGATCCCGCACATAGTCGCCGTGCCTCGTCTATCAGTTGCTCCGCGTGGGCCACCGTGGGCGCCTCGGCAATCAGCCGGATGATCGGCTCCGTGTTCGACGGCCGCACGTGCAGCCAGCGGTCGCGCCATGCCAGGCGCAAACCGTCTTGCGTGTCCGCCGTGGCCTCCGCGAAAGCGCGGCGCAGTCCCTCGTACACCGGCTCGAGGCGCGGGCCCCGCGGCACCTTCGCTTTGACGATTGCATACCGTGGCGCGCTTGCGACCAGCTCACTCACCGACCGACGCTCGCGCGCCAGCAGCGCCAGCACCAGCGCCGCCGCCACAGGCGCGTCCCGCCCCACGTGCAGCGGCGGATACATCACGCCGCCGTTCCCTTCCCCACCGACGGCCGCCTTTTCAGCGATGATCTTGCGGGCCACGTGGGCTTCGCCGACGGGTGAGCGCACGACGCGCGCCCCGCAGTCTCGAGCGGCATCCTCGACGACCAGGCTCGTCGAGAGATTGCACACGACGACGGCCGGACGGCCGGACGGCCGGGCGGCCCGTCTGCCCGTCCGGCCGTCAGGCCGTCCGAGCACAGCTCGCACCGCGAACGCCAGCGTATAGTCCTCACCGATCGGTCGTCCCCGTTCATCGACGAGCGCCAGGCGGTCGACGTCGGGGTCCACGGCGATGCCGACGTCCGCTTTGTGGCGCCGTACCAGCGCGCCGAGCGGCTTCAAGTGCTCGGGGAGGGGCTCCGGGGGGCGGGGGAAGCGCCCGTCGGTCTCCAGGTTGATGGCGGCAACGCGGCACCCCAACCGCTCGAGCAGCTCGGGCATGACGACGCCGCCCGCGCCGCGCACGGTGTCGAGCGCGACGCGAAAGCGGCGGCGCCGGATCGCCTTGACGTCGAGGGCGCGCAATCGCAGCAACGCATCCAGATGGCGCTCGACCGAGTCCGGATCGACGGCAACGTCGCCCAGTCCGTCGTAGCCGGCGCGGGTGATCCCGTCCCGCGCCAGCTCACCCACGCGCGCGCCGTCCTCGACGCCGAGATAGATGCCGTCGGGGCCGATGAATTTGAGCGCGTTCCATTCGATGGGATTGTGGCTGGCGGTGAGGATGATCCCCCCCGCGGCCCGGTGGTGCTCGACAGCGAGCTGGACCGTGGGCGTCGTGACGAGTCCGACGTCGATGATCTCGCACCCGACCGACATCAATCCGGCCGTCGCCGCGCGCGTGAACATCGGTCCCGAAGTCCGCGCGTCACGACCGAGGACGACTTTCCCGTGCTTCGCCCACGTTCCGAACGCCGCCGCCCAGCGGGCGACGACCTCCGGCGTGAGATCGATGCCCACCAGCCCCCGCACCCCCGACACGCCGACCATCAGAGTGTCGGACATCAGGCGCGGCGAGCCTCCATCGCCCGGACCGGCAGACGCAGGGGCTGTAGTTGCGGCGTGGGGATCGGGAGGGTGCCCAGCTCGGGGAAGGCGCGGCGGAACGCGTCCACGATTTCAGGGTCGAACTGGACGCCCTTGCCCTCTTCCAGCTCCTGCATCGCGGTCGCAACCGCCAGCGACGGGCGGTAGGGGCGCACGCTCGTCATCGCGTCGAACGCGTCGGCCACGGCGACCACGCGCGCCTCGAAGGGGATCGCCTCGCCCGCGAGTCCGTCGGGAACGCCCTTCCCGTCGAACCGCTCGTGGTGGGACCGCACGATCGACAGCGCCCCAGGCGCGTCCCGCATCAACGGACCCAGGATCCGGTACCCAATGACCGTGTGCTCCATGATGTGGCGGTATTCCTCCGGGGACAGTTTCCCCGCCTTGTGGAGGATGGCCTCGCTGACGCCGATCTTCCCTACATCGTGGAGTTCCGCACCCAAGGCGATCGTATCCACGAGATCTTTATCGAGCTCGAGCGCACGCGCGATGTTGACGGCGTAGTGGGACACGCGCATCGAGTGGCCGCGGGTGTACCCGTCCTTCGCCTCGAGCGCGTACACCAGCGCGTGCACGCCCTCGAGGAACAGCTCTTCGATGCGTCGCGCCTGAGCCTCGACGCGCTCCTCGAGATGATGCTGGTAGCTCTTGTTCTCCTGGATGAGGCGCCGCTTGTCGAGCGCCTGCGTGACGCGCGCGCGCACTTCGTCGAGGTGAAACGGCTTGGCGACGTAGTCGAGCGCGCCCATCTGCAGGCAGGCGACGGCGCTCTCGACCTCGGCCACGGCGGTCACCATGATCACCGCCGTCTCAGGCCAGCGCGCCGTCACTTCGCGCAGCAGCGCCACGCCGTCCATCTCCGGCATCCGCAGGTCGGAGATGAGCAGCGGCACCGGCTCCTGCTCGAGCAGCGCCAGGGCCTCGACGCCCGATCCCGCCTCCCGGCACACGAAGCCCTCCCCCTCGAGCAGGCGGATCAGCACACGGCGCAGCCGCGGCTCATCGTCCACGACGAGGCAACGCATTCCGCTGAAGGGAGACATGGTCGCTAACAGTATGCATCGCTTGCCCCTTCGGGAAGCCACCCTTACGTTCCGAGCATGACGCGAATTGCCGATCGCGACCTCACGCTGCGCTTTGCCACCCGCACCGTACACGCCGGCCAAGTCCCCGAGCCCCTCGCCGGGGCCGTCATGACGCCGATTTACCAAACCTCGACGTACGTCCAGCAAGGCCTCGGCAAGCACAAGGGCTACGAGTACGCCCGCACCAGCAACCCGACGCGCGAGGCGCTGGAGCGGAACGTCGCCGCGCTGGAGGGTGCGCGCCACGGCTTCGCTTTCAGCTCGGGGCTCGCCGCGCTCGATGCGGTGATCAAGCTGCTGTCGGCCGGCGATCACGTCGTCAGCGGCGAAAACGTGTACGGCGGCTCGCATCGCCAGATGACGCACATCTGGGCGCGGCTCGGTTTGACCTTCACGTTCGTGGACGGCGGCGATACGGCCGCGGTGGCGGCGGCCGTGACGCCCAAGACGAAGCTGGTCTACGCCGAGACGCCCACGAACCCGATGATGCGGTTGTGCGATCTCGCGGCGACGGGCGAGATCGCGCGCAAGGCCGGCGCGCTGTTCGTCGTCGACAACACGTTCGCGACTCCGTTCTTCCAGCAGCCGCTCCAATACGGCGCCGACGTCGTCCTGCATTCGACCACCAAGTACTTGAACGGGCACTCCGACATGATCGGCGGCCTGCTCGTGACGAGCCGCGACGATCTGGCGGAGCGCCTGGCGTTTTTGCAGAACAGCTCGGGCGCCGTGCCGGGACCGTTCGATTGCTGGCTGGCCCTGCGGGGCACCAAGACGCTGGCGCTGCGCATGCGCCAGCACGACGCGAGCGGCCGCCGCATCGCCGAGTGGCTCGGCACGCAGCCTCGCGTCAAGCGGATCTACTACCCCGGGCTGCCGTCGCACCCCCAGCACGAGCTGGCGCGGCGTCAGATGAAGGGGTTCGGCGGCATGATCAGCATCGAGCTGGGGGACGTCGCGTTCGCGCGGCGCTTCGTGGAGCGCACCAGGATCTTCGCCCTGGCCGAGTCGCTCGGCGGGGTGGAGAGCCTGATCGGCCATCCCGCTTCGATGACCCATGCCAGCGTGCCGCGCGAGATGCGCGAGCGCATGGGCCTCACCGACAGTCTGGTACGGTTGTCCGTGGGGATCGAAGACGTGGAGGACCTGATCGGGGATTTGGGCCAGGCATTGGGGGATGATTGATCCTGGCGCCGGTTGCACCGGAACGACGTGCGCTTGCACGGGAACGACATGCGGTTGCACGGGAACGACATGTTGTAGGGGCACGGCAATGCCGTGCCCCTACGAAAATGCCGTGCCCCTACCGGAACGAAACATGGTCCATGGGAATTCGTACGTGATGGCATCCCATTGCAGGAGACACACATGACCGACGCGACCGGCCTCCCTGCCGCGCGCCCGCGCAAGATTCTGACCCAAATCGCCCCCGTGACGTGGGAGCATCCCGCGGACCGCGCGGCGCTGCAGACCCTCCGGTCGGTGCCGGGCTTCGACGAAGTGGTGAAGAAGATCGTCGGGTTCTTCGGTGAACGCGGCATCCGGCTGTTGTTCCAAGCGAACGCGGTTCGCGTCGGGCCGACGCAGTTCCCACGCCTCAATGCGCTCTACACCGACGTGCTCACGTCGCTCGACTGGCCGGAGCGGCCCGAGCTGTTCGTGTCGCAAACCCCGTTCGTCAATGCGGGCGCCTACGGCATGGACCATCCGTTCATCGTCATCAACTCGGGCGCTCTGAAGCTGCTCGACGACGACGAGATGCGGACGCTGCTGGGGCACGAGCTGGGCCACGTGATGAGCGGGCACGCGCTGTACCACACGATCCTGGTGCTGATCCTGTTCGTGGGGTTGAACTTCCTCCCGTTCCTCGCCGGCCTGGTGCTCGCGCCCATCGAGTTCGCGCTGCTCGAGTGGTTCCGCAAGAGCGAGCTATCGTCCGATCGCGCCGGGCTGCTCGCGGCGCAGGATCCGCGTGCGTCGATGCGCATGTTCCTCAAGATGGCGGGCGGCGGCGACATGAAAGAGATGGACCTCGACGCTTTCCTGCAGCAGGCCAAAGAGTACGAGGAGACGGGGGGCGCGGTCGATCGCATCTTCAAGATTCTGAACACGCTGCCGCAATCGCATCCGTTCAACACGCTGCGCGCCGCCGAGCTGGAGCGCTGGATCGCGGCCGGCACGTACGAGAAGGTCGTGGGTGGCGAGTACACGCGCCGCGGCCCCGAAGCCGAGCAACGGCCCATCGACAAAGACATCGACGACGCTCGCGATCACTACATGAACGAGGCGAAAGCCGTCGTGAACGACGTGGTGGATACCGCGAAGCGGGCCGCCCAAGCTTTCTCGGACGCCTTCAAGAAGAAGTGAGACTCCTGGTCGTCGGCGGGGGTGGCCGCGAGCACGCGCTCTGCTGGGCGCTGCGACGCGACTCCCCCGACGCGACGATCTTTGCGGCCCCCGGTAACCCGGGCACCGCGGCCCTCGGCAAAAACCTCCCGATCGCGGCGACCGCCGTAGACGACCTCGTCGCCGCCGCCGTCCAACACGACATCGACGTCACGATCATCGGCCCGGAAGCGCCGCTCGCCGCCGGCCTCGCGGACCGGCTACGCGCCGCGGATCGCGCCGTCTTCGGACCGAGTCAGGCCGCCGCCCGGCTCGAGTCGTCCAAAGCCTACGCCAAAGAAGTGATGCGCCGCGCCGGCGTGCCCACGGCCGCGAGCACCACGTTCACCGAGCTCGACCCGGCCCTCGCCTACATCGAGGCGCACGCCGAGCCGCTCGTCGTGAAGGCGTCGGGGCTCGCCGCCGGGAAGGGCGTCATCGTGTGCGCCACGCGCGCGGCAGCGGCGGACGCCGCCCGCGTCATGCTCGCCGCGCGGGCGTTGGGCGACGCGGGGAATGAGATCGTGGTGGAGGAGTTCGTCGAGGGCGAAGAGTTGTCGGTGCTGGCGCTCACGGACGGCGAGCGCATCGTGATCCTGCCGCCGGCGCAAGATCACAAACGCCTGGGCGACGGCGACACCGGCCCCAACACCGGCGGCATGGGCGCCTACTGTCCCGTGAGCCTGACGACGGCCCCGCTGCTCGCGCGCGTGCGCGGCGACGTGATCGAGCCGGTGCTGCGCGAGATGGCGGCGCAAGGCGCCCCCTATGAAGGGGTGCTGTACGCCGGGCTGATGCTCGCGCCGGACGGGACCCCGTACGTCCTCGAGTTCAACTGCCGCTTCGGGGACCCCGAGGCTCAGGCCATCCTCCCCGGCCTGCCGAAGGGTGCCACCAAACATCTGCTGGACATCGCCCGCGGCCGCTGGCGGCCGAAGCGCCAAGTCATTTCCCCGACGCGCGCGGCGGTCACGACGGTCCTCGCCGCGCGCGGGTACCCCGAGAAGCCGGAGCGCGGCGCCGCGATCCGGATTCCCCAAGAGCTGGGTGCCGACGTGGTCGTCTTCCACGCGGGAACGGCGCGTGACGCGGACGGCACGCTCCGGACCGCCGGAGGCCGCGTGCTGAGCGTCACCGGCCTCGGCGCGGGCGTGCCGGCGGCGGCGCGCGCGAGCGCGGCGGCGTGCGAGCGGATCGGCTTCGACGGCAAGACCTGGCGGCGCGACATCGCCTGGCGCGAGCTGCAACGTGCCGGAGCTGCCTGAAGTCGAGACGATCGTCCGGGAGCTCGCCCCGCGGCTCGAGGGCTATCGCATCGTGCGCGCGCGGCTGAACAAAAGCGATGTGCTGCGCCGCGTCTCGAAGCCTCGCCTGTTACGCTCCTTGCGCGGCAACGTGTTCGAGGAAGTCAGCCGCCGCGCCAAGCACGCCGTCTTCCGCCTGACGAGTGGCCACCGCCTCATCGTCCAGCCGCGGATGACGGGCTCGCTCGTCGTGCACGAGCGCGCCCTCACCCCCGAGGAGAACAAGTACGCCGTGCTCGTCTGCACCCTGGACGACGGCCGGCTCTTCGTGTACCGCGATGTGCGGCGTCTGGGGACTGTCTGGCTGCTCGACGAGCGCGGCTGGCTGGCGTACACGGGCCGGATCGGCCCCGAGCCGCTGGACGAGACGTTCACGCCGTTCGTCTTCGCCGACCGGCTCAAGGGCACGCGCACGGCGGTGAAGAAGGCGATCATGGACCAGCGCCGCCTCGCCGGGGTGGGCAACATCTACGCCAACGAGGCGCTGTTCGACGCGCAGCTGGACCCGTCGAAACCCACCCATAAACTGTCGCTCGAGGAGTTCGCGCGGCTGCACGCCGCCATTGTGGACGTGCTGCAGCGGGCGCTGGCGTCGTCGGGAACGACGCTGCGCGACTATCGCACCGGCACGGGCGAGCGCGGCAACTTTCAGTTCGAGCTGCGAGCCTACGGACGCGGCCGGCAGCCCTGCGTGCGTTGCGGCAAGAAGATGGTCACGACGCACACGATCGACCTGCGGGCGACGACGTTCTGCCCGTACTGCCAACGCTGAGGTATCTTTTCTTCCTCCCACCATTCGAGGTCAGCTGCATGCGCCGGTTGTGGTGTCTCCTTGCCGCTCTGGTGGCCGTCCCCGCCGCGGCTCAGCAACAGCAGTCTCCCGCCTCACCCGGCGAGGGACTGCCCGTGGTGAAGCACGTCCTGCCCAACGGCATGACGTTCCTGTTGCTCGCGCGGCGCGGCGCGCCCACCGTCTCGTTCGTCACCCACTTCCGCGCCGGGGGCGTCGACGAATGGACGGGCATCTCGGGGACGGCGCACCTGTTCGAGCACATGCTCTTCAAGGGCTCCCGCACGATCGGCACGAACAACCTCGCCGCCGAGCAGGCGTTGTTCCCGGTCATCGACGCCGCGGCCGATTCGTTCACGGCGGAGTTCCGCAAGGGCGCCATAGCGGACAGCAACCGGCTGCAGCGCCTGCGCGGCCGGATCAAGGACCTCGAGGACTCGGCACGGACGTTCGTGGTGAGCAACGAGCTGGACCGCATTCTCACCGAGAACGGCGCGGTGGGCTTGAACGCCAGCACGTCGAACGATGTCACGAATTACTTCTTCTCCCTCCCGGCGAACCGCGCGCAGCTGTGGTTCATCCTCGAGAGCGATCGCCTGCGCAACCCCGTGCTGCGGGAGTTCTACTCCGAGCGCGAGGTGGTCATGGAGGAGCGGCGCCTCAGGACCGAAACGCAGCCGTTCGGCATGTTGCTCGAGGAGTACCTCGAGGCGGCGTTCCGCGCGCACCCCTACGGCCGGCCGGTGGTGGGGCATGCGAGCGAGATCCAGGCGGTGAGCCGCACCTCGGCGCTCGAATACTTCCACCGGTTCTACGGCCCCAACAACGCCGTCGTCGCTATCGTGGGCGACATCAATGTCGACTCGATGAAGGCGTGGGCCAACCGCTACTTCGCCGACATCCCGGCGGGCGAGCCGCACCGCCCGGTCGTGACGCAGGAGCCGCCGCAGCACGGCGAGCGGCGCATCAACGTCGAGTTCGACGCCAATCCGCAGTTGCTCATCGGCTATCACGTGCCGAGCGCGCAGCACCCCGATGCTCCCGCCCTCGCGGTCCTGGGCCAGGTCCTGACTGGAGGGCGCACCTCGCGGCTGTTCCAGCGCCTCGTGATTCGCGACCGCGTCGCCACGTCGATCGGAGCGTTCCCGTTCCCCGGCAGCCTCTATCCTCGGATGTTCACGTTTCAGGGCGTGCCGATCGCGCCGCACGCCACGGACGAGATCGAGAAAGCGGTGTACGAGGAGCTCGACCGGATCCAGCGGGAGCCGCCCACCGACGTGGAGCTGCAGCGGGTGCGCAATCAGACCGAGGCCAGCAGCATCCAGCGCCTGCAGTCGAACTTCGGGCTCGCGTTCCAGCTGTCGAACAGTGAGGCGCTGTGGTACGACTGGCGGCAGACGTTCCGCGATCAGGCGGCGCTCTCCCGCGTCACCGCGGCCGACGTGCAGCGCGTCGCCAGAACCTATTTCACGCCGACCAACCGGACCGTCGCCACGCTGGTGCGACCCGCCAAGCCCGCCGCGGGAGGGAACGACTGATGCGCGCGCTGCTGCCCGTCGGAGCATTGCTCCTCGCGTTGGTGCCGCAGGCCCTCAAGGACGCCAGGGCTCAAGCCCCGGCAGATGCGCGGGCGCAAATCCAGGCCCTCCAGATCGCGCCCCTGCGGTTCAATCCGCCGCAGCCGAAGAAAGTCACGCTCGCGAACAAGGTGGTCGTGTACCTGCTCGAGGACCACAGCCTGCCCCTGATCAGCGTGCAGCTGGTGTCGCGGGTGGGCGTGGCAAACCTCCCCGACTCGCTGTGGGGGGTCGGGTGGCAGGCCGACGGCCTGCTCCGCACCGGCGGCACCACGCGGCTCACGCCCGACTCGGTGGACAAACTGGTCGACTTCTACGCGCTCAACATCGGCTTCTCGACCGACCACGAGCAAAGCACGGCCGCGCTGTCGGGCCTGTCGCGCTACACGGAGCAGCTGCTCAGCCTCGGCTTCGAGATGATGAAGAGTCCGCGGGACGACTCATCGCGCGTACGCATCACCGCCGCCGGCCAACAGGAGAACTGGCGCCGCCGCAACGACACGCCCGGCTCCGTGCTGGGCCGCGCCTGGAGCCAGGTGGTCATGGGGGACCATCCCCTGGGCCGCAGCCTCGTCACCCCGGCCGAGATCGCCGGGTTCACACCCGAGCGGTTCCGCTGGGTACAGGAGCGACTCTATTGCCCGCAGAACTTCGTGATCGGGGTCTCGGGCGACTTCCAGGAACGGGAGATCGTCGCGTCGCTGGAGCGCCAGTTCCGCGACTGGCCGGCCTGCAAGCCGGGGCTCCGGCCGCTGCCGCCCGTCGCCTACGCCGCCGGACCCAAGCTGGTGCTGGTCGAGAAAGACGTGAACCAGACCAACATCCGGATGGGCCAAGCCGGGGGCATCAAGGTCGCGGACACGCCCGACTACTTCGCCTCCCAGGTCGCCGATTTCCTGCTCGGCGGCAGCGGCTTTACGTCGCGGCTGATGTCGCGGGTGCGGAGCGATTCCGGGTTCGCGTACGGCGTCGGGAGCACCTGGGGCGCTAACACCAAGCGCGAGGACCTGTTCCTCGCCGGCGCCCAGATCCGCGCGGAAAAGACGGTGGCGGGGGTCGACTTGATGCGCGCCGTGATCGGGTCGATGGCCACGGAGCCCGTCACCGCGCGCGATGTCAAGCTCGCGCAGGACAACGAGGTGAACAGTTTCGTGTTTCGGTTCGAGAATCCGACGCAGATCGTCGGCCAGCAGCTCTCGTATGCCGTGGACGGGCTCCCCGCCAACTGGTTCGATGTGTATTTGCGCGGCATCCAGGCGGTGACGCCCGAGCAGGTGCGCCAGGTGTCGCAGCGCTACCTGCACCCCGACAAGCTGGTGATCCTCGTGGTCGGCAAACCGAGCGCGTTCGACAAGGCGCTCTCGACGCTGGGGGCGGTGACGGTGCTGCCGGTGGATTCGATCAGGAGATAGAACGATGGAACGCTGGAAAGATGAGACGTTCCATCTTTCCATCGTTCCATCGTTCCATCAGTCAACAAACGCCCACAGCAGGTCCCGGCTTCGGCGGTCGAGCGCCGCCGGTTTCCCGAGGTGGTACAGGTCCCCGGTCACGTCGCGGATCAACAGGCCGCCGTGCGGCAGCGTGCGCGGCCAGTCGTCGAGGCGCGTCTGAAACGACCGCGGCCCCTGCCGGGTCTCGACGCGCCAGCGCCGGATCTCGACTTCCTCCTCGATCTCCAGCACCCGGGTGATCTCGAACACGAATCCCGCCAGCGCGAGGGCGCCCTCGAGCGCCTCCCTCGACACCTCGTCCAGATCGGCGGGGTCGCGCACCAGAGCGAACTCCTCCTCGTCGCCGTCCCGCAGCGAGAGGTAGCGCCCGGGCTCGGACCACGGGAAGCAACGCCGTACCCACACGGCGCGCTCCTCGTCACCGCGGATGGCCCAGAGGCGGCCGTCGCCGCGTTGCTCGAGACTCAGCACCGCGGCGCCTCGTCCTAACATCGTCGCTTCCATGACGCCTCCCTTCATTGGAGCTGCAACTGCAGCTCATAGAGACGGCGGTACTTGCCGTCGGGTTTCGCGAGCAGCTCGTGGTGGGTTCCATCCTCCCCGAGACGCCCGTCCTCGATCACGAACAGCCGCGACGCTTTGCGCAGCGTCGAGAGCCGGTGCGCGATGGCGAACACCGTGCGCCCCGCGATGAGGCGCTCGAGCGCTTCCTGAATCTCCCGCTCCGTCTCGGTGTCGACGCTGCTCGTCGCCTCGTCGAGGATCAGGATGCGCGGGTCGTGCAGGATCGCCCGCGCGATCGACACGCGCTGACGCTCCCCGCCCGAGAGCGTGTGTCCCCGCTCCCCCACCACCGTGTCGTAGCCGTGCTGCAACTTCGTGATGAAGTCGTGCGCGTTCGCGGCCTGCGCCGCCGCGATCGCCGCCCCGAGCGACGCCTCGGGCAGACCGTAACGGATGTTTTCCAGGATCGTGCCGTGGAACAGATACGGATCCTGGAGCACCATCCCGATCTGACGGCGGTAGTGCCCGGTATCGAGCCGCCGCAGGTCCACGCCGTCGATGCGGATCGACCCGCCGGTGACGTCGTAGAAGCGCGCGATCAGGTTCACGATCGTGGTCTTGCCGCCGCCCGAGGGTCCCACCAAACCGATCAGCTCTCCCGGCGCGACATCGAAGCTCATGCCGCGCAGCACCTGCCGGACGCCATCGTAGCCGAACGTCACGTGCTCGAATGTCACGCGGCCGTGCACCGGCCGGAGCTGCACCGGCTCCGGGTCGTCGCGCACCTCGGGCTCCGTGTCGAGCACCTCGAACACGCGGTGCGCAGACGTGGTGGCCCGGTTCATCGTGCGGGCGATCTGACCGATCACCTCGATCGGGCCGATGAACATCGTCGTGTATAGCAGGAACGAGACGAACGTCCCCACCGGCAGCGCCACGCCGCTGCCGAGCAATCGCGGCAGGGCGAGGCCCCACACAACCACCGTCGTTCCGTGCACCGCGAGCATCAGCAGCGGCCAGAACGTCGTCCACGTTTCGTGGATGCGATTGAACTCCGCCGTGACGTCCTGGTTGCGCTCGCCGAAGCGCCGGATCTCCCGCTCCTCCTGGTTGAACGCCTTCACGACGCGGATTCCGGGAATCGTGTCCGACAGTACGTCCGACACGCGCGACCACTTGCGCCACGCCCGGAGAAAGAGCCGGTTGATCGACTCACCGTGCCGGTAGATCAGCCAGCAGAAGACGGGCACGGGCAGCGTCATCGCGAGACCGAGCCGCCAGTCGAGGCTGAGCAGCACGGCGCCGAGCCCCGCGAGCATGACGAGCGACAACGACACGTCTACGACGCCGAACGCCAGGAAGTCCCACAGCCGGTCGGTGTCCGCCGAGACGCGCGTGATGAGGCTCCCCGTGCGCTTGCGCGAGAAGAACGCGAGCGACAGGCGCTGGATGTGCTCGTACAACTCGGCGCGGAGGTCGCGCGCCACCCATTCCCCCAGGATCGCCATCAAGCGTAGCCGTACCACCGCGGCCCCCTGGCGGATGAGGTACACCAGCGCCATCGCCGCTACGGCGAGCCACGCGATCGAGACCGCGCGCCCGAGCGGTAGCGCGCCCTCCTGCGCCGGCCGCACCACGCGGTCGATCAGGTACCCCGCGAGATACGGCGGCACCAGGCTCACCAGCGTGATGAGCGTCGCGGCCGTCATGCCGAGCGTCAGCTGGCGGCGATAGGGCCGGAGATACCCCAGCAGTCTCCGGATGACCGCGACCTCCCTTCCCGATACGAGCGCCTGCGCCTCGCGCACCGGCCGCGCCACGCCCTCGGCGTAAGCCCGGTCGGGATCCACGGAAGGGATCTCGCGGCCCTCGAGCTGCTCCTCGAGCACGAAGCGGATGTTCTCGAACGCGCGCCGCTGGCGGTGCGTGTAACGCACCAGCGCGAGCGCCGGCTCCCCGGGCGCGCCGAGCAGCGTCAGGGTGTTGGCCGAGAGCCCCGGGGCCTCGCGCACCGCCTCGATGCTCGAGCGCTCCACACTCTGGACCTCCCACGCGACCAACGTCTGATCGAACGCGCGGCGCGCGACGGCGACGTGCTGCGGCCCGAGGGCGACCCAGGTCTCGACCAAGCGGAGCGTGTGGTCCAGGTCGCTCAAGGCGTAGAGCTGTACCGGCGCGCCGTCCCACGCCGCCTCGATCTGGCGGCGCAGGTCGGTGGGCAGGCGCAGGGGCTGGTCCAGGTAGCGCCCGATGATTTGGTCGTCGAGATGTTCAAGCGTGCTCATGTCCGTGGTCCTCGTGTGGTGCGAAACAGAACGGCCCTCCAGGTCTCGCGAAGCACCCGGAAGGCCGGATCACGGCATGAGATCGATCCGATGGACTTCTAGGGTGCTCGCTTCCGCCCAACAGCCCCCATCAGTGGGGCGTGCCGGCGCCCGAAGGGCGTCAGATAGGTGCAGATGCGAATCATCATGAGATCAGTCTAAAAGCCGGTGCGCGACCGGGCAAGGGGTGATAGGTTTTTCCGCCTATGATCATCCTCCCCATCCTCGCGCTGCTGGCCCAAGGGCCCTCCACCCGCACCCTCACCGTCGACGACCTGTTCCGAATCCAGAGAGTCTCGGATCCCAGAGTCAGCCCCGATGGGAAGTGGGTAGCCTACGTCGTAGCGACTCCGGACCTTGCGGCGGACAAGTCCACGAGCCGGATCTGGATGGTGGCCACGGCGGGCGGAGACGCGATCCCGCTCACCGCCAAGGGCAGCTCGGCATCGAGCCCCCGATGGAGCCCCGACGGGAAGTACCTGGGGTTCCTCGCGACGCGCGGCGAGGATGCCGAGTCGCAGGTGTGGCTCCTGAATCGCCTGGGGGGCGAGGCCGAGCAGCTCACGACCATCAAGCAGGGCGTGGGCAGCTTCGTCTGGTCCCCCGACGGTGGACGCCTGGCCGTCGAGATCGACGACATGACACCCGATCAAGCGGGCGACACGACGTGGATCGGGACCAAGGCCAAGACACAGCGCCCCTACGTGATCGATCGTCTGCAATTCAAGCGCGACGGCACCGGCTATCTCGATCGGCGACGCACGCACATCTACGTGTTCGACGTCCGCACCAAGGGCGCGGCGCGCCAGATCACGTCGGGCGACTGGGACGACGAAGGGCCCGCGTGGTCGCCCGACGGCCGGCTGATCGCGTTCACGAGCAACCGCGACAGCGTGGACGGCAACGACAATTCGGACGTCTGGGTGGTGGCGAGCGACGACACCAGCAAGGGCGCCACGACGCGTCGCCTGACGTCGACGCCAGGGCCGGACGGGGACCCCGAGTGGAGCCCCGACGGCAAGTGGATCCTGTACGACCGGCAGCCCTCGGGTGAGCCGATCGCGATGATCTACGACCCGGGCCAGCTCGCAGTTATCGATGCAAGCGGCGGCCAACCCCGCGCGCTGACCGCGGCGCTCGACCGCAATATCAGGGCGGAGCGCTGGGCGCCCGACGGGAAGAGTGTGTACGGAATTCTCGAAGACGAGGGCGACAACTACCTGGTGCGTGTGGATGCCACGTCAGGAGCCGTTACACGTCTGTTGGGCGGCGGGGCAGACGGGCGGTCGGTCGGCAACTACAGTCTGGGAGCGGATGGGACGATCGCGGCCCTGGTGAGCGCCCCGCACCTGCCCAATGAGGTCTTCCTCGTGGAGGCCGCGGGTCCGCGGCAGCTCACCCGCACCAATCAGCCCTTGCTCGATTCGCTGCGCCTCGCCGACGTGCGCGAGCTGCACTTCAAGAGCCGGGACGGTACCGCCGTGGAGGCGTTCCTGTATCTCCCGCCCGACCATCAAACGGGTCGGCGCTACCCGGCGCTGCTGCGCATTCACGGCGGCCCCGTGTCGCAGTTCGACCGGAGCTTCAATTCCGAAGGGCAGCTGTTCGCGGCGCGCGGCTACGCGGTCGTGATGACCAATCCGCGCGGGTCGTCGGGGTACGGCGCCAAGTTCGCGCGCGCGATCTTCGCCGACTGGGGCAACAAGGACTTCGACGACGTGATGGCGGCCGTGGACGAAGCCGTGCGTTTGGGCTTCGCCGACGCCGAACGCCTCGGCGTGGGCGGGTGGTCGTACGGCGGGATCCTGACGAACTACGTCATCACCAAGACCGGCCGCTTCAAGGCCGCCATCAGCGGAGCGAGCGAGGCGCTGTACACGTCCAACTACGGTCACGACCACTACCAGAATCTGTGGGAGATCGAGCTGGGCTTGCCGTGGACGCACCAGCGCGCCTGGGATCGCATCTCGCCGTTTTGGTCTGTCGCGAAGATCACGACCCCGACGCTCTGGATGGGCGGCGACAAGGACTGGAACGTGCCGATCATGAACTCGGAGCAGATGTACCAGGCGATGCGCCGGCTGGGCCGCACGACTCAGCTCGTCGTCTATCCCGGGCAGTCGCACGGCATCAGCAAGCCCACGTACCAGAAGGACCGCTGGCAGCGCTACCTCGAGTGGTACGGCCGGTTCCTGAAGCCCTGATGATCAATTCCCCGCGCCCGCCTGCCGCTCGCCCCCATTCAGGAACGCGATCAGCGCCGCGATCTCGGCCTGTTTGAGGTTGAGGTTCGGCATGCGGTTCGCGCTGCCGATCATCGATGGATCGGCGAGGAACCGCTGTAGATACTCCGGCGCCAGACGCCGGCTGGTGAGCTCGGGTCCCACCGCCACCACTCCGCTCCCGCTCACGTCGCGGTGCAGATGGCAGGTGACACATCCCTTCGCCACGAACAGCCGCCGGCCTCGGTCGGCCACGGCCAACGCCGGCGCCTGAGAACCCGGTTCGATCACTTGTAGTGGCTCGAGTGTCACCTGGCTGTTCCCGAAGCCGCTGTGAATCGTGACTGCCCACACCCCAGCCTCAGGAAGGACGAGACGGGCGGTGTACTGGCCCTCGTCCTTGCCCCGCTCGGCCGCAGCACCCGCGGTAGCGCCGCCGCTCGCGCGGGCTTCGACCCGCGGCTCGAGATTGCTGAGCTTGGTGACGCCGTGCTGGCGCACAGTGAACGTGAAGCTGAGCGGTTGGCGGACGACGCCATAGTCGGGCAGGTCTTCCACGGTGATCGCGGCCCAACCGCCGTAGACGCCGAGGAGCGGCAGCAGCAGGGCGGGCAAGGCGAAACGGGACGCACGGGTGGTCATGGTGGCTCCCTGTGATGGTCCCTAGTTGGATGCCGCCAGCCGCCGCCGCGTTTGAACCGTCCAAGCCCCCTGTGGCGCCGCCAGGAGCCCGTGGTGCGTCTCGGCGTCATAACGGCGCTGCTCCGCCTTCTCCTCTTGAGCCAGCCGCTGCGCCAGGGCCGTCAGGTGCGCATCGGTCTTGCGGCAGGGATTCACCACACCGGCGAAGGCCCGGCGCATGATGCGGGCGTGCACCTCCGCGAGATCGAAGTGCGTCTGCTCATGACCCAGAATGGTCTGCCGCTGGATGGGGTCGTTCAGGATGACTGGTTTGACCCAGGACTGCCGCGGCCGGAATCCCGCGATCACCTGGAATTCGAACACGCTGCCGCGGCATTTCCAAGCGGAGTAAAGCGTGTACGAGGTCATGGCGCCCTCCGCGCCCTCTGTGGGTGGTGCCCCCTGGAAGTCCTTCCAGGTGAGGGGCCGCGCCGACCATTCGACGGCGTGATCGTCGGCGAGGTCCGCGCGCAGCATGTCGTCGAGGGCACTCGACCCGCCGGCCACAGATGCGTCGGGGCCGGAACGTCGCGGGGCCGGCGCGGGCCCCCGGGGGGGGGCCGCTGGAGTGCTCGCGCAGCCGAGCGCGGCGATGAGCAGCAGCGCGGCGCCGTGCGTCACCGCAGCCGCCGCAGCTCCAGCTCGGACACGATGAACCCGAACGCCGGCCAACCCCCGGACCGGACCGAGCGCTCGAACCACGCTCGGGCGCGCGTCGTGTCACCTCGCACCAGGTACCAGTTGCCCACGCCGTAGCTCAGGGTCGCCACGGCAATGTCGCTGGTGTCGGCCGCCGTGATCACGGAATCGGGCGGGCTCTCCCCGCGATAGAGGCGGAGGCGTTGCGCATACGCGTTCGCTGCCGGCAGCGAGTCGGGGCGGCTGTCGAGCAGGGCCTGCGCGTCCGCCGCACGACCTGCGCGCGACAGCGACATCCAGAGCCAGTCGGTGGCGCCGGCCCGCTCCGCCGCGTCAGGAGCGCGGGGCAGCCCGCGGGTGAACGCGTCCGCCGCCCCGGCGAAGTCGCCGCGCGCGTAGCGCAGGACGCCCAGGTGATACCAGATGCCGTAGACCGTACTGTCGAGCCGAATGCCCTTGGTGAGGTCGTCCATCGCCCGCTTGAACTCCCGTACCGACAGGTAGCGATGGCCGCGCCAGCGATACAGCAGCGCGTTCTTGGGGGCGATGGCGATCCCGCGCGTGAACGTCGCGATGGCCTCGCGGTACTGCCGCACGCCGGACTGGGCGATGCCGAGCCGGATGATGAGGTCCACGTTCCGTGGACTGGCAGCGAGCGCGCTCTCCGCTCGCGCGATCGCGCCGGTATCGGGTTGGGAGCGATACTCGACGCCGGCGGCCGAGCGATACTCCACCGCCTGACTGGCGGCGGGCGCGGCCGCAGCGACAGAAATCGTGATGAGAGCAGCGACGCGCATGGCCACGCCTCCTAATCCCACACGGCAACACCGACCCGCGAGTCGGCGGTGCCGTAATAAAGGAACCACCGCCCCTTGAAGGGCACGAGTCCCTCCACGAACGTCGTGCCCTCGGGGTACTGTCCTGTCTTCTCATAGTCACGCGTCGGTTTGATGAACGGCGCATCCGACCGGGCGATCAACTTGATCGGGTTTCGCGGATCGAACAGCGCCTGGCCGCCGGTATAGACGCGCGTCGGCAGCGTCGAATCGCCGTACGCGCCGCTGTTCCCGGCGTTGTAGATCACCACAATCCCGCGGGCGGTGATCAGCGCCGGCGGGCCCCCCTCGACGAGCCACGAGTCGAAGTATCCCGGGCGAGGTGACAGAACCTTGACGACGCGGCCGTCCGCGTCTTCCAGCGGCGTCCAGTCCACGAGGTTGTCGGACGTCGCGACCGCCACGTCGGGGACGCCGAAGTACATCCAGTACTTCCCGTTCACGCGCGTCGCGATGACGCGATCGCCCGCGCTGCGGCACAGGATGGCTCCCGACTTCGACTCGAAGCGCAGGTACTTGCCGCCGGCGGCGCGGGCGAAGGCGGGTCCGTGTTTGGTCCAGGAGACGAGGTCGCGCGAGGTCGCGACCGCCAGACGCGGCACGTCGCGGTTCCATTGTGTGTAGGTGAGCACGTACGTCCCGTCGTCGGTCTCGACGACGCGCGGATCCTCCACGCCGCCCGGCCACTCGTTCTGCCGCTGCGCGTCGGTGTCGGGATACAACACCGGCGTTGCGCGGCGCGTGAAGTGAAGACCGTCGCTGCTCTCCGCCAGGCCGAGGCGCGACGTGTGCCCGCCGATCCGGCGCGGGCCGCTCGCATCCTCGGCGCGATACAGCACGTATACCTTGCCGTCCTTCACGACGGCGGCCGGATTGAACGTGGCGTACTCCTCCCACGCCACGACGCTGTCGGTCATAGGCGACCGGAACCGCGCCGCGGGATTCGGCGTGATGACGGGGTTCACGTCGGCGGGCTTCTCGAACGGACCGAGCATCCAGGGTTGCTGCACGGGTCCGCTCCGCAGGGCGAGGAGCACCGCAACGAGGAAGTGCTTCACCGTATCCTGAGCCGCGCCAGCGTGACGTACGCCCACACCGCGGCCGCCCCAACGACCAGAGTCGCCCCGACCGACGTCCAAAACGCGGCGTCAGTGCCCGTTTCCCAAACCAACTTCGGCGGTTCCGTCCCCAGGCCCTGCCACTCCGAATGGCCGCCGGCGAATAGCGCCAATGCGGCGAAGACATCGCCGCCCGCGTGCAACACGATGCCAGGCAAGACCGAATTGGTCAGGTACGCAAGGGATCCGTACACGACGGCGACGGAGAGATAAAATGGCAGCAGCACGAAGGTGACCTCGCGATGCGTGAAGTGCAGCAGCCCAAAGAGGATCCCCGTCACGAGGATGGCGATCATCGGACCGTGGCGCCGCTCGATCGGTCCCTGCAGGTAGCCGCGGAACGCGATTTCCTCCACGACGCCGGCAACGGCGGAGCTCATCAGCACCCAGAGCAGGACGGTCCACGCCGGGAAACGCGACGGATCGATGTCCTGTTGCTGCGGCAGGGCTACGAGGCGGCTCATCACGGTCTGCAGCAGCATCACTACGATGAGGCCGAGGAGGCCCGCGAAAAACGCCATGCCCCACATCTCGTCCGGGATGGGGTTGGCGCGGGCGAGGGCACGGCGCGCCGCCGACGTCGAGCGCGGCCACCCCACACCGCGGGTCCAGCGCCAGAAGAGCCAAAGGTAAAGCGCCGTGGGCGGCACGGCCCACGGGACGGCGGACCAGTACTTCGTGTTGGCGCCGACGAGCAGCGCCCAGGGCAGCGTGCCCAGCGCGGCGACGAGTCCGCCGCTGAGAGTCGCCCGCACGATCACGGGGACGCGATGCCAAAGGGCGATCATGATGATCGCCCTTAAGAGCTTCCCTTCACGACAGGTGCACCGCCCGGCGCCACCGTTCCGCGATCAGCCCGTGCCCCGCGGGTGTGGGGTGCACGCCGTCCGCGGCCCAGTACTCGGGTGACGTGCGGGACGCCAGCTCGGTGAACTTGTCGTGCATCGGGACGAACGTCGCATTCACCTGGCGCGCGACCCGCGCCGCCGCGGCGCGGCGCTCGTCGAACTCCGGGAACCAAGTCGCGTCCACCGCGCCACAACGCAGCACGAAGGGCTCGATCACCACCAGCCGGACCGCGGGCAGCGCCTGGCGCGTCGCCTTGAGCAGCGCGGCGAAGCCCGATTCGTAGTCCGCCACCGTGCCCGTATACCCGGCGTTTCTCTTATGCCAGTAGTCGTTCACACCGATCAGAATGCTCAGCACATGCGGCTTCAAGGCGATGGTGTCGGCGGCCCAGCGCTGCTCCAGGTCGGGCACCTTGTTCCCGCTGACGCCGCGATTGTAGAACTTGATGCCGCTTTCGGGATGCGCGGCCAGCTCGGCGGACGTAATGAGCAACGGGTACCCCGTGCCCAGCGCGGCGGCGCGGTTGGGATCAGGCGACGCGCGATCGCGCCCGCAGTCGGTGATCGAATCGCCCTGAAACAGGACGACCGTTGTGGCGGGCGAGGCAGGGAGGCGCCAGAGCGCCCCGCGGCTTCCGGCAGCCGCCAGCGCGGCGAGGCCGGTCTTGAGGACGTCGCGCCTCGTCCATGAGGAAGATTTCATGCTGCCTGACGTAGCACGGCCGCGTTCGGCCGTCAAGCGACTTACGGGCGCGCTTGCAGGCTCTTGGTCAGGGCGTCGGCGGCAGCGTCCGCCAGATCGAGGGCCGCACCTACAGCGGTGCGCACCGCCTCGATAAAGCGGGACAAAGCGGGCTGGCGGTGCGACTCGACCACAGCCTTTTCCTCGCTCGCTGCTTGCTTGGCAGGCTTCTTAGACTTTGGCATAGGTCTTCACTGAAGGGGAGTTTGCTGCATGGCGACGGCTTGCCAGCGGCCGGCGCGCCGGACGAAGATGCGCAGGTACCTGATCTTTCCCGCGAACGGGAAGCCGCGCATCGTCCCGCTGTTGTCGGCGATGCCCCTGAGAACTGCGACCTCGCCGTAGATCCGCACCACGAGGCTGTCGTACTTCACGGTCAACAGGTGGAGGTCTCCGCTCCCGATGTCGCGGATGTTGTCCGCTTTGGTTCGCAGCTGCCCGAGGCGCGATATCTCGATGAATTCATCGGCGACCATGCGGGACAACGCCGCGGTGTCGGCATGCAGCAGAGCCTGGGCCCGAGACTGCTCGACCGCGCGGACCGAGTCTTCCGGCGCCGTGGCTTGTGCAATCAGACGTGATGCGGTGACGCTGAGGAGCAGAAACAGAATCGCTGCGACACGGTTTGACATGACGGTCACCAGGCGTGTTGGCTGCCATACGACAAAGGGCTCAAGCGGGTTTCCGTGTGCTCGAAGCGGGTCTCGGGGGCGGGTGCCTTCAACGATCAGCTCAACGCCAAGGTCGGTGTGAACGCCGGCACTCGACGCGCCTTGGTGACCTGCTCGAACGCGTAGGCCAGCCGAATCAACACGGGCTCGCTCCAGGCGCGGCCGTAGAACGACACGCCGAGCGGCAGGCCGAAGTGGGCGCCCGCCGGCACCGTGATGTGCGGGTAGCCCGAGACCGCCGGGAACTGCGAGCTGCCGGGCCCGCCGCCACCGCCGCCGCCGCCCGCCAGGTCGACGAGCGACGCGATCCCCCCCGAAGGGCCGAGCATCGCGTCGAGCTTGTATTTGTCCATCGTCGCGTCGATGCCTTTGGTGCGCGTCAGGTCGACGCACTTGGCGCGCGCGTCGAGGTAGGCCTGCTCGGTGAGCGGCCCGCGCGCCTGTGAGGCGATGAAGATCTCCTGCCCGAAGTAGGGCATCTCACGCGCCTCGTTCGCCGCGTTGAACGCGATGAGATCCTCGAGGGTGCGGGCCTTCACGGCGGCGGGCATCGTGGCGAGATACGCGTTCAGGTCCGCCTTGAACTCGTACTGCAGCACGTCGCGCTCGTTCGTGCCTAGCTGCCCCGCGGTCTCGATCGGCGCTGGATCCACGACCTCGGCGCCTTGAGCCTTCAGCACCGCGATGGCGTCCTCCACCACCTTGTCCACGATTGGATTGTTGCCGCTGCGCGCCTGGACACCGATGCGCGCGCCCTTGAGCCCGCCCGCGTCGAGAAACGCGGTGTAGTCCTTCGCGATATGGCCTTCCGCCTGCGCCGTGGCCGGATCGCGCGGGTCCACGCCGGCGAGCGCCGTGAGCAGCGCCGCCGCGTCGGCCACCGTGCGGCACAACGGTCCAGCCGTATCCTGGCTGTGGGCGATCGGGATGATTCCCGCGCGGCTCACCAGGCCCACCGTCGGCTTCACACCGACGACGCCGCACGCATTCGCCGGGCTGACGATCGAGCCGTCGGTCTCCGTGCCCACGGCCACGGCGCAGAGGTTGGCGCTCACCGCCACCGCCGACCCGGCGCTCGAGCCCGATGGCGTGCGATCCAACACGTACGGATTGCGGCACTGGCGACCCCGGCCACTCCAACCGCTCGACGAGCGCGTGGACCGGAAGTTGGCCCACTCCGAGAGGTTCGCTTTGGCGAGGATCACGGCGCCTGCGGCGCGGAGCCGCTCGACGATGAACGCATCGCGCGCGGCAATGTTACCCTCGAGCGCGAGCGAGCCGGCGGTGGTCTGCATCTTGTCGTGCGTATCGATGTTGTCCTTCACGATGACCGGGATCCCGTGCATGGGGCCGCGCACCTTGCCGCGGCGCCGCTCGGCATCGAGCGCGTCCGCGACGCTCAGGGCCTCGGGATGGGTCTCGAGCACCGCGCGCAGAGTGGGACCCTGGCGGTCGAGCGCGGCGATGCGATCGAGGTAGGCCTGCGTGACGCCGCGCGCCGAGAGGCGGCCGGCTTTCATGCCGTCCTGGAGCTGGGCGATCGTGGTTTCCTCGAGCGGGAATGCCTGCTGCGGACGGGACGGCAACCCGGGCAGCATGGCACCGGCCGCGGCGAGGGAGGCGAGCTCCGCGAATTCGCGGCGCGACAAAGGCATGGTGGAATCCTCCAACGAGAAGGTGCGCGACTAGCGTACACCCGCGCCGCCGACCTCGCCAGGACCGGCTAGATTCGACTCAACCACTCTTCTGGAACAGAGCCGTGCTCGCGAAGCCCTTCGCAACCCTGCTTCTGACGGTCTTGCTGGCGACTGCCGCCGGCGCCCAAGCACCCCCTGCCCCACTCCGCACCCGGCCCGAACGCACCGACTACCGCGAAACCAGCTCGTACGCCGACGTCACGGACTTCGTGCGGCGCGCGAGCGCGCTGGCACCGCGGCTGCTCCATCCGACGACGTTCGGCTATACGATGGAGGGACGCGCGTTGCCGCTCGTGGTGGTCGGCCGGGTGCGCGACGCGAGTCCGGCCGCGGTTCGCGCCAGCGGCAAGATCCGCGTCTACATTCAGGCGAACATTCACGCGGGGGAAGTGGAAGGGAAAGAAGCGGTGCAGATGCTGTTGCGCGCCCTGGCGCGCGGCGAGCACGCGACCTGGTTCGACTCGCTGATCCTGCTGGTCGCGCCGATCTACAACGCCGACGGCAACGAGCGCGTCAAGCTCAGCAACCGGCCGCTCCAGAACGGGCCGGTGGGGGGGATGGGCCAGCGCGCCAACGCCCAGGGGCTGGACCTGAACCGCGACCACATGAAGCTCGAGTCGCCCGAGGCGCGCTCGCTGGTCGCGCTGTTCAACACGTACGATCCCCAGGTCGCCATCGACCTGCACACCACCGACGGCTCGTTCCACGGCTATCACCTCACCTACGCGCCGCCGCTCCATCCCAACACCGATAGCACCATCGTGAACTTGCTGAGGAACGAGTGGCTGCCCGCGGTGACGCGCGCCATCAAGCGGCGCGACGGTTGGGACTTCTATTACTACGGCGATTTCCCCGGCCCGCGCGAGCCGGGGACCGAGCGGGGCTGGTACAGCTTCGACGCTCGGCCGCGGTTCAACAACAACTATATCGGTCTGCGGAATCGCTTTGCGATCCTGTCGGAGGCGTACTCGTACGCCACCTTCGAGGAGCGTATCCGCGCCACGTATCGCTTCATCGAGGAGATTCTCTCCTACGCCCGTGGCCACGCGGCGACGCTGCGGCGCGTCGTGGCCGCCGCGGACTCGGCCGACGTGACGGGACGGGTGCTATCGCTGCGGGAGGAGTTTCAGCGCACGGACTCCGTCGCGATCCTGGTGGGCGCGGTCGCGGAAGATCGGAATCCTTATACGGGCGAGCGGATGCTGCGGCGGCTCGAGGTGCGGCGGCCCGAGCGGATGCCCGAGTTCCAGACGTTCCGGCCGACGGAAACCGCCGTGGCGCCCGCCTTCTACTACGTGCCCCCCGCCCTCACCAGGGTGATCGCTTTGCTCGAGGCCCACGGCGTGCGGCTCGAGCGGCTCGCCCGCGCCGAGACTCGGAGCCTCGAGCGCTTTGCAATCGACTCGCAGGCGACGGCGGCGAACGAGTTCCAGGGACACCACGAGCGGACCCTGTTCGGGCACTGGGAAGGCGCTGAAGTGAGCTTGCCGGAGAGCACAGTGGTGGTGGCGGTGCACCAGCCGCTGGGACGGCTCGCGTTCACGCTGCTCGAGCCCCGCTCGGACGACGGCGCGGTGGACTGGAACGTGCTCGACGACGTCCTGGCGGACGCGAAGACCTACCCGATCTTGCGGGGCGGCGCTACTCGCTGAGGCGTTTCGGTGCGCCGTCCGTGGCGGGCGGCTTCAGAGAAGGGGGGGGCGCACTCGGCGGCTCGTCGGAGGTCACTTCGCGCAGACCGCGCTTGAACTCCTGGATGCCCTTGCCGAGCGACGCGCCGATCTCCGGAATCCGCCTCGACCCAAAAACGAGCATCACGATCATTACGAGGATCATGATGTGCCAGATGCTCAGATCCGCCAACATGGATGCACTCCGTTGAGGACACTATAGAAGACCCCCTAAAGGAACGGCTAGGAACTCGTCCTGTAAAGGCTCCAGGGAGGGCGTCCCCAGATGGCGTAGCTCAGGAGCACGGAGCCAACCCAGCCGGCGCTGCCGCCCAGCGCACCCAGGAGGACGCACCCGAATAGCAGAGACAGCGCGACCGTCACAACGAGAAACCCCGGAGACTTCATGATCTCTTTGGCGGCGGAATCGGAGCGCGCCGTTTGGGGGAATGTCTTTCTCAACCAGGCCGGGGTGAGTGTCGTGTCCGGAGCGGTTTGGCCTGCGGTCATGCCTCTTTGGAATTCCCGCCGGGCGCTCCCAGGCATCAGGGCGAAGAGGGCGAGGAAAACGATTCCGGCCGCGATGATGGAGGCGATCGCAGCGGTGAACCAAGCGACGCCAGCCGTGAGCGGACGATCTCTGCGGCGTGCGCGGCGGTGCGCTACCAGGATGCCGATGGGCGCAGCCAACGACGTGCCGAGCGTGAAGAGCGCCGAGGTGAGCAGGACGACCGCGCCCCCGATGCCGCTCAGGACGCGCAGAACGACGGTCACGAGGAGGGCTGCGCGCGGGGGACCCCGCCGCCGATCGAGGCCACGATGGGCAGCCCGACGAACGGAAAATGTCCGAAGAACTGCACCCACCAGCGGTACGTGATCGCCGGCGCGTGACGCGCGAGCAAGGGGATGACCGCCAGGGCGGTGGTGCCCGTCATGACGCCCAGCGCAGCGTGGCGAGCACCAGGAACAGCAGCGGGGCCGTTCCCTGGATGAGGGCGCCGCGGCGCATTTGCGGCGCCGACGCCGCCAACACTACGCCCGAGCCCAGCATGAACAGGCAGTCCCAATAGACGAGCGTCCATCCAACTCGCGGATGCCCCGTCGACACCGCCGCGAGCCCCGCAAACACGCCGAGCGCGAGGAACAGGTTGTAGAAGCCCTGGTTGAACGCGAACAGCCTGGTCGCCTCCGCTTGCTCCGGGGTCTGGCGAAAGCGCGCGCGGACCGCCGGCGTGGTCCACCACAGACTCTCCATGCAAAAGATCAGCACGTGCACGATGCCGGCGACGATCGCCGCGAGCCACATGAGAGCCGTCATCGGATCTCCTCGAACGGCGTGTTCAGGATCTGATAGCGCTGCCAGTCCCGGAAGTCGAAATGCCACCACTCGTTCGGGTTCACGGTGAACCCTTCAGCCTCGAGCACTCGGCGCAACAGCGCGCGGTGCCAGCGTTGCCGCGATGTGCCGCCGGGATAGTCCGAAAGCGCCCGCGGCGTCGCCTCGTCGTACGTGGACGGCATCTCGACCGGCGCGCCCGTCGCCAGGTCGTAGAGCGTGATGTCCACCGCCGCACCACGATTGTGCTTAGAGCCGCGCGCCGGGTTCGCCACCAGCCAGCGCGACTCGGGCGGCGTCGCGTCCCAGAACACCTTCGTCACGTACCAGGGGCGGTAGGCGTCGTGGATCAGGAGGCCGTAGCCGAGGCGCCGCAGCACGCGTGAGGCCCGCACGACGGCCAAGGCCGCCGGACGCTGCAGGAAGGCGTGCGCCGAGGAGTAGAAGACGCTGCCCAAAAAATTGTTGGTCGAGGCGTAGCGGATGTCGAGGTGGATCGTCGCATCGAGCTTCGCCGGCTCCACCAGGTCCGACGCGAGAAACGCGCCGCTCTCGGCGGGCGGCCGCAGGCCGCGATCGGCCCGCAGCAGCTCGGCGACCGAGCGCACGGGCTGCAGGTGCAGCTGTCCGCCGTCGGAAGGACCAAGCTGCAACCGGCGCCGCGTGATGGAACCGGTCTGGAGCTCGTCGCGCCGGAACATGATCTGGGCGTGCTCCATGCCCCGCCCCACGAGCGTGAACACCGACTCCGAAACTTGAGCGAGGGGCTGAGGGACGAACGGCCTCACGAGCGCGACGAGCGCCCCACCGTCTTCGTAGACGTACATCGTGTCGTGATCCGCCGCGTATGCGCCGATGAGGCGGAGCCACGCGGCGGGCGGCGCCGCAGGCTTGGGCGGCAGCGACTCGGGTAGCTGCAGCAGCAGCGCGAGGAGGATCACCGGTGTTGCGCGAACAGCCAGCGCGTGAACTCGTCCGACGCGTACGTCGCGTCCCACACGTTGTGGTTCATGCCGAGAAACTCCGTGTAGCGCACGTCGGCCCCCGCGGCCTTGAGGGTGGCGGCCGGCTCGCGCGAGCCGTTCACCGGTACCGCCTGATCGACCTCGCCGTGGAAGATCCAGATCGGCAGTTTGCCGAGCCGGCGCGCGAGGGCCGGCAGCGGCGCGCCGCTGTCCGGCGGGACGACGGGCACGGAGCCACGGAACCGATCCATGTCCGCCACCCAGCCACACAGCGGCGCGATGGCCGCGAACAGCTCGGGGTGCCGGTAGGCGAGATACCAGGTCCCATGACCGCCCATCGACAGGCCGGTGAGGTACACGCGCGCCGGGTCGGTGTGAAACTCTTTCATCGTCTGCGCGAGAGCGGCGAGGGCGGCGTCCGCCGGCGCGCCGACCCACTGCGAGTCGGTCGGCACCTGCGGAAACACGACGATCGCGGGAAACCGCCCCGGAGCCTGGCGGATCGCGGGGGCGAGGCCGACGTTCGTCTGGATCAGCCCGTCGGCGCCGCGCTCACCGGCGCCGTGCAGGAACAGGATCACCGGCCAGCGCGCGGCGCTCGAGTAGTTGGCTGGGACGTAGACAACGTAACGGTACGTCTGCCCCGCGACGCTGACGGTGCGGTCGAGAAATCCCGTCTCCACCGGCGGCGCCTGCAAGGGGATGACGGCTGCCATAAGCAATGCCAGCGACATGACTCCTCCTCTTCAGGTTTAGGGGCTGAGGTCGGCGACGCGTTGCGCCACCACGGGGCGGAGCGGATCGCGCGCACCCGCCCGCGCGAGGAACGCCCGATAACCCGCCAGCGCCTCGTCGCGGTTGCCTTGCAGCTCGGCGACGTACCCGAGCAAGTAGTGGGGCACCGCATAATACGGCTCGAGATCGGCCGCGCGGCGCACTTGGACGACCGCGTCGTCCCGCCGGCCCGTCTGGACCAGCAGCAGGGCGTAGGCCGCGCGCAGCGGCGCCTCGTTCGGCGCCACCTGCACCGCCAGGTCGAATTCCGACAACGCCGTCGCGCTGTCGCCCGCCAGGAGGTCCAGCCCGGCGATGCGGACGTGCGCGGGGGCGTACGCGAGATTCTCCTGGAGCGCCCGGCCGTACGCCTGGCGCGCCGCCGCCGTGTCCCCCGCCGCTTCATGAATCACGCCGATCGCGTGCTCCATCAGCTCCCGGGATACGTACATGTGCGTGAACCGAACCGTGTCCATCTGCCGCAGCTCGCTCAATGCCGCCTGCAGCTCCACGAGGGCGCTGTCGTACGACGCGATTGCGTAGAACAGTTTGGCGCGATCGGCGTGGATCTCCGCCTTGACGCCCACTTGCGGGAGCAGCTGTCGGTAGAACTCGAGTGCCTGGGCGACTCGCCCGCGGCTCGCCGCGATGGCCGCGCGCAAGAAGATGCTGCCCCCCGAGCGGAGATACTGGTCCACCAGATACTCCAGCTCCGATCGCTCCGTCAGCTCGCGCGGCGGTTCCCCGTAGCGACTGCGCGTTTGCTTGTAGCGGGCCATGAGGTAGCCGGCGAAGAGGGTCTCGTCGAGCGACCGCAGGAAGAACGGATTGAGGCGCTGAGCCTGGTACTCCAACGAATCGAGGTGTTGGGCGTCCCGGGACTCGACCACCGACCGGGTCCCCTCGAGGTATCCGATCAGCAGATCCTCCCGGGCCATCAGGCCGGCTACCCGCTGCGCGTAGAGCGCTTCGGGCCACCCGGGGTTCAGCCGCGACGCCCAGTAGAACGCCGCCGCGGCCGTCCACGGCTCGCGCCTCAGGACCACCACGCCGAAGTCGTAATAGGCGCGCGCGTCGTTCGTGTCGGCGCCCGCGGCGAGGCGCGGGCGCTTGGGTGCGTTGCGGGACTGAGCCTGGGCCGCGCCGACTAACGCGACGAGGGCGAGGACACCGATACTGCTGCGAAAGGCCATGTGCGTCCTTTCCACGACCACACCGCAAAACATACGACACCCAGCAGCAGCGCGCCCAGTCCGAACGCGATGACGTCGAGCGGCGTCGTGGCGAAAATAAAGATCCACCCCAGCAACGCGATAAGGCTCGGCAGTGGATACAGCCACATGCGGTAGGGCCGCGGCATGTTCGGCGCGCGGCGGCGCAGCAGCGTGACGGCGCCGATCTGCCCGATGAACTGCACCAGGATCCGCGTCGTGATCAACGCATCGATGACCATGCCGAGCGAGACGAACCCCGCGAAGATCGAGAGGATGCCGAGCACCGCGAGCGACACGTACGGGAAGCCGCCGGACGGATGGAGGCGGGCGAACGCCTTGAAGAAGTAGCCGTCCTTCGCCGCCGCATAGGGCACACGCGAGTAGCCGAGCAACAGGGCGAAGACCGAGCCGAACGCGGTCCAGAGGATCATCGCCGTGAAGATCGTCGCGACGCCCGGACCGTAGATCCGTTCCATGAAGATCGAGACGACGAAGTTCGCCTGCGGGTGTGACGCCGCCGGCACGAAGTCGCGCCACGGGACGACGCCGATGATCGAGAAGTTGATGGCGACGTAGATGAGCGCGACCGCGATCGTGCTGATCAGAATCGACCGCGGGATCACTCGACCCGGGTTCTCGACCTCGTCGCCGATGTAGCAGACGTCGTAGTAGCCGAGGTAGTCGTACACGCCGACCCGCGACGCGGCGCCGAGGCCCATGAGAAAGCCGAGCGAGAAGTTGAACGCGCCCGGCGGGAAGTCGAAGGCCACCTTGGCGTCGAAGTGCATCACCCCCGTCGCGACGACCGCGATGACCGTGACGATCGTGCCGATCCACAGTGCGACGGTGATCGTCGCGATCGACTTGATGCGCCGGTAGAGGAGCGCGAGGTTCACGAGCCCGATGATCGTGACCACGAGCATCGTCTCGCGCGCCGTGATCCCCTTCCAGATGTAGCCCAGGTATTGCGAGAAGCCGATGTACCCGGACGCGATCTCGAGGGGGCCGCTCAAGACGAACTGCCAGACGAACAGGAACCCCATCAGGCGGCCGAGCTTCTCCGCTCCATAACCCTGGCGCAGGTACCCGAACGAGCCGCCCGACCCCGGCATCGCCGCGCCCAGCTCGCTCCACACGGTGCTGTCGCACAACACGATCACCAGGGCGACGACCCAGCCGAGCATGGCTTGGGGGCCGCCGAGCGCGGACATGAGGAGCGGGATCGTAATGAACGGACCGATCCCGATCATGTTCGTCATGTTGAGCGCCGTGGCGGGGAGCAGGCCGAAGCGGCGTGCTAACGTCGGTTGCGTCACGGTCGTCATCCTACGACTTGAAGGACAAACGCGCCAGGATTATTCCTTCACCACATGGCCATGCAACGATCCAGTGGGCTCGCCCTCCTGCTCACGGTCCTCGGCGCGTCCCTCGGCGGCGCGTTGCTGTTGTACCGCGACCGATTGCCGCCCGAGCTGCGGCAGTACCGCAGCGGACTCGCCGAGCAAACGCGGGAGCTGACGGGGCAGCCAGAGAGCGTGAGTGACGGCGCCGTGGCGCAACGCTATCGCGCCCGCCGCGCCGCGGTCGAGGCGATGATCGCGGACCTGCGACGGCTGGTCGCTGCCGAGTCGACGCTCACGGTCGACTCGGGGTATCCGCGCAACAACCTCCCGCCGCATTACTGGACCGGCCCGTCCCGCGGCAACGTCGGTCCGTTCATCACGCTCACGCGCAACGGTTGGTGGGCCACGATGTCCAACACGCTGACGGGCATCCACTGCGCCGTCGCGGTCGGGGGCGACACGACGTTCGCATCGGCCCGGCAAGGCGAGCCGTGGTGCTTCGGAGAGAACGACTGGAGGGGAGCGCGGTAGACCTTATAACCGCCCGGCCCTCCGCAGCGCCCCACAGGTAAGCGTCAGGGTATCGGGGCGCTGCGATGGGACCGGAGGACGGGCGTCGATCGCCAGTGTCTCCGCGGCGGTGCGAGCGTCCTGGTAGAAGTGCTCGCACGCGCGCCGCTCTATCAGCTGCATCGGGGCTCGACGCATCTGAAGGAACCACAGAAACACAACGATGGCTATCAGGACATTCACGACCTGTCCGATCCATCCCCGAGGTTTTCTGGCAGGACCACCCATGGGTTGAGTAACGGACTAGACAGGGCTTGCCGCGGACCCGCGCCGAGGCGTCAGACCACTCTTGATCAAGTCCCGCGCCGTGAGGTACCAGGGGACGACGATGACGGGAGCCGCGGCCGCGATCAAGAACAGGGTGAGAGGACGATAGGAAAGGCTGGAGTGGTATTCGACGATCCGAATGCGCCTCGAGTCGAAGGCGACCCACGCGGCGAGAATGAGGCTCGGGATGACGAGAACGCGAATCGAGCTCACCTCGCGCTCCACGCCGCCAGCACCAGGCAGAGCGCGACGAGCGCCGAGAACACCAGGGGCGCAATGAAAAAGTGGCGCCAGGTGAGCAGGGTGATCGCCACGAAACTCAGCGCAAAGGCCCATCTGACGAGGCCGAGGCTCCGCAGCGTCTCGCTCGGGAGTGCGCCGAGCTGAAACGCGAGCACAGCCGCAAAGAACAGCAGGACGGTCACGAAGAAGCCGAACCCCGAGAAGAAGTCCCAGTAGGTCCGCGTCATCCCTTGGACTTGGAACCGGGTGGCCTTGAGCGCGGCAATGGTCGAGTCCACGCCCCAGCGAGGATCGACGCGACGGAAGCCGAGCTGGTGGCCGACGCCGAACAGGAGCAGCAATACGGACGCGATGCGGTAGAGGATGGCGGGACTCACTGATCACCTTCGATTCGTGAGGGCCGAAACAACATGAGTGTCAGGATGGCGAGCGCCGCGGCGGCGGCGGGGACGGCGACGCCCGTCAGCACGTAGCCGACCCAGCCAACCAGGCCCGCCCCATCGACCAGCGCCCAAAGCACGATGCACGCACCGCGAGTCTCGGCGCTCGCCCAGTAGTCGTCTTGCGATTGGTCGAAGCGGCGTTCAGGAATCCTGCGTCGCAGAATGGCATAGGCCCCAATCAGGAGCGCGACCGAGATGCCGGCGAGCACCTCGCCGCTGCTCGGCGCGCTGCCGAGTGGACGCCCCTGGACGCGCAGCACCAGGATGAAGGTCCCCCCGACGAGGACGAGCCCCGCGACGAGAGCGCCGTGCAGGATCCGCATGCCGCGAAGCGGCATGTCAGGCTCCCCGCTTCGGCGCCAAGCCGAGCACCGACAGGATCACCGCCAGGGCGACCGCGGCGCACGCCTGGATGAGATAGCCGAGCCCCTTTGCTTGGAGGAGCGCCGGGCCCGCCGTGGGGTCCGCGAGCTTACCGAGCTGCGACCAGGCGACGAAGGCGATGGCGGCGAGCACCGGAAGCACGAGCCAGCGCCGGAAGCGCGCGGCCCAATACCCAACCAATCCCAGGACCACTGCGCCTCCCCAAACCGCGAGGAGCGTTGGCTGCTTGTCGATCACAGGTTCTCCTTAGTCGATGAAGTAGGTCCATTCGACGCGCTGAACGCGGTCCTTCCGCAGATAGAACCGGATCATACTAGAGTCATCCGTCGGTCCCCCGTACTCCAGTGTCTCCACACTCGAGTCGTCCAGACCTTCTTTGCCTGGACCGACGATCGCCACTAGTTGTTCTCGATTGGTGCCGACGCCAATGCCGAAGGGCAGGCGCCGCCCGGCGCCGCTGAGGATCACCTGCAGGAGGAAATCGCTGCGCGCTTGGGTGACGCGGTACAAACCCAGGATCAGATCGCGGTAGTAGAAACGGAGAATCGTGTCAGTCTGGGTCGAGTCATGCAGGTTTTGGAATGGCGTGGCATTGACGCTGTCCGGCGCTCCGAGAATGCGTCGGATCTCCCGCTCCGTCGTGCCGAACTGTTCGCCGGCGGCGAGGAGCGCCGAGAGAGCGGTATCCTCAGGGGCCGGCGGCGCTACCGAGTCAGCGCCGCTGGCAGGAGTCGTGGTGTCGAGGCGCGGCCGGTCGAGCTGAACGACGGTTTGCGCGGCGTCGGATTTCTCGCCGGAGCCGCAAGCGACGAGGAGGAGGGACAGGAGGAACGTGCCGCGCGCTCGGGAACGAGCCATTCCCTCAATGTACGCGCGCCGGAGCTTCCAGCCTACCGGCCTTCAAGGCACCTCAGCAACCTCGACCCGCATGCCATGGTCGCGCAGAGTGACGGCGACCCGATCGTTGCCAGCCGGTGGTCGGCGATCAAGAATGATCACGAACCGATCCGCCGAGCGCTGGTACCCACGCAGGATGCACGTGCCCTCGGCTACGGCCGTGGGCGGGCCGCACACATTGCGCTGAGCGATCGCCACCGCTCGAGCACTATCCAACGGGATGGGCCCGTGGTCGGCGGCCATGGGAATGACATTTGAACATCCGGCGCCGGCAAGACCGGCGATCAAGAGCGCTGCGCCGGCGCCCCAGATGAAGCGACGCGTGTCGGACATGTCTCCTCCTTGAGAGTGGATCGAGACGCGCACCACTGATGCGGGAAGCGCGAAGCGAGAGCGCAAGAGTCGTTCCAAGGCGCCGGTGGCGTTTACAGTCGCATCGTCGATCCGTTGCTCCGCGTCCAGCTCGGGACGGGGACGCCGTCGATCGTGGCCGGCAGGTAGATCGCCCGCCGCTCTTCGGTTACCATCATCTCATCGAACTCCCGCAACCCCGAACCAGAGATCAAGCGAACATCGCTGACGGTCCCGGTCTCGTCGATGAACACCTGTACGTCCAGGTTGAACCTCCCGGAGCGTGGACGCTCGCCCGGCATGATCTCGAATCTCCTGGGTTGTGGACTCAGCGCGGTGGGCACATGCCTGGGCGGGCAGTAGACGGACCGCTCGATGGTCCCCGCACGACCAGGCCCCGCGCGCAGTCGCACCCGAAGCGCTCCCAGAGGACTCGGCGGCGATACGCGGCGCAGGCCGCGACCCATGCTCTGCAGGAAGAAGGCGACCTCGGGCGACGGTACGCCGAGAGGCTCCACCAGACGTACGGCTGCCGTCCCATTGTCCCGGTACAAGATGCTCAGCACGATGCTGGTGGTATCGCTCGCGGAGGACGTGTCGACGAGGTCGAACAGGGCCGCCGAATCGAGGACTGCGTCGAGGGATGGGAGCTGCGTGGGCCAATCCGCCGGTTGGCAAGGGCGCTTCGGCTCCTGCCCAACGGAGATGTTGACGCTCGCGACGAGCAACAACGTGACGGCTTTCATCGGTCAGGGAGAGAGTAGGATAGCGGGCACCACGACCGCAAGAGAAACCGCCCCAAACGTCATAACCGAGAATCAGTCTCCAACATCGAGCTTCATCTGCCGCAGCAACGCCCGGAACCTGGGATGCGTGTGGAGGCGCGCCAGCAAAAACGAGCCCTTGATGCTGTAGGTCGGGCCGGTGCGTTCCGCCAGGAGGCCGACGAGCTGAGGGCTGCCGCAGTCTGACGCAACAGTGCCCGGTGCCGGGAAGTCGACGGCACCGGGCATTGCATGTCATGGTGCCCTCGCTCTGACTAGTCGAAACGCCACTGCGTAGACAAAGAGGCCCGCCGCCAAGCCCACGAGCGCGCCGATCGCGGCGCGCCCGACTTGAATCTGGAGCGACCAGTAGTCCGTCGCCGCGCCGACACGCCCCGCGTTCCACACGGCGAGGATGATCATCAGGATGCCGACACTCGAGAGCACGGCGATGCGCCAGGGCGCGCCGAGGCTCCGGGGGGTACCGGAGCGCAGCTCACGCCATAACCACGCCAGCACCACCAAGCCTCCGACCGCCGTGCTCACATGTTGCAGCACGTTGTAGAATGCCATGTCCGGTCCGACTCCTCCCGACACTTTGGAGCGGAGCACCGGAGCGAGCTGGACTGCCCACCCGAACCCGTGCGTGAATCCGTCCCACACCACGTGCGTCGCGGCGCCCATCAGGATGGCGACGACGGAGAGAGACCACCAACGGACGCTCGGGGACACCTTGGCGGACGGCAGGGCGAGCAGACCCCGCACAGGTTCCCGCGCCACACCCACCCAGAGCGCGAGCACCAGGAGACTGACCGGCAGACAATAGGAGAGAACGCCGACCGGCGTGTGGCTCCACTTCCACTCGGTCTTCATGCGCCAGAGGTACTCGAAGTCCGGTGACATGGCGCCGATCGCGAACGCGGACAGCGGGATGTAGCCGCGCCGCACCAGTGGCCAAAAGGGGACGACGGCGGCGGGGTGTGAGAGCGTGAAGGGCACGCTACTCGCCGCGACGCTTGATCCCAAGCCACCCGATCAGCACGGCGGGCGCCAAGACCACCACACCCTCTTGAACGAGCTGCCCCGCCACACCCCCGCCCGGAGCGCCAAGCGGCGTCCACAGAAAACGGAACCGCTGCTGCGAGAATGGCGCGAGGAACGCCACGCCGACCGAGTACGTCGAGAATGCATCGAGGCACGCGTGCGATAGGAACGCCAGGCCCAGCGTGAGGGCGATGCGCGCATTGCCACCGAACCAGATCATGGTGGCCAGGGCGGCGCCCGCGAGTCCGAAGGCGAGCGAATGGGTGATGCCGCGATGGCCGAGGAGCGAGGCATTGGAAACATGAAACAGTGACCCGATCACGTCGATGTCTGGCAACGCGGCGCACGCGGCGGCAGCGACGCAGGCTCGTCGTGTGGCGACCCCGGGTTGGGTCCAGGCGGCGATCGCAAAGCCGACCGCGGCATGGGAGATCGGTGTCGGCACTTTAGGTCACGCGCTGCAGGGCGGTGACCGACCAAAACGCGAAACCCGAAGCGGCGCCGCTCCAGCCCCCGCCGCGCAGCGCGCCCGAGATCAAGCGGTTCATCATCCCGTGCCCGACCAACATGACCGACCCGTGTTCCGCCGCGAGCTCGGCCAAGCGCGCGGCGGCGCGACGCGCCCGGGCGCGCGCTTCGCGCAACGACTCGACACCGCGCGACCACCCGCAGAACCATGCTAGGCGCGCCAGGACGGACCAGTACCGCGGCGCCAGCGCCACGCGCAGCGGAATGCTCGAGGGGACCTCCGCCTCGGCGAAGACCGGATCGCACACGAGCGAACGACCGGGGGCGATGAGTTGGGCCGATTCGCGGGCTCGCGGCAGATCGCTGGTCGCGATGCACGCCATCGACGCTGCTCGCGCCACTAGGCTCGCCGGAGGCCGCAAGGTCGGGTCGATGGACGCTGCGTCATAGTCACGGACCCAGGTCGCGAAACTGGATCCCGTCACGGGAGTACGGTCGTCGCAAACCGGTTTGCCGTGCCGCACAAGCAGAATCACAATGTGGGGCTCATGAGAAAATCGTGCGCCTCCCCCTTCAATCCCTGGAGCCGCAGCAGCGTGGCGATCTGGGCCCAGTGCCGGATTTCATGCATCAGGATATGGATGACGATCTTTCTGGGCGTCGCTCGCACCGAGTACTTGAGAATCGTGAAATCCTGCGACACATCCCATTTCTCGTCCGGGAGCGTCGCGAGGAGCTGTCGCAGGTCGCCGCGGCTCTCCCGGCTGAACTGAAACAGCGCCGCGACGTCGTCGGTCGGAATCGCAGCGGTGTCCATCAGCGGTTCACCTTTGAGCCGCTGCACGTAGCGTTTCTCCGCCGAGAAGATGTGCCGTACCACTTCGCCCACCACTTTGAAGCGGCCATCGCCATTCGGTCCCGTGCTGACACGGAGCGCATCGGCACCCTGCTGGTGAAACCAGGCCTCCCAGAGTTGCCGCTCCCAATCGGAGTAGGCGACCAGGTCGTTCACACTCACTTGGACGGGCATCAGGCGGGCTGCTTCGGCGCCGCCATTACTGCGGCGGACGCCACACGAAGTTGTCCCGCGCGCTGTACAACACCTCGCCCCGCGTGTTACGCACCGTCAGGACCGCCGAGATAGCCGGTGCGTCCATTCGCGTCGTGGCGACGCGCGTCACGAACCGGCCGTCAATCGTCATCACGCCGACGCGCTCGATCTCACAGCGCAGGTGGACCGTCTGTGGCGTGATCTGCGCCTCGACGCAGCCAAACTCCTGTCGCGTACCCGTCCGCGCGAACATGATGGACGGGTCTGGACGGAGCGTGAGACGCGTGAAGCGACGATCGCTTACCGTGAATTGATAGCCAGGTTCATAGTAGCCCTCGGCCTCGGCCTGCAACGGTTTGGGCGGCGGCGCGACCGGCGCCGGAGCCTGCTCGACGACGATGGGCTTGGGCGGGGCCGGTTGCAGTGCGACGAAAACGCCCACTCCAATGACGAGAACGGTGACTCCGATGAGAACGAGACGACCGCGGTGCCGGGAGAGGCTGGCGAGGGTTGCCTGTAGCAGCAGCACGGCCGAGCGGAGCGGGGGCGACTCGGGCGGGGGCGACGGCGGCGGCGCGGGCGGCGCGGGCGGTGGCGACGGCGGGGGCGGTCGGGGCGCCGGGCGCGGCGGGGGCGGCGGGGGCGGCGCCGGTGCCCTCTTGGGCGCGGATGGAATGACTGGCGGAGCCGGTCGAGGCTTCGCTATGGGACGCGGCCTGGCGGTGACGCGACGGGGACGGCGCCAGGAGCGGTACATCAAGACCGTCGCTGCCAAACCAATGCTCGGCGCCCAGACCCAACGCATCTCGTTGACAAGAATCGCGAGGCCACGACTCGTGAGGAATTGTTTAATGCTGAGCGGCGAGACGGCGAGCGGCCGGTCCGGGAAGAAATAGCGTTTGTCGCTGAACGGCGCGAAGAAGGCGACGCCGAGGCCGCCTTTCGTGAGGGCGTCGAGGACGCCGTGTGACGCCATGCACAGGAACAGGAACAGCCACACCTGCTTCGCCCTGAGCGCGCCCGCCCCCGACCTGTAGAAAAGCATGACAAAGAGGCCGCTGACGACGGCAGCCGCCAGGAGCGAATGAGTCAGTCCTCGATGCCCGAGTAGATCAGCGTACTTCACACCGAAGCGAAACGTGATCACATCGAGATCGGGCGCGACGGCGAGGAGGGCTCCGGCAAACCACAAATGCCACGGCACGCGCGGGCGGTGGAAGAACGCGGCAATGGCGCTGGTCGCAACGACGTGTGTCGGGGCAGAGGCCATCAGGCCGTCCTCAACGAAAAGCCATCGTGGTCAGTGCGCACGTGGATGTTCGTGAAATCAGGGATGGTCGCATCTGTATCTCGGAGATCTGACGCAAGATAAGTGGTCATCAGTCCAATGACGCGGGCGCCGGCGGCTCGGGCCGCCGCGACGCCCGCAGGAGCGTCCTCGAACACCACGCAGTCCGTGGGGTCGTAGCCGAGCCGCGTCGCCGCGAGGCGATAGCCATCAGGGGCCGGCTTTCCTTCTTTCACGTCTTCGCTGACCACGAGGACCTCGGGCACCGGCAATCCCACGGAGGTCAGTCGGCGCTGGGCAAGGGGTCGGCCGCACGACGTGACGATGGCCCATCGGGTTGGTGGCAGCGCCGCCAGGAGCTGGTCCGCGCCGGGCACGACGCGCAGCCCGTCGACGTCGGCGAGCTCGGTGGCGTCGAGCCAGGCGACCTCGAGGTCGAGGGCGAGGTGCGGCACGGCGTCTTTCAATGTGTCGCTGGTGCGGCGACCGTGTGCCAACCGGATGATCTCGTCAGCGTCCAGGCGATGACGCTCCGCCCAGCGACGCCACGTGCGCTCGACGACCGCCTGCGAATCGACCAGCACCCCATCGAGGTCGAAGAGCAACGCCTTACAGCGGAGATTAAACGCGGTCACCGCGCAGCTGCATGTACAGCACGTACACCAAGATGACCCCCGTGAGCCCGAAGACCACGAGGCTCAAGGCGGTCGACGACGGCACGACGCCGCGCACGAAGAAGAGCGTCAGCGCGAAACTGAGGAGGGCGACAGGATCTCGGAGGGCCGGCGCGAGGCCGATCTTGATCACTCGCACGATGAGAAGCAGACCGGCGAGGACTACAAGGCTCCAGTGCAGCAACGCGTGCATCAAGTCCACAAGGCCTCCTTAGTGGGACTGCCAGATCAACGTAAGAATGATGCGGGTGAAGCTGTCGTAATAGTCGCTCGCGTGTTGGTTTGCGGCAGCAATCATGCGGCGACGCACCTCGCGTAAAATCGGAAGGTCTTCGCTCCCCATGACCGTGACGACATCGCGCTCGCCGTCCGGCACACTGTCCGCGAGCGCTACGAATGGCTCGGCGTCTCCTGCGAGTAGCGAGTGAAAGGCGCTGAGAAACTCGGCACGAGTGGTCCCGGGTTTCCCGCGGCGTCGCTCGAACAGTGGAGGCGTGGTGAGGAATCTCCGTAGCGCCGCGCGCGCCGAATCCGAGAGGGTTGCCGGTGGTAGGGCGCGAAGGGCACGGAGCGCTTCGGGCGTGGCTTGACTCATCAGGAGATATAGGGCGTCTTCGCGCGCCGGGTCTCGGGAAGCCGTCACGAGCCTGAGTAAGGCGGGTGTGGCGAGAGATTCTGGCATGCTCCCATACAAATACAGGGCACCTTCAAGTCTTTGCACCTCATAGGCGCCGTGTTCCGGGAGATAGTAGTGCGCGTTGGGATAGTGCAGCCAGCGATCGCCGGCGATAGAAACATCGAACCCATCTGCCCCACGTTGGGCGAGCGTTCCTACCCACGTGGCGAGGTCAATGTCGTCAAGCCGCGCCGACGTGTATGCTCGGACTTGCAGAGCGTTCGCGCTTGAAGAGGAATCGAGGGACAGGAGTAGGTTGCTACCATCCACGAGGAAGAGACCGCTGTCCTGCGGCGTGGTCAACCCGGCGCGCAAGCAAGGGAGCCAGGTCCGGCTTTTGGCCTTGACCCTGATCCAGAACGTGTCCAATGCCGCCGCGTGGACGGCCTGCTCTGCGCCCGAGAGCTGTGCGGGTTTGAAGTCGTAGGTGGCCTGAACGAGTCCTTGGAACGCTTGGCATGAGGCCTCTGTCTGGCGACACCCACAGAGAGCACACACGACAGTCGCGAACAGAACTGGAGTTCGGAAGGACACGTCTTTCACCGGGATCGGAGGAAGGCCCGCCGCGTCATCATGGGATTCATTGGCCTCGAACGCGGGTCTCCCCCCAGTGCGCAAACCCATTGAGCCCAGGAGGTGTGGTCAGTTGCTGCTCGCCGGTCCCGTCCGCATTGATCACAAAAAGCTGGAATTGCCCCCGTCCCCCCACGCGCCGGTGGAACACGATCTTCTTCCCGTCGGGCGACCAGGAGGGTGTCAAGTCGCCGATGGTGTTATCGGTGAGCTGCACTTGCCCCGTGCCGTCGCGGTTCATCGCGCAGATCTCGAAATCGGACCCGCCTCTCCGGCACATGAAGACGAGGCGCGTGCCATCGGGGGACCAGGCGGGCGCCCGCTCCTCCTCGGCGTTGTTGGTGAGGCGCGCCCGCGGGCCCGCGCCGTTCGGATCGATCACATAGATCTCGGCGGTAACGTGATCGTCGCCGTTGTCCGTCACCGCGTGGCTCGTGTACGCGATCGTGCGCCCGTCGGGCGACCAGTCCGGGTCGTCGTCGATCGCCGCCGGGTTGTTCGTGATGTTGCGCGGCGGCGTTCCCTTCTTGAGGAAATCGTCCACGTTCAGCACGAAGATGTCGCCGTCCGTCGTCGCCGCGCCGGGGAGCCCATTGATCGGCCGGCCCGTGCCCGACGCCGAGGCATGGAACGTGATGTGCTTGCCGTCGGGCGACCAGCTGCCCGAGGCCCCTCGTACCAGGGGCGTCTGCCCCGTCCCGTCCACCGCCATGACGAAGAGGTACGACGTGTTGAACGCCTCGCCGGCGACGCGCAGGCGGTTGCTGTCGAAGACGATCCTCGTCCCATCGGGTGACAGGGCCGGGAAACAGTCGAAGGCGGCGTTCTCCGTCACGCGCCGCGGGTTCGTGCCGTCGGCGTCCATCAAATAGATCTCGGCAGCGAGCCAGGTGCGCTGGGGATCGACCGTGGGATCGACGGTCGAGTCATGGCGCGTGCTCACGAACGCGATGGTCGAGCGCAGCGCGGCCTGTGGCTCGCGGAGCAGAACGGCGCCGGAGAATCCGGCAATGACCGCGGCGGCCAGGGGCGCTCGCTTAGCGGCTAGCAGCAGCATCATTCCCCTCCGATCGATTCAAGCGGCATCCTCCGAAACCATTCCAACACCAAGGGCGACACCACCGATCAGTCCGATGAGAATAACACTCGTCCATTCGGGCGGATTGGACAGGGATGGCAAAGGCTTTCCATCGGGGGTTCAGGAGCCCTGCGCGTGGCGCTCAGCGCGCGGCCGCGCTCCCGGCCATTCTTCAGCACCGCGGTCAAACAGGCGTTACCGGACGACTCTCCGGCGGACGTGGAGCCGGTATGCCGGACTCGCGTGGGACGCCCCGCCGCAAAGCTCCCAGTGCCCGTTCGTTGTAATCCGCCCGCTCCTGCAATTCAGCCACCTGCTGGCGCAGGGAGTCGAGTTCCTGACGCTCAGTGTCGCCGCCACTAAGACGACGTGCAAGCGCGCGCCCGATGGGCCCAACCCGAGCACCCCGGTTGCGATGAGGATCGGGACGATCCACTGCGCGTGCTCGGCGAGGCGGAAGAGCAAGGTCTGCCAGATGGTGTCCATCGCAAACCTCCAGCGAAACGGTCACACGGAACGGCGCGGCCGAACGGATCGCGGTTGAGCTGTCTAGAGAGTCGCCGTTTCGGCGTCTACAAATCGACCCTTGGCAACGTCTCCGCAGATACCCTCGTGCCCGTGAGCTCTCACGTAATCATTGCAGAAGTCTGCGAGCGCGAGCACAAACGTGGGTGAGTAGTAAAGCCTAGCTGCGGCCAATCGGTCAGCTATAGGTATGCGACGAAAAGCCTCTGCATAGGCACTCGCGGCCTGAGGAGAGACGTCCGCTGCTTCAGTTGCTCGGCGACTGAGATCGTGCTGACGGGCGCGCAGCTCGACTGCTTCAGAAGTCTGTATGTGGGGCAGATCTTCATTACGATTACACTGCATCAGCAATACGACCCTGGCCATTCTCGCTACATCACTCCCGCTGCTGTTGAGCACCTTCTCATACTCATCCATGAGCCTGTTCTTGAGGTGGTTATACGCGTCCCCGCGTTCCTCCGAGTCGTCGTTGTCCATCGCGTCGAGCGTGCTTGCCACCCTTAGGACCTCGTTCACGAATTGTCTGCCCAGGTTCCAGAAAACCTCGTTGATGACGTAGACGGCGTCGCGAAAAAGGGGCACTTGGCCTTCAATGCGGCCACACCTGATGAGTTCGCACACGGTCCAATTCACCAAGTACACCGTCCAGAGCAAATACTTGATTGGGTCGATGTGCGTTTCTTTCAAAGCCGGGAAACTGGCACGCCATGCTCCAGGGAGATTGGCAGCAAGATCCCCTAGAGGGTACAGGTCTAACAGCACGCGTTCGGCCGTCTCCGTTCGGGGATCGAAGTATGCAACGCGCTCCAATTCGCGAAAGAACCTCTCCATGTCCTTCAAGGACTCGTGTACCGTCTCTTCACATTTCCTTTTCCTCTCCTCAGCGCGCCTCGTACGCTCCGCCTTATTCTGGCGGGTCGACTCTTCTGTACGATCGCGATACGCCTGGAGGATCTTGAGTCTGTTCTCAACGAGTAACAGGGCAGCAGGTAGAACGGCGCCTGTGCTGAGAACTTTGACGATCCCCGATTCCAGAACCTCCCACAGCGCGACTGACATGCTGACAGTCGGATGACCTACGCGATATGCGACAAGCAGGGCCGTGAAACCAGATGCCCACAACAGGCCAAGAAGCTTCGCCCATGCGATCTCGGGACGCGAACGACCCTCTGTTGCCATAGACAAGTCTCCCAAGGTATCCGTTTCAGCGATTGACATTGCTGACTAACGGATGGCGCCTCAGCTGCGGCGCGCTCAAGAAGGAGATCCAGGCCATCAACCTCAAAGCCATGATGCGCCGCGAGGAGACAGGCATGTTCGCCCGTACCGCAGGCGACATCGAGCATGGTACAGCAGCCCGCGTGGACCCTTCCCAACAGATCCACCAGGTGGCGGGCCTCTGCCGGGTAATCCTTGATGCGCGAGTAGATCAGGTCATAGAGCTCGGCGGATTCGCTGAACACCTCGAATGGACCGGAGTGGCTGCTGCCTCGCGGATCGCGCTTAAGCTGCAGCGCGCTGAAGGAAAAGGTGTCATGCAATATCTTACGCGCGCCGTCATTCTCGGGCGACACAAACGGCATGAGACGATCGCGGTTGAGGAGAGCGCGCTCGGTCCAATTCTCACTTGGCGTCTTTCGCAATTTGAGTCCTTATCTGACCCACAACCGCATCGCGGAACATTCTCGCCTTGGTCAACTCCTTGCGATCTTGCGTTTGCAACGCTAGCATCGCCTGCCTCCCCGTCGCCTCGCTCTGCCCCTCGATATCGCGATAACCATCATCGCCGAACAAAGCCCTGAGCGCGACCCGCTGCGCTCGGACCAATGACAAAAGGTCGCCTTCGCCAGTGTTGTCGAGGGCTGCAAGCAGGTGAGGCAGGGTCATCCGCTGCATGCCGAGCTCCGCCCACGCCGTGCGCGGGTCCACACCTACTTGGGCACTGAATGACACCGGGAATTGGCAGTTCTCATGGCCTCGCGGCTCGGAGGGCGGTGTGAAGTACTGAAAGCAAAGGGCGCTTTCGTAGTGCGGGCAGTTGGCGTGCGGGCAAAACTGGTAGCGGTCCTCGGTCGGGTGGATCATGCGCTCCGCGGCGCCAATCAGGGCTGTGAGGTGGATCACAAGATCCGAGAAGTCTTGGTTCTCTTTGGCCAGTCCGTGCCGGTGAGTCCCAACGCGCCCAAGTTCATCGGATGAGTACACGGTCACCGGTGGAAGCAACGCCTCGATATGTGCCTGCGGCGCTGTGATCAGGCGACCCGGATTCGCCGCATAGTCGAGAAAGTGGTCAGCACCGACCTGGCCGACCGCGTGCTTGATGCAGGGAGAAAGCGTCGGGTGCTGCCGCACCTCGTCGAGATGAAAAACGAAGTGCCGCTGCCAGTCTAGATCTGCGAGCTCGAATAGCCGTTTGAAATCACGACACGTGTCGACAATGGTTGCGCGATTGTCTTTTGCCTTCTCGCAGAGCCTGTCAAACGTGAGTGAGGGATCGGTCGTCTGTAGGGCAATGAACGACAATGGGGACAGTACGTCGTAAGCAACCGCGTCGCCGACGGCATTCGCGAGGTGAAGGAACGTGGTGGAATACTCCGGCTGAGCGTCGTGATCATAGTGTCGCTGCATGTCGGTGAAGAAATCGAGCGCCGTCGATCGGCGAGTTGTAGCTCGGAAGGTCTCGACGATCGCCACTCCTTCAACGATGTCCGCCGCGGCGATTGTATCTGAAGGCGGTACGAAAGAGATGAGTTCGCCTTCCGGCACCGAACGGCTGCGCACTCGCTCCCCGGGCTTAGCGGCGCGACCCCGCAATAGATCGTGCAGCTCCTCAAATCGGCGCTGCACCTCCTGCGGTACGCCTCGGCGGGCGGACAAAAGGACGTCGGCTGACAGCTCCCAGTAAGCGTAGGCATGGTCGAACAAATAGGCGCACGAAAGGCTCTGAAGAAAGTGAGTGAGCTCGTGCCGGTACGTGCGATGAAACTCGATCCTGCGACGATCCGTGAGGTGTCCCTCGTCCATTTCACGCGTCGCAAAGTCGTGGCTTTCCCGTAGAACGACGAGGCCGGTTTCAGGGAACGCCCGTCCTTTTTCCTTCTGCAACAGCAGGATCGGCTTCATGGCGCCCGGCCTTGCATCGCCTCGAGCCGGATCTCGACGATTTGATGCGGGTCATTCGGGACTTGTGCAGTGGCCAGCGCGGACGATACGTCAGGGTGAAGAGGAATCCGAATGTCGGCCGTTTGCGTTGAAATAACCACCACTGGAACGGTCGCGAGGTTAGTCCTCTCAGACTTACCACGCGCCGCGATGCGCGCAGCCCATATGACGCCAACCACACTGATCAGGCTGGTCAATACGCTCGTCGTCGAGTCTAAGACCAGCGACAGAGTCTGGAGATCGGGGGCTCCGAACCCGGCTCGTTGCGGTCTTGAATCCTGTACTCGGACGCCGTCGGGCAACTCGTCTTTGATGAGGTTGCGCAGCGATGCTGACGACTCGCCATCGGCGCGGATGAGTATCTCGTGACGCATCGTTTCACTCCGGTGATCGCTTTAAGCATGGTGCCCTTGCGCGCGTTGTGGATTCCTTTGTCGGACCACGTGTACGTCTATGTCGACGATCCTCTCGCTGGGCCCCCCTCGACCAACTCCTCACTTCAAGAACTGTCCCACGAAATCCAGCACGTTCTTCCGGTCCAGCCGGAACACGCCGCCCGTCCCCCCGCACGTGCCGTTGAGCCCAAATGACGTCACCCCCGCGATCACGTTGCTGCTCCCCAGATAATTGGGGCCGCCCGAATCGCCGAAGCAGGTCCCGCCCGTCGACGCGTTGTTCGAGAGCAAGAGCGAGAAGTCCCCCGTGAAGCCCGGGGTGTTGATCTGGATCAAGTGCGGCTCGGCGAACATGCGGATCCGCTCGGCCTCGACGAAGACTGGATTGATCCGCTGGGCACCGTAACCGACGGCCGTGAACACCGTCGCGCTGCTCGGCTGCAGCACGTCGAGCTGGTCCTGCGCGGGGAGCCTGCCGTACTGGTCGGCCTCAAGTTTGACTGCCTTCGACAGCACGATCACGCCGACGTCGTGCAGGAAGAACGCCTGCTCGGTAAAGAGCGGATGCGCCCGCCATTCCACCGCCTCGACCGCGTTCGGGCCTGCGAACGGATAGTTGTTGTTGCCATTCTCCACGTCGGCCTCGGTGAAGATGCGCACGCCGCTGAACTCACCGGGCTCGCCGGCGCAGTGGCCGGCGGTGAGCACAACTTTCGGCGCGATCAACGTCCCCGAGCAGCGGAACGCGGGCCTCCCGCCGACCTCCATCAGGACGAGGACAACGGCGGGATGCGACGTGCCGTCGAGTGTGCCATTCGTGATGAAGGAAGGCGCATACGGTAGCCGGGGAGCCGTAGGACCGCGGTCACAACCGAGCAACGCGACGACGGCGAGGACGGGAACTACGAAGCGGGACCTCATGGGACCTCCCGATGCGGATTGAACTGCCGATTGTAACCCCCGCCGGGACCACCGGCTAGCCATGTAGTCCTCCGCCTGACACGTCACTTCCGCTGACTTCCCGGCGCCAGCGGCGCTGCGTCTGATGCTTCCATCGATGGACGACCGCTAGTGTTGCATGCGTCAGCGAGTCGACCCTCTTCACGATGGAGCACGTTATGAAACCGACGATCTATGCCCCGTACCTGAGCCTTTTGGCTCTGGCGGCATGCAGCAACCCCTACTCACCAATCATCACTCCGCCCCCGCCGCCGCCACCGGCCTTCGTTACCTTCGAAACCCTGGGCGACAGCGTGTCGATCGCGGCCAAGCTGGCCGAGTTTCGCACCGCGCTCGGCGGCAACCTCAACGCGCCCAACTCGCCTCCCGCCGACAGCGGCCGGCGTGAGATCAACTGGGACGGCGTCCCCGCCGCGTTGACCGACGTCGATACCTTCCCGGCGACGTTCTTCAACGTCAACTCGAAGCGCGGCGCGGTATACTCGACCCCCGGTACCGGCCTCCGGGTCGACAGCACCAACTTCGCGGCCGTCAATGCCGGGCTGGCGGACCAGTTCGCGTTCTTCTCGGCAAAAAAGCTGTTCATGCCGGTGGGCAGCAACCAGGTCGACGTCGATTTCAAGCTGGCCGGCACCACGACGCCCGGCCTGGTGAAGGGGTTCGGCGCCGTGTTCGTAGACGTCGATCGGCCGGGCTCCACCACGATCGAATTCTTCGACGCCGACAGCACCCGGATCGGCGTGGTCGTCGCCCCCAATCACGGCGCCGTACATCTGCTGTCGTTCGTCGGCGCGGTATTCGAGGCGCCGATCGTCGCGCGGGTGCGTATCACGAGCGGCGAAGCCGCACTGACCGCGACGAGTATCGATGTCAGCGCGGGAGGCCCTAAAGACCTCGTGGTCATGGATGACTTCGTCTATGGCGAGCCGCGCGCCGCCGGCCCACCGGCTCAGGTCACGGTCGGGAATATCTTCTTCCGCAGCGCGCACAACGGCAGCCAGAACCCCGCCGTGGACACGATCGCGGCAGGCAGCACCGTCACCTGGACCTGGAACGCCGCGGGGTCGCACAGCATTCAGTCGACCGGGGTGCCGCCGGCGGTCTTCCTGAACAGCGTGGTGCTGAGCGCGGCGGGCAGCACGTATTCGGTGCGGCTCCTGCACCCCGGAACGTACGACTATGACTGCGCCGTCCACGGAGCCGCCATGACGGGGCGGATCGTGGTCCTGCCGTAGTACGCGGCAACTGGGGCCCCGGCTCGTCCGGGCCCCCTCCGCCCCCCGCCTCCTTCCTTGGGAGAGGCGTCCTCCCCATTTTCCGGGCCAGGAGACTCGATGCCGCCACCGTCGTTGCAATCACCGCCGATCAATACTCCCACGCTCCTGGAAGCGTTTTTTGAAAGCTCCCAGGACGGCTTCTTCTTCATGATGCTCGATCAACCGATCACGTGGGCGCCCGGGGTCGATAAGGACGCGGTGCTGGACTACGTCTTTTCCCATCAGCGCATGACCAAGGTCAATCCGGCGATGGCGCAGCAATTCCGCGCGACGCCGGAGGAGCTGATCGGTCTGACGCCGAGCGACTTCTTCCGGCACGACCTGGCCGCCGGCCGGCGGGGCTGGCGCGCGCTGTTCGACGCCGGTCACACGCACAGCATCACCGACGAGCGGCGCCTAGACGGCTCGACGATGTGGGTCGAAGGCGATTACATGTGCTTCTACGACGCCTCCGGCCGGATCACGGGACACTTCGGGATTCAACGCGACGTCACCGACCGCATCCTGGCGGTGGAGCAGCTGGAGCAGTCCCGCGCCGAGCTGCGCGCCCTCGCCGCCCGACTCCAGACGACGCGCGAGGAGGAACGGACCCGCATCGCGCGCGAGATTCACGACGAATTGGGCCAGGCGCTCACCGCCTTGAAGCTCGACCTGGCCTGGCTTGGCAGCCAACGCCCCCGCGCGGATTCCGGGGCCTTCCGCCAGCTCGACACATCGATCACCGCGCGGATCGACGAGACGATGCAGATGGTCCGCCGCATCGCCAGCGAGCTGCGCCCCAGCACGCTCGACCAGCTCGGCCTGCAGGCCGCCATCGAATGTCTGGTGCAGGAGGCGACTGAGCGGACCGGCATCGCGATCGTCCTCCAGGCCGAGGAATTCCCCAAGCTGCCGGGCGAGGTGGAGAGCCACGCCTTCCGCATCATTCAGGAAGCGCTCACCAACGTCACCCGGCATTCCAAGGCCACGCGGGTGGACGTGACGGTGCGCCGTCTGGAGAAGGCGATCATCCTCGCGGTCGAGGACAACGGGGTCGGGTTCGTGCCGCAGTCCCTGAGCGGGTTGCGGTCGCTGGGATTGGTGGGGATGCGGGAGCGGGCGCTGGCCTGCGGCGGGACCTTGTTGATCCGCGGCCAACCGGGTGAGGGCACCGCGATCGTGGTCACGATTCCGGTTGCCGCGTCGTGAAGCGCGCGACCGCGATCCGGATCTTCATCGCCGACGACCATCCGATCGTGCGGCAGGGCCTGCGCCGCATCGTCGAGGCGGACGCGGGGCTCGTGGTCTCAGGTGAAGCGGGCGACGCCGCGGCACTGCTGGCCGCGCTCCGGGCCACCGCGACCGATCTGGTGCTGCTCGACGTGTCGATGCCGGGCGGCCCTTTTCTCGACACCTTGCGGGAGCTGCGAGCGCAGCACCCGACGATCCGGGTTCTGGTCCTGAGCGTTCACCCCGAGGACCAGTGGGCGGTGCGCGCCCTCCGGGCCGGGGCGTCGGGCTACCTCACGAAGGACCATTCGCCCGACCAGCTGTTGGAAGCCATCCGCCGAGTCTATCGCGGCGGCAAGTACGTCAGTCCGACACTGGCGGAGCAGCTGGCCGCGCATCTCGATGGCGACGGCCAGCGCGCGCCGCACGAGCTGCTGTCCGATCGCGAGTTCGAAGTCATGCGCCGGCTGGGCAGCGGCCTCACCGTCTCTCAGATCGCCACCGAGCTGGCCATCTCGGCCAAGACCGTGAGCACCTACCGGACGCGCATCCTCGGGAAGATGGCCGTCGCCACGAATGCCGACCTGGTCCGCTACGCGGCGCGGTACGGACTGATCGCCTGACGCGGCCGTCTCGCGCGATTCACGCCCGAGTGATAGAATTGGCCGTATGAAGGTTTTGGTAGCCGCCGGCCTCCTCGGCCTCGTCCCGGCAATGCAGGGCTGCGCGAAGGACTCCACCGGGCCCGAGACCCTGCCTCAGACCCTCGCGACGGTGCAGGCCGCCGTGGATATGGTCACGACGGGCCAGATCAAGATCGTCGGCAGCTGCGCCGGCAGCGTTCCGATCAATTGTCCCGGCGGGACCCTGGCGAGCCCGGCCTACATCAACCTGACGCGAACCGCCGACAGCGTGGCGTTCGTCGTCGCAGCAGATCGCTACGATTTCTCGGCGACGATGTCGGCCGTGAGCGCCGCGGGCATTCCCCTTACCCTCCCGCTCGTCGGGGAGTGCACGCTCAACATCAATACCGCCCCGGGAACCGCGCCGACGATCACTCTCACCGGCTCCGTCACGTTCGCCAGCCAGACGCTCAATGGACCGATCGACCGGCTCGACTTCTCAAACCTCAATCTGACGGGCTTCGACGCCGCGGACGCATCGATCACTGGGACCGTCGCCTGCCAGTCCGCCAGCATCAGCATCAACTACTACATCGACCAGCTCGTCGGGATGTTCCAACAGAACGCCAGCCTGTGCGCCGTCCCCGGCCCCGCGCTGCTGGGGCCCTGCCCCGCGACAGTGGCCGCCAGCGCGCGACGCCCGTAGCGCCGCTTCAGCGCTCCACCCCGAACGCGAACACGGTGCGCGACCGATACGTCGCGCCCGGGCGCAGGATCGTCGACGGGAAGTTGGAATGGTTGGGCGAGTCGGGAAAATGCTGCGTCTCAAGACATAGGCCGGAGCGGTACGCGTACACAACTCCGCCCTTTCCCCTGATCGTGCCGTCCAGGAAGTTGCCGGCGTAGAACTGCACGCCCGGCTCGGTCGTGCTGACATCGAGGGCGCGGCCGCTCGTCGGGTCCACGACGCGCGCGGCGTGGACGAGGCCGGCTCCGCCTGGCCGATCGAGCACCCAGTTGTGGTCGTATCCCCGGCCAAACCGTAACTGCTCGTTGTCCTGGCCGATCCGATCGCCGATCCGCGTCGCAGCTCGAAAATCGAGCGGCGTTCCCGCCACGCGCGCGATCTCGCCCGTGGGAATTACGGCCGAGTCGACAGGCGTGAATGCCGACGCGTCGAGCGTCAAGACGTGATCGAGGATGGTGCCGCCTGTCGTGCCGTGCAGGTTCCAATACGTGTGCTGAGACAGATTCAGCGGCGTCGCCTTGTCGGTCGTGGCCTCATAGTCCACGACGAGCTCATCGCGCGGCGTGAGGGTGTAGGTCACCCGCGTGACGAGCGTACCTGGGTAACCCTCTTCACCGTCCCTGCTCGTGTACTGCAGCGTGACACCGGAGCCGCTGTCGGTTTGGAACGGCTCACCGGTCCACAGGACTTTGTCGAATCCGCGGACGCCCCCATGCAGCGTGTTCTCTCCGATGTTCTTGGCGAGGTGGTACGTCGTGCCGTCGAGGGCAAACTGCGCATTCCGGATGCGATTGGCGTACCGGCCGACGATCGCGCCGAAGTACGGCACGTTTTTGAGGTAGCCGGCGAGACTGTCGAAGCCGAGCACGATGTCGTCGAGGCGTCCGGCGCGGTCCGGGGTGCGGATCG